>ERZ1034939.12-NODE-12-length-168671-cov-330.410631_pt1 | contig 168671 bp, 266 predicted proteins | sample MGYA00520626_ERZ1034939 | MGnify/ENA primary metagenome ERZ1034939 (study PRJEB33766, sample SAMN09781751) | gut metagenome | biome: gut microbiome | host: Homo sapiens | place: Madagascar | study: EMG produced TPA metagenomics assembly of the PRJNA485056 data...
TTCCTCGTCACTCCAGAACTTATTATATTCAGCAGAAGTGATAAGGTACGGCGGGTCCAAATAAACGAAATCACCAGGCAAGATCTCGATCTCGTCATATCGTCCAGAAGTAAAATTGATTCGACCGTCTTTGTTTTCTTCCTTAAAGTTCAGGACACGCTCTACCGCGTTTTCGTTAAAAGTCCGGCGACCAAAGTTAGCATTAAATTCACCTTTGCGATTATGGCGGTTAATGTTGCTAAAACTGTGCTGAATCAACACAAACAGCGATAGCGGATCTGGATTCTCGTTATACTTCTTGCGGAATGCCATGTAAGCATCTTTATCATCACGAGACAAACCATTCTCGGCAATAATCCGCTTGATCGTAGAAACCGGATCAGGACACGCATCAATGGCCTTGTAAGCGTCAATTAAACGATGGTCGTAGTCATTAGCCAGCACAGCACCTTCAACATACAGAGACACGCTCAATCCACCACAAAAGGCATCAACAAAGCGGTTATAGTGCTTAGGGAAATACTTACTAACACCTGGCAATAACTTTTCCTTATTGCCAGTATAAGGAATTAAACCTAATGCTTTCTTCATTATCCCTTCCTTAAATAAGTTCTTTCAGTTTCTACCAGTTCGAAAAATTCATCCCAATCACACGGAAAGTTGCAGTTTCCAAAATGGTCTTCGTTATAGAGTTCTTTACCAGATGGCAACTTAATATCTGTTACGGTATACCAACCGCAGCAATCGCAATCACCCTCAGCAACAGAAACCTTAGTAGGAATTTGCATCATTGCCAGATAGGTCGGTACGTCAGACTGTTCAAAGATCATGTAACCTTCATGGTCAAACGAGACAAAATTGTCATCACCCAAAAAAGGAATGTAATGGTCATAATCGATGACAGGTTGACCGTGCAATTCCCACTCTACAATTTTAACATTACCACTAAACTTTATACCCATCATATCAACCATAAAATGGGTATCATCAATGTAAATCTTACTAGGAGTTGGATAAACCATTATATAATCCTCATATCTCAGAGAATAGAATCTCTGTTAGCTTCACTGACTGCTCTCTGAATGTTAGCGTATACTCGAAAGGAAAGTCAACACCTAATTTCAGAAGAGAATAACCTACCGCCTCTTTATGCTTATCGGTTAGGGCAATCCTAACCAATTCCTGTTGAATCTCTTTAGGCGGTGAATGGATAGTAACACGGGTATCATGTAATGTCCAGTCACCATTTCGAATTAAGATTAACGGTTTATCGTCATTAAAGATCACCGACCCCTTTCCGGTCGGTGAGTGTTTTATACTAATCATCAAATTCTAAGAAATATTCTGGAACGATATAGCCGTTAAAGTCATTGCACTTATAAAAATGTGGTGCATTTAATGCTGAATGAGCATTAGTAAAGAGTTTACCCTCTAGAAACAGAATGTAATTAATAGGTCTAATACCTACAGAATCAGGGTCTAACCCCTTTTCTCTCAATTCAGCCAGAGTTAAAACTCGTCCAGATCGTAACTTAGCCATGATTTACCCCAAATTCATCAAGATTGTGTCGCAGCATTTCATAGTGTTTTTCCACTTCCTTGATCTTAGTGTGGATATCCACGATCTCATCTTCACTATCAGAAAGTTTAATGGCAATCGCGAGCGTGCTTTTACCAGCTTTCACAGTCTCTTTCATTTCAGCCAACAGGTCCGCGTGTTTCAGTAGCAGTTCTTCACGTCGAACATATGCGACGGTCAAAGCCTCATCAGCGATTTCTAAAGCATTTTCAGCGACACCAACAATCATTTTACGAGTAGACAGCATAAATTCACCTCACATTATTTCACGTTAACGCGGTCATCAATCCAGCCGACGCTATTTGGTTTAACAGTTTTACCATAGGATGCATACTTAATCAAGCATGGTTTAACATCATCATCAAATATTCCTAAGCGCACCCCAAAATCAGGAATATCCATGTATGCGGCTTTATATCCCCATGTACAATATTCAGGATCAATCTCAACCGGACGGCCTCTAAAAGCATATACTACACCGTGACGGTCAACGATAACATAGCGATAGCCAGCCGGAAGATACACAGTTTCGCCGTAAACTTTAACTGGAGTAGCAGCAGAGATAAACATAATATAATCCTCACATCGTTCATTTGATGCGGCTATTATAAGATAACCGCATTTTCATGTCAACTGTTTTTTAAAAATCTTCTTCCGGTTTATATCGACCGTCGTCTTCTTGTTTTGGAGTAAATCCGGTATGCTTGCGCGGCTTCGCTTCCGGTTTACCCGCAATCATCAAACCAAAACATTTCAGCCCTTTATAACACATAACAATATAAACTACTGTCCACGTTATAGGCCAGATGATTGCAGCAATACAAAATGCTCCTGTATCGACCTCTTTCGTGTCCTTGTCGAATCTGGCATACAAGCAGAATATAAGATACGAGATCATTGCACCAGTAGGCCAAATATAAAGCACGTTAACAATATCTTGTGTTGTCACATTGTCCTCCTTACATGTCTTGCAGTGCGTAAAAGCATTTTTCTTCATAGTCATAGAAAACGTCAAAGTATGCTTTTTCTACATACTCACCATTGATCCAAGCGGCAGTAACAATCAGGGTAGTCCAGTTAGATCCGCTCTCCACCGTAAAGGTTTTAATACCCAGCTTCACAGCAAGGTCACGCGCAAACTGGTCGCAACCACGGCAGGAAGTGATATTGGAAGTTTTGATTTTGATGCCACCGCGAGTTTTAGAAATTTCTACTTTAGCGAAAGACAGGTTGCTCATTTTGATTCTCCTTAAGAAAGTATGTTTCGTTTTGATGTGTGTAGTATAGGGGATCGGCGATCCCCTGTCAACAACTTTTTTATGATTTTAGTGAATTAACTACTACATCAAAATGATGTACAGAGTACACCTCACGAAACACGTATTCATCATGTTTAGGAATCACCCCTAATCGCTCTATTTCGCTCGCTAACACGATAAACCGTTTATCCGGTGCATTTACCTTATATGCTTCAACAACGCACGGAAAACGCGTTTTAGCGAGTTCTGGATAGTTTTCCGACTCCATCAGGACAATGAATACTCTGTTACATTGATTGTAGAATCCTGTTTTTGATTTCATCAAGTTTTCTTTTATGTTCAAGTCGTGCAACCTTTCTTTCATGATTTCGTTGGTTCTTGTCTTCACAGTTTACCCACTCAACAAGATCTTTACCTAACTCGAAAGCCCATTCTCGGTCCTGCTTTACGTTTTGTAGGTATGGACTTTCCGACACTCGACGCAGTGATGTTGTCGTAACAAGAATGATCCCAGGAATGGTCGGATGCTCCTTGCCATATACAATCGGACGCGAATCACGCTCGACACCTTGTAAGAAGGTATATCCTGAATCATTCAGCAACAGATACATTTTCGGTTCGTTCATCACAGATTCCTCAGAAAGTTATTAAAGCGAGAAAACAATGATGCTTTTCGTGCTTCTTCTGCTTTACGTGCGAATCTACCCAAGAAACACCACTCATAGTCATCATCGTAATTTCCCTCAAAGGAAGCGCCAGCTTTGCGTAGTTCTCTTGTTGGTATCAAGAAACTATCATAGAAGGGAGTTCCTCTAACAATAATCGGAAGTTTAACGCCTTTCATGAAAGAATATCCGCCATCGCCAAAAATTTCAATTTTCATAATATAATCCTCACTCGGTCATCGCGCGCGCTTCTTTGCTAAGAAAACACCATTTATAATCAGGAGAATACCCTTTAATCGGTACGCCAGCTTTTTGTAATTCCTGCGTTTCAACAAGATAATCAAGCCCATGCAGTCGACCTTCCACGATGATAGGAAGTTCAACGCCTTTCATGAAAGAAAATCCGCCATAAAATCCGCCATTGTCAAAAATTTCAATTTTAATTTTCATTTTACATTATCTCCATAGATCTTTCCATCAATATCAATTTCACCAGCGCGAACATCTAGGATAAGATGTGGTAGGTGTATGAAGTTTTCCCACCCTACGCCCTTCATTTCTTCTACGGTAACGTAAGCCCATCCGTTCGCTGTAATAAAGTCTACTTCAACCTTTAGAGGAAAGCAAGACTTTTCTATGGATTCGAATCCGACAATATGTTTTGTTGTTGAATATGGGATGTATCCGGTGATCATTTTGTGATCTCCTTATACTCAACACGCCATAAGCGGGTAGCCCATGATAAACGCTCATAACGCTGACAGAAATCGGACCATAGGTATTGTGTACCGTCTTTCATAGTTGAAATATGCGTTCTCTCGCCTACTTTTACGAAAGATGTATTTGACTTTGTGATCTCGACCGGAGTATATCCGAAAGCGGGTTCCAAGTCAACATCTGAACTAAATGCTAATTTAACAGAATTTGTTTTTCTGACCGCTGTCCGGTTTCCTCCTGGGTATAACACAGCAGGTTTAGCGCCTAAACGGATAAACTCAGTGTTTTTAATGAACAGAATATCATGATAACCGTCATATTCCGACACTTCCATAGTAACAGGAAAATCGACATGATCTAAACCCGGTAGATCTCGCATATCATGAAAGGTCGCCATCAACTTTTTCATTCTATATTCCTCACTCTTCTGTAATTACTTCATATTCAATTTTCCATACATCAATCGCCCAGCTTAAAAGCTCATACGATTTACAGAAAGATGACCAAATATACTGTTTTCCGTGCATCGTTGTTATGTGTGTATGCTCGCCAACTTCAACGAAAGACATATTTGACTTTGTGATAACTATAGGAATGCGACCGAAAGGTGGCGGTATTACTGATTCGTTGGCCTTCATTCTATATTCCTCACTCTTCTGTTTCATTTCTTTTATATGGTACTATAACAGGATTAAGACAGCAAGCACCAATTGCGTTATGAGCACCACAATTTAAACATTTATAATCATGGAACTTATTAAGGAATCGACCGAACTCATAACCGACTAACGCCGCGTGTACTTGAGCCTCGATCTCATCCATATCAGCCAATGTTTTAACCTTCATAATATAATCCTCAAATGGTAGTTTTGCGAAGATGGTCATTACATGCTTTTAATGCATCAGTCGCGGTGTCATAGCGAGCATTATCATAGCACCAGTAACCATCTGCCAACTGATAAATTAATCCATCTTTTTTAGCTTCGATGAAAGACAATTCTTTGAAAGTTTCTACTTTCTTTGCTGATACTCCACGGTCACGGCGTTTATACAGTTTAGCTAAAATGCGTTCAGCTTGTTCCTCTTTCTCTACAGACAGATCCCATATAATGCTGCGAATATGTTTGATTAATTGTTCAGTGGTCATCTTTGATTCTCCTAGAAAGTGTTGTGTTTCGATGTGTGTATTATGCAATAACACCGGATCGCTGTCAACACTTTCTAAGAAAAAATTTTAAATTAATCGAATATAGCCCAGAATTTCAGCACTTTTAGCCAGATCTAAAACTTCCCATTCAAGGTCGCCGTAGTCATAATTTGCAACCATCAGTTGACCATTTTTCATGCAACAATCATGAGAGAAAATTTGCCCCGCATAAACTACGATAGTAATAAACTTTCCTGATTCTGGCGGTATGGAAGACAAAGCGACCATATGACCATTCAATTTAGTCGCCAGTGATGGAACAATAAAATTCGGGCTTACCTGAATACCGTTAATACCGTTAAATTCGTTTGTGTCTTTCATGCCATACCCCTTAAAACACTAATAGCATAATCATGCTGGTTATTCATAATATCAATTGCATTGTGATAACGAGCTAAACCATCAAGGATAAATTCTTGTTTATCCTGTTTCAGCTTAGTATCACGCGCAGCCATAAGAGCATCGAGAACAGGTCCAAAGTGATTGTCCAATTCATCTTCGGTTGCAATGTTTCCTATTGCCTCGTCGATCCGTGATTCTAATGCTTGCTTTTCGTTGATCACTTGCTGTGTGTATTCCAACACATCAAGAATATCGCGGGTAACGTCGCCATGATAAGGTATTCCCGCATGAAGATGATCAATTAATCGCTGAATATCAATGTTCAATTGTAACCCTCCTCTGAAAGTACATCCCAGATCGTTGCGTCAAGGTGCATTAAATTCCACATAATAGAGTCATAACTACCAAAGCCAGAAGTAAAAATTACATCACACTGGCGATATGTCTTATGAAAATCGGTTGCTGTCTCTGCATCAATCGGCATATCGTCACCGGAAAGCACCAGACATTTAAGAATCATAACTCTGTTCGCCGTTGGCGCTTGCTTAGTCTTTTCAGCATATTTTTCGATGATCCGTTTTGCCTTTTCTTCTTTGATACGTCCAGAATAGACACGGTTTTCTATATTGATTCATAATAATTTCAATCACATCATTTTGCATTCTTGACAGTCTCCATAATTGTTTTGTAAGCCAGTTTAAGATGATCACCGAAAAACTTTGCGGTGTTACCCTTCGGATCGCGAAGCATGGTTTCTACGATCTCATCGGCAGTAACAATTTCTCCTTTCTTTGCTGCATGTTCTACCATATACTTCAAAGTTTCTTCGGAAGCAAGTGCTGCGGCTACTGGATTAATCATTTTTGGTTCTCCTTTGTTGTCGATGTGCGCATTATGATATACCCTATTCCGGTTGTCAACACCTAAAAACGAAAAAGCCACCCTTTCGGATGGCTTTGACTACATTTTACTCTAATCCATTGGTATGATAATGCTTAAATCGACCGTAACCAGTTTCGATTGTCATGTCTTTCTGACGAACAATAGCCCAATAACCATTACAGGAGTCTTGAAGATACAGATCTTTACCTTTTAAGAACTCATTAAAGATAGTGATCTGCCAGTCATAGTAGACAGCATCTTCAAGTTTACCCATCCAGCCATGAGGGTCTTCCATCAGTTCGACAAGTTCATCAATTACCCAATACGGGCACGGACTAAATCGGCCTTTACTAAAATCATTAAACAGAGTAACGATTTTAACTTCCGGTTTAGGTTCATCCGGTCGAACAGGACGTTTATTAACTACAACCTGTACATATTTCGTATACCCGATGATCTCACCTGGGTCTAGCGTTTCGTTGTTGTTTTTATCAGCAAATGCAACAAATCGATAAACACCAGCATCATCTAAGGTAACATTTGCCTTACGATATATTGGCGTTCTTGCATCGGCGATAGGTAGTTTAACACCGTTTTTACTAAACTCATAAGTCGGAACGTATGAGGCTGGCGGTTTTAGCATGGTTGCTTCAATAGTAAGAGTATCACCCTCCGTCACCTGCACAGGATGAGGACCGTCAAATTCCATATTCGGCACAACTTCAACGTTATAGGTCGAACGACCAGCAATATCAAAATCAGTATGTGCACTAAATGGATCTTTACTCGGACTATCTCGATACTCGTGCGCCCAGATTCCGTTATGCTCGCGATCGGCGGAGTCGGTGATTTTATATTCTTTAGTGCCTAGTGGTAACTCCGTAACTTTAACATCGTTTTTGGTAATAACCAAAGTTCGCGTTTGTTCAGGGTCATCACTCGCTGGCGGTTCAGGTTCTACGATCTTGAGAACAATAGGTTCCCCAATTTCAATATTACGATAATCATACTCTTTATCATAAATCTCAAGCATACGACGATCATAAAATAATGGGCGACCGTTAGGAATTACTTGTTCACCCGATGGATTGGCAGGAGCAACCAATAATTGAAGCGCAACGCTGTTATCATATTGCAATCCAGATAGCGTTATCCGGTCATACCCCTCATCACCATATTTTTTACTTTGTAGTTTCTTACCGCCAAGCATCCACGTAAAGTAAACGTTGTTACTAAGCATACCGTAATGACGGTTCCATGAGCTATCGGCTTGCATCACTGGCATATCAAGGTTTACAGTAGATCCAGAAGGATAGCGAAAATCAATAGCACTAAAATCACGGCTAAAAAATTCGTTTTCCTTAACATTTACCGTAAAGTGATGTTTATCGCCATCGATGAATTGCTCACCAGACCCAGGACCATTAACAACTTTATATGCACGCACAAAAGCAACATATTCTCCGGCGTCAGACTCTTGCGCATGTTTAGTGACATATAAAGTTTTATCTTTAGATTCATATACCAAAGTACCATCACCGCGTTCTAGTCGATATCGGACAATAGTATATTCGGCCTGATTCGGTGCATCATCTTCTACAGTAAAATAAGCAGGTGCGTATTTTTGAACGTTAAACACTTCCTTACTTTCGACAATACTAGCAAAGAAAGGATATACAAATTTTACATCATCATGTTCATCGCTCAATTCCATTCGATATGTACCGGAAAATTCAGGCCACGCAAATTTTGCAATTTTAAATTCACGATGGTCTAAACCTAAGTCACCGTCAACGGAATCAACCAAACCATCATTATAATAAAGGTCAACCGAAATATTAGGCTGGATGTGACTACGAAAAACAATCTTCGCCTTGATTTCATCACCGATAATAAATGACCGTGGCGGGTACACATGTTCTACATATGGGTTATCAAACAATTCAAAGGTGAAATTTTCCGTCCCAATATCAACAGAATCACCTGTAAACTCATTGTCTTCTTGAGCATACCCACGAACATTAACAGACCAACCTGTTTTGTCCTCTTCCTTTACTGTCTTCAATGGAAAAGACGGAGCATCGGTCATAGTAACCAATTTACCATCTTTTTTCCAATGATAACCCTTCCTCGGCTTAGATGGGTCTTCCGATTCGGCAGTAATTGAACACGCGAAAGTATGAGGAAGCCAAATAGTTGTGTTAATATTTGTATTTTTAGTTTCTGCTGGCATGTATCCCCCTAGTGACTGACATTAAGCCAGTCGAGTGAGTTTATAAATTGTTTTAAAGCATAGAACTTTGATATCGTCTAAAACGCTCTGTAACGAGCTATCAACATCATTATAAATCTCACTAGCCATTTGCGTTAACTCTTGCAAATAGGCAATTTCGCTAATCTCCTTGCGGACGACCAACGTTGGCTGATAACGACCAGTGATCCCAATGTTGGTTTCAGTGAAATTATCAACCAATTCTTGCATTTCAAGATAGAACTCTTCGAGAGCCTTATGTTTTGCATAAGATCCTGGACCAGTTACCCCAAAATGCGCAGAATGCATATAAGTAACACTCATCAGACATTCACCGATAAAGCGGTCAACTTTATTAGCTTTCCCCTCTTCGGACGTCTTTCGAAAATCACTGAATTTCATGTTCTCGATTCTCCACATTATGCAACATAACAAATTGTTGTGCGGCATATTCCCCCATAATAAAACACTGCCTAGAATCCATACATTTACTACGAGCATACATCTTCATAATATGGTTATGAAATTTCTGGCTGGTTTCAATGGAAGGAGATATTTTGTTTACATATACTATCATTGCACCGTCGAAATAATCAGTAAAGTCACCAGTTGGATCATATTGATCAGCACTGACACTTCCGACCGCAGTCAAGCATATTGCCGCTGTTAGAGTTTTACGAATAAATGACATAAGTCATTCCCCCAGATTGAAAATATTCAGTTATATTTATAATCTGGGGCTTTATTTATGATTAACTCTTAGTTGGTAGTGCCATCAATAAAATGTTTACGACACACAGAAACATATTTATCCTCTGCACCAACTTCTATTTGAGCACCATCGCGAATAACATTACCATCTTTATCTACGCGAAGGACCATAGTTGCTTTCTTACCGCAATGACAGATACCCTTCATTTCAACCAGTTTATCAGCCAATGCCATCAATGCCGCAGATCCCTCAAATAGATTGCCCTGAAAGTCAGTGCGAAGGCCATAGCACAAAACAGGGATATTGGCATCATCAACCAGTGCACATAAGCCTAAAACATGTTCTTTAGTCATAAATTGGGCTTCATCTACAAATACAGCATCAGGACGCCAGCGATCTGGTCTACGCTTACCTAGCGATTCACGATAAACCAAATCGAAAAGATCATCCGATTTAGTGAAGGTGATCGCTGGAGCACTTAGACCAATTCGGGAAACAACTTCACTATCTGAATCACGATTATCAATCTCTGGTTTAAGAATTAATACTCGCATATCACGCTCTGTATAGTTATAAGCACTTTGTAGCAGGGAAGTTGATTTGCCAGCGTTCATAGATGCATAGTAGAAATATAGTTGAGCCATTATTCATTATCTCCATTATAAAAAGCCAGCAAAACCTAAACCGACATAAACCCAGATACAAAGGAAAAAGAAGCAAACACCCATAGCAAAGATAAATCCGCGTAGTGTCTTTGGATAACCTACCCAATATTCCCGACCGTCTTCTAACAGGATCAGCTTATTTCCTTGAGAGTCCATATCAATTACAACATGTTTATTTCTGGATTGTAACAGATATTGCTTGACAATCTCAATACCCATCATAATAACCAATCCGAAAGGTAAACCCCATATTGTCATCTTAAGGATCATTTCAAACATTTTCTATCACCTCCACCCAATCCGGTGTTTCTTGAAACACTCCTTCGCCTTCGTGGTGGATGCATCCTTTGTTGCTGCAATACATCCACCAATCCCACATTCCCCACGGTAAACGCTGCATATCGTCGTTACAGCAAGTGAAGATAATAGGCCAACCACATTTAACACATCGGCAGTTTTCCTTCATGTGAGCGGTATTAGGCTTCTTCATAGATGACTCCAATATAATCGACATTTACATTTAGGGCAATGCGGTTCTTTAATATAATACCCGTCTGTCTTTGGAACACTAACAGGAGCGGTTTTTATATTGTATTCAGTGAAACAACGAAAACAAGTTACGTTTTCTACCGACTGACGTTTCACCCAATCACCAGAATATAGATCATTTTTATTTGCCATATTCAACCACCACAATGTTAATGTCTGGAGTAGCAATATTAATGATTTCTTCTACACATTCCCACTCAAGGCCACCGATACCGCAACCGATTTTAGGAATATAGAAAGGCTGTATAGCACCTTCAAAAACATCATTGAGAGACTCAAATCCTTTCAGGATAGCACCATATTCAGCATTTGGACCCGGTCGGAATTGGGTATAGAGATTCACCCCACACCAGTTATAACCATTAACTTGATGCGTCCAGATACTAAACCCACCCAGCTTTTCTACCTTACCGCTAGAAGTTTGCTTGTCAATCTCTAACGCTTGCGGGAACTCTTTCGCGATCTTTGCAGCAATACCAGCGCCCATAGTATGAAAACAATTACAACCATGAATTAAATGACCGTTTCCTTGTTTAAACAGGGCGATGAGATCGCCCTTTACAGTATCAATAATCATAATATAAACCTCTAATTAGTCACGGGAAGACAACCCAGCCATAAAACGGCTTAACAGTGTGTCGCGATAAGCAAAGCATAATTGCTTATCAGGGGCAGTATCACACAGGTTACGTTTTGTTTTAGCAAAGCTGGCAATACTCAGATCCCACGCTCGATTTTTTCGTTTTTCGTCTCGACCTTGTTTATAGGCTTCGTCGAGTTCAAGTGCTATAAAATCGCTACACATGTTATCATCATCACAGAAGGTTTTAATGATCTTTTTGTTGATCTCAAATCCTTTGTATTCGAACTTTGGATAAGACCGCTCATTACTAGCAAGCGCACCAGCAGAGAACATCATAGCAATCATAGCAATTATTGTCAACTTTTTCATATATTCCTCAATAGCGTTTAGTTTTAAGAATGCCTTTACTCTTTAGATGGTTGGCCTTTTTTAGTACATCATCAGCATAACCTAAACCGGCTTTATAGTTCCATCCTGCATTGTAAGAAGCTAGCGCGAGTCGAATATTACCGTTTCGAACATCCAGCCAGTATGCTAACTCATCCATCGCGTAGAATGCAGAAACCTCGCGATTCATGATAAAGTTGATAGTCTGGCGATCACTCATTTTAACACCGCGCTTTGCATTTTTCGCTTTCACCGTTTTAAGGTAATTTTGAAATAATCCATAAGCATGATGATTTTTCTTTGGTGCTAAGTTTGCACCCGCGCTTGATTCTTGCCATGCGATACCCGCCAGGATGTGACCTAAGCCCTTTCCGTTATAGCGAATATTCGGATGGTCATTTTTCAACTTACCGCTTTTCTCGAATTGCTCGCCGTATTGATAGGCGAAATGTAAATTATCTAGTTGGTGTGCTGTAAAGTTGTCTATCGGCGCTTTTTTGATCGGTGCGCTAGTCGATGCGTGTGCAGCACCAACGGCTAGTGACAGACTCAATACTATCGCTTTTAGAACTTTTGACATTAATTTCTCCTGTTTGGCTTAACTTTCTGAATCAATAATATAGCCCTATCACCAGAAAGTCAAGCGTTAATTTAACCAATTTCCATTATTGGTCTACCTTCAAAACAACTGCCGACATTTTACCCGCCAGTCGTTTTGGATTCTCTATAATCATTCGGCAGCATAGCCCGTAATACGGTTTACCGTCTTCGATTAGATCTACTGTCATCCCGATCCACATGTTACCGTCAGTGATTTCTAGTCGGTTAGGTCGGTCTTCCATTTTCAAGAACTTGAAGATCTCAGGTAAACGAGTTTCTACCTTATTGAATAGTTCCATTGTCTTATGTTCATCGATATGACGATCGGTTAGACGGTCGATCATATGCGGACTAAAGCGAATGAAAATATACTCACCGTAACCATCATTCAAGCACTTTTCTTTGATCTGTGCATTAGTTTTGCGCATTTCAGTTTCGAAGAATCGACGCAGCTTGCTACGGCGAACATGTACATTAATTGTTTCCATTTTATTCTCCTTTCTTGAACAAATTGCGAAGCCAGTATACAAACGGGATTTCTTTAAACTTGAATTTCTCTATAGTTAATTCTTTAGTAGCAAGATGAATACCATAAGCATCATGTGTCACGATATTCCATTTTCTATAGCCCAAATGTGAACAACCGTCTGGATCTAGGTTAATAAGAGTTTCTCGCTCACTAGGATTGTTTTTCCACAATTTTGTAACCGGATCGCACATAATTCGACCTAGTGTACCATGAATAATCTCACAACGGTAAAGTTTTCCGGCGGTGATATAGGCGCACCCGTCATAGTCGGTATAAACAAACACTTCTTTAACACTCATTTTTAATACTCCGTTGTTGTTTCGATGGGGGTATATTACTACCCCCGTTTCATGCTGTCAACTACTTTTTCAAGAATTTTTTTAGCACATTCCAAAGACCTTTATTCTCAGGTTGTTTTGGTTTTTCGATCAGTGTCCACGGACGGTCATCAAGGTATGCACAACTTTTCAGAGAAATAAAAAGTTTGTATCCTTTATCATCTTTGATGTAACCGTAGGTAGACATTCTTTCATCTGGCGTAAACTTATACAGTTTATTTGGGGTGATGTAAGATCTACTACTATAAGGTGTCATCACATACATCATGGTACTAACTCCCATTTATCACCGCGAAGATGAAAACATCCATCCTTAAGAAGTATTGTAATACGAAACCCCGCATCATCTTCAATATACCCGATAGTCGGTGGATGTTCGTCGTCTCGTGCCGGGGTAAAATCATACATCTTACCAGGCGTAATATCTTGTCCTTTATTGCTATTGGTATAAACTTGCATTTTCTTAATCTCCTATATTAACTAACCACGGGTATAGTGTTCCAGAACAACGGTCAGATGAATATATTCTAATAAATCTTTCCAAAAGTCAACATCTGGTTCTTCCGGCATACCGTTTTTCTTTGCCTCTTCACGCGCGAGTTTAACACGCTCGTAGAGATCTTTCAATTCTTCCCGCACATTATCAAAGGTTCTTTCTCCTAACTTACATGCTAAAATAGAAGAACGTCGAGCGAGTGGGAATTGTAGATCACCTGTCTGATAGATTTCAAGTAGCTGATAACCAACACGCAGAGCATGAGAAAGATCTTTCCAGTTACTGAAATACTTTTCAGATTTGGCTACCTGCTTTTTGAGATAGCCAGAACAACCCCACATACCAACATGATAGAATTTATCGCGATGTGTTCGGATGTATTCCCATTCTCTGGAGGATTCAATCAACATGTTACTAGGCGCGTGCACCATGTCAATAGCGCCAATATCACCTTTACATGCCAGATTGATAAACCTTTTTAGACTGAACATATTAACATCAATATCGTCTTTGGTGTTCTTGATACCTTGACCGCTAGTGCTTTGGTCATAGTGTTCTTTCATCGATCCTAAGATGATTTCTTTCGCAGTCGGAACAAAGATACCACGATAATCTTTATCGGAATTTTCAGTATCAAGGCCGTATAAGTGAGATCCGAAGACCATTTTAACCATTGTATGCATAATTAAACCCTCAGTTGATTAAGAGATTACATCATATCATCATAAAAAGAAAAAGCCAACCCTTTTTGGATTGGCTTGATGAAAATTAGAGAGATTCGGTAAAGGTACGCGCGATCACGTCACGCTGCTGGTCTTGAGTCAGACTATTGAAGCGCACTGCGTAACCAGAAACGCGAATTGTAAGCTGCGGGTACTTCTCAGGATGTTCAACCGCGTCAAGCAACATTTCTCGTAACAATACGTTAACATTCAAGTGCTGGCCTCCTTCGACAACCGGAGCGCCATTATCTACAACAACCGGACGGAAGCTAGTTGTGTGCAGTGCCAGCGAATCGACGTCTTCTGCGGTGATCACATGATCTTCTGCGAAAGTTTTACTAACAATTACTTTAGCGCCGACCAGTGCTTTCGGTTCGGATACCAGAATCATAGGCGCGAAGTGTCCACCGATAATAGTACCTTTATGCTCACCTTTCATGATTTGAATTGCTTTAAATTCCATAGTTCACCTCTTATAGATCAGGACGTTCGTCATTAACTTTTCCAACCAAAACCCCATAGAGTTTATCAGGTTGGACTTTACGATTCTTTTTAATTGTAGCACGGAATCGACGAGCTACGCTATCTTTATTTTTCATTAGTTGATACCTAAGCCAATGAAAATAGGTTGGTCTTCTACATTACCCATCCCAACACTAACTCGATTTACTTCTAAAAACTGCAATACGCTGTCAGTAAATCCGCGCATGGTAGTATCTAGGATAAAAATTGTTTTGTCAAGCTGACGACCTCGCCAAGTGATCGGATTCAGGAAAGTTCGGATCGACGTGCAATCTACATTTGAAATGTTGACATTTTCACCGCGACCGCGATCTCGGATCGTTTTGGCATATTCCCGCGTCGCTGAAACGATAAAGACACTATAGCCTTTTCGCGTATAATGGTCATATAACTTGATTGTAGCGTCTGTATGCCCTGTCTGCCGACCTAAATTGATTGAGACGATGGAATCTAGGTCATTAGCACAATTGCGTCGCTTACGGCGTTCTATGATGCCATTTACGGCAGACACACACGCAGCATAAATCAAATCTTTACTTTCCAATTTTACATCAATATTCATGGTAAAGTCTCCAGTGAACGGGGAGAGATCCTTAGATTGTCTCCCCGTTGATGGTTAATATTTTATTTTGGATCTGGGTATTTGCTGTGTGGTAATTGTAGATGAGGACCATCTTTGAAACTAGACCAATCCCCACCCCATTCAACAGGAACACCCAATTCTCGACCAGCTTGTTTAAATGCATCAGCGATCATGCGGTAATATTTCATGTTCCAGGTATCCTTATCTTTAGGATACGCTACAACGTCAACCGCGAAACCGTGAAGATGACGAGATTTCATAGTCTTAGATTTACCTTCCGCAACATATTTCTTTTGCGTTTCTAGACTACGCACACCTTCCGTAATACCAAAATCGACCGGAGCCAGTTCTAATGCACGATGAACGACTTTTACCAGGTCTGGATGTACACCAACAAGCCGATCTTTGCTTCTTTGAGATAATTTAAACATTATTCACCCCCTTTGTGAGTGATAATATTTAGATTCCTGTGATCCTGCATAGAGTTCTTGTATTAGCACCAATCAGGATCGCATTAACAGCAACCATTCCCCAATCAACCCACGGATCATTATAAATGCTAAACCCGTTTGCAAGACCAAATACAAGCATTCCGGTACACATACTCAGAGCAATAATCAACATCACGGTAAAACCAAATGCAAATTTCATATTATTTTCCTTTTCTCTGTTTACGTTTATAAAAGTAATACATTACCTCATCGCGTCCGGTGATCCAACATGCTAGGGCGGTAAACAGGTTTACAATTCCCAACACGCCTACGGATGCGGCGCTATCAACGGACATAGGAACAGTAAAGGCCATAGCTAGCATCGCAACGCCACAAATGATATTAAGCACCATTATAATAAGACCGAAGAAAACCATTGTCAATCCTCCGACACAAGAAAACCAACAATCACGCCAGTGATAAGACATGATGCACCGCTAATAAGACAACCCGCGCCAAGTGATTCCCACCAGATCAGGGAAGCGACAATAACACAGAGTCCCCAGACTACCGCAATCACAACATAGGCAAGGATCGCCCAAAACATATATTTGTTCATAATAAATCCCATTCACCAAACAAATAAGAAAAAAGCCATATCAACAGAAACGAGGCGATTGATCCGGCAAGCAAAATGATATTAGAGAATCCGCCGTTTATCCAGTCAATCAAACAGAATACGCCAGTATAGAAGCACAACCCCAGCACAAAGCATACTATAATCAACCATAGATAAAACGCCATAGAAAGCCCTCCAGTGAGCTAATTTAGTGCGGGTAGTACATTCCCCCTACCCGCTTTGTTAATCAACGCAGAGCTTGTTCTAAAGCGATTCCAAACCATCCGCAAACAACACCCACACAGACAGCGACAAGAAGACTCATTCTCTCTTTAGGGATCATTGCAATCATAACAACAACCATACAGAAAGCCACTACCATTGAAGTTAACATTTGTTCAATCATTATCACACCTTTAAAGTCATAGACGCATAAACATTAATACCAGGCCAATTGGGATCGCAATTATACTCAACATCCCATAGATAAAGCGGTTTAGATGTATCAGCCAGGTTTTTAAAATCTTCTACCCACATTTCAAGGCTATATGAAGGATAAACTAGGCTATCGTATCCGCCGTAACGTTGGCCTACTGGTCTATCAGTAAAAACTACCTCAAGATCCGGTAATTCTTTTTCTAGGATAACCGCCAGCGCATAAATCAGGCGGTCTTCCTTGTTACGCTGCCGTAGGACCGTTGTCGGTTGGTTCTTCTGGTTCACTAGCAAGCACCTCCACATTTTCACAGAATGAAATTTTCACAGACACAATTTTACCATAAGTGAAGAATGAATATACATTATCGAGATATTCAACGTCACCTACAATCACATCAAACTGCGGATCAGCCACTGCCGCAACATATTCTACCAGTTCATCAAGAGAATGCAACTTAATTTCATCAATTCGGCTGTATTTGGTGGCATCTTTAATTTTAAACCCACGTTCTTTCAGCTTGTCAATCAGAATTTCGCGCGGAGTTTCAAACAGTTTGCTCATAATATAATCCTCACACAGTTAATCATTATAGTCAATAATCTTGCACATTACAATTGAAAGAACAAAGACCGCAACCCACATATAGACCACAGCAATCAATGCTAATTCAATATCACAATATCCAAGAAGTACAACAGGAATAAAAACAAACATACAGACCAGCGCAATGAAACTAGCATATACGCTCGAAAATCTGATGGCACTATTATTAATTTTCATATTAACAATCCTCGCGGCTTAAGTCAACTGCAATTGCATACAGCATAATGAATATGCTAGCAGATCCGAGAATCAATGCACCGTCACATTTTGAAACGCGCTCATCAAAATGTAACATTATCCATCCGAGGATGTTAAAGGCGCATACCGCGCCTATGTTCGCTAACCAATTAATCTTTTTCATAATATACCTTAGAAAGAAACCGTTTTCAAGAAATCCAGATTTTCAGTACCGAATACAGAAAAGTAGTGTTTTCCTTTTTCGGTTTTAGAGAAAGCGATTGTCTTCTCTACATGGTGACGGAAGCCAAACAGACGATCACCCAGGTCAAGGCGGCAAGCGTAAGTAGTGCCGTTTTCGAAAGTAACCTCGATTTGAGTTTTATCATATTCGCCTTCATAGGCTTTTGCTGCCGCATATTGTGCTTTACGCTCGAAGTCTTCGAAGTGGAATACTTCGTTTGCGTTAGCGAATACAGAAGATTCAGAGAAGATAACTTTAACAGATACTGGTTTCATTTTGATACTCCTTAGTAGTTCGTGTTTCGTTTCGATGGGTGTATTATGCTATACACCCGATCCATTGTCAACAACTTTTTTAGTCTTTTTTCATAATTTCTAGGGCAGTTTCTACCGCACCTTTCCAACCTTCCCACATAATGGACATAGTAATGAAGTTAAAGCACCCGCAGGAATCAGCCTTTTTAGAAATAAACCATTCTACAAACTCTTCGCTCATACCATGCTCTTTAGCGGATTCGCGTAATTGTTCAATTTTGTCTTCCATAGTATCACCTCAACACTTAACGTTATTCAAACGGTTTATTCAACCTATTGTAAAAGTACATATAACAAGCATAGTTTTGTTTTGGTTGTACCGTATCAGATAGACACGCTTTTACAGCCTCGCGGTCCGATGGATCTACACCCTCAGCTTTAAGTAATGCTAAAATCTGGTTATAGCGTACTCTCAATTGCGTTAATGGTTTTTCTCCCACAATACACTCCTTACAGTTGATCAGCGATGTAAGCGTGGCAAGCGCGTAGTTTCATTAGTGCACTACCTTTCACTTCGCCTACAATGTTCATAACTTCTAAGCGATCAGATGGATTCATTTTAGAGTACCAGATCTGGTTAGCCAGTTCCAGTTTGCTCATATTTGGTTCCATTTCAAACAATTCGCGCTCAAAGTCGATAATTTCTTTCGCTGCTTCTTTAAAGTTGATCATTTTGATTCTCCCGTTTCGTTGATGGTTGTATTGTAGGGGAGTTATCCTCCCCTGTCAACACTTTTATCAGAAATATGCAATATAGTTTGCCAGCCCTACAGAGTCATCGTTCGGCATTGCTTTTACTGCCAGTTCAAACCCTGCTTCAACTTTCTGTTTAGCGGATTCTTCGTTATAACCCCAGATTACCAGAATAGCTACTACGTTTTCTTTGCTTACTGCTTTCAGTGCTTTAGTGATGCGACGTGCCATAATTTGATTCTCCGTTTAAGAAAGTGTGTTTCGTTTCGATGGGTGTATTATGCTATAGGTACGATTTAGTGTCAACAACTTTTTTAAAAAATTTTAGGCAATAAAAAAGCCACTCCGAAGAGTGGCTTATAGGGAAGGTAGCGAATCTTCCTTGTCTCCAACCTGCTAGCGGCCTAGCAAGTGAATGCTTTAGCGTACCGGATTAACCCCATACGCTGTAATAAATGCGGCTAGGTGACGTCCAAATCATTCTAACCGCGCTGTTTTAGTTCACTATTATTTATATCGCTTTCTTTCGCGACGTTTTTGATCTTCTTCTTTGATAGAGTTAAATGCATCAAACAGACACATGACACTGATCAGGAACATGACAGCATTTTCTACAATGTCCCACGTTTTCGCATCAGTACAGACACCCCAAACGGTAAGAAATGCAAACAATGCAGAAGAGATCACAAGCATGATACTTGCTAAGATATAAAAGGTCATCTTCATGGTTTTACCTCAATTCGTCGGTATTCGTCACACATCCACAAGGTAAGTAAAAATCCCAGCAAATACGCGACAAGATAAATAAATGCTTCTTCTGGTTCCGTGCTATGTATCATCAGTAAACCAGCGAGAACAGTCTTAATAATTACATTTAAAATAATTAGCCACGCAAATAGTTTCATCATTTGCCCCATTTCGGTCGAGTCTTTTCAAACTTATACATTCCGTAACAATCTCGAATCATCCACGTAACAAGAGCACCAGTCAACACCGACAGCACACAAAAGAAGTAAAACGGTCCGGTTGCATTATCAACATGAGCAAGCCATGTAAAGAATACACATGCTAAGAATGTAAAGAACATCATAAAACACAAGAAAGCAAAATATTTTATGCTACTCATAGCGCCACCATACAACAGATCATAAGAAACCCCAACGCAATAAGAATTGCATCAAATTTAGTGAACTCCGGTCCACCTATCAACATCATTCGTTCCTGTTCAGTCATAGATCACAGATCCATCTAAAAGCACCACATACAGCGATCAGGAGTGTAGGAACACTTGAGAAGAAAACCAATGTACAAAAATCATCTAGTGTAATACCGGAATAACTACCGACTGCAATCACACCGATGATCAGACACAGAAAGAAAACAAATGCAATCAGAAACAAAGTATTGCTAAACAGTTTAGTGATCATTAGACACCCCCACGACGGTCAATTTCAAAAACTTTCTTATCACCGACAAAGCAGGTCACTACAGCCTCATTGACTTCCGCAAATTGTTGTGTTACCCACTTAAGGTCAGAGCGAAGCAATGTTTTGTTAATAACAAATGTTGTACCTTTCTTATCTTTACCCATAAATTTTGCGTTAACCATATCCAATTCCATATTATCACCTTATTTGCTAATCGCTAAACCTAATCCGAAGAGAGCACCCGACGCTACAGTATACCCGAAAGTTTCAAAGGCAGTAAAGATATCCAACCCACCAGCTATCAGAGTTGCAGTAAACAGAGTACCAGCTACGAACATAAAAGTTTTACCGATAAATTTCATTTTGATTCTCCTTTCGTTTGTTTGTGGGGGTATCTTACTACCCCCGTTTCATGTTGTCAACTGTTTTTAAGAATATTTTACTTCGTCTACAATGTCTTTCATGACATTGATTTCCATTCCGGTCAGAACACGTTGGAACATGTGCTGAACATACGCTTTCAGGTATTCATTTGATGGCTTGCTATCAAAAGTCTTTTTAGTGTAGTAGTCATCACCGAAAGCTACTGTAATTACATTTTCGTCGTCGTTCCAGGCAATATAAGCAAATTTTCCGTTATCCCAGAAGCGAGCACTAATTGCTACTTTTGTTGAATCGAATCCGACTTCGCTGTGAGATTCAAGAACTACTTGCGTGCCAGTTTCTTTATGAATGTAGTAGCGGGATACTAAGTCAAAGTTACGGGTATAGTGACATTCGAATTTATCTTTAAACATCATCATCATTTTTTGATTCTCCTAAGTGTGTTTCGTTTCGATGTGTGCATTATGCTATAGTCGTTTATGGTTGTCAACACATAAAAACAAAAAACCCCGAAAAAAATTTCGGGGTATAGAATTACAGTTTGGTCGTCCACTCCAGATCTAGATCTTCGACATATTCATGTGATCGGACAATCTCTAAATCGAACTCTAGGTCAGTGCCAAATTTACGCGCACCAACATCATAAGAAAGCGTGATATGCGGTACATATTCAGGATAATCCCACGTAGCACCTAAAGCAGTGCCGATATCGTGTCTGAATTGCATGTAGTCGCTTTCAAATGCCAGCACAAGTGCATTAGTACCGGATTGAGTTTCAAACACTTTCAGATGGCATAGAGAGCCTAAAAACTTTTCACCCTCTTCTGGGATAAACGGAACATAGACACGAGAATATAAGATAGTGCTATGCAGTTTATCACGAGGAACGGCATTAGGCAGATCGTAAAACTCCTGCAATTTTTCAATGCGGTCTAGTGTATCCTCAGTGAATTTAACCGCCGCATATGTACCTTTAACGGATTCTCGAAACGGGGTCATGATCAAGCCTCCGTGATCAGTTCTACTTCCTCTTTAGCGTCTTCCGCTGCTTCGTCTTTAGGGAGAAGTGCTTTTACTTCTTCGACAATAGCATCAAGGGAAACAGTACCGTTTTCGTCTGGCTGAATACCCAGAATGCGTACCAGTTCCATCAAGACACGCTCACGATCTTTCAGTTGGCCTTCTAAGAATGCGGCTTTTTCTTGAGTGTCAAACAGACGGACTTTCAGGACATTAATCATTTGTTCATGCTGATTGGACATATTCACATCTCCTACTTGTTGATAACTTTTTATTAAATGTTCGCGAGAATCGCACTTTCAAATTCTTCTAATGTACCATTATTTATGATAATGGTTTCACCGTCAATAGGCAAAATTCCTTTTTCGGTGGAGTGAGTAGATACAATACCAGTATCACGCTGAATATGCAACACCTTAGCACCCATAGTACGCATGAGAGCAATTTCAATAGGCTGACGCACGTCAACTACTACAAAATACCCTTCTTCATTTTTGCGCTTCATAAACTCATTCACGAAGAGATTACACCAATAAAGCGGATTAATCAAGTTAACCATTATGTCAGTACCGAGAGTGGTTAACATGAGACGAATAGACCAGACGTTATTATGTTTTTCTCCGATCTCATTAACGACCTTGTAAATCTCAGCCAGACGATCACAAGTAAAAGAACTACCGCCATACTTAGAATCTAGCATAAGAAGACACTGAATAAACCACTTATGCGCGGTGTAGGTATCAATACATAGATCGGCTTCTCTGTCACGCCCTAACCCGTCAAAGTCAAGATAAGTCAGACCTAAGTCTGGTTGACATTCGCATAAGATTTCTTTAATCGGTGCTGCCAGTTGATAACTGTGTCCATCAATGATTAAAGCGGCAGTGTCTTTTCCTACTCGCTTTTTACCACAAAGTGCAATCAATTTCATAATATAAGCCTCTTGTTACTTTCTAAATGCAGGGTGCATAGCTTTAATACCTTCCACTCGCTGACGATCCGCCGCCTGAATTGCTGGGCGAGGAACGATCAGTTGACCATCACGTTCAATGCTCATTGTTTTAAATGGAAGAATTGCAGTACACACCAGAGATTCATGCATATCATCGGTGTATGTTAACTCAAGTTCCCCCAATTGTGAACACCAACAACCATAAAAGTTAAAGGTGCATACAATGTTACGGCGTTCATTGTCCATCATGTGAACTTGAACGGCTTCCGGCATTGAATCCTTCCACGCGGTGGAGTTACCGTTATTGTAGTCTACTATAGAAAGCATCCATGTGTAAAGGTTTAGATAGCTTTCCAAATGCTCATCGACAATAAACCGGACTACCAACGGGTCAAACTCTACATGACTGGAAGGATAATCAGCGACCGCCAAACCATATTGACCAGCAACTTGTTTAGTCGGTGGAATGGTTATAGCCGGAAGTGTAACACCTTGAGCATTTAAAGTAAAGCCTTTTGTTAGTTGACCATCTGGAATATTGATCTGCCAGTTACTAGGGTTAGCATAATTAAAGAGATTTGACATTTTCGATTCCTCAAATGAAAATATTTATTAACAATTGTCGCTTCGCGACGTGCCGTAGGCACTGACTACTTTTTAACCGAAACAAATTTTTATTATTCTAAAGATCTTTCTTCGTTTTGGTTACGTTTTAACCAATAACTATATTTTTATACAGTAATAAATAAAACGGGTACTATACGAGGACTTCTTATGACAGAAGACATTTTGTTAAAACTCTATGATCGTTTGGATAACGAATTAGCAACATTGCGGGGTGAAGTTCTCTATTTGTCTAAATGCAATACAGATCTGCTTAAGCAGATTGCAGAAAGGGATGATCAAATAAAATCCCTTTCAGGTGCATTACGTGATCGCGACAAGGCATTAGAGATTTTACAGCGTGTTACCAATAAGGAAGAATTAAAAGACTTCTTACATGGTTATGCTCATGCTATCGATCTATAATAAAAAAGCCCGTCAATGACGGGCTTAATCTTATGCATCCTTCCAAACTTTCCTTGCGTCGTATTTCTTGCCTTTTGACATAAACTGATATGTTGGCATATAGATGATATTCGACCAATCTTTCGGGCTAATCTCAACAAGTTTTGTTTTAATGTGTCCCGGTAGATATGCTTTGATCATGTGATCACTTCCACGCATACCTTTTACATCGCTCCATTTGATTTTTAAGCGTGTTTTATTGCTCAAGGTAGGCGTAGATGCATATTGCTTTAAAAGTGCTTCCAGAAACTGCTGACGGGCTTTAGGCGTTACATAGTGTAAGTTAAGACCCAGCATTACAGTATTACCCGCCTTTGTCTTAGAATCACCCAGACAAATGATCAGCGGGAAAACATCCCAATATGGCAAAGTGTCTTTGTACTTCGCATCATACATAAAGGTATAGATTCGCCCTACTTGCGGTTTTACAATCTGGTGTCCCTTTATTCCCGCTTTTATTGTTTTAGTAAACCATTCCTGTGATTTTTCTTTAGGACGACTCTTTGATACAGCACGCATAGACGCACGAAAATCATTAATCATCATCATTGCGCGTTGCTGCTTATTGAGACCCTTTGCACCTTTCCCTTTTAGTTTTTCAACTTCTATTGCTGTTTTAATTTCGCTGGCATAACGAGACATACTTTTAGTGAAAGTCGCATAGGCGATTCCCTTAGAATCTGCAAATGCTTTAGCTGTCATGCCTTTGGCTTTTGCTTTCGCAAATTCTACACCCAATTCGACCCACTGTTTAGACTTTCGCTTTTGGGGAGACGGCTTTTCGTCTTCTGTGATTATTTCAAATACGCTCATAATATTATCCTCTATTTGTTAAGACCTTTAAAGCCAAATACTTTCTTTAATGCATGTTCTGTTATGATCTTAAACTCCATGTTATGCTTTTGGCATAATTTCACGGCAGCTAACCATTTTTCAGTATTTTTTGTGTACGTCCATACTTCATGCATATACCGTTGCTTTGTCTTCGCGGTCATTCTTTTTGGCTTTTCCGGTGGCCTTGTCTCTTTAGCTGGTTTAACTTCCCATAAATGCTCCTTGCCATCATCAAACTTAACGTAAAAATCCATAAAGTATCTGTGTCTTTTTCCGTCTGTTGATGACTCATAAGGAATTACTACGGTCTCAGATCCCCATTTTGCAACTCTAGGATTGCGGTCTAGCCACTGCATGATCCATCTTTCCCAGCTTGAACGGTATGTGATTTTCCGTATATCCCCTTTATACTTTTCCTTATTCTCAGGAACATACTTGCCCTTATAAGTGTTAGATCCTCCCATTTTAGCACCCTTTATTATAAATACATAATACTATTTATCAATTGAGGGTGCTAAAATGCTCTTTTCTTTCTTCCCTGCCATAGAATACAACGGCAAGATGATTACTGACATTGTGCGCAATTACCGCGCATATTTCAACGCAATAATTTCTGATTATAACATACAAACATATTACATTCAAGGTAGTCCACGACCGGAACAAGTTGCATATGAAGTATACGGAAACCAGCAACTTTATTGGATCTTGCTGATGCTTAATGACGTGTACGATCCGTTTCATGACTGGATCACCGATCAAGAGACAGCATATGAATCAGCCGAACAACGATATGCAAATGTAGGAGGAAATCAAGTATTATACCACGTTGATATTGACGGAAACAAGTATTGGAATCTTACCGAATATCCGAAAGGATCAAGCAATTGGTACGACAAAGGGGATATTCATCACCGTCATTTGCAGTTTCACGGTGCACTGTCGGCGGTAGACACACTGGAAGATGCAATCCTCCGTAATGAGGAACGACGCAAGATCAAGATCATAGATCCTACACAAATTAAACAATTTATTAACGCATTCATTCGAGAAATGGAAAAGGCTGATGTGTAAGGTGATTAATTATGCTAATGTTTAATAACTCCGTTAAATGGTTTACCGGAATTGTAGAAAACAGGGAAGACCCATTAATGTTAGGCCGAGTTCAGGTTAGGATTCATGGTATACACCCTTCGCTATCCGCACACGGTGACATTCAAGGTCTTCCAACCGAAGATCTATTATGGATTACGCCAGTACAAGATATTACAAGCGCGGCGATCTCTGGTATAGGTCAAAGCCCTACTGGTATTGTTGAAGGTTCAATGGTATTTGGTTTGGCCTTAGATGAACGTTATTTAAACTGCGTTATTCTGGGTACTATTGCCGGACAATATACAGAGAAACCACTCACTACAGAAGGTTTTTGCGACCCTTCTGGTGCATACCCGCGCTATATTGGTAATGATGTTAATATTCTTGCTCGTGGCGGTATTAACCCAGAAACCGGACAAACAACAAAACCTGATAGTGTCTATATTCGAGATGAAAACACTGGAGTTGCAGTAAATCCAGACGACGAGCCATTAGACCAAATTCCGGTTGATGATAATCCTGATTTTACAATAGAAAAAATGCTGCGGGGAGATGAGGGATATCGCGAGAAATGGTATCTTGATTCAGAAGGATACCCGACAATAGGCATCGGGCATTTGATCATTTATAAGAAAACCAGTGATCTGGGTATTATCAATAATGAACTTTCTAAGCTGGTAGGGCGTGAAGTTACAAACGGAAGACTTACCGCCGAAGAAGTTAGTAAAGTATTTGCTGACGATATAGAAAAAACTCGTCGTGATATGCGCAAACATCCACGAATTGCACCTGTCTATAATAAATGTAATGCTTCTCGTCGTATGGCATTAGAAAATATGGCGTTTCAAATGGGTGTTGGTGGATTGGGTAAATTTAAGAATAGTCTTGCTGCAATGCTGGCGGAAGAATGGAAACAAGCCTATGATGGATTACGTCAATCAGTATGGGCTAATCAAACTCCGGGACGCTCCAGCCGTGTTTCTAAAATTATTTTAACTGGTAACTTAGAATCATATGGCGTAATTGCTCCTAAGAAAGAGGACTCTGTTTCTGATGATCCGCGAGCACGTTTGAGAAATGCCCGTATTGCTGCCTATAAGACGCAGAGAGCAGAAGAAGACCCAGAAGCACCGTTTACCCCACAAGACACACGAATCATGTTTAAAGAGCCTAAGAGTTCGTATTCTGCAAGGTATCCATATAACCACGTATACGAATCAGAGAGCGGTCATATTATAGAGATTGATGATACTCCTTCTCACGAGCGTTATCATCGCAAACATCCTTCTGGTACATTTGAAGAAACCAGACCGGACGGAACGAGGGTAGAAAAGATTGAAGGTGATGATTATTTGATCGTTAAGCAAGGTCGCAAAGTCAACGTTAAGGGAAATCTGCAAGTTGTTGTTGAAGGTGACGCGCAAGTTTATTATATGGGTAATGTGATGCAAACCGTTGATGGTAACGTCACTGAATTTATTCGTGGTAATGTTAATCAGACCGTTGAAGGTACAGCTAATATGCATGTTGTAGGTGATGTTACCGCACAACTTGACGCTAATTTGACGGCTAACGTAAAGGGCAATGCTGAATTAATGATCGAGGGTAATACTACCGAGACAATTAAAGGTAACTATGATTTAACCGTTGAAGGTAATTTTAATATGACCGTCAATGGTACTAAATCAGATCAGGTTAATGGTGACTGGTCCCGTAATTGTGGTGCAAGCGTTAAAGATATTGCATCCGGTACAGTTAAAATTGATGGTAGCCGTATTGATCTTGGGTGAGGTAACTGATGGTTGAAATTCTTCCTATGAGTTCAAAATTGGAGGATATCAGCGAGCGAGAAATCTTTGAGGTGGTGTTCTCTTATAAAGCAACGCCACCTGATGCAAATACCACATACACGATTAAAGAGTTTAAGATCAGCGAGTATCGCCCTAATAAGGGCGTTACCGTTGAAGAAACTAAAATATCTGGTGAGTATCGGGATAGTTTTTCGCTTGGTGCGGATTCTCTTAAATATATAACGAAAGATCGAATTAAAAAATCTGCCGGAAGTTTTGATGATTTACCAGATCCAACTACAGCAGATCTATATTATTTTAAAGCTCCTACACGTCTACAGGAGGTTTATACTTATAAAGTAACCCTAACCTATATCCAATCTGTTTCCGAGTCTTCTGGTGGTTCAGGTGAAGGAAATAGTGGTGGTTCTAACAGTCGAGAGGGTGCTGGTGAAACTAATCCGCCTCCAGTAGTAACCGAGCACACAATAGAGAAAGTTTATACTCAAACCGTTTTTGGAAATTGGGATGTGTGGAGTAAACAGTTAAGAGATTATGTACATAGGGGTGTTTAATGGCTGGTTTATCATATGATAAAGCAAAAACAACTGGACACGGTAATTATAGTCCTACGGTAATTAATGCAACTCAATCTAAGGTATTTGTTGAGGGTATCCCTGTATTAGTCGAAGGAGACCCAATTACACCACATACAAAAACAACAAAACCTTATGATACACACGGGGGAACTACGGTCGCCAGTACCCCGAAAGTATTTGTTACCGGAAAGAAAGCAATTCAAATGGCAGATCGTATTAGCTGTGGCGATACCGTCGCTATGGCATCACCGAAGGTTTATATAAAATGACAAAGCAAAAGATTACACAAATCCCTGATATTTTTAATGCTGCTACATTCGATGAAATTAAAAGCGCATTAACCGACTGGATGAGAAACCAGGAAGAATTTAAAGATTTTGATTTTAATGGTGCTGGTATTAACGTATTGATGGACTTGCTCGCATATAATACCCTTTATATTCAGCAATTCGCTAACGCCGCTCTATATGAATCTTTTATCAGAACGGCAATTAAGCGTAGTTCAGTTGTTCAAGCCGCGCAAGATTTAGGATATTTGCCAGCGAGTAAAACTAGTGCATCGACTACAATTATGTTGCATGTTTCCCATCCACGAAATCCGGCAAGTATTCGAATCCCACGAGGAACTAAATTTATCGCAAGTGTGGATCGCCAGACTTCTTACCCATTTGTTACTACAGAAGACGTTGTGAGCGTTTTAGGTTCAAATGGTTTATATACACCTATGCTTAAAGTCGCACAAGGTCGTATTGTTCGTACAGAAATGTTATTTGATCCGAAGAAACAAATTCTGATCCGTGACCCTGATATTGACCGCTCTCAGGTTAAATTGTGGGTGGACGGTGCTGAATGGAAAGACTGGACACGAGAAAGTATTGTTAATGCAACTGGCGCAAGCAATATTTTCTATATGCGTGAAACCGTAGACGGACATACAGAAATTTTCTTTGGTGAAGGTGAATCAACCTTATCTGCGGCTGGCGGGGCGCTGGAAGCAAATTATATTGGTGGCCTTAAGCCGTCAACTGGTGCTAATATTGTTATCGAATATATCAGCACTAAGGGCGCGGAAGCAAACGGTTCGGTTAATTTTACATATGCGGATACCCTTGCATCTATCTCTATTGTTAAAATTATTGAGAATCCGACAAATGATCGTGATTATGTCGGTGCAGATGGTGGTGGTGATCCTGAATCAATCGAACGTATCCGTGAACTTGCTCCGGTAATGCGTGAATCTCAGCGTCGTTGTGTAACTGCTTCCGACTACGAGGCTTTTGTTTCTAGCCGTTTTGGTAGTATTGTTCAGGCGGTACAATGTTTCACCGACCGAGAGAAACCAGGTTATGCTTTTGTTGCTGTTAAGCCTAAATCTGGCTTGCGCTTGACAACTGTTCAAAAAGAAGATATGCGTGATTATCTGGCAAAATATAATCTTGCCCCTATCACACCGAGCATCATTGACCCTAACTATCTGTATATTAAACAGAATATTAAAGTTTCCTATTCAATCAATGACTTATCAGAATCAGAGCAGTGGTTGCGCGGTGCTGTTATTGATCAGATTGATGCATATTATACCGACGAAGTGGAAATTTTTAACCAGACCTTTAGTAAGTCTAAAATGCTTGCGCGTATTGACAAAGCTGATGTATCTGTGATAGGTTCTAGTGCAGAAATCGAGATGGTGCGAGAGATCGACAACTTCTATAAAGCACCTATGGCTGGAATCAAGTTTTTAAACCAGTATAAGAGCGGAATCAAGTCTAGTTCGTTCAACTTCGAAAAGGACGGTAAACAATACCCGATCCATTATGTAAGTACAGAAATGAACAAAGAATCAGGTTTAGCTAAATTGCTGGTTGGACCTTTCCCTGTTGGTTCTACAATCGCTTTACCGCACTATTCCGGCACTGATTTTGATAAAGAGATTATCGACGGTGCGGACCTATACTTTGAGGTTGGAGAAGTTAAGCATTATGAAGACCTTATTTCATGGGATCTGGGTAAACTGAATATCAATAGCGATCGCTTTACTGGTTCATATATTGAGTTGACAGCTAAACCGATTGCTGATAACATCTTTACTAAAGACGGTTCTTTGATCGTGTTTGAAAACGATCTCCGTCCTCAGTACACAACTATTAGTCTGGAGGCAATTGCTCAATGATTAAAGCGCCTAGTGTAACTAGCTTGACAATAGAAAAATTGTCTGCTAATCAGGCGTATATCACATGGGATGACGTAGGCGAAAACTTCTTTTATTTTGTGGAGTTAGCCGAAACCAGAACACGAGACGGGGAAATCATCCCCGTCGATGAGTTAAGCTGGGTAAACCTGGGATATACTGCCGATCAGAACTGGTTTGAGGATAAAAACCTTTTTCCAGAGTATTATTACAAATTTCGTGTAGCAGTAGCCGCAGAAGGATTTGAACAAAGTAAATGGATTGAAACCGAAGAGTTTCAGACATTTAAGACAAACGCATATAATTTTTCTATGATGCGCGAGTTCAACCTTGCAAACGAGTTTATAAAGGAAAAATTTACATACGATAATAGAGAGCATGTCAAGTTTAATACTGACCTGATTCAAGCATCATTAATGAAGGAAGATTTTGTCTTTAGTCCTGAATATGCAAACATGACAAATATATCAAACTACATTGTAGTTGATGAGAACTTTCATGAAATACAGGACCACATAGAAAAAGTTTGTACTGATATAAACCGCACGATGTTAGCGGAAATGAACGGTGTTTTGTACCTTTTCGAACGGTTCCAGCCGATCGTGAAAGTGTCAAATGATAAAGGTCAATCATGGAAAGCATACAAGGCGTTTAATGACCGTGTAGGCAATCCGGTTTCCCGTACATGCGTTTATCAGTCTAAAACCACTACTTACGTTTTAGGATATGACCGAATCTTTTACGGACGACAAGCGAGCGATACTCGATGGAGCGCCGACGATGTTCGGTTTAGTGATGATACGATCACTTTTGCAAAGGTTGGTGACGAAAACGACTTAGGGTTTGATGTTGAGGTCTTTGGTGTATTTTCCAGATTAACAGGTGATACCACAAAATACGCCGAAGCTATGGCGTGCAGTGATGACTATTTGTGGGTTGGCGCTAAGGATGTTATTCGTCGGATTCGCCTTAAGAACACTCCTGTTGATACCGTTCAGGGTTCGCCTACATTTGGGGAAAAGATATTTGACCCTGATATTATCCGAGTAACAGGAAATGACAAAGCTGTTATTCAGAAAATGGATGTTGTTGACGGAAAATTACTGGTATTTGTTACAGGTGAAGTTAAACAGCGTTATCAAGATCCAACTAAACCAGAAAACGTTGTCCCGTCAGATGATGCGGGTGTATACTTAATCGGGAGTGATGGTCTGTCTTTTCAGCGTGTATTTGGTAATACTCCGCAAGAAAGAGAATATATTCAGCACGGATTTAGTAATATGTCAACAAACGGTGATGAGGTGTTCATAAGCCATTATAATCATCACTTCGAAAGCATTTTACCAGATCAAGAAACCGCCGCGAAATATGAATTAAGCGAAGCTGTAAAATATTCTCAGGAGCCAACTTATCTAACTGATAAGAAAATACATCAAACGACTTTCAGAGCAAGTTATGATGATTTGCGTATCTGGGAGTTAGGACCGCAAGCGTATTATAATGAGGCTGATTATACATGGATGCGTAGAAATGGTGTTCGTGTGTGGATCACAAATGATAATCGCCCGTTGGTTGTTTATCCAGAGGTTATCTATACTCAAGAAGTTGATACATCTGGTATTCTTGACCAAAACAGGGTTAACCGAGAGGTTTATGATAAAGGGACCGTTACATGCTATCTGAACAATGTTAAATTTGAAGGATTTAAGCAATATGCATCCGGTGTGATGTTCCATAAAAACACAGGAGAAATTATTGGCTTCTATCAATTTAACTACCGTGTTCGCGATCAGGTTGGTGTATATTGGAAACCTACAAATGTAGCATTTGTAGCTGAACTGCAAAATCAGGTCCGAGAGGTTCCCTGGGTTCCTGTTCATTATGACAGAGAGCAAGACCCAGATTTGCGGCCTTTACTGAATAAGATGACGCCGGATAGCTTTTTGCTTGAGAACGAAAATTTCAGAAAATTCTCTGAATATTATCTGCAATTCTTAAGTGATGGTTCAGGAACATATTATAATAAACTAAAAAATCTGATTAAAAACAAATATCCACGCGAGCAAGATGCATATGAGTATCTTTGGTCAGAGATGAACAAACGAAACATCTATGCAGATAAAAACAAGCGAGATGCGGTAGTAAGATTCTTTGAATCCCGCAAATCGGATTTTTATTCCACTAAGGGCGTGGAGGCTTCTTATAAGTTCTTGTTTAAGTTACTTTATAATGAAGATGTGGAAATTGAGGTTGAATCACAAGCCGGACTAGAGTATGATATTGTTGTTAGTTCAACGAACATTGACGAGGATATCGTAGGTCGCACGATTTATACTCCAACCGGACGGGCTAACGTGACATATCTTGAAAGGGAATATGAAGGTGGTCGCCTACGCTGGAGAGTAACCATTCATAACCTGACCGGGCGGTTCGAAGAAGGTCAAGTGATCAAATCAGAGAAAACAGCGTTTGAGGGGATGATCCTTGTTGGTGTGCGTGGTAAAGAGTTGTTAAGTAGTTCAATCGACTATATCAACCGTTCACGCAGTCAATACACCATGAAGATTAAAAGTGCATTACCAGTTTCGCGCTATGCGAATGATGTAATGCGATTCGTTCATCCTGTCGGCTTTGGTTTTATCGGTGTTACCCTGCTTACGATGTTCATTAACAGCGGGTTAAGCATGAAACACACAGAGACGATAATTCAATCTCTGAAAAATTATAAGTTTGACAGCGGATTGCCTAGCGTGTATCCTGATCGGGTGGCAGACCTTGACGTTGACGGAAACATTAAGAAAGACCCGCTTACCGGAAAAGCATTATATTTGACTTCACCTTTAATTGGTGATGAATTTCCGGTTCCTCCTGAATATGATCAGGAGAACAGCGAATTGTTCCACGGACTTAAAGCAAGCGAACGAAGATTTGCAATGAGTCCACTGTTTGACCAGTCGGCGGTAACATTCTCTATGTTCCGTGAACTTGTAGACAAACGGTTGAAGGATAATATAGGGAATCCACGCGATCCGAAGAATCCGACACAGAGGAAAATTAATGGCTAATGAAAATAGTGTGATCTATCGCTCAATCATTACTAGTAAATTCAGAACAGAAAAACTTCTGAATTTCTATAATTCTGTAGGCGATGGGGCAAATCAAATTACAATTTATGGAACGTTTGGACGTTCGGAGCCGTGGTCAGAAAACGAAAAAGAGGTGGGCTTTGCCCCACCTTATCCGACCGATTCAACGGCTGGCGTTGTTGATATGTGGACCCATATGATGGGGGCGGTTAAGATTAATAAATCACTTCTTGATGCGGTTATCCCCCGTAAAGATTGGGGCGATACCGGACAGGATAACCCGCGCACATTCTTTATCAATGACATTGTTGTCGTTAACTCAGCACCATATAACCGTACTGATGTTGGTAGTGGTTGGATGGTGTATCGAGTGACAGATGTTCCTGATCGCGGTTATTGTTCTATTTCAAGCATTGACGCAAAAGTAGAGTGTTTGAAATTGGGTGGAAAATGGACCCCTACGCATGAATCAATCGCGCCACCAGTAGGAAAAGGCGATTCTATTGATATGGGTGACGGGTATCGTTGGGAGTATTTGTACACAATTCCGCCTGATGCGGCGATCAACCGTTGCACCAACGAGCATATTGTTGTACCGTTCCCCGATGAATTGCGACAAGATCCGGCGCGTTGGGGCTATGACAATGTGATCACTTGGTATAATGACTATAATCTGCTTTATCGGCTGAAAGTAGTAACTTTGCGTTTTCAGGCTTATATGGATTCCGCACAATTCCCAACGTCAGCGTTAGTGGGTAATACTGGCTTCCGTCAGTTAAGTATTATCCTTAATCCATTAGAGAAGAAAGCACGTCCTAGCGACCCTGACGTTAAAGCGGTTAAAGATAAGTACCGTCCGCAAGACTTAGAGCCGCACTCAGGCGAAATGATCTACATGGAAAACCGACAACCTATCGTTCGGTCATTAGATCAAACAGAACTTGTTTCTGTATTGTTTGAGTTCTAAGTGTATGATTTAAAAGCCAATTCGAGAGAGTTGGCTTTTCTATTTTGGGTGTTGACAATCTTATTTGGTAAGGTATAATACACACATCTAAACAACGGAGGATAAATTATGGCACGTCGTAAATTTACAGATAATTGTGAAGCAATTCAGGTATCCCCTTGCGGTTGGGATGTTATCGCAAACGGTGAGAAGATCGGGGAACTCATCGATCATACTCATTCATCACTAGCCGATTACACCGATGAACTATGGGAAGGTATCAATTGCGCTAACGTAACTAAACGATTCAAGACTATTGATGAAGCTATACATTTTGTGTATAATCCAACTTTCGGTATGTGGAGTGATAGAAAATGGCACGCGTAAATTACACAATGGGTAAACCAAAACATCCAATGTATAAAGTGTTTTGGGGCTTGCATCTTCAAGAAAAATGGCATGATAACTATTGGTTTTGTGACCATGATAAGAAGTGGCATTCTCAAGATGAAGTTAATGTGATGATGGAACAGGGTATCAAATTTAATTACTCTAATTATGACCATAGCATCACTTGTATTCGAAAATTGAAACGATTTATTCGAAAGAATCCGCAATTTAAAAACTTTGTGTTCTTTATGTCTCATGTTTATTTGGGGCATAGCGTTACCGTAACAGCAAAGGTTAAATAATGGCACGACTTTCCAAACAAGAACAAAAATTACACGACCGGGCAATGGAGCTAATCAATTCAGATCGTCCATTGACATATGAAGAAAAAGAATTTTGCTATAATAACTATCAGGGAGATGGGCTAGGTGGTTCCGGTGCATTCTTTACACCAGAAGGGCTTGCATGGGATTTTACCATTGATGCACATTGTACCGGAAAAGTATTAGATTTGTGTGCTGGGATCGGTCGTTTATCTTTCTGTATGTTGCATCGTTGTAAGCCAGAAAAGATCGTATGCGTCGAACTTAATCCAGAATTTGCACGTATAGGTAAACGACTATTACCGGAAGCAGAATGGATCACTGGTGATATATTCGAATTTGAATCAAACGAAAAATTTGATGCTGTGATCAGCAATCCACCTTTCGGGAAAATCAATACTACCGACACAAAGGATGTATTTGAATACACAGGCGGAGAATTTGAATTTAAGGTTATGACATTAGGCCAGAAGTTTGCTGATGTTGGTTACTTTATTGTTCCTGTAGGTTCTGCTGGTTTTGCTTATTCCGGTAGACCTTATTATGACGGAACAATGAAGTCTAATAAATATCTAAAATGGAGCAAACAAACTGGTTTGGTGACTTATGCCGGATGTGGGATCGATACATCAATCTATCGCGATGAATGGCACAGCACCAACGTTTTAACAGAAGTGGTTGAGGTTCGGTATTACGAGAAAGAAGCCGTAGAAGCGCCTAAATCGCGTCCTAACGAACAAATAGAAGAAAGTAAGGAAATTACCTTACCGGAACAAGAAACAGCGTCTGGGACGCTCTCAGACTTGTTTGACATTTAATTATAAGCCGTCCTTGTGGGCGGCTTTTTTTGTATGTATTTTATAAATAATACATCATAACATGAGGAATTAAACAATGGCACAAGTTCCAAAGAAAAGAATAGACACAGGTACGGTCGGCAATCCATCGACTGGCGATATCTTATATGATGGCGGTAATAAAATTAACGATAACTTTGATTCAATATATGACGCATTTGCTGATCAACGGTTTAAAGACGTAGACCACGGTGTAGGAAGAATGGTTATTCATGCAACCGGATACTATCAGAAGCATCCACGCCAAAGCTACGCTGGTTCCGCTGTTGAGATTGGGAGTCTACACGATATCGATACAACTCAAGGCGCACTTATTGCTATTCTACCTAAAGCAAAGGTTGGTGAGGGTGTTGTATTCATAAATAGTAACGGTAGCCTTTCAACGACGACACCGCTCAATATTCGAACTCAAGCAGGTGATTCTATTAGCGGGTATTCCGGTGATGCTACAATAACACAACCATTTTCAAAAGTCACTGTTTGGTGTACTGCCGTTGAAGGTAGTCGCGTAACATGGCGATTGGGTATCGAAAGTATGTTCACTGATACAACAACGCCACTAGATAAAACAGTTAACGTAACTAAAGTAGCAACAAACGTTGCTATTGCCGCAAAAACAGAATATGTTTCCATCAAATTATTAACTACCGCTAGCAATACATCCGGTTCAAAAATGCGTTCAAGCGAAACGCTACTGATGATTGATTCTAAAGCCGGAAAAGTTTATGCGACGGAATATGCAGTTTTGCAGAAGACAGAAGATGAACTATACACGGTTCGTTATTTCATCGGTTCCGGCGATAAAGTATATGCAGAGTATAAGGCTACTGGCGAAAATATTCGTTTAGCAGTTAAAGCCGTAGACACTATTAAAATCGGGGTTGCTACATGAAACAATTAATTAATATCGGTAACGTTGTTGATGACGGTACAGGTGATTATCTAAGAAAAGGTGGTCAAAAGATTAATGACAACTTTTCTGAACTTTATACTAAGCTGGGGGATGGTGATATCCCTCATGCATCCGGCGCGTGGAAAACTCATACACAGCCAGTATTAAAGCCAAATTTTGGTGATGCATGGGCGATTAATACAACGAACAACGCTGTTTCTGTTGAATTGCCTAAAGGAAGCGCGAGTGATTATAATAAAACAATTAAACTTCGTGATGTTTGGCGCTCATGGGCTGCACATAACGTAACATTGAAGCCAGCACAAGGTGATACCATTAAAGGGTCGCCAATCAACCGTGAATTATATAAAGATTTCATGGATGTTGAATTGGTTTATTGTGCACCCGGTCGGTGGGAATATGTCGAAAATAAACGAGTTGACACTATAACAACTTCCGATTTAAGCACCGTCGCCAAAGAAGTTTATATTGCAACCGAAGGACAAACAGACTTCCCCAATGTGTTTGGTTCCAATACTTACAATATTCGAAATGTTGAAGTATATTATCGCGGTAACTTGCTTTATTATGGCAAGGATTTAACCGATGATTCTAACTATGGTTCAATCGGTGAAAACGGTAATATTGTTCCTCTGGACGGTAAAAGCATTAAATTACGCTTCCCTTGCTCGGCAGGTGATACCATTCAAATCATCACTTATATGGACGGAATAGCATCTTTCCGGTCAAGCTATATTACTCATACAATCCGCGTTTATGAAACAGGAATGACCGCTCTTGAATCTATTCCGGGTGAAGTTTGGGTCGGTGAACTTGCTAATAAGAAAGAATTTACTAATGCTGAATTAGGCGTAAGTAAGCGAGATCTTATTAATCCAAATTCATTTGAATTGCTGATCAACGGAACACAAATGATTAAAGCGGGTGATGCGGATTTACCTTCCTTTATTTGTGAAGGTGCTGACGGTGAAACGGAAGAAACTTGCGCACTTGCTGGCGGTCAATGGGTGGAATCTGGGGAAGATTACTCATTGATGTTCGACGAAAATAGCGTGGTGACTGGTATTAAATTATCTAAAGCACTAGATAACCGAGACACTATTACTATTCGCTGGTTTAATAATGATATCGGAACATTAATGGAGTGGGACGGTGTAGGCGGTATTAAAGAAAAAGCAGATAAAATCTATCTTAATAACGAAGATGAAGTTACTCTGACAAATCGAATCGAATATACCGATTTCCAGAATCCAAGCCAAGCAACTAAACGCCCAATGGAAGATTATACAGGTCGTGTGATGGATATCTATTCCATATTCGATATTTTCCATCCTGTAGGTACAATTTATGAAAATGCGCATAACCCAGCTAACCCAGCGACCTATATGGGCTTTGGTACATGGGTACGTTATGCGGAAGGTGAATTTCTGGCTGGTTGGTCATCTGACGCAAGTGACCAGAATTTTGCATTAAACAATAATGATCTTGATAGTCATGGTCAACCCACACATACCGCAGGTGGTAAAGGTGGTGATGTTGCATACCAGATCAAAAAAAATATGATTCCTGAATTACAGAGCAACGATCGAGTTCTTATAAAAGATGATAACGGAAATATTATTATCGGTGGTTGTCAGGTAGACCCTGATGCAGTAGGTCCAGCATTCACCAAATACCGCGAGGATACTGTAAAAGTTAATCAGGGGAATACAGACCCATCAATGATGGGTATTCTTCCTCCATACAGAACTGTCTATCGTTGGCTAAGGGTAGGTTAATATGATTTCTAAAACACGTTCAAAAGCTAGTGCATTTTCCAATGACGCCGCATTTATTTCGTATGATCCGGGATCGAAAGATCCCGTAATTGGTAATGCTCGTGCAATCGGTGGATTAAATGTCGATCAATCAAGAAAAGGTTCTTTTATTAATAACGTCCAATCCGCTATAGATGATCTTTATACGTTATCTATGCTTAGAATTGGTGATGTGTTGGTATCAACTAATTCAACTCCACCACAAGCAGCAGGTCAGATCGAAACTTTATCTTTTAGCGGAACTGTCAACAATCAGCACAATCCAGAAGCAAAGAAAGTTTCCATAGAAGTTTTAGGATATCCGTTTATTGTAGATAATGGAACTTCCGGCGTTTCTCTCTGTGAGAAGGTCCACACCAAGTTTCAAGAACTGGCAACAAAGAATATTTTATTCACAGAAGTTAAACGAAAAGGTTCAGGTAACGACCAGCTAGAATTGCATTACATCGATGCAATTCCACACGAGGCAACCAGTATTAACAAATATGGAATTACAATAACTGGTAATATCGATTCTCCTGCTCGCGCTGGGTATGGTTCATGGTCCAAAATTGGCACAGAAGACAAATTTGGCGAAACCATCAACTACTTTAAACGTATTGCATAAGGTATATTATAATGAATAATACTATTAACCATGTAAAAGACGATGCTCAGTATGTAAAATTTAATCCGACCGGAGACTGGCCTGAAAATATAACCAACGTTCAAGCGGCATTAGCCGCTATTAATGGATTTGCACACGAAGGTCTTCCATACGCTACAGAAACAGTTGCTGGTATTGCACAGATCGCCACACAAGAAGAAGTCAACGCCGGAGAAATAGACAACAAAATTGTCACGCCAAAAACATTAGCGGTTAAATTGTCTAGACCAGACGCAACAAAAGAAGTAAAAGGTATTACTCGATTTGCCACCAACGATGAAGCTCTAGGAAGCGCAGAGAATATCGCAATAGGACCGGATACACTATCACATGCATTTAAGAACAAAACAGCATCAGAAAGCGATTTAGGCACTATTAAGATATGTACACTGGATGCCGCTAAAATCGGAAGCGATGATACAATGGCGGTCACCCCTAAAAAGATGCACGCAGCAATCTCTCAGATTGTCCCTGGTCTTATCCCTGAACAAAACACAGCCACAGAAAATCGTCAAGGTTTAGTTCAGCTAGCAACAAATGCGCAAGTATCACAAGGAACAATCCGAGAAGGTTTTGCTATTAGCCCCTATGCATTCGCAAATGCTCGCGCAAACGAAAATCAGGCGGGTACGGTAAAAATTGCCAGCCAATCACAAATGAACGCAGGTTCCGACGATACTGTTGTTGTTTCTGCTAAAAAGTTTGCCAACACAAAAGCAACAACGAGTCAATACGGTATTGTTAAATTGCGAGACACGGTAGGTAATGAGGCAAACGCAGCGTTAGCAGCAAATGCAAAGGTATTGCCTTTGAGTGGTGGTGTTGTCACAGGTAACGTATACCTCAGCAAACACGACGAAGACAGCCGTTTCACGATTAAACAGGATTTGGATAATATGGCGGTTCCTGTTGGCGGTATAATCCTTACCGCATTTGATAATAACCACGGAAGTTTTAAAATCTGCAATGGTCAATTATTGAACAAATACAGATATCATGTGTTGTTTTCCAGGATTGGTTATATGTATGGCGGTAGTGGAGATAACTTCGCAGTACCTGATATGCGCGGTTTAGTTGCTCGTGGATGTGACCACGGACGAAACCTTGATCCAGGACGTCGATTTGCTTCATATCAAGAAGATGCAATGCAAAAAATCACTGGTAACTTCCCTGTAGCAGATCGCTGGCGTGGTTCCTATGGTGGTGTATTCACCGCACAACGCGGTCAATGGAACACGAACTACAAAAACGGTAAGGATGATGATTGGGGTACTATCGTTAACATGGACACAGCAAGACAAGTAAGAACGGCTGGCGAAACTCGCGTTAAAAGCCTTGCATTAAACTACGTAATAAGGGTAGAATAATGATTGAACAATTAAACATCCACGAGATCCCTAATGTTGACGGTGTGCCGAGTGAAGGGCAACACAGAATCAATTGGATCAAGAATGGCGAATGTTTAAGCGCAGCAACGACACAGACTGGCAATGACGGGACGCTTAACCGCGCCCCGGTTGCAATTCAAGAAAACGTTGCACGCGTAAACGAAAACGCAAAATCAACCGTCGCTAAAGTTAACGAGGTTGTAACGGCGGTTAACGATATTAAAACAACTTTAGGGGCAATTTCTGACGGAAGTATCATTGATGTGGTTAACCAGGCTGTCGCAAAAGTTGAATCCGTCGAAGAGAACTTAGGAGAAACAGCAAAAACTCTGCAAACAACGGTAGACGCTGTATCAGAACTTAACATCAAGATTGGTGATCGCCCCGCTGCCGATCCTAGCACAAGAACAATCTATGATGATATTTCTTTCATCAAACAAGAAATGGGTTCTTATCCTAACTTCAATATTAATGGTTCTCCTGATGCGGGTAATTCCGGTTCCGGCATCAAATACCGAGTTATCCAGAATACCGCAGCATTAAATGACCACGGTCGCCGAATCGTTCAGCTAGAAAACGACTGGCAAGATTCTGACGTAGGCGAGTTAACAAAACAGGTTAACAAAATGCGCAGCGAGATCGGCGACACATCTCTTGCAACACAAGAAAATGTGTATGTTCGTCTCCGCACCAACGCAAGAAACATTGCTAACTTATCAAATGAAGTTCTAGAAGTCAAGAAAGCAATTTTGTTTGATTCAATCCCTGATATCGGGACTAAAGTCACTACACTAGGCACTAATTATGAACGTCTAAACAATGATGTTAATGGTGTAGATTCCGGTATTCGTCCTCGTCTTCTGGCTGTCGAGAATAAGATCGGAACGCCTCAATCGGCGGGAAGCCTTGATTATCGATTAACCAACACAGAGAGAGAATTTTTAGATCTTAAACAGGTTGTTGGCGTAAGCGGTGCTGACGGTTTGCGCGGTGAAGTTGCTCGACTTTCCAATGAGATTGGTACTGACAGAGATCGACATACTCTAGCCGGACGTCTTAAAGTTGTAGAAAACACTCAGGGTCGGTTAGAAGCAAGCGTACAGGACATGGAACAGCTTGTAGGTGATCGCGAATCAGGTTTGACCGCTGGCGTTATTAAACTGTCAAGTGATATCTATGGTGATGATGGTTCAGATGATCCATTTACTCAGAAAGGCGTGATTAAAATCGTCAAAGAGTTACAAACATCTAACGAAAACAAAGTAGATGATGTTCCTGATGACGGTTTTCATTATCTGCGTAAGCACGGCGAATGGGTGCAAGTTGCATATGCTGCTGGGGCATTCAAGAACACCGCAGACATTACGGTTGAACTTAACGAACAGGATGTTTATAAACCGATTCCGCTTAACGACATGGCGGCGGAAGTTAATGTGCGTCAAATGGTGAAAAGTGAATCTGTTGTTACCGTTCAGGACAAAGGTTTATTCCGTTGTGTATTCCGTTGCGCTGTTCACGCTCAACATAATGCAACCTTCATTGTTGCGATTTTCAAAAATGGACAGATGGTATATGAAGCGAAAAATGGTCATTACGGCACAGACGAATTGATCAGCTATTCTACCAGTGCTTTCCTAAATATTGAAAAGGGCGATCAGATTAACATCCGCATTAAGGGTGTATCTGCCGAAGCAGTAGCACAGCCAGTACAAATTAAAGAGTTCCTCTTTGGGATTTCTCCGGTATAAGAAATTAAAGGGGCATTAAGCCCCTTTTTCGTTTATAGGTGATATTATGTCAGGATATGTAACCAATAACCCAAGAGAATTAAAAGACGCTATTCTGCGTCGTTTAGGCGCACCAGTAATTAACGTCGAAGTCACAGAAGACCAGATTTACGATTGTATTCAGAGAGCACTAGAACTCTATGGGGAATATCATTTCGATGGTGTGAATAAAGGATATAAAGTATTTCGTGTTAGTGCAGATCAAGCGCAACACGGGGTATTTGATTTAAGCGATTCTGGAGTATTCGCAGTAACTAAAATAATTCGAACAAACGTAGGTAGCGCGGCTACGATGGATGGTACTGCCGTTTATCCGTGGTTTACTGACTTTCTGTTGGGTTTAGCGGGTGTAAATGGCGGTTTAGGATCTGGCTGTAGTAAGTTCTACGGTCCAAATGCAATGGGCGGTGATCTAGGATATTTCGAACAGCTTATGAGCTATCGAGCCACTATGCAAAATATGCTTAATCCGCTGCCAGATTATTGGTATAATAGCGCAAACGGACAACTTAAGATCACAGGAAACTTCCGAGAAGGTGATCTCATTGTTGTTGAATTGTATGTTAAAAGTTATGTTGACGTACCGGACATGATGGGGGCGGTTGCTGGTTATGCTCATGCAGGAGGGTGTTCTACCGCTGGCGGGATTAGCGCCGTTTATGATAATCCAACTGCTGGTTTAAGCGGGATTGTTGCTGGCATGGGACCGATCAGCGAGAACAAGCAGGGCGCATATAATAACCGTTGGGTTAAAGACATGGCAACCGCTTTCACTAAGGAAGTGTGGGGGTCCATCATGGCTAAACATCAAGGTCTGCAATTGCCCGGTGGTGTCACTGTTGATGGTATCCGAATCATTGAAGAAGCACGCGCCGACATTGAGAAATTGCGACAAGAACTAGAATTATTAGATCCTCCATTCGGCATCCTCATGATTTGATTTATTGGGGGAGTATTCCCCCATTTGGAGTAACATATGTTTAACAACACTCTTTTTGCTCGCCTTGAATCGCAAAAGGATTATGAGAATACACGACAAACAGAGATTCTTAACCCTTACGTAAATTTCAACCGTCATACAAACACCCAGACACTGGCTGACATTATGGTCGCAGAAGCTATTCAGATGCGAGGTGTAGAATTATATTACATCCCTCGTGAATTTGTCAAACCAGATATGATCTTTGGTGAGGATGTTCAGAGCAAATTTACTAAAGCATGGAAATTTGCGGCATATATTAATTCATTTGATGGTTATGAAGGTGCTGGCAATTTCTTCTCTAGTTTCGGGTATCAAGCTAATGATGAATTAACGTTTACGGTTAACCCCAACCTATTCAAGCATCAAGTAGATGGAAACGAGCCGAAAGCGGGTGATTTGATTTATATTCCTATGAGTAATGATTTATTTGAAATCAATTACTTAGAGCCTTACCAGCCGTTTTTTCAGAATGGCAAGAATGCTATGCGCAAAATCATTGCAGAGAAATTTGTGTATAGCGGTGAGGAATTACGCCCAGAATTACAGCGTAATGAGGGAATTAATGTTGATGAGTTCGCGGATCTGGATCTTGCACCAATTACCAATCTTGATGGATTAACAGACATTAACTTAGATCAGTACAAAGAAGATAAGCAATTTAAAAGCGAAGGACAAGATTTTATTGATCCGTTTGATCCTATTAATGGCAAGGGTTCTCCTTTTGCTGATTTTTGATAAATACTCATAAAAGGAGGCGTATCTTGTTCGGTTGGCACTATAATTCGTCAATTAGACGGTATATTGTATTGCTGGGTAATTTATTCTCCGGCGTACAAATTAAAAGGGTGCGTAGTGACGGTGAGCGTTTTATTAAAGTTCCTATCACCTACGCAAAGAAAGAAAAATTCATGATGAGTCTGGACAAATATAACAATATCTCAAGTGAGGAAGACGTAGCAAAGGTAGAAACTATTTTACCGCGCATGTGTCTTTCTTTGATTGATATGACATACGCCCAAAACTTTAAAACAAATATTGCAAATAAGACAGTACCAAAATATACGGCTGATGGAATCAGGAGTGTGACACAATATAATCCTGTACCATATAAGTTTACTTTCGAGTTAGGGATTTATACGCGTAACGAAGATGATATGTTTCAGATAATTGAGCAGATTCTTCCTTACTTCCAGCCTCATTTTAACTGTAAGATTAAAGAACTACACGGCAATGATGTATGGATCGATCGAGATATTCAGGTCACGATTAGTTCTATTACTCCAGATGAACAGGTAGGCGAAGATAAGTTTTCTCGTCGCCGTCTTGAATGGACCATTATGTTTGAGTTCATCGGGTTTATCTATCCTCCAGCTACCGACGTTAAGGGGGAAATTAGAACGATTTATCTTGATTTTCATGCTAATTCTCGTGAATTGAATCCTAGCGGTAATTTTGAATCGGTAGATCATGAGGTCGTTAAACGTGACGTCGAGCAAGAAGAATGGGACGGAACAATCAAAGAATCATATTCTAGTGATATTCCTGTACCAGTTTCACCGACTCCACCGGGTCCACGTATTGTAAAAGAATTTTAAGAGGTAATTTATAATGTCAGATCTAGGCTTAGATATGAAGCAATTAATGAATTTCGAAAGTCTAGGTCTTCCGGGGTCATTCGACGCGGAAGAAGATCGAGTGAGTTATGATCCGCTCGTCTTGACTCCGGTCGAAAGCCATCCAGAAGATCGTAATATTGACTTACAACGAGATTATAACGAGGCGCGTCAAAATATTCATTTTCAGAATCAGATGATGATGGACGCCGCAAAGATTTATCTTGAACTTGCTAAAAATAGCGAGTCTCCACGATTCTTACAAGCATTTAACGGCCTCATGCAGCAAATGAGCAATAACAACAAAGAATTGCTTAATATTCATAAGGATATGAAGAAAATAACCGAGCAAGCTGGAGAGAAAAAGAAAGACAATACCCCAGCCACACCAGTTAATATCCAGAATGCGACCGTCTTTATGGGTTCTCCTAGTGATTTAATGGATGAAATCGAAGACGAGGAAGCGCGAGTTATTGAAGGTGAGACAGTATGAGCGTGATTGAAGGGATTAACGCAATGGCGACGGATGAACACCCGTTACATCTTGCGCATCCGTCTACACTAGAAACTAAAATTGATTCAAACGGCATTGAATGGATTTTATCAAAGCATGATGATAAATGGTATCCTAAAAAGTTTTCTGACTATCTGAAATTAAACAGACCGCAGAAAATAAGGATGCAAAGCACTGATCCTGATAACTACAAGTTTTTTAAAGATAGTGATAATATTCGCACGCGGTATATGCGATTAAAGAACTTGCGAAGGGCGAATATTAAAACTCAGTATACCCCTGAAATGATCGCAGAGTGGAAACGATGCCGTAAAGATATTGTGTATTTTGCCGAAACCTATTGCGCAATTACACACATCGACTACGGTACAATCAAAGTACAATTGCGTGATTATCAGAAAGATATGCTTAAGATCATGCACGAAAACCGCATGAGCGCACATAAACTCAGTCGTCAGCTAGGTAAAGCACTTGATGTTAATACACCTATTCCTACCCGTGATGGGTTTAAACGTATGGGTGATATTAAAGAAGGTGATCAGATCTATGCACCAAACGGCAAACTAGTTAATGTTGTATATGCAACGGAATACCAGTATGACCGCAAGTGCTACGAGGTTGTTTTAGATACTGGCGCTAAAGTTGTTGCTGATGCCGATCATATCTGGACGGTATACGAAAAAGTCGGTAAAAATTATATCAAGCGTGATATTACAACTCAGGAAATGATCGATAAGGGTATTACTACCAACGGTCAAGCCAGATTTAAAATCACGAAGACTAAACCGATTAAGGGAGAAACTAAAGTTCTTCCGGTTGATCCATATACTTTAGGTTATTGGTTAGGTGATGGACACACAGACGCAGCACGAATCACCCACCATAAGGACGATAGCGGCATTCTGACGCATTTAAACGAGCAAGGCTATCATACCTATACTTTTGCAGATAAACGCAATAGCAACGTTCTCACAACGTCTGCGCATGGGTTATGGGAAGGACTTAAAACCGCTGGCGTTGCTGGCAACAAGCATATCCCTATGGAATATCAATTTGCAGATATTGAACAGCGCACAGCATTACTGCAAGGTATTATGGATTCTGACGGCTGCATTAATAAAAATGGATATGCTGAAATTACATTAAAACTGAAACCGCTTATCGATGACATTTATTCGCTGTTATGTGGATTGGGCTTTAAGCCGAAGATGAAAGAAAAAGTGGTGAAAGGCACTGTATATTACAGGATTACATTTAATGCATATGCAGATAAGGGTGTGTGTCCGGTTCGAATGGAACGGAAGAAAGTAAACCTTGTTAATTCTTGCGAAGATACAAGAACTGATTTTCTCTTTATCCGCGAAATTAATCCGGTTGAATCTCGTCCGGTAAAATGCATTCAGGTAGACAGCGAAGACAAACTCTATTTGTGCGGTCGTGAATTTATCCCGACTCATAATACTACCGCTGTAGCAATATTCCTCGCTCACTACGTTTGTTTTAATAAAGACAAAGCGGTAGGTATACTGGCGCACAAAGGATCAATGGCGGTTGAAGTATTGGAACGTACTAAACAAGCAATTGAACTATTACCAGACTTCTTACAGCCTGGTATTGTTGAATGGAACAAGAAATCAATTGTACTTGAAAACGGTTCAAGTATTGGTGCTTATGCGTCGTCTCCTGATGCCGTGCGTGGTAACTCGTTCTCGTTTATCTACATTGACGAATGCGCATTTATTCAAAACTGGACCGATTGTTTCCTTGCAATCCAACCAGTAATTTCTTCCGGTCGTGAATCTAAAATGATCATGACCACGACTCCTAACGGACTTAATCACTTTTATGATATCTGGCAATCGGCTATTGATGGTAAAAGCGGTTATGTACCTTATGAGGCGGTTTGGCATTCTGTTAAAGAACGTCTTTACAATAAAGCTGATATATTCGATGATGGTTATGAGTGGTCATCTCAGGCGATCGCCGGATCAAGTCTTGAACAATTTTTACAGGAACATAACGCTGAATTTTTCGGGAGTTCCGGTACTCTGATCAGGGCAACCACACTATCAAGATTATCCTTTATTGACGTTGTTAATGATAACGGGTTTTATCAGTTTGAGAAACCGAAAGAAGGTAGAAAATATGTTGCTACACTAGATTGCTCAGAGGGTCGAGGTCAGGACTATCACGCCATGCAAATCATTGATATTACTGAATTTCCTTATAAGCAGGTTGCAGTATATCATAGCAATACTACGTCACATTTAATATTACCGGATATCGTCTTTAAATATCTCATGATGTATAACGAATGTCCGGTTTATATTGAGCTAAATAGTACGGGTGTATCTATTGCTAAATCTCTCGCAATGGATCTTGAATACGATAATATTATTTGCGACTCATTCATAGATCTAGGGATGAAACAATCCAAAAGATCTAAAGCAATGGGATGTTCGGCACTAAAAGACTTAATAGAAAAAGATAAGCTGATCATTAATCATAAAGGAACTATTCAGGAGTTGCGCACATTCTCCGAGAAGGGGGTAAGCTGGGCGGCAGAAGAAGGTTTTCACGATGATTTGGTCATGAGTCTGGTAATATTTGGTTGGTTAACAACACAAGAAAAATTCGCCGAATATGCAGGAAAAGACGAAATGCGGATCGCCTCCGAAATATTCCGTAAGGAATTAGATGAAATGGGGGATGAATACGCGCCCGTGGTAATATATGACGGTGCAAACGGCATCGAAGAATATAGGCCGCGTGAAGGTCTAACAATGATATAAATACGATAATGCATAAAAAGATGAGGAAATTCTAATGACTCTATTATCACCGGGTTTCGAAACGAAAGAAACTACTCTCTCCACTACCATTGTGCAATCTGCGACTGGTCGCGCGGCACTGGTAGGTAAATTCCAATGGGGTCCAGCTTTCCAGATTATTCAAGTAACTAATGAAGTTGAATTAGTTAATAAATTTGGTCAGCCGGATAATAACACCGCAGACTATTTCATGAGCGGGGCTAACTTCCTCCAGTACGGTAATGACCTGCGTGTTGTTCGTGTCCTGAATAAAGAAAAAGCGAAAAACGCAACTGCACTGGCTGGTAACGTAGAGTTTGAAATCACAGACGAAGGTTCAAACTATAAAGTTGGCGATACAATTAAAGTAAAATATAAAAACTCAGAGATTGAAACTGGCGGTAAAGTAACAAAAGTATCTACGGAAGGTAAAATTAAGGGTATTTTCATTCCAACTGGTAAGCTAATTGCTCACGCAAAAACGATCGGGGCATATCCAAAACTGGAAGGATACACCGTAGAAATCATTTCTGATAGTGGTAACTCAGGTGCATCGATCACTGTATCTGGAATTGTAGTCGACTCCGGCCTTCTGTTAACTGACATGGAAACTTCCCGCGCCAATATTACGAATCAAACTTTCTTGACTAAACTCAAGAAGTATGATATACCAGCTGTAAGCGCGATCTATGCTGGTGAGATTGGCAACTCGCTGGAAGTTGAAATTCTGGCGCGTAGTGCGTTTAAGAATACTGCACCGGATCTGACCATGTATCCTTATGGTGGCGAGCGCACCGCAGCACGAAACCTGATTCCATATGCACCGCAGAATGATAATCAATATGCGTTTATTGTTCGTCGCGATGGTGTTGTGGTAGAATCCTATGTACTGTCTACTCTGAAAGGGGATAAAGACGTATACGGCAATTCTATCTATATGGACGACTTCTTTGCTCGTGGTGCTAGCCAGTACATCTATGCAACTGCTCAGGGTTGGGTAGATGGTTTCAGTGGCATTATTTCTCTTGCTGGTGGTGTTTCTGCCAACGAAGCAACCGCTGGTGTTGGTGCTGATCCGTTTGTTAGTGCGATGATGCAAGGCTGGGATCTGTTTGCTGAACGTGAATCTATTCACGTAAACCTTCTGATCGCTGGTGCATGTGCTGGTGAAGGTGATGCATTCTCTACCGTACAGAAACATGCTGTTTCTATCGGTGATGAGCGTCAGGATTGCTTAGTAATGGTTTCTCCGCCGCGTAGCACTGTTGTTAATATTCCGGTGACTACTGCAATTGATAACCTGATTGCATGGCGCGAAGGTTCAGGAAACTATAATGAAAACAACATGAACATTAATACCACTTACGCGGTTATTGATGGTAACTACAAGTATCAGTATGACAAATATAACGATGTAAACCGTTGGGTTCCGTTGGCTGCTGATATTGCTGGCTTGTGTGCTCGTACTGATGCTGTATCGCAGCCGTGGATGAGTCCGGCAGGTTATAACCGTGGTCAGATCATGAACGTGGTTAAGCTGGCTATTGAGCCTCGCAAGGCGCACCGTGATCGTCTGTATCAGGCCGCAATTAACCCGGTAATCGGTGCTGGTGGTGAAGGGTTTATCCTGATGGGTGATAAAACCGCTACGACTGTTCCTAGCCCGTTTGACCGCATTAACGTTCGTCGTCTGTTTAATATGCTGAAAAAGAATATCGGCGATTCAAGCAAATACAAACTGTTTGAAAACAACGATAACTTTACTCGCGCTTCCTTCCGTATGGAGGTTTCGCAATATCTCAGCACGATTCGCTCTCTGGGTGGCATTTATGACTTCCGAGTACAATGCGACACCACTAACAACACGCCGGATGTAATTGATCGTAACGAATTTGTTGCTAGCATGTTCATCAAACCAGCAAAATCGATTAACTACATTCTATTGAACTTCACGGCTGTTGCAACTGGTGCTGATTTTGACGAAATTATCGGTCCAACCAACCAAGCATAACATTAATGAATGGGGAGGTCAACTCCCCCATTAACAAGTGAGGATTCCCATGTGATTACTACTAAATCGGTCTTTATAAATGTAAGAGCAATGTCTAAAAGATGGACAGAGCATTTAGGATATGAAGTTAAACCATTTTCTATTATTGAAGTTCCTGTCGAAAAGCTACCGATCAATAGTAATAAAAAAGTAAATTGTATTTGCGATGAATGCGGATCTAAATTTGAAAGACAGTTTCAAATTTTAATGAAAAGGGATATTCATTTATGTTATTCTTGTGCAAAGAAAGATGCATCTCGCAAATCCGGGTTAAAAACAAAAAACACAAATCGCCCTCACGTTAGCGGTGAAAATCACCCAAGATGGAAAACTGATAAGGATAAATTGGCGGAATATAAAGCCCGTGTTTATTCAGAGACACGAAAACATAAGCCAATATGGTCTAAATGGGAAAACGCCGATAAGTTAGGAATGTGTGGTAAAAAAGGTGCATATCAACTAGACCATAAAGTTTCTATACGTTATGGATTTGATAATCACATCCCGCCGCATATTATAGGCGGCATAAAGAATTTAGAAATAATCACATGGGAAAACAATAGACAGAAATACACTAAAAATAGTATTGACGTCTGGGAATTATTAGATTAATCAAGCGGGGAGAAAATCCCCGCTCTATTAAGGAATATCAATTATGGCACTCGATTTGAATGATATTACACGCGGTTTCGAGTCTGGCGATTTTGCTCGTCCTAACCTGTTTGAAGTTGAGATCCCGTATCTGGGGCAAAACTTTAAGCTGATGTGTAAAGCGGCAACTGTTCCGGCTGCAACCGTAGAAAAAATCGCTATAGGTTATCAAAACCGTAAAATTAACATCGCTGGCGACCGTGTATATGACGACTGGACCATCACTGTATTCAACGATGACGCGCACAAGATCCGTGATGCTATCGTTGCATGGAGCGATCAGACGCATGGCACTGGATCGGCGATCACTGGCGCAACTCCTGCACAATATAAGAAACAAGCTATTGTTCGTCAACTTAACCGTAACACCGAATCAACTAGCGAAAAAACATTGTACGGTATTTTCCCGACCAACGTTGGTGAAGTAACCCTCGATTGGGAACAAAACAACGAAGTTGAAACGTTTGAAGTTACTTTTGCTATCGATTGGGTAGAATAAATATATTATCATGCGGGGAGAAGTTCCCCGCTTAATTTCTCCCAATTCGAGGTGAATAATGTTTAGTAGATTAAAAATGCTTGCGCGTTGGGCTGATTTTGACAACGACAAATACGAAGAACAAATTAAAGATAAAGCAGAGTCTATCGCCGCACCTAAAAACAATGATGGTGCTACGGAAGTAGAAATTAATGATAATTCACCTGCTAGCGCGTGGAACTCTCTTACCCAGCAATTTTACAGCACCGACCAGAAAATCAGTACAACTAAGCAATTAGTTAACACATATCGCGGTTTGATGAATAACCATGAAGTCGAAAACGCTGTACAAAATATAGTTAACGATGCGATTGTATTTGAAGACGGTCATGATGTGGTTTCATTAAATCTTGAGGCGACTGGCTTTAGTGAATCTGTAAAAGAGCGCATTCATGAAGAATTTAAAGATCTTTTAAACACTATCCAGTTTGATAAGCGCGGTCAGGATATGTTCCGTCGCTGGTATGTCGATTCGCGTATTTTCTTCCATAAGATCATCGGTAAAAATCCAAAAGACGGTATCGTAGAATTGCGCCAGCTTGATCCACGAAATCTTGAATATGTTCGCGAGATCATTACAGAAGACACACCGGAAGGTAAAATTTATAAAGCAACGAAAGAATATTTCATTTACACTGTAGGCAATAGCTCTTATTGCGCAGGTGGTCAAGTATTCTCTCCTAATAGTCGCGTTAAAATCCCGCGTAGTGCCATTACATACGCTCACAGCGGCTTGATGGATTGCGATGATAAATATATCATTGGTTATTTGCATCGGGCTGTTAAGCCAGCAAACCAGCTTAAATTGTTGGAAGACGCAATGGTCGTTTATCGTATCACGCGTGCACCGGAACGCAGAGTGTTCTTTATTGATACCGGAAACATGAACAACCGCAAGGCTGCACAGCACATGAACTCAGTGGCACAGTCTTTTAAAAACCGCGTTGTTTATGATGCATCTACTGGTAAACTTAAAAACCAGCAAGCAAACCTATCAATGACAGAGGACTACTGGTTACAACGTCGAGATGGTAAAGCAATCACCGACGTTACTACTTTACCGGGTGCATCCGGTATGAGTGATATCGATGATATTCGCTACTTTAACCGTAAATTATATGAAGCGTTGCGTGTACCATTGTCACGTAGCAATCTCTCCGATGCTAATATGGTGATCGGTGGTGACGGTTCAGAAATTACTCGCGATGAGTTGGAATTTTCGAAATTCATTAGAACTCTGCAATCACAGTTTTCGGAAGTATTGCGCGATCCGCTTAAATATAATCTGATTCTCAAAAATGTAATTACGGAAGACGATTGGGATCGTGAAATAAATAATATCAAGGTGGTTTTCCATCGGGACTCTTATTATACAGAAGTTAAAGACGCGGAAATTTTAGAACGTCGAATCGGTCTAATCGAACGTATCGCCCCTTACATTGGTAAGTATTTCTCTAACCAGACAGTGATGCGTGACATTCTGAAATATACCGATGACCAGATGGACACCGAGAAGAAACAGATCGAAGAAGAAGCGAACGATCCGCGCTTTAAACAAACTCCCGATGAAATAGAGGATTTTTAAATGAAACAATTTATCGAAGCAATTAAAACTCGCGATCTAACGCTGATCGAAAAAGAATTTGATAAGATCATGGAGGCTAAAAAAGCCCAGATCATCGAATCCCAGCGTGTCGAAATCGCATCCAGCGTCATGATCGAAGGTGAAGAAGAAAAAGACCTCGATGATGAGGACGATGAAGACGAAGATCGCAAAGACGATAAAAAAGACAAAGAAGACGACGAATAATAGGAAGCCAACATGATTAAAGATTTTACTCCTAAAGCTGACTTGGAAACTTTTCTGCCGGAAGCACAGGAAAAATTGGACATGTTGGCTATGTTTGAGTCAGAAGAACTATTGAAAATCGTTGAAGGTATCGCCGAAGATGAGCCAGAATTGGCTGTAGCAATGTTGTCTATTATCGACGGAATCACCGTAAACGAAGCAATGGTTAAACATGTAAACGCACGCGGGGAAGTTGCACGTAAGAAAGATCGCAAAACCCGTGAGCGTAATGCTTACATGACTACTGGCCTAAGCAAAGCTAAACGCCGTCAAATTGCCCGTCGTGCTGCAAAAACCAAACGCGCAAATCCATCTATCGAACGTCATGCGGAACGTAAGCGCAAAAAAGCAATGCGTAAACGTAAGGCGTTAGGATTATAACAGGAAACAACATGGAAAAGAACGAATTACTGATCGAACAATGGGGCGTTCCTTGTGCTCGCGGTAGTTCGTCATTGCTTGAATCATTTGATGATAAGGCTACAGGAAATCTCTATATTCAAGGGATTTTCCTGCAAGCCGAAACAGTAAACCGTAATAAACGCTGGTATCCTCGCAGTGTTCTAGAAAATGCGGTTACTAAATACATACATGAACAAGTTGAGACACATCAAGCTCTAGGCGAACTTAATCACCCAGCAAGAGCAATGCCAGATCCATCTAATGCTTGCATCATAATTGAAAAATTGTGGTGGGAAGGTAATAACGTGATGGGTAAAGCCCGTGTTATTGAAGGGGATAAAGGCGCAGGTGATAAACTTGCTGCACTGATTCGCGCTGGCTGGATTCCTGGCGTTTCCTCCCGTGGATTGGGTCGTTTAAAAGACTCTGGTCGCGGATACAATATTGTACAGGAAGGTTTTGTGTTGACGGTTGGTGTTGATGTTGTATGGGGTCCGAGCGCACCAGATGCGTGGGTAACTCCGGTGGTTGAGTCAACGGATAGCGATTCTAGCGCGTCAGACGCACCAGAAAGCGATAAAACCGAAAAAGTGACTAACCCTACAGCCTCACAACAAAACATCGTAGAATCGAATAATAGCGCGTTTATGGCGCTCGCAGAAGCGTTATCTAAACGCTATAAATAATAACGTCGTTATCAACAAGAAGGTTATAACCATGCTTAAAGAAATGCTGCTCGAAGAAGCAAAACAGATCACCGTAGACGTTGCTCTCGATGACCTGTTTGAATCCGTCGAACTGTCGCCGGAAGTAAAAGAAAATTTTGGTACTATCTACGCTCAAGCGGTAAAAGCTAATGCTGTTGCACTGGCAGAAAGCCACATTGAAAAAATCGCCGCTAAAGCCGATGAACTGGTAGAATCAAAGGTCGAAGAAGCACGCACCGAGATTGAAACCAAACTGTACGAAGATGCAGATAAATTCCTGAATCACTTAGGCGCTAAATGGCTGGCAGAAAATAAAGAGGCCGTTACCCGTAATATTAAAGCGGATCTGTGCGAATCCCTGATTGGTTCTCTGAAAGATGTTTTCGTTACTCACAATGTTGTAGTACCGGAAGAATCTGTAGACGTTGTTGCTGAACTTGACGAAGCACTCAAAGAAGAAAAAGAAAAAACCTCTGAACTCTTTGATGCCAAACTGCAACTTGAAAGCGAAATTCGTGGCATGAAGCGCGAACAAGCGATCAATGAAAGCACTCGTGATCTTTCCGATACTCAGAAAGAAAAAGTAACCGCGCTGATTGAAGGTCTGGAATATAGCGAAACTTTCGATAAGAAATTAACTGCAATTGTCGAAATGGTTGCTAAGAAAGAAGACAAACCAGCGAAGATTGAAGAATCACTAAATACTGATGCCGACAAGCTGAATGTTATTGCAGAAGCTGTCGAAGAATCAGAGAAAAAGGCAACTGTAGATTCCGGCGTATCCCGCTACCTGAATTTCATCTAATGTAATTCAAATCTACTTTATAAATACTTTAGGTTAACAACAAACAAGGTTTAAAGAACATGAAAACTACCAAAGAACTGATGGAAAAATGGTCCCCGCTGCTGGAGAACGAAAAACTGCCGGAAATCGCAACTGCGTCTAAGCAGAAACTGGTTGCTAAAATTCTGGAATCTCAGGAAGCGGATTTTGCTGTAGACCCGATCTATAAAGATGAAAAAGTTGTTGAAGCATTTGGTGGCTTTATCACCGAAGCAGAAGTTGCTGGCGACCACGGTTATGATGCATCCAAAATCGCCGCAGGTCAGACTACTGGTGCAATCACCAACGTAGGTCCGGCTGTTATCGGCATGGTTCGCCGTGCTATTCCTAACCTGATCGCATTTGATATTTGTGGCGTTCAGCCGATGAGCACCCCGACTAGCCAGATCTTTGCAATCCGTTCTGTATACGGTCCAGACCCGCTGGCAGGTGGCAATGCTCAGAATGTTCGTGAAGCATTCCATCCGATGTATTCTCCGAATGTGTTCCATAGCTCTCTGGCTGCTAAAGATGCAACCACTGGTTCCCCGACTGGTACTGCATTCCAGCAACTCCAAATGTCACAAGCAATTCAGCCGGGAGATATTGTACACCATACTTTTGCAGAAACCGGAATTGCATATCTGCAAAACGTACACAGTAGCGCAGTAACTCCGTCTAAAGCTGGTTCAGAATCCGAAGATGAAGTGGTCATGAAGCTGATGGAAGAAGGCAAGCTGGCTGAAATCGCTTTCGGTATGGCTACTTCCATTGCCGAAATTCAGGAAGGTTTTAACGGTTCCAGCAATAACCCGTGGGCTGAAATGTCAATGCGTATTGACAAACAGGTTGTTGAAGCGAAATCTCGCCAACTGAAAGCCCGTTATTCTATCGAAGTTGCGCAGGATCTGCGTGCTGTACACGGTATGGATGCTGACGCTGAACTGAATGCTATCCTGGCTAACGAAGTTCTGCTGGAAATCAACCGTGAAATCGTTGACGTAATCAACTTTACCGCTCAGGTTGGTAAGACTGGCATGACTCAGACCGTTGGTTCTAAAGCTGGTGTATTTGACCTGCAAGACCCGATCGATACTCGCGGTGCTCGTTGGGCTGGTGAATCCTTCAAATCTCTGATCTACCAGATCGACAAAGAAGCTGCTGAAATCGCTCGTCAGACTGGTCGCGGTGCTGGTAACTTTGTTATCGCTTCCCGTAACGTTGTAAACATTCTGGCTTCTGCTGATCAGGGTATCAGTGTTGCTATGCAGGGTGCTGCAAAAGGTCTGAATACCGACACCACTAAAGCTGTTTTCGCTGGTGTTCTGGCTGGTAAGTACAAAGTATTCATCGACCAGTATGCTCGTCAGGACTACTTCACCGTAGGTTACAAAGGCGACAACGAAATGGACGCTGGTATCTACTATGCTCCGTATGTTGCTCTGACTCCGCTGCGTGCAACTGATCCGCAGTCTTTCCACCCGGTTCTGGGCTTCAAGACTCGCTATGGCATCGGTATTAACCCGTTTGCAGACAGCAAAACCCAGGCACCGTCCGCTCGCATCACCTCCGGTATGTTGAGCAAAGACAGCGTAGGTAAAAACGCATACTTCCGCCGTGTATGGGTTAAAGGTTGCTAATTAAACTCCGGTCGGGTGTAATGCCCGACTTATCATAAACCTTATGACAGTGTAAAGTGTTAATTCCAAAGGGAAGACTCGAAAGGGTCTTCCCTTTTTGCGTATTATATCCCGTTATAAATAAGGTTGCAAGCCTATATTCTAAGGGGAGCGAAAATTAGATGCACACACTTATAAAGACCAAAACTCCAGCCGTTTCCGCGTCGGTAAACTGCGTTCATAGTACACACATGACAGTACAAATGACCGTAGAAGGTGCGCGGGAAGGGCAAAAAGTCATTGCGGAAGCCTTGTTAGAAGGTTCTCTAGATGGCAAAGGTTGGTTCACTATTTCAGAATTGAAAGCTGATGGTAATGAATATGCAACTGATGGTGGAGCGTTTGAAACATTATGGTCATTTATTAGGGCAAAAGTAAAATCTGTTTCCAATGATTCTACTGTAACCGTGTATCTTGCTAAACGGGGGTAATTATTATATGAAGCTAAATCCACAAGCTATCATTAATGCTGGTTCCGTGAGTGGTGGTTGTTCTGGTAGCGGTATTCAAATCGGAACTAACGTACCTAGCGGAATTAAAAATACTCACCGTTTCGAAAATGAAGAAGCTAGGGACGAATATTTTACCGAACATTTTCCAGAATTGGAGAGACTAAAAACAATTATTGTTTGTGGTGCTAAACTCCAATTATGGACGGGTAAAACGTCTCAGTCTCCATACGATAATTCTAAATGGGTCGATATGACCTGGGTTATTCAGGGTGAACAGGGTATTCCTGGTGAGAAGGGCGAAAATGGACGTGGTATTGCTAGAATCGAAGCGAATTTGTCCGATGACGATCGCAACTGGACTCTAGAAGTCACGTACTCAGACGGAACACAGGAGTCTCTTGTATTTCCAGTACCAGAAGTATTAGCGAACGTTGCGCAGCGTCTATCTGCAATTGAAGTAAAATGGACTACGACGAATCCAATTAATAATCTGGATGTAACCACATCACCCGGACGATATCCGGTAGGTGATGCAACTTATGGCAAACCTCCAATGATGGCGAATAAGGGGTCCGCAGATGTATATGTCGTCGATGGTAGCATTCTTCAAGTGGTCCGTTCTATTGATGGTGGTGTTTACTCTCGCATCCGACACAATGGTGCATGGCGTGAGTGGAACTCTCAAAGCGGGGAAGGAAGTGGTGGCGGTGGTTTAAATGGTGATCAGGAGGCGATGTTAACCAGTCTGGGTAAACGTCTACCTGAAATTTCGCCAGAAACCCGCGACCTGAACACCTTGACTAAACAAGGCCGTTTCTGTTACTTTGAGGGGTCGGCAAACCGTCCAAATGGAACACAAACACATGGTTCTGTAGATGTTCATGCATGTAAAGATCATGTATTGCAGATCGCAACAAGCATTGATGGCGTAATGTATCACCGTTCCTATACAAAGAGAACTGATCTATGGACCGAATGGTTGCAGATCAGCGATCACACTGGCGGTGCTACCATTTATGCATTCCCTCGTGTATCAAGCGTGTTTACTACTGCACAAAACCTGATAGAAGTAACTAATCCAGGAACAGGGAACGGTTCATTTTATATTCCGTGGAAATATGTTATTCATGATAACTATGGATGCACGCCACAAATAAAAGAGCCAGTTAGACAAAATGACGCCGATCATTGGTGGGTTGCGCCTAAATCTGGTAGCTATGATATGGAATTGCTTTTTGATGTTGGATTTATTAAAACACAACAAACAATTCCACCAATTTTCGTAGTAACTGCATGGCACAGGACCAATGAAGGAAATGAGCGCTTAGCCGCTCGTTATAATATCGGTTTTGACGTATCAACAAAAAACCAAAAAACCAAATCTCTAAAATTGAGATTGAATCAAATACCATCCGGTGAGATGTTCCGCTGGCAAGTGACGTTTAGCGGTGGTAGTTGGTCATCAAACGATAACCCAGATGTTTCACTTGTACCATTCCGCACATTGCTGATGGTCGACGAAGTAGAACACGACACAGCAAAACGAGTTGGTGCATTGGCGTATAACACATGGGCTAACTTCCAAGCTAAAAAAGGCGTTGCAGCGACCGTAGGTGAAGATGATGCACAAAAAGCTCGTCTTAACGCGGTTAAATGGGGTGCTATCATCGAAAGCGTTGAAGCAACTCCGCAAGAAGGCCAGCAACCAGTGCAATAATTAGTGAGGGGGTGATTGATGACCGATATTAAAGCAAAGATCAGTAAGTTGCAAAATGATTTTGTTCAAGGTGAAATTACTCATTTCACTGGTAATGAGTCTAATGCTCTAATGGAAAGTGATGTTGAAAGAATTTCAAATTCAATAAACACTCAGTTAATTGATCCTGTAATTGATTTTGTTATTGCGTGTGATGACGTAATATCAGAAACAGCAAGTTCGGCACACCGAACGGCAGAAGTCGCAAAAAATACGGCTGACGTTGCGGATCGAACGGCAGGGCAATCCATGAGCAAAGCAACTGATGCACTGACTAAAGCGACTACCGCAGAATCGGAAGCAGCACGAGCACACAGCCGATTAGATGGATTGAATATTCCACAATTGCCAAACCTAGACAATCAAACATGGAACTGGCTATCACGTTCATTTGATAGTGTAGGTATTAAGCCAGCAGTAGGTATAACTCTTGTCGATCCTGTAAGCGGAAAACCACATATAACATGGACACCAATTAGACAAAACTTTGAAACTGGTCGATATTACGTGGAAGGGCGTTTTGAGGCTAGATTTAAGGTTATGCTTATGGACTGGACACAATCTTCACAAGGTGGTCATATTCATTATCTAGGCGGTGGTCAAAGTCTGGCGTCATTTAATGGACGAGTAGAACTATCTGGTTTGTCTAACGATGTAATGAAACCAACCAACATACAGGTCAATGCATATACGGCAAAAGATACTCAGGTAATTTTTGGTGCATGTGCTGACGCTGCGATCTCAAATTCTAATGAGATTAAATTAGCGTTCATGGTTGATATTGGGTCGGATAGATTTGATAGATTTACAGATCCGGTTTATGTCGATCTTGTTATGACATTCCAGCGTGACGCTAGCGGTAATTTTGGTTTTGGTACGCTGTTCCCTGAATTAACCCCAAATTCTCCATAAGGAGGAATGCATGAGTAAGAAAGAAAACAGCTATGTTATGACTCGTAAGGAATACGACGAATTGATGTTAGCATTAGCTTATGCAATTATTCGTTCTGATCATGCAATTAATCTGGTAAACAAAGTTAACCGTAGCGTTGATAATGTTTCTAGGAAGAAGTAATTTTATTTGGGAATCCTTCGGGATTCCCTTTTCTTTTTGTATAAATATGATATATCAATTAAGGCAAATACAGGATTCATAAACATGACTCATATTTTTACTGAACTGTTGCGGGAATCTACTTCCTCAGTAGCTAACCAGACAGCGCGACCGCAACTATTATCATTAACTCGCGCGGTAAACAACCTGATTTTCTCTGATCTGGTAGCAATCCAACCAACGGATCAACCAGTATCTGCATTGTACGGCCTACGCTATCTTAACCGTGATGGTCAGATGACTTTCCGGTCCGCTGCAACCTATGGTGGCGCGGCTGGCGATCGCACAGATATCGAAGAGTTTTCAAAAGAAAAATCTTATGACGAAGGCGCATTGTTCAAATCTGGCGATGTTGTATATGAAGTTGTGACCGCTGGTACAGTCGGTGAAGATGCCGCTACGCCGGAAGCTGCAATTTTCAAAGGCGTGATGACAAACAAAATTCGTTTCTATAGCGACTGTGCACCTGTAGAATACTTTGAAGATAAAAACACAGAGATCTCATCAACGTCAATGCAGTTTGACAAGTGGCAGGTTAATGTAGGTTCTCGTAAACTGAAAACCTCGTTCACCACTGAATTAATGCAGGATCTTGAAGCAAGCCAAATCAACTCTGAAAACTCTGTAATTGATCTTCTGGCTACTGTCGCTTCCGAAGAAATCAACAAAGATATTATGCAGAAGTTGATCACTGTATCAACTCGCTATAAAATTAAAGGGATCACCCCTGATGGCGTACTTTCTCTAGTTGGCGTTCAGGATGCACCAAAACAAGCTCGCGAACTTTACCGCTATGCTTGCGAAATGAGCAATCAAATGTTGCGTACTTCCTCCTTTGCTGGCACATACGTTTTGGCGTCTTCTCGCGTGGTTGGCCTCCTGCAATCTACCGGATGGATGGAAGAAACTGACAATGCTCTAAGCGAAGGCCGTCTACGCTGTGGTCTTGAAGTGTACGCAGATACGGTAACTCCGTTTGATTATATGGTCGTTGGTTGTAAGCACATGATCGGTGATATGGAGAGTGTAGGTTCTCTGTTCTACTCCCCATACACAGAAGCCGATGGCGCTGGCGCGTATAAGAGCGTAATTGACCCTAACAGCTTCCAACACCATGTAGCTATTATGAATCGTTATTCACTTTCTGTCAACCCATACACAGCAAAAGTTGATCAGGAAGAACACCAGATCATCAAGGGTGACGAGTGGGCTAAACTTGCTGGACGTTCAGAAATGTCCTACATTTTAGGTATCGAACTGCCACCACTTGAGATCGACAACGCTTAACTAAATATCTAACCAAGACAAGTCAGATCCGCCCAAGATTTTTTCGACGGCGGATCTATTTTCTTGATGATATAAGTTAAAACATGGTATCCCATGTCTACGAGCAACATAAACAGCAATTCGAGTTCCGCCCGAAACAATCCCATTAACTTCTTTCGCCCAAAATAACACACAATCTACAGGGTCATCAAGTGTCTCACCTAAGACTTGAGCAACATTTCTAGAAAACAGATTTTGCATGTATAACGGTATAGAACGAGGATTATCATAAACGTGTTCTAATTCATCCATCGCCAGATTTTTTTGTTCTAAGGTTTGCCATGCGATCACATCATGACCGTTATGCTTATGGTCGTAAAACTTCCAATTTGGAATGAAAATTTTTCTATAATCTGGATCGTAATACTTCATGAAAGCATTGTCCATACCGTAAGCCCCTCCAGAATGCGCTACAACGCGATTTTCTGACAATACCCTCCCAATGGTACTAGCCATTATCAAAATGTCGCTAGGCGCTTTTCTAGAGCCTATTAAAGCACATCTACGAAGTGGTTTTACTCCAAATAGATCTTGTAACTGGTCAAACATAATATTTCCTCCATAGAAAGCAATATCATACTACAAGTTAATAACAAATACAAGTATCCGCGTAGCGGAAGCGAGCACAGCGAGCAATAAAACACTTCCGGTAATTGATTAATAAATGTTCGAAACAAATTTTTATTATTCTATAAGATAAGTCTTCGTTTTGATCATAATTTAATCATATATGTAAAAACTACACAAAAGGATATCGCTTCGCGAACTCCTACGGAGTATAACATTTGTGTTACATTATGTGGTGATTAATAATTAATCAAAGATACATTTTCTATGTTCTAAAGATCTTTCTTCGTTTTGATCATAATTTAATCAAACAGTATTAATATTGTCCATATGTAAACTAAAATTATGTCAATAATAGATACAAAAAAGCCGCCCAGAAGGACGGCTAATGTTAATTATTTGTTGATAACGATCTGATTTCGGCGAATGGTAACATTGCTCTTAGAGATGATCAGATCATCCGGCACTACGTTAGTTTTGTATGGCTGGAAGCGAACAAGCATCTGATTGCGTTTAGACCCTTCCTTAATCTTGATTTCCATCTGGATATTGTTGCCTACGTGAGCAACCGCAATTTCACCTTTATTCTCATAGACCCACTTGCTGGTAACGTCGCCAGCGAAAGCCTTAATAACTTGCAATGCTTCGTCGTATGCGGTAGAGCTGTGAACGTTCAGAAGACCAGCCGTCGCCAGACGTGAGCAAGTGATCGCCGGAGATTGCCAAACATCAACATTAATTTGCTCAATCAGAGTAACACCGCCCTGATCAACTGCTTTGAATGCTTCGAACATTGCTTTTTTCATTGCTACGTGGTTTTTACGGAATTTCATAATTAGTCACCTCTATTGATTAGTTATTCAGAATATTAATTACAAATCAGGACATTGCCCGTTTGAATGCGTCCATTATAACAGTGTTATTTGGCTTGTCAACGCGTTTTTGAACTTTATTTTTAAATTTTTTGTTGATGTGGTGTTTACGATAAACAACCTTTTCACGGTTGGCGTAAGCCTCGCGTGCGTCTTTTACCATCAACCATGCCTTAGCCGCATCTTGTCCGCTGATCCCACCAATCTTTTTAGCAATATCAACAAAATTAAGACCGTGGTCTTCACGTAGCATGTAAACCATTAACGCTGTTTTCTTGTCCATTACTTCGCCTCATTGACGGTTAACAGGATAGTGATCATAACCGGAAACTGAATCATGATAGTGCCAATAAACCGGATAAACGCGTTTTCTGACTTCCATACACTACACGCCGCTAGCTGGTAGCACATTGTTGCAACCAGCACTAGGATATAAACCGAAAGCGGTGTAACTTCGATCAGTCGTACAATCTCATTCATACTTCACCTCATACATTCATAAACACAACAACGAATAGGACAGTAACAGTTATTAAAGCCATTTTCAACCCCATATTCATAATATTTTCCTCATTGGGTAACGCCCTGTTGATGTTTGCCATTATAGGCCACTAAATCCCACTGTCAAGCACTAAAAACAAAAAAGCCACCCCGAAGGATGGCTGATAGATTTCATTAAGCAGGAGGCGTTTCACGAATGCGTAGAACTCGCTCTAACGTCTCTCGGTCCAGTTTATGGAACTCTTTGGACTGATACATGAAACCATTGCGAGATTCCATGCAAGTGCAATCACTATATTTTTCTTCCGCTGCTGCGATCGTCTCCAGATCTTTGGCGTACTTGCTGGTTGAATAAACTTCTCGGTGACGCCACTCTAAACCAGCCTCATTGAATTTAACAATCTCGTCAAATACCCACCATCCAATATAGATGAATGAAGTTTTGCGCCACGGGATCGGGTGCACATAACGGAACATTTTATGAAGAGATTCAACAACTTCCATTGAACATTTTCTGCTTGTACGTGCTGCAAGTTCTACTGTTGCGTCTTCGATCTGTTGATATAGTTTAGCAACACACCAGAATTTGGCTGTATCGTCGTAAGTAGCACGCTCTTTGAACAGATGACCATCTGGCATGATAGAAAATCCTTCCAGTGCTTCGCCGACCTCACTACCGATTAGAGTCGGTGACGGTTGCCCTTCGCGCTGCAAATACCAGTTATGTTTGATCGTCAATTTAGGCATACCGCTAGAATCGCCTACAATGTCCTCTGACACAACATAATTAAGTAAGATCTCCTTACCTAGTGCTACGGTCTTTGACGCTACCACATCCTGATCTACGCTCATTGTAGCCAGCATGATTTTAGTGGATGCGCTATCTGCTGAATCTTCCGATTCGCCCCATACTTTTACAGTATACACACCGTTGTTATCTGCTGTAAATTCTTGGATCGTGATATCCTGTGTCGTGTCTATAACTTCTTCGCCCTTGCTCCAGCTATAGTGCAATTCATAGTTGTCTGTTGGAGTCTTCCCGCCAGAGAATTTGACGGTTGCGTGTAATTCTACGTCTGTGTGGGTAGGAACATAGAATTGCGGCGGTTCGGTGATCTTAACGATTAATTCAGCTTCTTCCATACGGAAAACGTCAGATTCTACAGATTCCCCGCTGTCGGTATCTTGTACAGTGACTTTATAGTTACCCGCATTTTCACTTGTTGCACCTTCTACGGTTAGCGTAGCGGTGTTATTTTCATGCGGTTTGTTGTCTTTTGTCCATGTATAGGTCAAATTGCTGGGTAATGGTTCGTCACCTGCTACAGTCGCTGTTAATGTGAAACCATCTCCAGCAAGAAAACATCTTTTGTTCGATTTAATTGATACTGTGAAAGCCATATAAAGCCACTCCATATAAAAGCCGACCCGAAGGTCGGCGTTTAATTAATTAAAATAGTTGAGTACCATCAACCAGATAACCATTACGAGATTCCAATACATGAGTATTAGAATAGTGATGCAACGAGGCTGCAATAGTCTCGATCTCGTCTGGATATTTGGTGTGTTCGAAGTCTTCTAACCAGTTAAGCCCTTCGCGGTTGCAACGGTCAATTTCATCAAGTACCCAATAGCCTTGATACTGGAACGAAGTACGACGCCACGGAATCGGGTGTACATAGCGTTTTAATTTCGCGGTAGTAAACACCACACGAACTTTTTCACTATGTTTAACATGTCCTTCGTCGTCAGTAATTTCTGCATAATAGGTTGCTTGATGTGTCTCCTTGCTAATTTGTTCTTTAGGAATAGTATACACCTTACTATTCGCGCCAGGAATAACAGAATCTTTACCACCTTGAATCTTATGCCATTGCCATTGGACTTCTTTTTCATCATCAACGTGTTCGGCATGAGCTTCTAAGGTAATATCCTGCTTCTGTCCCGCTTTAGCAACCACATCAACCGGATGTTTCAGAATATTGATATTTGAATGATGAGTCATTGTCACTAATGCAGGATTAGATTCAATGGTATTCTCACCAGCCGTAATTACCGCTGTGTAGCTGCCTACGTCAGACGGTTTTGCGTGATCAATGATCAATACATCTGAATTTGCACCTGGGATAATCTCACCGTCTTTTTTCCATTGATATGATGGTTTAATACCAATAGATGTTTGTGCGGCAGCATGTAGCATAAGTTTTTCATTATATTTTACATGCGCATCTTGTGGGTGAGTTGTTATTGCTAGGTCATTTGGAACAACCGTCACATCGTCTGAGATCAACACCCTAACCGCTTCTGACATTTTAGAAACTCGATGTTCACCGAATCCAGCCGATACACGGCATGTATAAACGCCAGTAGATGTTAATTGTGCATGGTCTTCGCCATATACGTTTCGTTGTTCAATTCCTGCTGGGAAAAGATCCTCACCATCTTTAAACCAACGGTAACGAACTGGCAAAGCATCATTAGACGTTGCCTTGATGGTAAGCGCCCATTGTCCACCTGAACGAACTTTAACTGCTTTCGGTTGTACAGTGATTTCAAGATTTGCTCTTGAGTTGTCTACCGTAACCTGAACTTCGTCAGATTCCTTAGAAATACGATGATTCTGTATACCCATAGAAACCTTACATTTATAACGTCCTTCGTCAGATTTGGCGATTGAAGAGAAATGTAATGTTTTAGCAGTTTTACCCGGTAATAGTTCATCGTCTTTATACCACTGATAATCAAGTTTATAATGCTCGTAGGTAGTTTCTGCCTCACAAATTAAAGTTTGTGAAGAACTAACGCGAACGTTATTGATTGCTTGTGGTTGTTTCGTGATTCTAATTTCAGGTGCAGCACCAACTAAAAGATCGGCCTCGTCCGAGTCTGCGACTTGATTGTCGCCATAAGTGACTTTAGCCTTATATTTCGCCTGATTTAATTCTTGCGTAGCAGGTGTAATATGAAGATCTTTATTTGTTGCGCCAACAATTGGTTTAAATTCCGGTTCCCCATTTTTCTTGATGTACCATTGAACTTTTACCGGTTCGTAGTTGGTTGCAAAATCAACACTGAACAAACCTAAAGCACCAGCACCCACATTTATTGTGAGTGGTTGTTTAGTGAAGCGGAAAAACGCTCGTCCTTGTATTGTAACATGACAATCTTTTGAATAGACCGTAGTTTCTGCTTGACGAACTTCAAGACGCCAGACACCCTCGTCTTTTTTTGTTACATGTGGTATGATCAGTGCGGTCCCGTCTTGTTCCAGCACCATCCTGTCATTATGAATCCACACGTAAGACAATGGTCGCGTTTTGTCGTCTGTCGTGACAGACACTTCAAGATCCAATCGCGTGTCCTCTGCCACTGTAACCGCTGATGGGTAATGTTCCTGAATATGAACTTTAGGAGCATCTTTATTTTGTTCCACTACTACAGGACTGATCCAATAGTGAGAACGTGCATCATCGGTAACAAATACCTTACAAGTATAGTTACCAAAATCCTCATAACCAACTCGATCTACATGCACGTTTTTTTGACGGATTTTATCTGGATTTAACTGAATATGGTTTTTATACCAAATAGTATCAAATTGTTTGTTATCTTCGATGAACGGAGTAACAAAAATATCCAATTCTTCGCCTAACCGCTTGTAAATGTAGGTCGGAGATTGATCATGTGGTGCAAGGAAGGTGCGACGTTCAACAAGAATAGGCTTAATATCAACCGATTCAAGCGGATTGTCTTTCAGCTTAACTTTCGCTGTATATGTACCAAATTGATTTTCTGCCATTTCAGCAATATACAGAGATTGATCTGGTTCTGCAACCTGATCTGATGGTACGCTTTGACCGTTTAGCTTCCATTCTACGATATAGTCTTTAAAATCTGCGGTACTTACTACGAGCTTAAGAACAAGTTCATGTCCTACAGACGCGTAGACCGGACCCATAGTTTGATGTAAAATATTGATTTTATCAGACATGTAATATCCTCTTTTTTAATTGCATAACGGAACTACAATTAAAAACATAACAAATATCTCACAACTTTACACACCCAAATTACTTGAGTGTGTGGAATTGGCTGTGTTTAGTCTCTCGCACCTTGACAGACCCATCGCGTTTGATATAATAGATCAGTGATTTGAGGGTGTCGTGTACATACGCGTGCGGGAAACGTTCTGGATACTTCTTCCAATCTGGAGTATTAACAATCCAGTCGAAAATCCACCACGGGCAGGAGTAGTAACCACGACCGCCACCGATCAAACAAATGGTCGGACGGAAACCAGTAAGATCGCAAAATGAATCAGTGTCATGTGCAGGAGAACGATGCTCTGCTTCGTCAGAGAAAATGTTGGCTACCGGAGATTCTACTTTAACTTCCGGTGCTTCTTCAACATCTGACTTAACTTCTTCGACCACTGGTTCAACTGCTGGAGATTCTTCTTTTGTTTCTTCAATGACGATCTCAGGTTCTTTCATTGCTTCAACCAGAGACGGATCAACTTCGTCGAATACCACTTTATCATCTGCGGTGTCTGCTGCCAGAATAAGGTCGTTAATACTGGTTCCTTCTGCTGGGGTTTCTTCTTCCATTTCGGACGCCAGTTTAGTTAATTCTGTTTCTACGAACTCGATCATGTTTTCTAGAGAGAGCGTCTTTTTGACCTTGATATCAAATTGTTTTGCGTAGTCAGCTAATTCTGTTTTAGCTGTTTTCTGTGCTTCTTTGTCGTCGGACGCCGCAATAGCGCGGAGTTCTTCGAAATATTCTTTATCAAACATGTTATTCTCCTGATTGGGGGTGTTTGTATAAATATTTGTATACTGTATTTATTGCATACGGAGATTTTTACTATGACTAAAAGATTTCATTATGTTTATGAGATAAAGAATCTTGTAAACGGCAAACTGTATATAGGTAAACATTCTACTGACAATATGCATGATGGATATATGGGGTCTGGTGACCTTCTTCGTGCTGCATTTGAAAAATATGGCATTGAGAACTTCGAGAAGCGCATATTAAAAATGTTTGATACCGAGCAAGATGCTTACCTATACGAAAAAGAACTTGTCACTGTTGACATTGTAAAAGATCCAAATTATTATAATGTAGTTACTGGCGGTCGTTATGACGGAGACCAAGTATACTCAGACTCTGTACGCGCTAAAATGTCTTCTTCTGCCAAAGAGCGCGTAGAACGTGATATGAAAACTGGAAAACTAAAAAAAGCAATAGTAGGTATGCGAGAGAGTGTTTCCGGTAGCACATGGTACAATGACGGTGTTAAATCTATACGAGTTCGAGATGGAGAAACTCCACCCGACGGATTCGTCAAGGGTAATTTACATGTTGGATGGGACCATATAGAATGGACGGAGGAACGCAAATCCGCTAACAGGGAAATGTGTCTAAGACAAGTCCAAAAGGATCGTGAGTCCGGTGCTCTCGCCGAGCGTGTAGCAAGGCTTAACGATTTTCATACTGGCAGTAAGTGGTATAATAACGGGGTAGTTAATAAGGTCGTGAAACGCGGTGATACCCCTCCTGATGGTTTTGTTCTTGGAAAACTTGTTAAAAGGTGATGTGATGCAAGATATTCATGTGCATTTTATGAATTATAGTTTTGTTAAAATTGAATGTTCTGATTCAATATCTATGGAACTACGAGACTATTTTTCTTTTGAGATTGAAGGTGCAAGATTTAATCCTCGTTATCGCTACGGGCAATGGGATGGGCGAATCAGGCTATTTACCTATGAAAACACTCTTCCTATCGGACTGATCAAAACTTTGGGTATCTTTGCTAAGAATATGAGCTATTCTGTTTGGATTGACCCGCGTCTTCTGGAAAAGGAGAAAATCACTAAAGAAGATATTGATAGTTGGATCGGTTCGTTGGAGATATATTCGGGCGCTAATAAGATCACCCCTCACTGGTATCAAAGTGAAGCTGTATTTCAGGGTATACATAATCGTCGTAGAATGTTAGTTTTGCCTACTTCTGCTGGTAAAAGTTTGATTGCTTGTTTATTATCTCGATGGTATCTGGAAAACTACGAGGGAAAGGTGCTAATCATCGTTCCAACTACTTCTCTTGTTCTCCAGATGCGTGATGACTTTATTGATTATAGGCTGTTCCCTTTTGAGGCTATCCATACAATGATGAGTGGTAGTCAAAAACATCCGGGGGAACGATTGATAACTGTTTCAACTTGGCAATCTGCGTGTAAGATGCCTAAAGAGTGGTTCCAGCAATACGGAATGGTTATTGTCGATGAATGTCACAAAGCAACCGCTAAAAACCTTCAAAATATTGTAAATGATATGACTCATTGCCAATTTAAGATTGGTATGACTGGTTCACCTCGTGAGGGTAAGTGTAATGCTTTGCAATACGTTGGATTGTTTGGAGATATATCTAGGATCGTAAGTATTGATCGTCTTATGGATGAAGGACAAGTTACAAAACTGAAAATCAACTGTCTATTCCTAAAATATACTGATGATGAATGCGCGGCGATTAAGGGGAAAGAATACGCGGAAGAGATCAAATATATAACTTCACACGGCAGACGGAATAAGTTTGTGTGTAATTTGGCACTAAAACTCGCTAAGAAGAACGAAAACGTCTTTTTAATGTTTCGCAACACCAAACACGGAAAAATGATGTGTGAAGCCTTACAGAAGGTTTATGATAAGGTTTATTACATTGATGGTGGTGTTAAAACTACAGAAAGGGATGAATTTAAAAAGATGGCAGAAGGAGAGACCGGGATCATTTGCGTCGCCTCCTACGGCGTTTTCTCTACTGGAGTTTCTATCAAGAACTTGCACCATGTAATTTTCGGCCATCCTGTCAAAGAGTCTACTATTGTTCGTCAAAGTATTGGTCGTGCATTGCGTAAGCATGGTTCTAAGGATATTGCTTATGTGTGGGATATTATTGATCTGTTGGGTATAAAGACAAAGAGTAAGACCGCTAAGAAGCAATATAGTCATCTCAATTACGCGACTAAGCACGGCCTAGAAAGGGTTCGAGTGTACAACGAAGATAAATTTGATTATTCAACCAAAACGATCGAAATTTAATAAATAGGGGCTATATGCCCCTTTATTTTTACGGAGATTAAAATAATGAGTATTAGCTTTAAAAGATTCCTTGTAGAAGCGGTTATTGATGGTTTCATGAATAAAATCTATTCTTGTAATACTATGGAAGGTTTGGACGAGCTTGAAAAATATTATGAAAAGCGCAAGAAAGAGACCGATCTCAAACCGTCAGATGACATTTCGATTCGTGATGCAATAGCAGGTCGAAGAAAACAGTTAGAGAGTGAAAACGAGCCGGAGGATGAGCCGGAAGAGGATTTTTAATAAAATCATTGGATACAAAAAAGCCCCATCATTGATGGGGCAAACAAAACCAATTAAAATCGGTTATCAACAAATTCCTTTAGAGAATCAAAGTAGTTTCTACCAGTTGTTCTTGTTCTTCTGCACTTGATTCGCTCAAATGATTCCGGCTTGCAAATTCTTCGCAATATCCCGGATGAACAACATGATTTTCGATTTTAACAGCCAACGCCATTTCGATTGGCTGTTTACATACAGCACAAATACAAGTCATAAATCCTTCCTCCTGCATATATTTAGTGTCTTACTTTCCAGACTCAAGCATACGCAACTCTATAGCATTCTTGATCGCGAATCCTCGTGATTTGATTATATCAAGAGCCTTGCCAGCAAAATCCATAACCATTTGATAATAAGCAATTTTTGTATCTAATGGCAGGATATCATCATCTGCCGCCATCACAACTTTCAATTCTGATGTGGCGTACTCCACTCTGCACCATTCATCACTACGATTAGTGTAAAAGTCAAGTTTATTTTTTGTGGCTTTCTTTTTCTTTGCTTCCAGCGCAATGATCTCGCGTTTTGCTTCACTATACACACGAAGCCATTTAGAGTAAACTACAGGGTTATTAAGTGCTTCCCATTGTAGCTTTGTTGCGTCGATCTTGACGTCAGCGTCAAGCTGGTCTTTGAGTTCATTCAGATCCATAATAAAACACCTCAATCATTTAGACAATCTAACTCTAAGTTGTTCTAACTCATCTGGATTGTCTATAACAGAAAAATAAACAGTTACGATAATCGAGTTCTCATCATACTGCGGAGTGACGTCTACGTCAAGCCTTTTTACTCGTGGTTCGTAGTTTCTTATCGATTCGGTGATGTTCTTAGACAAGGTATCCACGGTCAATGGGTTGATGTTTTCGAATAGTGCGCGGTTTAGATCGCATCCAAAGTTCGGATCAAACGGGCGAGATCCCTTAGCCGTGGTTATGATCAGCAATATGGAATCTTTAACCGCTTTAATCCCTGTGTTCTTTTTAATATCGTTGTTCCATGCTCGCTTAAACTCTAGGTTTAAGTCAGTGTACATCTGGTTAACTGTTGTCATAACTACCTCAAAGGATCGTCAGAAATTCATTAAGACCCCTGATCGAATGAATACCGGATTCCCCGCAATCACACTTGATTGGTACTGCCAATGTGATTTGTGGACCTGTCAATTCATCGATGATAGTCTCTACGTGTTCTGTCGTCAACATGCTTAGTATGGTGTCGAAGTCTTGCTCGTTTAGGTCATTAATATCAAATTCCTGATTATCAATGACAATATAATCAATACAAGCAATTACCATCTGCATGATATCGTCATCTTCTGTAAAACGCGGAGGACGGAATTTAATTTTAACCCCTCCTAAATCTAACAGATATGGTTCTGTGTCTGGGATCTGTGTCCGTTCAACATTAAGATTATATTCTTTCTCTTTGTTACATACTCCACATACCCACGTAGATTTGAAATTTTCTTTTGCTAGGCTATGACACCATAGCATAAGGAATAGATATTCAGCCTCGCATTTCTCTAATTCTAATGCGTTAATTCCTGTGCATTCATTGATAATGTCTAATACCGCTTCCTTAAGACGTCCGGTGCTCTTATATTCTACTAGTTTCTGAAATTCTTCATAGGTGAATGCTCTAGCGGTGATCGTCTTATCACCTAACTTAATCTTGAAAATATGTTGCATAGTATACACCTCTTATGATACATAGAAATTATTTAGTATTTTATAAATACCCGAAAGGGGGATTGTATTATGAATGTTATACGAATTAAAATGCCCGATGGCGGGGCTGAACGTTTTAAGCCATTCACTGTAAAAGATTATCGTGATTTTCTTTTAGTCTCTGCTGATATGAAAGGCAATCCATTGGAGGAACAACTGATTCTAGATGAATTGCTGGAGGAATTATACCCTGATGTGGACCCGATATTCCGAGAGTATATTTTCCTGAATGTTTTTACTAGTTCAATAGGTAAAACAAAACTACCACTTTCTTTTAAGTGTCCGACCTGTGGTAAGGAAAAACGAATACTGTTAAACCTTGCGGTTCCGGCACTACAACCAATCGTCCTAGAAACGGCTGGGCTTAAAATTAAGTTTAAGTATGTGAAACCATCAACCGACTACGCAAAAACGTTTCTAGAAGCGATTGAGAGCGTTTCTGACGGTGATAATGAGTATACATGGACCGAATTGCCGGAGGAAGTGCGCGATCAGGTTATAGATTCGATATCCTTCGCAGAATTTGAAACCATAGTAAAGAAAATGCACACCATTTTGATTGAGCAGAAGATCAAATGTTGTGATACGCACGAATTAAGGTATACTGATTTGTTGGGGTTATATAAACTAATACTTAATCCAGATGAGCTTTTTACTTTTTATAGGATTAATCACCTGCTTGTGAAAAGTAGTTATTCGTTTGGCGATCTAATGGATATGTTGCCAGTAGAAAGAAATATCGCCCTAACATTAGTAGAAAAAGACGTTAAAGAGGCAAACAATGCAAAGACCCGGATTTCCTAACGTCTCTATAAAGCTATATCAGGATTATGAAGCATTTTTGGAAAATAGATTTGTCGAATTGGGTGCAACCTTCATTACAATGACATTACGAGATTCTCTTCGTGGTGTCAATGAAGGTCTACTACAGATCTATGATTCTAAGGCGCTTCATACGAAATTAGCAGGAACAGAGATTATACAAATTTCATTATCAACGGCTAATACTGAACAAGTATTCAACCGGATATATGGTATCGCGCATAGTAACGTGACCGTTGACTCTAAGGCCGATAATATAATAACCTTCCAGTTAAAGAGCTACCATGAAACGCTGAATCTAAAGTTTTCTCGCGCTACCGACACTAACGCGGTGAATAACATCACCAGTATGATAGACGCGATCTATAAAAATGTTCCCTTGTGGAAACCTACCATTACGGGAGTAAACGTATTCATTCCTAAATGTCCGTGGGTGAGTACCGTTAATGACTATTTTGAATATGTTAGAACACATGGTCAGAGTGTAGACAACGAATCGTTCGTTTACTGTTGGGAAGACTTTGACGGGATCAAGATCACCGATCATAAACTACTAATGCAAGGTGATCCAATCCCTGCTATCGTCACCGAGCCTACCCTAACAGGGCAATTCATGGATATGAGCGAATATTTGATGGTGTTTAACTTTGAGTGGGATACTAAGAGTAATGCGGTAACAAAAAACTCATTCGCTAATGTCACTTACACTACAATTGATTTCATCACGAAGCAGTATAACAAGATTGTAGTGGGTAATGGTGATAACATAGCTCATTTTGCTCATGGTGGCGCTTATGGTAATTTGACATATAAAAACGCGTATCTTGAAGGTTCTAAACTGGCAACTTTTGGACAATTTGATTCCTATGCCAGCGCGGTGTGTCATGGTAATTTCTCGCTACGTCCGGCACAAAAACTAAGATTCTTTGATGCTAAACAGCAAATTCGCACCGATTTTATTGTCGATGAAGTTGTTCATGAAATTTGCCGAGAACAATCATTAACACATATTCACATGTTTAGTCATAGTGAGATTTTGAAAGATGTACAATTTGAAGGTAAAATGTGATGACTGATACTAAACCATCTCTAAAATTTGTTGTTCCTGTTAAAAATATTACCGTTAACGGGAAACATATCAAGATCCCTAAAATGGGGATCAAACAACACCGATTATTAAAAGATGTTCGTGGCTGTGAAGAGACTTTAAAAATTCTACTTGATTCTATTCACCCAGGACTAAATGCAGCCGAAGCAGAATATGTTATGCTTCACTTGTGCTCTTTTAATGGCAAATGCCTAGAAGAAAAAGACGGTTTGCGATTGGATGATGTTTATATCTGTACAGAATCGGAGTTTGAATTTAATGGCGAGAAATTCAAGTTCACGCCTCCTATGCTCTCTTCTGAATATACACATGATGATGCAAATTTCCTAAGCAATCACTATCACGATCCTAGTGTAGACTTTCATAAATTCCCAGCGTTTATTATGAATTGGGCTACCGGATTAAGAAAAACCGTTGCCTTAGATACTCCAGAAGGTACTATCTATGGCGGCATTAACATATTGGATCGCCTATCATGAATGACGCATTAACATCATTTCGCGGAATGCGTAAAGACGCAGAAAATAATCCGCTTGATAAATTAGAAAAATTAGATAAACTTGATTCTATTGATAATCTTCAAGCTGCAAGTGAATTGGTAGCAGAGACAGTAGAACAAAAATCTAATGAAGTTATTGGCGCGGTGGAGGATAACACCGCCGCTAACGAATTAACGGCAGAAAACACACAATCAACTGCTGGTAATACTCAAAAAACCTATGAAGAATTGCAGAAGTTGAACAGCTTTTCTTCTCAGATGAATGAGAAATTACGCGGTTTTGGTGTTATGATGGAACGTAGATTTAGTGTTGTTTCTAAGATCACCAGTGGGCTAGATGCAATTGAAAAGGCCATTAAGGATGAGAAACAGCCGGAACAAACTATGCCATCACCGCAACCAGTTTTGCCGACTGTACCGGAACAACAAAATAACGATAACTACCCTACGTTACCTAAGAAGCCTAAAGACGATAAGAAAAAGAAAGATAAGAACAGCGACCGTGACAATAATATGCAAATGCTAATAAAAGCGGTTCGCGGTGGATTTAAAGAGACTGTTGGTGTATCCAACAAGATATTCTCTATGCTGTTTAAAATGACAGTAACCGCAATGTTGGAAGTTGCCAAATGGGGAGCTATTCTTCTGGGGATTGTTGTTGCTGTTGATACTCTAATGATTCATTTTAGATACTGGAGCACACAGTTTAACGAGAACTTTGGCGGGTTTATGAAGAAGGCCGGAAATTGGGGTTCTACATTAGATAAAATTTTAACTTCCGTTGAAAGTATACAAAACTATTGGAAAAATAAGGAGTATGGTGAACTTGTAACCGAGCTTGTGACTGGTTTAACCGATGTATTGATTGATGCGTTTTTTCAGCTTGACCGGATAATAACTAAAGGCCTTGCGTCAGTTCTTCGCTCTATTCCTGGTATGGGTTCGTTGGCTGATACTCTGGAATATGGTGCTTTAAAACAAGCACAAGCGCGTAGTGGTGTTAAAATGGATGAACGAGAAAAAGAGCTGTATGCCCGTATGAAGAAAGAAGAAGACATTCAGAAAGGTATGCAGACTAAAGCAAAACTTGCTAATCAGCAATATAGCAGTATGGCAAGTATGCAAGTAGAGCCTATTTTAACTGAACAAGAAAAATATGAAGTTACTAGGATGAAAGAGCTAAAAACTGTTAGTGATGATGCCTATAGAAAGAGTAGCAATATCACTATTGACGTTGAAGGTGACATGGTTCGAAATATCTCTATGTTAAAGACAGTAAAACCAGGGACTCGTCCAGATAAATTGGCTGCGCTTGATAAAGATGTTAATGAACAACGTAAAGTGTTGGACAATCCAGACCTTCTTTCTACAGACAGACAGAAAATTAAAGAACTTCTTGACCAATACGACAAGATTCGTATTACTAAGAACGCCCCTGCTGTTACTCCACCGCCACCGGATGAAACCGATACCGCAAAACAAGCTAAGTCTATAGAACAAGGTCAGTTACAAAATATTAGAAACGATAATACTATTACTAATACTGCCAACGTTGCTAATACTCAGGTCTATAATAACAATAGAACGGTGCAGATAACACGGCCTCAAACTAGTACACCTTCTCCCGGCCTATTACAGAAAGGAATAGTTTAATATGAAAATTCAAATTTTGGATGATGCTAAAGACTCCTTTAAAAGAGGCGTCAAAGCGTCTGCTGGTTTTACTCAAAAACAAGACAAGTCAACTTTAACCGCTCAATTTCCATCTGAACGAGCTAGCGGAAATGATTCATCTGGTATATACATAAATGACCTTTATAATAACGGCTTGTTGTTTACTGCCTATGATTATAAAAGTCGTGTTACTGACTCTCTACGAGATTTCAGAAATAAAGGAAACACGATCAAGGGGTTTGGACTATCTATTTCTAATGGTGGTAAGGCAGAATATACGAGCAATAGGGAAGTTGGATTTGATCGTGAGGCTGTTGCTAATATCTTGCTTCCTCGTAGTCAATCAGATGTTGATGCGGTAAGTCACAAGTTTAATGATGTTGGTGAATCTCTCGTTACTCGTGGCGGTGGTACTATTTCTGGTGCATTATCTGCTATGGCATCGACCGCAGTATTTGGTGGCTTGGAAAGTTTGACAGGTGGTTATCTTGCGGATAAAAACGAGCAAATCTATAATACCGCTCGTAGCATGTACGCTGGGGCAGATCCTAGAACTAAAAACTATGTTTGGCACTTAACCCCACGCAGTATTGAAGATCTGCGAAATATCCTGATTATCTATGAAACGTTTGTGGAATTGTCTTATGGATCTAGTGGTATTTCCAGTACCGCAAAACAATTAAAAGCGGAAGTTGATGCATGGTATAAAAAGACAATTCTTTCTAAAACGGTTCCAGAAGGTGCTGATACAACGGGTACTGTATTTGAGGGAATAACTGACTTTTTGACAAACGTAACCACTGTGTCGAATCCTACTATATGGATGGTATCCAACTTTGGAAAACGTTCTGAATATGAGGGAAGAAGTGATGTTTTCGGACCAGCGCAAATTTCTAACGTAAGGCTTGATAAATCCCCAGATGGTAAATTTGGTGGACTTGCAATATCTCCTAATTTACCGAGTACATTTGTCTTGGAAGTATCGTTTAGGGAGATTCTTACTCTTTCCCGTGGTACTGTATTTGGGAGTCAATTATAATGTTTGATTTAAATGATTTCAACGAACAAGCCGCTAACCTAGACTTTCAGCGTTCTAATCTATTTTCGGTGGCGTTTGCCACCGTTCCTAGTAGCAAGACACAGCAAATTCTAGAAAATTTTGGTGGTGCTGTGTATGATATTATACCAGGAAAATTAAATGATTATTTTGGTATTACTCGCGGTGATTACAGTGACGCGGTAGCAAATCTTGCTATTGGTGGTGTGCGTAAAGCTGTTAACTCATCCGGTGTCAAAAAGTATCTTTTAGGTGCAATGTCATCACGAGTAGTTCAATCTCTTTTGGGACAATTTGAAGTTGGTACATATGTCATGGATTGGTTCAACATGGCATATAAGACAAGCGGTCTTCTTGTATATGCTGCTAAGGTTCCAGAAAATCGACTAAGCTACGAAATGGACCGCAACCACAATGCACCAAACATTCGAATTACTGGACGTGATTTTGACCCGCTTGTATTGAGCTTTAGAATGGACGCTAGCGCATCAAATTACCGCGCGATGCAGGATTGGGTTAACTCGGTAGAAGACCCCGTTACAGGGCTTCGTGCGCTTCCTGTTGACGTTGAAGCCGATATTCAGGTCAACTTACATAACCGAATGGGTGTACCACATACAATTATGATGTTTAGTGGATGTATTCCAGTTGGCGTTAGTTCTCCTGAATTGAGCTATGAAAATAACAACGAGATCACAACATTCGATGTTACTTTCGCATATCGTTCTATGCAAACTGGTGCAGTAGGCGAGCAAGCCGCGCGAGAATGGATTGAGGATAAGGCAATAAATCTTATTCAAAATACTGCTGGTGAGGGTAAAAAAAGTTCGTTGACCTCTGCTGGTAGTGCATTGTCAAGATTACAGGGTGTTGGTGGTAGGATAGTCAACTCTATTACTAGGTTATTCTAAATGTAAAGGGGGATTATACCCCCTTTTATTATTTTAATAACTGTTCGCATTGTTTCCGTAGCTTATGACGGTATTCTTTAGACCGCAGCATTTTAACTTTTTCGTAGTCTCCGTTATCATACGCACTATTAAGATCATCTTGATATGCCGCTTCCGTCCCGATTACACATACTCCAAATTTTCTACGACGATCGGCATCTTCCATTGCTTTGCGATTCATTTCTTCTATTGAATTTTCTCGACCATAATAGTATTCATACATCCGTTTCTTTTCTGCTTCCTTGTCGGCTTTAATCTTTGCGATCTGGTCTGTTGATTCTGGCTGACGGCCTAAACGCTGCAATGCAACATCTTTCTTTTCAAGGTAGTCAATCACGCAATCTTCAACGCTATTAAATGGAAAACGTGGTTCTTGTTGCCAACGTGCACATGAGCGTGCAAACTCTTGTGTATTCTTAGATGCAAGTGCCAGATCATGCACAACACACCCATTAAGCATAGCCACTAAAGCCGCAAGACCAATCAGTTTAATCATTTTCATTTAGTCACCTCACCGAAAATTGTAAATTGTCTACGATTCTCATCACCGAAAGATTCTACTACGTCGTTTACCTTGATGCAAGTCCCGCGCGGTAAAATTACTTCACATTCGCAAGGATTCCATGCAATTGACCCAACAACAAAACCTTTATGATCTTTTACGTCAATTACCCATGATACATTACAAGAATGTTGCATCTTTCCGGTCATTGATTCATATCGATTCTCACAATAAAGGCTAGTGCTGTTTGAAAGCCATCCTCCAAAGATGATCGGTGTCATGCTGGTCGATACAAAGTTTTTAAAGGTAAATTCCTTATCTTCAATAATACGCTCTATTGTCTGAATGTCAAGATGTTGACCGCGATAAAGAGTACCGTTTAAATTTTCGGTTTTATCCATGACGCAATCCATCAAATCAACAATTTCTGATATCTCGTCGGTCATGTCTTCTTCACCTAAGAGAGCACCATTTACCCATTCGTATTGTTCAGACACATAATCACAGATTGCATTATATTCTGCTGGGGTTATGTTGTTATGTTTGTAATGTTTGAATACATTATCTCCAAAATCTTCGGAATGTACTTCATACATCACATTAATGATTTTCTTGACAAATCCATAATCTTGCGTCTCACGCTCAAGAAAGCGGATAACCTTCACGTAATCATCAAAGTTAATCTGATCGCTGACCATCTCAGTGATCATGTAACCATTAATCCCCTCAATGCCATATGTTTCGATGTAACTATCCATGCGTTCCATCATTGATTCGCGTGATTCTTCTGAAAGACGAAAATCCTGTAATTTCTTGAACATTTTAAACCTCCCATATAACAGAAAACGGGGCTAGTATAAAACTAGTCCCCGTTTGAGTCAACCATTATTTCTTAAAAATTACATTTTAAATTTATCTGGCATAGCGTCTACAGATACCAGATCAGCGATAAGCTGACGTAGAGTTGCCTTATCTGCTTTCTTACGTTCGGTTTTAGCTTCGGTAATGAATCTGGAGAAAGACAGGTCAGAAGCAGGTTTAACAACACCTTCACGGATGAATGCATCACCGTCCGCGATCATCTCACCAGATTCTTGTAATGCTGCCAGTTCATTTTTGTTCATAATATGTGCCTCAATGTAATAAGTTTCTTGTGAATCCGTCGATGCCGTAGCACGAGTTACCGTATCAAAGGATAACACAACACCGCGAGGAAGTAAAATCTCGCATTCTTTGTAAGCAAATGCTTTGTTACCTACTGGCAATACAGGGATGTTTTCCGCGCCAGCAATGGAGAAAGCAACATTAGCGCCACCTTCACCGCGAGATCCCGCCATAGAATCAACACCAGCAACGGCACTAGCCACGTTTGCATTCCAGCCGCCAAAAATATTAGGTGCAAGGGAAGTACTTACATAGTTTTTAAAGTAAAACGCTTTTTGCTTACGTGCAGTTTCCCACATTTGAGACCGGAAGTCCATACCACGATACAGGATAGTACCAGGATCAAGTTTAACACCATAGTTAGCAAATGCGTTATCCAGTGCATCACACATCTTGACCAATTCTTCTGGGTCTGCAATACCGTCAAACTCTTCCAACTTACGGTCGGTTAGGAAGTTGTTCATATTGATGTATGCTGCATCCGCATATTCGCTCAACACAAAACCTTCCGCGCCAGGCAGGTCAAGATCAATATCTGCCATCATTTCACCCATGTTGCTAGCAATTGCTTCAAACATACCGGAAGCAACATTACGCAGGGCATCGGTTTTAATCTGCGTGATGTGACTACGCAGCATTTCAGCTTTTACATCTGCTGGCATAGACTGGTCGACGCGATCCATTGCCAAAGCAGTGATCTTGTTTTCGAATACTTCCTCGTTCATGATTTCTTTTAAGCGTTTGATTGATGCCGCAATAACTTCCGCAGACAACGGATCATATTGATCCTGAACTTTTACCAGTTCGCTTACTGCATATTTTGCATCGGCTTCGCTTTCAAAAATAGTACGCATGAAACCATAGCGAGTGATAATATCACTTGTCCAATCATTCAAAGAACGGGCGGTTGAACGTTCTAAGGCTTGACGATCAATCAGAGTATTAAACTGTTTCTTAGGTTCGGCTTCGGTAATATCCTCTTCCGGTTTAAGGTTAATCTTTTCTGGATGATTAACATAATCACCGTTATAGGTCGCTTGAGTTTTCAGCATTTCTTCTTTAGTCAAACGAGATTTAGCCGCTACGCGTTGTTCTGCTTCTGCGTTTCGTTCTTCTTCCGACACAAGACTAGCCGCATACGCCTCATCTTTAGTCAGAGATTCACCAGTAGCCTTAGATACCCAGCGATCACCTAAATCACTTTCTACTTTAGTGAACAAGGATTCATCAAGTTTAATCCCTTTAATCTTATCAATCGCCATCCCGCGACGCTTGACAACAACCAAAGCGATCTTTTTGCTGGTCATTACTTCCTGCTGGAATACTTCAAACTTAGGAGTACGACGCACTAAACGCTCGATAACGCGTTTAACCAGTTCGGTTTTACCTTTCATGCGGGACACGTTAAAACGGAACATAACAGCGTCTAATTGCGCTTTACGGGCTGTTTCCATAACCACATCAAAAGCACTTGCCATAACTGCAATCGGGTTATCGCCTAGACCATTTTTAAGCTGTACAATACGACCGCTTTTGTTCATTTCACACAGTACAACGTGTGCGGTTTTATCGCCAACACGAATAATTTTAGGTGTTTTGTTGGTGAAGTTGCAAAGACGGACAATAACATCTTTATCGCGTGTTTGTACTGCAAAAAGCTGTTTTGGATTCTGTTTAGGCTTTAAGCACTGTACCGGAGCAATGCTGCCAAAGTTTTCTTCCTCTTCCGTTAACAGCCATTTCTCGAAAGATTCAATCATTAGATCGTCGATTTCTAAGTTAAACATTTTATATCCTCTAGTTGATAACCTATAAACCTATATTTATGAAAAAGGGGCTTGACGCCCCCCTTAAATTATAATGCACCAGCAAGTAATTGCTCTAATGTGTATCCTGAATAGTCTTTTTCAATCAGGATGTATTTTCCTACTCGTTTAATCCAACCGCGCATTTCAACGTATTCTGCATAGTTGATGGTGCGGGTTGTTCCATCTTCCAGTAATGCAGTACCGATTTCGTTGATGCGGTCATAAGTTACGTCGGTGATGATGATTTCGATGTTAGCCATTTTTTGATACTCCTTAGTGATTCGTGTTTCGGTATGTGTGCATTATAGGGGATCGATGATCCCCTGTCAACAACTTTTTAGTTATTTTTTTAATTGCTCATCTTGCAATAAAGCAATCACATGCTGGCGATGTTCTTCCGATTGAGGCACACCGAAAAAGTTTGTTTTGTAGAAATACTCTAATCGGTCTTCTCGTGTGCTCTCTTCCATCATAATCGCGGGTAGTCCGAGATTTCGGAAACGTCGCTTTTCTGCTGGCGTAAAATCGCTGTAATACAGCATAGAATCATCATTACCAGCAATGCTAAACTCATCCTTCATGAAGGAGAATATTGCGTTTAAACGCTGTTTACCGTCCACTATTTCGATTTCATAGCGAGAGCCATCATCAATCTTAGCCATTGCGATAGCACCAACCGGAAAATCATTAATCAGGTTTTCGATAAACATACGTTTGTTTTCGGTGTCCCATACCAAAGGACGCTGATAATCTGGGTTCATGTTGATATAGCCATCTTCTAACCACGCCTCATAAACAGAGATGACAAAGTTTTTAGTATTGGTATAGTAACGGCGTTTAGGAGTTAAACGGTTCATAGTGTGCTTACCTTTTCAATATATGCGTCCGCATACTGGCGAATGCTCATTTCTTCTCGTACTGCTGCTACAAATTCTTTCATGGATTCAAACCATTTGTAGGTGTCGCGATACATGACCAACTCTTCCCAAGTAAGATCGCAAATCTCTTTACCGTGTAGTTGTGGTGTTATCATAATATAGTTCTCCTGAATGGATCATCACGTAAATCAATATCTTTTAAGAACTCATCCCATGAATAGCGGATATTGTTCTTAATTCTCCAGATAAGCGCAGGGATTGAACGCTCTCCCATCTGGAAGTAAGGATCATATGATCCGTATGCCCAATATGCTACTACTATTCCGCAATCCGCGCAATAGTATTCTATCTCGCTTGCTGGCGACCAAAGTCCATCAATATGATCGGTGATCTTGCTTTCAATGTTATGACTATGGCAATCAGGGCAACGGATGCAATGACCTTGTTTGTCATAATTTGACGTTAGCGAATACTTAAACAATCTCATCATAGATCCTTATTGGCTTCAAATACTGCCTTTGCGAATCCTCGCGGGGTAAGTGACCTGATAGTCTTTGTTCTGGTTCCTTTCCCGCCTAGCTTAGAATGCTGTTTACTGTACCCTTTATTAATCAGCAACGGTTTCTTTTCTGGCATTATAAAGCCTTGTCCGGTCCATAAGCAAGTCTTTTTCGGGTACATATCACGGGCGGCAATATACTCAGGAAACGTAGGATGTATATCATCTTCCGGCAAATAACCGCCATATTCCCACGGGTGGAACATGTAATCAGGCTTACGCCACATGCTAGAAATAACACTTACAGGATTCTCTATCATGTAGGGAACTCCTAACCATTCGCCCAAATAAGCGGTTATTTTAGCTGCCCTTACATCATGAACTTGAATTAATGGTCCTTGCTCTCGTTTCTTTCGTTCAAAGTGTGCAGCGCCACTAACAGCTAAATTTGTGCACGGCGGGAATGCAAAGATAATATCCGGTTTCCCCCATTCAAGGTCCATTGCTCTTTCCAGCCAGTTCAAATCAATCCATGTGTTTACATAGGTAATGTTTGGATGTTCAAATCTGGTATTATACTTTTTGTATGTGCCGTGGTCGCCATCGTCGGCATTAAAGCAGATCACCTTATGACCTGCTTTAGCCCATTCTAGCCCCATTATCCCTGATCCGTCAAAGTTACAGAATATTAATTTTTGTTTCATACATGACCCTTTAATCCAACACAGATTTTAGTCGGTTCTTTACCGTGCCACATTAAGTAAAGTCCGTTAGTGCGGCCTTGTTTTGTATATGATTCTTTTCTGACCTTCTTATAGTGTCGTGCTTCCTCAGCCGATTGTTTAGAATGCCAATCATAAAGGAAGAGGAACAAAGGCCAACCATTAGCGGCCTTAATGCAGTTATTAAGAAATTCCTTATTGCGTTTAATTAGTTTTCTTTTCATGCTGCCCCCATTGGTTTGATAGTAACAGAATCTAAAAGACCTTTGTTAGCCAGTTCGCGGCAAGTTTTCAGATCCGTAACTTCCCAGCCAGCCGCAATCAGGTTATCAATCAGGGTGTTAGCAACTTCTTCGCTCATGAAAGAGCACTGTTTGCCGATGGTGTAGCGTACACGCTGTAATTTCAGTTTACGGAAGCCTTTAACGTTCAGGTCTTTAGCGATTTTCTTTGCGGTTTCGATGTTAGCCATTGTTTGATTCTCCTAAGTGGTATCTCGTCTTGATGGTTGTATTATAGGGGAGGGTGTCTCCCCTGTCAACACTTTTTATAAAATTATTTGTTAATTTCTGGTGCGTTGCTTGGATAGTAACCTTCTTTAACTCCGAGGTATTTCGCAACCATCCCTACAATCTTCTGTGCAACTACAATGTCAAATTTCAAATAATCTTCGCCGTGGGTTTCAATGATATATGCTTCACATGCTGCTTTAGTCTCGAACATTTTGATTCTCCTATTTCGTTTCGGTATGTGTGTAGTATAGGGGATCTCCCGACCCCCGTCAACAACTTTTTTAAAATTATTCGTGATTAGTTTCGATATTGTACATTTTGCACCAGTTCAGCCAATCACCCAGATCTTGATAGTTGATGCTTTTATCCGCTGCCATCGTTTTTGTCTTGATACCCATATGTGCGTTATGAGTAAGCATTTTTACAGTGAACTCGATTTTATCGCCTTTAGCTTTAACATCAACCAGTTTGGTCCACTGGCTACCAGCGCCGCGAATGTTCATACCAACGATGTTGCCAATGTATGCTTCTTTGTTTTTCAGGATTTCGGTTGCTTTGATGAATTTCATTTTTTACTCTCCAGTTCGTTTCGGTATGGGTGTATTATGCTATGTTCTTACTTTGGTGTCAACAACTTTTTAGATATTTTCAGAAATAAATTTTAAAACTTGACGTAAATGCTTCTCATCTTTGATAGTCGCCGGAAGTTCTTCTTTTACTTCCTGTGCAAGATAGATATTTCCGTTCCAAGTGAAAGATCCGTCTTCGTTTACGCGATAGCTGAACATCCATTCGCAATCATTTTCGATTTCATATACACACAGAAGAGTGCAATCTTCAAAGCTATTGATTTCAAGGTCGAAGCCGTGACGTTTTGCAAAGTTGGTAGTGGTTTTATTCAGTGCCATTGTTTGATTCTCCTAATTGGTGTCTCGTTTCGATGGGTGTATTATGATATAGGCTAGAACAGGTGTCAACAACTTTTTCAAAAAATAGGCAATAAAAAAGCCGACACTAAGGTCGGCTAATAAAATCATTTATACAGATAATCGTTTTGTGCAATCTGGTCGGCATGTTCTGGCGTTATATCAATTGCAATCACTTTAACGCGTGCTTTCTTGCGACCTGGGTTTTCTCGTAACCAGTGCTCATGACCATAAACATTTTTATACTGTGACGCTTCTTCGAAGGTGCGGATCGGACCTGGGTAATCAGCATAAAGGATCTCTAGGTCTTCGGTGATGTAAAAATATACATCGTAATTACTATTCTCTAGTTTAAGTAGAGAATTGCGGAAAGTAGGCAAGTTCTCGCGGGTAAATTCAAAGATAGTATCTTTCATAGTGATATCCTCATTCATATAGATTAAAAGGGGCTTAACGCCCCATATATTAAAACAAACCTTCCTGTACTCCGTAGTAGAGTTCATCGCTGATGATTTCATTGATGCGGCGGTGTGCATATTCCTGATTTGCGAAGTTGTCAGCAAGTTCTACTTTAGTTTCGCCGTCGTGAGTCCATTTGGTGATAACTTTACCGTCTGCAAATTTGAAGTTGAACTCTTTAGCTACTGCATCGCGTACCAGACGAGCAAACTTGTTGTTGCGGATTGCATTGTCGGTTTCGTGTGCAGCGTGAGCGAATTTGTTAACTTTCAGAGTGATAGTGATGTATGCCATAATTTGATTATCCTAGTTAGAAAGTGTATCTCGTTTCTATGGGTGTATTATGCTATACACCCAATCTTATGTCAACACTTTTTATAAAATAATTTTTTGATATTTTTCTATGATGTTCGTGTAAGTCACATCAACCGCTAGCACCGTTGCTTCGAATCCACCGTTTAGCCAATGGCTATGGTCGTGGTCGTGAAAGAAACCTAGACCAGTACGAAGACCTTCTTTATAATCGGCGCGTACATTCAGATTGTCGTCGATAAACAGATAAAACCATGAATTTTTACTAGGGTCGATGATACAACCTTTCAGATTAGGGAGAATATCACGACTAAGAATAAACTTATCACCTACTTTGAACATAATATTAATCCTCACTTATAAGGTCAAACCAATTGTTTTTCTCGTAATGCTTAATGCGTGCTTGATCTGCTTCCGCTGGTGATAGATTCCATGCAACCACTACAACTTCTGACGCATCATGATCATTATCACTTACCCAATGATTATGATTCATACAATTGTTTGCTATTGCGTGAGCAAATGATTTCATCACTGGAGACGTATAATCATAGTAACGGATTTTCAGATTTTCATCAACGTACAAGTAGATTGCATACGGCTTATATTCAGTAACCAGTAACAGACAGTTACGCAATTCTGGGAAAATCTTTTTAGTTAATTTCATATTCTAGTTCTCCGTAATACACGGTAATCCATTTTTCTTCATACTTTGTATCTTTCCAGCACACAATCCCGTTTACTGCGCAATCTTTGGAATTGACGAATGATTCATATTGTTCTGCATCTTCCATCATTGCATGAGCGGTCTTTTCATCGAATATATCGCAGATCGCTTTATATGCTCGATAATCTTTAAATTTGTTCATAATTAACACCACTCAAGAGTTTTTGAAAACACATCTATCCATTGTTGAGTATATGCGGTTTCTTTCCACGATACAATCCCGGTCGAATAATGATTCTTGTTTCCAGAAAAGGAAGGACATTTTGATGCATCTTCCATCATCTTTTCGGCGAACTCCGCGTCATATACCCGCAGGATCTGTTGATATGCTTTATAATCTTTAAATTTGCTCATAATTGTTAACTACCTTATCAGCTTCTTTTATTGTTTTTACATCAACTGCGATAACCCGTAAAGGTTCGTCGTGGTTCCACCAATGATCATGAATATCAGCTTGTGATTTATCACCAAAGGAATCACGAATATCATTTTTACATTTATAGCTAATATGGCCTTCATAGTCAACATAAAGGTAATTATCGAAAATCGGCGTTTTTAAGATCATACCGAAAAATCTTTCTTTGTGTGTCTTATCCAGTGTTGCAGTAATTCGCATCATAATATATTCCTCTTAGAAAGGGATGGTCATTTCTTGAGCTTGTATATTCTCGTTAGGATTAAACTTCATCCAACCGATATTGTCTACCAGCATATGCACATTTTTATCATATCCTACGTGAGTAGTCAATACTGTATGTGCTTTACCTTCAACGATGATTTCCATGTACTTCTGAACTTCGATAGCTTTCATTTTTGATTCTCCGTTTGTTGTCTTGATGGGAGTATCTTACTACCCCTTTAATCATTGTCAACTATTATTTGTTAATTTCCGGTGCGTTGCTTGGATAGTAACCTTCTTTAACACCCAGATATTTTGCAACCATTCCGGTGATCTTCTGTGCTACTACGATATCGAATTTCAGGTAGTCTTCACCGTGGTTTGCTACAATGTATGCTTCGCATTCTGCTTTAGTCTGGAACATTTTTGATTCTCCTATATCTCGTTGGTATGTGTGCATTATAGGGGATCTGTGATCCCCTGTCAACAACTTTATAATGCTTTATATGCGTATTTCATAAATTTGTCTGCCACTTCATTGGCATGTTCAGATTCTACGCCTGATTCGAGAACAATAGCTAGGTCGGTTTCGTCGTTCCCACCATACCAATGATTTGATGTTCGATTTTTTTCAATTGGAAATTGGTCGCTTTTATCTGTGCGACAAAATACATCTAAATGCTCGTCGATGTAAAAGATCCAATCTTCATAAAGAATAACGGTATTAGCAAGATTTTTATTGCCTTCAACGAAAGGTTCGGCTACAAACAAATTAGTATGTTCCATAACAATTTCCTCAAAATTATACAACTTCGTAAACTTCCCAATGTTCAGCGCCAGCACGCTTAACGAAAAGGTTTTCTTTGATGTTATTCATAAACGTATGAATGGATTTAATGCGGTTGGAAGGTTTCCAGTCTTCGTTAGCATTGCGGCGATACATTATAACATTACCAGATCGCTTATATTCAGCAACCATTTTAAGACCACACATAATATTATCCTCAATTTGTGGGAGAGTATTACCCCTCCCGATGTTTGTTATATTACATTACACAAAATGGCGTGTCAATGCTTCTTTTGCTGTTCCGCTAAGACTTTCGATCTCTCCTGGCATAACATCAACCGCCAGAACTTCTACAACATCCTCTGTTCCTAACCAGTGAGTATGACCTTTGTAGAACTTTATTGCCATATTGCCTTCTTCGTCCCATTTAACGCCCCATTTAACGTTATCACTAGCCCACCACACATCACCGTCGATAAAGTTGATGTAAAGCACACTACGCCACATTGAATTAGTTACTTTCAATACCGCGCCTTTCATCTCTTCCACGGTGTGGTCTTCCATTTTGAAGACCTCGCCTACCTGAACTTTTGCCATTTAGTCACCTCTCTTTATTACATAACAATCACGCCAGCCGTTGAAAGTTGATGTTTCAACTGAGCATTTTCTGCTACTGTCAAATCAATGATTTCTTGTGACGCTGCAATCATATAACCATTGGTGATATTGTTTTGCATCAGTTCAATGGTTTCTTCGTTGTAGCGGATTTTAGCGATGATTTCGTTGAAGTTCATAATTGATTCTCCTAGTTCGTTTCGGTATGTGTGCAGTATAGGGGATCGGCGATCCCCTGTCAACAACTTTTTTGAATTATTTTTCTTGATGCTCGCGCTCGTACTTTTCGAAATAAAATTCTACTGGCTGATCGTGGATTGAAAGTAAGCCAAAGCGTTTAGCCGCACGTAATCCCATGTTACGTTGAATGTACTTCTGGAAGTTCTCGCGTATACACTTGCGCCAGTATTCTAAGCCCATACAGCTTTTGTAAAGATTGCATTGCACACAAGCCGGATTCATGTTATCAAGTATATCGTGCTCCGGTTTATGCATTCCTACAACCTTATACTTCCACGATCCATCATCATTACGGGCAATTCGTCCATTTTCATCATAGACTACCTTTGAGCGTCGCAATACTGGTTTGATGTGGTCTGCGTGCCAGCGATCCCCTAGTTCCTCTCCACAATAGGCACAACGTCCACCGTATTTCATTTTCAGGATCTGGCGTTGCTCTTTCTTTGACAGTTTTTTAGGTTTAGGGGCTTTCGCCCCTTCATTATCACACATCGAATACCTCTTTTACTGTATTTGCAGTGGTCTTGTCGTAGCGAATACGTTTGATGATTGGGAGAAATAAAGAGAACTCCGGTTCATCTTCTTTACGTGATTTGCTGCGGATATATCCGTTGCATGTCATCTCAATGACTTTTCCAATCAGGTTATGACGGTCAGCCCATAACATTTCTCGGTCGAGTTCATTTCGACGATCGAACGGAATTACACGTTCAATACCATCATCATCTTTTTCGGTTGTGGTGTCGGTCAATCCCGATCCGGTGTTAGTCGTCATTCGTCCGCACGCACTACGGACAGTAAAACCGCCTACCTTGTTAGGATCTTTACTATGCGGATATACATCAACAATTTCCGCGTCGAAGTCAATCACTTCTTTAAATTTAACCTGATCTTTACTGCGACGATCTTCAAATACACCATGTAAATTTTTAAGGATAATACCTTCTAATCCCATGTTTACATAGCGATGATATACTTCGCGAGCTTCATCGATATTGTTAACTACAGTATTTTCGATTATCTGAACACGAGGATCGTTAAGTTCTTCAACAATCTGTTTTAGTTCCTCAAATCGATCTTTATACTGCTTCGTTGCTTTCTCGTTTCCGTAATACACATCACGGTCGATAACATCCCAGACAGTGTATACAATACATTGGGCTTCTTCTTTCGGAATAGTTCCTTTCAGTGATTTGTTAAGGATACCATTTCCGGTCTGACGGTCTGCAACAACGGATTCTTTCACCGCTTCCGCTACTGGCGTTAATGGTATTTCCTCTTCTTCAAATATCCATGACAGAGTACCATCATAAACGCTATCAACGAAGCTCTGCGATGGTGTTTGAGAAAGGGTAGGCATATATACCAACTCACCATCTAAAACAATTCCACGGCCTCGTAGACGCTCTAAAACAGCAAACAAATCATCCAGCCCCTGATAGGTATTACCTGAACGGGTATAGATTGCTAATGTTTCCCCGTCAATATCAGCCATACCACGAGCGCCATCGCTTTTGAGTTGTGCATACGCCGGATATTTAATATTGGCAATGGTCTTATCAGAACATGACGATGCAAGGTGGCACGGCTGCTGAGGAATCAGCTTCTTCCATACCTTGTTTGCGGTGGTAGCGGAACAACCGCATTCCAGATCACGATTCAGGACCATCATTGCAACTTTAGCATCATCTTCTGACAAGCAAGTCAGAGTATCGGTAACTAGCTGTAATGCTGCATTACCAGTTATTTGACGCGTGGCAAGTTTATTTTTAAAGACCTGCAATGCACCGGATAAAGACAACACAGATGAATAACGAGACGGTTTATCGTATTTCTTTACGCCAAACGTAACCTGTTTGCAATATGCCAGATAAAAGCATTCTTTCAGCGTTTCATTGCTTGCAGATTCTTTCAGGATCTTTTCTTTCAGCGATGTTTTGTCGGTAGCTGCAAGCTGATTGATGATATTAAGAATTGACATTTTCACCTCGTTTTGTTAAACGTTCACGAATATTATTGAGGATACTACAAAATTCCGATTCGGTCAATATGGTCTTTAACGGATCAGTTCCACCTATGCTATGACGCAATTTCTTATTTCCGGTAGCGAGTAACGCTTTACAAAATTCTGGGTTATTCCGTGCCATCGTAACAAATGCCAGATGTACCAGTCTGTAATAATGCTCACTCATTCGATGAATCGGGCGACCCTGAAAATATAACATGTGATTCTCTATCTTTTCAGTCCTTCCGGTTCTTTTTGCTTTACCACCGTGCATCAAAAAGATTTCTCTTTGTCTCTGAGGGTTCTTAAATCTTAGCCCCTGTAAAAATCCTTCTGTGCTGTTAATATCGCAACCAAATAGACGGAATGGCCTTTTATTGAAATTACTCAACTCACCCGATGGATAAGGTCCACCCGCATAGATATCAATTTCAGAAGTCATTGAAACTAATCTCGCTAATCAGAGAGAACGGATCATAATCGTCATGAGGAATATCGATAGTAATCGAGTGAGGATTTACCCATACACCAAACTGGTCTTCTTCGGTGAATACTTCGGTATGGATTTCGTGGATGTTTACATTCATAGTTTTCATAATAAAATTCCTTAATAATCAATAACTTACAAAATCATATAGCCAAAATATAGGCGGGATTATTTCCCGCCTTTTAAATCATTAACCGTAAACTACCACAATATTCTGTTTGTGTGTTACAGTCCATTTCAGGTCGATCTCTTCTTCCTTCTTAACGCCGTTAATAACGTCTGGATGAGGAACTTTATTCATCTTTCCATGTGGCAGTAGAACAGTTTTACCCAGCAATTCTTTATCTACCGTTTCACCAATATCAATAATCTTACCTACCAGCGGAATCTCGCCCATAGTGCGCTTTTGCTCAATAATGATCCCCATAGAGCTTTTTACTTCGGTCCCTGCGCTTTCTGCTTTAGCTTCGATAATTACATAATCACCAAGTGCTTTAGGAGTTTTAACGGTCATAATTTCTTACCTCTTCAAATCAATACAATAAAATAATGGATTATTTATAAATTTCGACGATCTGCGCTGGCGTTAATCCGTTTACATGAATCAGACTATCAAGCCCAAAACTACGGAAACCTTCAACTGCAATTTCATATACTGGCAAAGATGTTTCTGATTCTTTACGCGGTTTTTCAACATTCGGAACTAACCACTTTTCGTATGTTTCAAACGGCATCAGTGCCGGATCTCGCGTAGCGATCATATCTCGGACAGTACCATCTTTCTTAGTAAACTGCAAAGAGTGTGTACCGACCGAAAACATTTTCTTGAGTGCTTCACGAAGTGCGATATTATCAATTTGTTCAGTCATTATCAATACCCTTCAAATCAGTCAATAATGCTTTTGGAATACGCGTAACCGTAATGTCGGCTTTATCCAAAATATCAGCCCAATCACGCCCACCATTTCGATCATATGTGTCGCAATAGTATAGATGTTTAATGCCACTGTTTGCAATTGCTTTAGCGCAATCTGGACACGGTGAAGCAGTGCACCACATACTAGCCCCTTCAATCGATACACCATTACGGGCAGCAAACAAAATAGCATTTAATTCAGCGTGGATCTCGTTCTTATGTGACCATGCGCTATGTTCCGGTCGCTTTTCAGGGATCATTTTACCTTCATCATCCAGCCAACCGCTTTTATGTGCATGACAGCTACAGTTTTCTTGTCCTGCTGGAGTACCATTAAATCCAGTAGAAATGATTCGCCCGTCTTTTTCAATTAGTGCGCCTACCTTCCACGAAACACATTTAGAGTTCTTTGCGATCAGATAGGCGATCTGCATGTAAGTTTGTGATAACATAATATAATCCTCACAAGATAATTAACCGTACACGCGAAAGTATTCTACTGACCCGTCGCTATACTGTTTTACATTGAATGTATTCACACCATGATCATTGCTCATAATGACATATACACTACGACGCTCATCGCTAAACGGGTTAATTGGTGCTGGTTCAATCTCAACATTAAAACCACGTTTAGCAAGTGATTCGCCTAATTTCTTAATTTTATCGGTAAACATTAAAAGTCTCCGTAGTTAACCTGAAAACATTCTACACCGATTGTGCGGTACATGTCAACCACTTGATCACGGTCATCTACCGCCAAAACAACATGATAACGCGGTGCAATTTCAGAGAAGAAAATTTCTTTCTTCACTTCATGATCTGGACGTCGATCATTAGTTTCACGCTGGAAGTGATCGCTAGGTTCAATACCCTGTTCACGCAACCATTGCAGCGTATCTTCTTCGCAAACATCCTCACGCCCTGAGCATGTAATGATACGATAACCATTATCACGATACAGTTTAAGCATTTCGATCACTTGCGGACGCGGTTTATCTTCTTTGACCTTTGTCCAGTCAAACGGATGACGACCGCCCTTATCCGCTAATGTTCCATCAATATCAAAGATCACTGCCTTTGGCAGCATGGTATTCGGTTTGTATACTTCTTGACCCATATATTCCTGCATCAGATAAAATTGGTTACGCAAATGAGATAGCGGAATTGCTTTCTCGCCGCGATAGAAATTACGTTTCTTTAGTGTCTCAAACGGTTCATTGAACACTTGTTCAGTATACACCGCGTTAAATTCTTTTGCAAGTTCTTTGTAGAATACACGATGCTTTTCTTTCAGGTTGGTATCAGAGATAATGATACTCAATCCGCGTGATAGAGTCTCGCGAGCAATCATTCTCTGAATAGACTCTACCAGCTTTTCCTTTTCCTTAGTATATTTGTATTTCAAAGGTGAGTCAACACCAAACAACATAAGACGAAGATCATCACGATTCACATTACGATAATTACTAAACCGTTTACACGTTTCCATAGCCCATGTAGTTTTACCAGACCCAGAACAACCAACGGTTAAAATCACTTCACATTTCGGCATTATTTCTCCTTCGGTTTACACCGTTCCTCATTGAGTTCTTTTCGATAATAACACATGATCAACTTACTTTCAAGTGTATATCTCTTAATATCAGCCAACCAGACTCTAAATTTTTGGGAGTCCTCCCACGACATAGAAACTCTAGGTTTACCGTCTATTGTATCCACATTCAGGTCAATGTCAACTTTTTCTATTGGTGCTGGTAGTGGTGGATGTAATTTCGGTTCCTGTGAATAATGGTCCATTGTACACGAAGAAAGCGCAAATACAATAGGTACAGCAAAAACATGGATTATGGCGGTCTGGAAATTCTTATGTGCTTTCTTAAACATCCAATGTATTACGAAAATTGAAAACACCATCAGGATAATAATGCTTGCACCTATCCCCAGATAATCAACCAGATTAAAATTGCTTATCTGCTCTTGCGTAGGCAATATTTCTATGCTCATTTAGTCGCCTCCTTTAATTCTTCGGTAAACTCCTTAAATGAATCATTAAGCTGTTTCTCTACCAACTTAGGTTTTTGTGCTACTACATAGCCTCGTGTAGCGTCTTTCATTGCTTTGTTTTGTTCTTCCGCGAACTTAGTTCTTATCCCGTACATCTCCTTTTGTAGTGAGTCTACGACCTTCATCTTTTCATCTGTCTTTTTCTTATACTCTGTAAATTCCTGATTTAATCGGTCCACCTCCTTCTTATTTTCCCACCACATATTGCCGCCTACCCCCAGCAACACAGATATGATAACAACGTATATCAGTTTTGACATATTACCCCCAACGACAAAAGGCGGGGCAAGCCCCGCTTATTATTACCAATCAATCTTATCAGCCGGAATCAGTTTCTTATAATTCCGTAGATAGTAAGTTTTCATTGAAGCCAGAATACGGTCATAATCAAGACCATCAAATGCAATCATCAGACACATGAAAATATATGCTTGCGCATCACCATGTTTACGTGATTCTATAGTCGCATTGGATGCATATGTCTTTCTGTCTTCTCCCGCGTGTGCGTTATAAAATTCTGTTGCTGTCGTGAATGCATTGCGAAGAATAGACCTGAATGCTTCCTCGAATAGCTCGATTCGTTCCAGTGCTTCCGGTTCACCTTCATATGCAGCACGCAAATCATCGGTTTCGCTTTCTACTACATAGTAGATCAGGTTATTAGGAAACATCGATGTGTTTTTAATGTTATGCACACCAATATACCATTCACTTTTCACCTTGAACATCTGACCGTCTTTGGTTCGTGCAACAATTCCCTCGATACCTTCCGCTACCCGAACTTCATCAAGAATATTGCTAAAACGCGCTGAATCAACCTGTAACGCATTTACCAGATGAGGACGCAGTATTGCATCGGCGAATAGAATTTGATGTGGTACATACTCTCCTGTGACGTTATGGCGTACATTCAGAAGTGTTAGCGACGGTTCGTTGTATTCTACAACAATTCGGTTGCTTGGTGCTGTATATTCAAAGTTGAAAGTATAATCAGATCCAATATCGGCGATCTTAGCACGTAGTTCCGCATACTTCTCTGAATACAGAAGACCGTTTGCTCTCTCTGCCTGGCTTGAGTACAAGGCCGCTTTAGACTTCAACTGAACATAGCCGTTATCAATGTATGTGCTTACTAGACTACCGTCCATTTTGTCCATGACCATTTCCACCTCTTCCGGCTTAAAGCGAGCGCGATCATTCTCGCCTAAATTAAAAAACTTCTCCATAGGACGAGATGCAATGCGGACTGGTCGGTCTTTATCATCGATTTCAAACATGATCCCGCGACACTCTAACGCATCTAGTTTATTCCACATTTCAGGCTTGCTCAAGTACAGATAGCTAAAAATGCGCATACGGGTTTGCATCGCCGTAATTTCATCTTTGTAATAGAACGTATCAGATCCGTCACATAGTGCCATCAGATTTTTGAACAATGCTAAAACTTTTTTGTTGTTTTCTTTTGTTGACATAATTTGTGTTCCATTCTGGTTTAAATTTGGTGATCAAAACAGGTTCTTCGATATCGGCAGTGCTTATAATATCCTTACCTGTTGGATTTTCTATGTACAACTCAAAGCACTGGCGGTAATAGAATGTTACTGTCTTCCCTTCCTCTAGCGCCTTATGAATATTCTTACTCTTGCGAGTATCCGCCGTTGGTGTTTGTCTGTTAATGCTCGTCCGGTAATAATTGATTCGCTTTCTGAGATTGACAGTCTGACCAATGTATACCAGTTCATCATCAACCACAATAGCGTAAAGAACATTTAAACGGTTCTTCTGAGGCGGTAGAATCACATCACCATCTTTACACTCTAAACATGAATATTTAACGAATCCATAGTTTTCTATTAGCTCATTAATCATTATCCTTTCCTCACGTCACAACAAAGGCGGGATTTCTCCCGCCCACCTTATTAACTTTCCAGAATATCGCGAGCTTCGTTGCGCTCTTTGATGATTTTCAGGACAAATTCCAGTTTTTCTTTGTTCAGTGTCCCGTTTTCCATCGCTTCTTTTACGGTAAACACTCCGCCACCTTGCCCGTATACAGTAACAGTGATTTCACCGAGCATGGTAGTGTGAAAACCGCCAATTTTCGGTGATTCGAAAGAAACAATCACCTCACGGATAGTATTGCCATCGTTGATTTCTTCCAGCGTAATATCGCTTTTGTAAGCGGCTGCTTTAACCATACGGATTAGCATAGTCTGATCTGGGGAGATGGTCATTTTGTCCATTGCGTGTTGCAATGCAGCGTAACCGAAAACTTTAACGAAGTCCAGAACGTCTTTGCGAGTTTGAAATTTAATCATCTTGATACTCCTTAGTAAGTTAGTTTCGTTTCGATGGGGGTATATTACTACCCCCGTTTTGTTGTGTCAACTACTTTTTAATGACAAGTTCGAATTTTGCTACCTTACGTCCTCGTTTATTGAAAGCAACCCACGGACGGTTTTCAATGTAGAACAATTCTTCACCAATAATGAATACTGGCTGATTGTAAAGGCGACCAATCAGGTCACGCTGGCGAATGGTAGTAGATTCGTATACTTCGCCTACTACAAAGTGTTTGCTGATAGAGTCGGTGCAGATAAATTTCATTTTGATTCTCCTTTGTTTCGTTTCGATGGGGAGTATCTTACTACTCCCGTTATTCAGTGTCAACTACTTTTTACTTGTCGTACTCATTCCACCAACGAGTAAGTTTATCGATTATTTTTGTGTTTCTATCCAATTTCTCCCACCGTTTACGCGGGTTTATAAGCCGGAATAGATAGGGCGTACTTGTTAAGTGAACTCGGTCAATGTAATGGTTGATAATCTGGCATTCAATTCTCAATTTCATCTTTTTACGATGAAAATATGCAACGATTTGTTCTTCTGTTTCCATGTGTTCCTCCGTTTCGATGCGTGCATTATGCTATACCCTATTCAGGCTGTCAACACCCAATAACAAAAAAGTCGCCACTATGGGCGACTTGATTAAACATTAATCATGACCGTGGTTGGCAAGATCCGCGCGTGTCTTATCTTTGTGGTTTCCTACGTCAAAGACACGATAGCCGTTTTCTCTGAGAACTTTAATCACTTCTGGGTTATCCTCAAAGACTCCCACCACTTCATCTTTATCAAATGATTTAATTACTTCCAGTTTGATGTGATAGTCTTTACGGGAATCGGTACGGCCTCTCATAAAGATTTTATCAAAACACACCCCGTTAGAAATTAACCAATCCAGTGTTTCCATGTAAGCATGTGAACTTCGTCCGGTGAGGATGTAAATCAAATGACCGTTGTCGGAAAGAGCATTAATAACACGGATTACATCGTAAATGGGGGAATCTCCCCCACATGCCTTGTTATATTCGATCCATGACTCGACTTTATCAAGATTTTCGGTTGGCATCTTTGCTAGTCGATGCGTTGGATCTGTGATCGTAAAATCTAAATCGACAAAATATATCATAGATATTTCCCGAATCGGTTGTAGTCGTCGTCTGTTAAATCGGTATTAACCTGAGATACCAGATACATGATCTCTACTTCTTGCGCCGCGTTTTGAACTTCGTCAGAGTTTAACCACTTACGCATCCACGGTAAAGGATGACGACGAACACTAAACGGGCTTTTCAGTCCGGCAGCACGCATACGGGAATCTGCCAGGTATTCTACATAGGTTTTCAGAATTTCCGGTGACAGGTTAGGAATTGCCCCCATTGCGAATAAGTGATCTACCCATTCTTTTTCTTGCTCGACAACATCCAGAAAGATTTTCGTTGCTTCGTCTTCAAGTTCTTCCGCAATCTGTTTCCACTCATCACCGTCAGCCCCCGTTTGCCATTGACGAATAATGTATTGTGTACCTTTTAAGTGAAGTTGTTCATCACGCGCAATAAATTTCATGATCTTCGCGTTGCCTTCCAGTAAACCACGTTCGGCAAAGCTGAAAGTACATGCAAAGGATACATAAAAACGGATTGCTTCCAGTGCATTAACGCAGTGTGCGCACAGATAAATCGAAGCCATCAGATCTCGTTTTGTATCTTCAAAAAATCTTCTTGCATCATCTAATGCTGTCTGGTCGTCTCGTTCTTCCCAATAGCGGAGATCTTCTTTTGCATTCTCATACTTACGAATCCAATAGAGAACATCATCATAATATTGCCCGATAGATTCCGCTCGCTTCATGATAGCAGGGTTATCGATGATCTGGTCAAACTCACTAGCCGGATCAATGAAACAGTTACGCATAATGTGAGTATAACTGCGGCTATGAATTGTCTCGCTGAATGTCCATGTTTGCAACCATGTATCGAGAGTCGGATCAGATACAATTGGACCAAATGCTGCGGACGGTGCGCGACCTTGAATAGAATCAAGTAATGTCTGATACTTCAAGTTTTCTGTAAAGAAACGTTTTTCAACATCGCCCATATTCAGATATTGAATGCGGTCGGTTGCAAGTGAAATCTCTTCTGGACGCCAGAAAAATGACAGAGATTTTTCAATTAATTCTTCAAATACTTGATGACGCTGAATATCATAGCGAGCGATACCCAACCCACTACCCAGAAACATCGGTTCGTTCATAATATCAACATGTTCGCGGTTAAATACGCTCATTAATTCACCTCACTATCACTTTTTAACACAAAAGAACTTAGTATTTCTGTTTATTTCGCTATCCTGTTGCAATTCCTGCATGGCTTCAAAACAACTTTGATGTGATGAAAACTCTACGCTGGTAACAGTTCCTTTATTATATACCCCGACACTAACGGAAAGCAATAACCATAATGTAGCCATTAGTTCACCTTCTGCTTTTCAATGCAATACAGATTCATAAAGCGTTTATTGTCTTCGCGGATAATCTCGCGAGCTTTAACGCAATCCTGCTTTGTTGCAAATTCAATGCTTGACATATTTCCGTAATTATACATTGAATTGCTTATTGCAATCAATAACCATACAGTAGCCATTATCCGACAACCTCAAAACATTTATCATCAGGAAGAATAGCCCATTCTACGCCGTATTCATCCTCAACGTAGTAGCAAGTCCCATCATGTCGAGCATCATATTCATCACCGACAACAAAGCTATCAGCTAGCTCAAAATCTACCGCAACACATTTTAATTTTGCCATAATAAAATCCTCATTTGTTTTTGATGGTTGTATTATAGCGGGGATTTCTCCCCGCGTCAACACTTATTTTACAGTTTGCAAGATGAACATTCGCTAGCGTCTTCCGTACCATCAGCACCATCACGCACGTTAGCGTAATACAGTGTCTTGAGACCGTAATATTGAGCAAACAACATATCATCTAATACATCAGCAATATCGACTTTACCAGTCTTATAAGTGCTTGGATCGTAGGATGTATTGGAACTAATCGCCTGATCTACAAACTTCTGCATGATCGCTGCCAGTGTCAGATAAGGCTTGTTACCTTTCTTGATCAGTGTCCAAAGCAGGTCAATAACATCAGCATTATTCTCTACGTTCGGAATAACCTGATTAAATTGTCCTTCCTTTGATCCTTTAACCGATACAATCCCGCGAGGCGGTTCAATACCGTTTGTGCTGTTAGATACCTGAGAAGACGACTCACAAGGCATCAGCGCCGAAAGCGTACTGTTACGAATGCCATATTTTTTCAGGTCTTCGCGCAGTTCTTCCCAATCCATCTCATACACCGGATCAACCAGTTCATCTACTGTCTTTTTGTACCAGTCAATAGGAAGTTCACCGCGACCATAACGTGTTTCGTGCATCAGTTCGCAAGCGCCCTTCTCTTTTGCTAGCTGAACACTAGCTTTAATCAGAGCATATTGCAAGCGTTCAAACGTTTTATGCGTAAACTCGTTAGCGTCTTCATATGTGAAGAAATTATCCGCCAGATATGATGCAAAGTTAGTCACACCAACACCCAGAGAGCGACGTTTCTTAGCTGTCAGTGCTTGTTCTACAGGATAATCCTGATAATCTAACAGGTTATCAAGTGCACGCACCATAACCATAGCAATGCGTTCTACTTCTTCCATGTTTTCGATATCGAAATTACCTAAAACATATGCTGCCAAAGTGCATAGGCTGATCTCTGAATCATCACGACCCATCGGTTTTGTCGGCAGAGCAATTTCACAACACAGGTTAGATTGTTTAATTGGTGCGACATTACGAATAAACGCCCCGTGATTGTTCATGTTGTCTGTGAACGCTGGATAGATTCGACCAGTGTTAAACCGTTCAATTGCCACCGCTAAAAACAGGTCTTCGGCTTTAACACGAGTTTTACGAACACTCGGATCTTTTTCCAGTTTTTCGTAAAGCTGGCGGAATCCTTCCTCATCTCGGAAGTACAGATCCCACAACAAGCCACCCGCAACATCTGGACTAAACAGAGTAATGTAATCGCGTTTAAGGAATCGCTCTACCATCAGGTTATTAATCTGTACGCCGTAATCAAGATGACGAATGCGGTTATCTTCTACCCCTTTGTTGTTCTTCAACACAATAAGACTTTCAAACTCTAAATGCCACATTGGGTAATAGAGAGTCGCCGCCCCGCCACGAATGCCGCCTTGTGAGCATGACTTAACGGCAGTCTGAAAATGCTTCCAGAATGGGATAACGCCAGTATGACGAACTTCACCATGCCCGATCTTAGATCCTTCCGCGCGAATCATACCAGCATTGATACCGATACCAGCACGCTTACTAATATACTTGATGATTGCATTTGCTGTTTCGTTGATGCCCTGCAATGAGTCATCACTTTCAATCACCACACACGAACTAAATTGTCGTGTCGGAGTACGCACCCCCGCCATAATCGGAGTAGGCAGAGAAATTTGCTTATTCGCAACAGCATTATAAAAATCAATCACATGTTCGAGTCGATTTTCTGTCTCTTCTTGATGTAAGCACATACCGATCAGCATATAAGCAAATTGCGGTGTTTCAATGATTTTCTTAGTGCTGCGATCCTGAACAAGATATTTCTCTTTTAACTGCATTGCACCAGCATAGGTCATTTTAAAATCAAGTTTATGATCGATGAATTTCTCCAGATATTCCACTTCTTCACGGGAATACTTTTGCAGAATTTCGCGATCATATTTTCCGGTTGCAATATTACGCTCAATGTGGCTGTAAAAATCAATCGGTTGGAATTGACCGTATACTGATTTACGAAGCGCGAACATTGCAAGGTTACTTGCTACATATTGATAATCAGGTGTTTCTACAGTAATGTTGTCTGCGGCGACCTTAATCAATACTTTCTGGATATCGTTGGTAGACATACCTTCTGTCAGAAGTGGTTCAACCATATCAAACAATTCATATGGATCAACGTTATGACCTTCGGCTGCCGCTTCCAGAATTTTCATTACTTTTTCTTTTTCAAACGGAACAGTCAGACCGGAAGACTTAACAACATTTTTAATCATATTACCTCACTTCATATTTTAGCAGGAACAAGTTTATCCTCCATAACGGGGGCTTTCGCCCCCCTTTGTTTATACTGCCATTTGAGCGGTGATCGCTGGATGGCTTTGATAGTTGTGAATTTTAAAGTCTTTCGGAGTCTTTGTCAATACCTCATCTAAAGATTTAAATTCCGGCAACTCAATTGTTGGTTTATCAAACGGAACACGGCTTAACTGTTCCATAACTTGATCAAAATGGTTTTTGTAAATGTGAGTATCTCCACCAGAGAAAATCAGTTCTCCTACCTCAAGATCACACATTTTCGCTATGATGTGAGTTAACAGCGCATAGCTGGCGACGTTAAAGGGCAAGCCCAAAAAGCTGTCTACGCTTCGCTGAAACCACATACAAGACAGTTTACCTTCATTGACGTAGAATTGTACGAAAGGATGACATACACCTAATACAGCATTATGTGTTCCTTGTACGTTCCATGCATCAATAATGATCCGGCGATCCGTTGGATTGTTTTTAATTTGTTCAATCACGTTTTGTAACTGGTCTTCCCAAATCTTCTGGCGATAGACATATTCTTCATCGTCTTTAGGGCTTGATGTGTCTACGTCCATACTAACAAAGATCGTGGTATCCGGTGCGAACATATCCCCACCCAGATAATCACTATCAAGCAGATAACCGAAATAACCATCATCTACCCATTCTTGGAATCCCCACAAGCAATATGCATCATTAACAAAATTAGATTGAGTCTTCCAGTGGTCTGCTACTAAGAATTGATTGTATTCAGAATCAGATTCATCATCCCATCGCATACCACGCCAGATAGCACATAAACGGTCTTCTGTTTCATTGGTTGGCGTAAAGTCTTCTACCCACGGGTGTTTAAATGTATGCGTATATTTGCTCTTAACGCGCTTAATTTTGATTTCACTGTGTGGATGAATCGGTTTGCGTCGCCACGCCATACCATACATATTGCCAACATTATAGCCGTTGAATCGTAGCGGATTCTTTTCTTTCATATCAAGACAGTTACCGCGCCAAATATCAAAGGCTTCTTCGTCAAACTTACCGCGTGTAATTTCCTGTAAGCGACGGCGGTCAAGTGACCCTTCCATAAACCATATCAACTCGCCAATTACAGAGGCTGTAGCCATCTTTTTAGTTGTCAGTAAGGGGAAACCCTTGCTTAAGTCAATTCGCATCTCTGCGCCGAATTTAGAGAGCGTACCTACCCCCGTTCGGTCTTCACGAGGCCAGCCATTATCAAGAACATCACGCAACAGTTTCAAATATTCTTTCATCCCACTTCACCCTTTTCTTGTTCATTGCTTTCTTACGCAGTTTTGCTACTGTCTCATCAATATCGATAAAGACAACGCCCGGATCGAATACAGTAACAGGTCTTGAAATGTCGATATTTTCCTGTAATGGAAACCATGACGCTTTAGCTTCATCATAGAGATATTGTAAACCGTAATAATCTACGGCTACTGCGTAGTTTTCACTGGTAGCCGACCATAATTGAATAATACTGATTTTCATTATTGTTCCCGTCCGCAGTGTAAACACCTACTACCAGCAAACATCAAAGATCCACCACAATGTTTGCAATCATAATCTGTCAGAATTTTCATGTTACGCCTTCTTACGTTCCAAAATTTGCTCACTGATCAGGTAATCATCAAGGAAGTAATTATGTTCTTCTTTTGTTGCAAAGTCAAAATATAATTCCTGAATCATTTCCTTAGAGATACCAACATCATATTCAAACGGATCGTTGATTCCTGGTCGTTGAACATACGTTAACACAATACGATCCGCAAAGTCAACTGCTTTTTCAATCAGGGAAGGTCCACCGATAACACTTACCAAACCTTGCGTTTTCTCAAGGGCTTTTAACAGATCCTTTAATTCAATTCCAGTATAAACATCGGGTTGGTCGCCGTTTTTAGCTTTTGGCGTCGGCTTACTGGCATCGGTGCTAATAACCACATTCAAACGTCCCCAAAGTGCTTTAGGAAGACTTTCAAAGGTATTGCGTCCCATTACTACCGCAGCAAAATCAACCTCGCCAATGGTGCGAATTTTAAAGTTTTCCATATCCTTTTTGATTGGACGACCCCACGGTAAGCCGCCTTTAAAACCAAACGCCCAATTTTCATCCGACATTTTAGTGTCACCAATCGCAAATACACATTGAATCATAATATAATCTCCTATCAAATCAGTTTAAAGAAGTTTTCGTTTACATTTTCTTCGGTGATTGCTGTCTTAAATTCTTGACCGTTGTCCGGTGTGATGAAATAACGGTCAGAATAATCACGAAAACGTTTTAAGTGAGATACCCCAACATTAACACCATTTTCCCAAAAACGAAAGGTAATCATTTTTGGTTCATATCGATAGTCGCTGGTTAACACAGTACCATCACCGCGACGGGCTTCATAAACCATAATACATTCACGGTTAGCGGCTTTAAGGCATTCTTCAATAGTGCCACATGCGATAATACTTACTGTTTCATCTACGATTTGTTCTACTGTCCACATAATATAATCCTCTCTTTGTTTTGATGTTTGTATTATACATCATCTGTGTTCGGAGTCAACCTTTTTGTTCCATGAAAATCGGTGCTGTTTCTTCTTTCAGTTTAATAACTAGCGCGGAAATTTCATCAAGAAAATCTTTTTCCATATGAGCAAGCATTGATTTAGAATCTTTGATGACTTTCAAAGAATATTCACTTAGATTTCCTTTTCCTAACAATAATGCAGGATACACACTATGCGGTATCTCGATTTCATGATATTCACTCATAGTATAATATTTGTGAATTTTTAAATCTATATTTCTTCGTTGTACGTCTACATCAGCAATGACATACAGAAGTTCGATTTTATCACTTTTCTGGGAAAGGGTAGCATTCAAAAACATTGTTAATCCTCCGTTGTTTCGATGAGTGTATTATACATTACCACATCAGCATGTCAATACCATTTTCATAAAATTTTAGGCAATAAAAAAGCCTCCCCGAAGGGAGGCTGTAAAATTCATTACATCGCTAACAGAGAATCCAGGTCATCCAGATCAGAAGCGGAGGAAGTACCGCCACCCAGATCCAGCGATGCCATCAGGTCATCAGCGGAAGAATCTGCCGCCGTGCTAGCTGCGTTAATACCAACTACAGTGCTAGCTGCGGTAATACCAGAATCGAATGCATTCATCTGAGCATCAAAATCGTCAAGCTGGCTGTTAATCGCCGCCGCAGCACTGGAAGCCGCAGCACCCGCTACCATAGACACACCCATAGTTTTCTTAAATTTGGTTTCCAGTTCGTCAAACGGTTTAAACTGGCTAGGTGCTACAATCTCACCCAGATCAACCATGTTTTCCATCAGATATTTCTGGTATGCTTCGTCTTCAATTTTCGGAAGCTGTGATTGCTGCATGAAACGAGAATCATCATAGTTCTGGTGTTTATCAACCTTCTTAGCTTTCAGGAGGAAGTTAGCGCCAGAGAACACACAAGTTACATCTACCGGAACTTCGCCCATATCGGTATTCACGTTCACCATTGCAACGATCTTATCATAAATTTTCTGACCGAAGCGGAATTTAAATACCTTACCTTCGTTTTCTGGTGCTTGAGGATCTTTCAGTACCAGAATATTTGCGTAGTAAGACGCTTTACGCTTAATCAGTTGCCATTCGGTTTTATCGGTATTGTACAGATCTTTTTCGTTAATATATTTGCACACAGGGCAAGAATCAAAATCACCGTGGGTGCTGGAGCAGTTTTCCCAATACCATTTTCCATTAACTTTGAAGGAATGGTTTACCAGTTTCACAATCGGCAGACCGTCTTCTGTCTTAGACGGCAGGAAGCGAATCAGGGCTTCACCGTTACCTGCTGCATCAGTCTTAATCTTCCACTCTTTCGGATCTTCTTTGGAGAAACCGTTGCCACCTTTCAGTGCTGCCAGTTGAGCTTGCAGTTTGGAAGAATCTTGACGACGGAACATGTTCATAATTATACCTCTTTATACATTAACTATTGATTAATCTACGTTTTATACTATATCAGATACTTAATTGCTTGTCAATATTTTATCAATTATATCTAACAGTTTTGGTTTTCTATTTTCAAATTCTAACATCTCTTCGGGAGAAATGTCAACTACTTCTGTTTTGTTGAAAAAGTTTGGGTCTATAGCATCAGCAACAAAGTTTCTAGCAAGTGCTGCCGCTTTCTCATGAACATATATTCCCAAATATATCAACTTCTTTCTTTCGACCTGAATATTGGCAACATATTTACCATCTCGTTTATAAAGACTAACACCGATATATTCAGATGATCGACCTTTCTGTTTGCCCATATTTCTTGAGTTTTGTTGCTCGTTAGCATCTCTCAAGTTTTCAATCCGATTATCTGTTATAATTCGGTTAATATGGTCAACGTATTTTGGCATGTATCCATGATGCATAAAGAAAATTATTCTATGCTCTTTATGATGTTTACCATCGATACACACCAATCTGTATCCATGACTAGGATTAACTCCACCCGCTCTAGACCCGACTTTATGCTTTCGGTTTGTCGATATCTTGCGAATCAGCTTACCGTTATCATATTTAAAGAGTTCATGACAACGAGCATACAATTCAGGATCATATGTTTTCACCTTTTAACCTCGATATTTCTTTACACTCTTTAACTACTTTAACAAATAATGCTCTTGCTTTTGCGGCGTCAATAACAAGTAGTTTCTTGTACGCCTTCATTTTAACACTATAAGTTTGCCAAATCAAGTCTTTGGCTACCTTGTCGTGTTCGTCGATTATATTTAGAAAGCTATCTAACAACATAAACGACTCAAACGATATAATCCGATTTTGCAGTAGTTTAAAGATACCGCTAGTTTCGGTTGCAGGATTATATGTAATTAGCTCTTTAAGAGTAACCCCGCGTTTCTCGGAGAAGTATACCAGACTTTTAATGTCATCGTCAAATCTTGTTGCTGCATCGGTTATCTTTCCTATGTATTCCATATAAAAGCCGTATGCGTCAACATCAGTGATTTCACCTACCCATGCATCGGTATTAGCTACCAGATTGCTTAGGAATAGGAAGTATAATTCCCTTAGATTGTACTTTTCCGCTAATCTCGCGAAATAATACTTATCTCTGCGTTTATTGAATGCGGCATCAGATAACCGCATCCTCCAATTGTATTTTACGCAATCATAACGCCCGTTCATATGAGCTTTCATCATGCAATATAACATATACACAGATTTAGCATTAATTCGCATATCTGGATCTGGAGGAAGACGGTTTCTGATCATACATACCCCTTAAATATCGAGAGTGTTGGTCGGTTCGTCGATCACTCCCTTCCTGAGCGTTCTATTTACTATACATTCTTGTGTGATCTTGTCAATAATGGACACCGGAATATACTTCTGATAGTGACCATATTCGATAGAGTTTTCCTCTACAAACTGCGTTGTCGCTTCAAGATAAGTCAATCCCTCTTCAACAACCAGTTTTTCGATTGCAAGACCGTTTGCTGTTTTGTTCGCGGCTTTTACCGCATGTTCATTAAGCATTGAACACCCGATCATAGAGTTCTACCGCTTCATCGCGTTCTGCTTCGAAGGTTTCGCGCTGTTGCTGGTGATACAGTTTAAACAGAATGCCCCACATTTTACCATCTACGCCTAATTCTTCTTTAGCACGCTGTTTGATCTCTTTGATCTTATCGCCGTATGCTTCTTGAATGGTTTTCTGATCGCTGGCTTCTTTAATCAGTTGTGCCAGGGTATTTCCGTGCACTGCTTCATCAAATACTACTTTTTCTTTTTTCTGTTCAGTCATAATATTAACCCTCTTTAGTCATTAATTGAAAACCACGTTCAGCTTTTGAGATTTCGCTAGGACGTAAATCATCACCTACATATTCTAGCATCATTTCTCGGATAATGTCAAGTGCTTTTTCATCACCTGATTTTAACTCGAACTCAATTTCATAGTTAGCGTCGCCCATTCTTTCGCCTACTTTGCGATAATAGAAAGTGTCTTTGCACATTTCCACTATACCACAACCCATATCTAGAGTCATTGACTTGCGATGTGTCATTATTTGCAGTAAAGGCACAATAAGGTCGGAGTTAACGCCCAGACTATCAACATAATGATAGAAATCATCCATTGTTGAAAAAGTAATTTCTTCTCGGTTGAAGAGTCCAGATTCACTATCTCCAATTTTTACCATGACTAATGACCTGTAAACGTCAAGTCGTGCATAAATTCCTTTTTTGCGTAATGCATGGTCTTCTGTATCATAATAAAATTCGTGTTTTAGTATGTTATCACGGTCTACGAGATTGTATCCGTCATACATTGCTACCCACACATCATGGATTGTTTCTACACCTTCCTGTGAGTGTGCATAGTATTTTAATTCAAGTTCTTTCATGTGTCAACCCTTAGAACTCACCAATTTTCTGCAACATTTTAACTAGCGCATTTGTTACAAAATAGTTATAAATTTTACCGCGTGGTGCTGGTTTAGATTTTTCCCATGACTCCAGAATCAGATTCTGAATATCATCTGGGATGTAATCGAAATCAATAAGTTCGCGGTTTTCGTCAAAGCGTCGTGCCTCTTCCTCTGTCATCAAAGACTTTGGATCTTCGGCATCGAAAATTTGCTCTAACCATTTGGTTGCAACTGGTTTAGCCCGTTCCCCGTCAAGTCGAGAGATAATAAAATCACTACGACATTTGACAGAGGCTACACCGTCTTTTGCGTCACCCTTAACACATTTTACCATAAGGTCTTTGTATGGGCTACCATATTTGCACTTCTTCCACGCTTTCTGTACTGGCGCCCACTGTTTCACGTTTTTGTATTTGTGCAACTGTGTGTAGTCACCATCGCCGGAGTTGATTAGCACCTGGCGACCTTCTACAGAAAACTTTTTTGTTAACACAGCGATTATATCATCCGCTTCAACTTTATCAACCTTAATAACGTGATAAGGCATGTTCTCTTTAAACTCTTCGGTGATCTTATTGATCGCCGCAAAGATCATATCCCAATCACGCGGATCTGCGTCTCGCTTTTCCTTTCGGTTACGTTTGTAATAATGTGCGATATCACGTCGCCAGTAACCTTTGCTCGAATCAAATGCAAGTACCGTAATTGGATATTGCTCTTTGAATTTTGTCATATTATAACGCATGGTGTCAAGGATAAGATGACGAATCATACCTTCATTAATCGGATCTTCCGGCTTAAATGTATGAGAGATAGTAGCAATCATAAGCTGCGACATATCAATCAAATGCACACCTTCCGGCAGTTTATCTTCTGGATCATCAAAAAAATCATTAAGTGTAGCGGTAGTTTTTGTAAACGGGTTATACGTCATAATTAAGTTCTCTCCACTCTCACAACAACATATTCGCCAAACGAGTTAGATACTTCACGGTCATACCCGTATTTCTCCATAACTCGCAGAATTGCATTGTTTAATTCGGCACGGAAATAATTGTAATCCTTATCTGGGATTCTGTCAACTATCCATTTTGCACCGTCTGACAAATCAACTTTAACCATAATATATCATCCTCTTTTGTTTCTATCAAGCCTTATTTTATAAATATGAACATACTATAAAAGGAGACCCAATAATGGCAGATTTTACTCAACATTTCAAGGCCACATTTGGCTTTGACGCTGGTAATGAAAAGGTCGTCAATGTAGCATTGGCTGATAAGAATGTCAACACCGATGCGGTCAACGTTGAATTTTTCAATTACCATAATGGTATTACTCAGTATGACACAACTCGCGGTTATGATCAATACGGAACTACAATCTATCAAAACCGCCCGTATTATGCAAAAGAAGATATCACAAAGCCAGCAGGTGATTTTGACCCGACTAAATGGCAAGCACTGCGCACGGACCCACGTTGGGATTATGTTGCAGCAACTTCCGGTGATACTCCTTTAAAGTCTGGTGATTATATCGCAGCAGATGGTCAATTTGCAAACTTGACTTTCTCTATGCCAAATAAACCAGCAGAGGGAGACACTATAACAGTAAAAGATATCGGTGGCAAGTGTGGTGTTAACGAATTATCGTTCTTGAGTTCAGGGCATGAGTTCTATCATAACGGTAACGTGTATAACCGAAAATGGCATTGCACTACCCCTTATGCAATGAACTATTTCATATTTGTTCGCAATCGTTGGCACGTTTATCAGACGGGAACAGAGCCGCGCGGTGTGTACGCACAGCCAGCAATTGATGCTATTCAAATGCAGAATGGTGATCAAGTATTTCGTCGTAGTTCATTGGGTAATATTACCTTAGTGCTTCCTAAGTTTGCCAACAATGGCGACATGATCCAGACTACAGACCTTGACGGATTAACCGCAACCAACCACGTTACGGTTAAAGTCCATGAGCACGCAGAAGAACAATCAATCGGCACGTTCGGTCTAAAAGAGATTATCGGTAAGCGTAGCGGTCATGGTGTATTCATCTTTGATAAGCCGGAAAACTTATGGCGTGTGTGGGATGGTGATCAGTCTGTTCGTCTTAAACCGATCATCGATGACACTCGCTTACAACCTAATAGCTATGTTGCTGTATTTGGTGATCATGATGTTACTCTGACGCTACCGACCAACGTCGAGCCTGGTGATCGTATCCAAGTTTCTATGCAGTATATGCACGGAAACCAGAATTGCCGTATTATCACCGCCGCAGAGGATACAAAAATCCTTATGCGGAAAAACATGGTTCAGTTTCCGAAACGTAGCGAGTACCCATTCAACGGGACCGAGACGTGGAAGGAAGTGTCTGAATTATCTTTCAACGCTGCAAATGATTATGTACCTTATCTGGAGTTCTCTTATTCAGAAGGTGATGACGGTAAGAAACATTGGTTGGTAGCACATGCTCACCCAATCGTAGAACGAGTAGATCCGACTCGTAAAGAGCGTGTTGGTGTAATTGCACTGGCTACTCAGAATGAAACGAATAAAAACCATGAAGAGAATCCTAGCGACGAAGTTGCAGTAACACCAAAAATGCTGGCTAATAAAACCGCCAACGAAACTCGACGCGGTATTGCTCGTATTGCTACTCAGGCGGAAACGCATCAAGATACTGGTTCCAGCTTCCTGGATGATGTTATCGTTACACCTAAAAAGTTAAATAACTGTGTTGCTACCGAAGCCCGTCGTGGTGTGATGGAAATTGCAACCCAGCACGAAACCAATGAAGGTTTAGATGATACCCGCGCTATTACTCCTAAGAAATTAGAAGAACGTCGCGCTTCCGAAGATCTCGCTGGTATTGCTGAAATTGTTCAGGTAGGCGGTCGTGCTGCCGCTCGACGTGGCGAAGCTGGTACAGGGATCTATAACATCAATGACCATGCTAAAATTGTTACACCACAAAACATCAACGAAGTCAAGGCGACCGAAACTTCCCGTGGTGTTGGCTATCTGGCAACTGACGCGGAAGTGCAAGGGGCTACAGAATCAACCCCGCAAGATGCATTGCTGATCACGACTCGCACGCTAACGAAACGTACTGCTACCGAATCGCGTACTGGTATCGCTGAAATTGCAACTCAGGAAGAAACAAACTTAGGTCAAAGTGATAACCATATCATCACGCCTAAAAAGCTGCACACTCGCCGCGCAACGGAGACTTTACACGGTTTAGCAGAAATTGCAACTCAGCCGGAATTTGACGCAGGTCGTGACGACGCTCGCATTTCTACCCCGTTGAAGATTAAAACCTTCTTTGAGAATGCACAGCGTTTGAAAGTAGATCCGACTCAAGGGCTTAACCTTACTGGTGATTTGTGGCAAGGTATCATGATCAGCGGTCTTGATGCAACAGAAGACACAAAAGGTGTCGCTAAAGTTGCTACTACTCAGCTTACGGACGCTGGTCAAGATGATACTACAATCATTACTCCTAAAAAGCTGCAAGGCAAAAAGGCCACCGAAGGTAAAGAAGGTATTATCCGAGTCGGTACTCAAGCCGAAACCGTGGCTGGTGCACTGGCTAATGTAGCAATTTCTCCGAAGAACTTCAAATATGTTGTTCAGACAGAGGATACATGGAAAGCAACCGAAGCGCGTCGTGGTTTCTTGAAAGTTGCTACTCAGGAAAACTGTTTTGTTGGTGATAATCTGCAAGGTTCTACTCAAGAACTAGGAAATTACCAGCATGACGGAATAGCTGTTACCCCTAAAGGATTAAATTACGCACTTGCTAATTTCTTGCCTAAGATGGCAACCGCTCAGAATAGTTTTAAATTGGGTAACGTAGAGGCCGCTAAATGGGCGCGTAGAGACATTGACCAGACCATCGAGAGCAATTACACGTTTAATAAAAAAGTTAACGTGAAGGGCGATTTAGAGTGCTTAAAATCTGGTTCCTTTGAAACTCTGTTTGTGACTAAGAACTCGACTGATGATCCGAGTAATGGTCATCTGGTATTGGGTGAGCGTGGAGTTGACGGTCACACCGGAATTACTCTGCACGGCACAACCGCATCGGAAGGTATGGAAAACTCATGGTCTATTATCGTTGGTGGTACTGGAACAGCGCAAGTTGTTGATAGTGATGCTATCGCTTTTGGTAAGATTAACGATTCTGGATTCGTCGAGCATTACGCTTTTGCTATGGAACATAATGGCGACGCGGCAGCATATCGAGACTTTATTGCAGGTCGCAACCTGTATGCGAAACAGGGCGGTTTATACATTGTTGACCAGTCTAATCCGGCAATGACTCGTTCCCCTGATGGTATGTTGAATATCGGTCACGGTGGAAGTGTTAACATCAAGGCAGGGTATCAAACGTTAACTACAGAGATCGCCGGACAGAAATATCAGATCGTACACGCAGGAAACGCTGACGAAGTTCTTAACCGTCAGTTTGTTAAGAATGCTGGCGATACAATGGTTGGTAAGCTGATTATGGATAATGCGCCTATTGTTTCTGTTAAGCATGAAGCTAGCGCGGCAACCGCTCCAGCAATCGGTAATATCGGTTTCTGGAATATGCGCGTTACTACCAAGAACATCAAAGATACTTATCCAGAGAAGAAAAACGGTACTCTGATGCAATGGGGTACTGACGAGGACGGGCTTACCCAGCTTTGGTCCCCTGATGGTACTCATAAACATTATATCCGTTCCGGTACTGGTGGTCAATGGACCGCATGGGGTGAAATTTACACCAAACAGAATAAGCCTACCGCTCAGGAAATCGGGGCAGTGGTTGCGGAAGGTGGTTTAATGAACTCTATGACGGTTCGCGATTGGATCAAAGTTGGTAATGTTAAAATCATCGCCAATAATCTTACTCGTACCGTAGACTTTATCTGGGAAGACTAATTAAAGGGGGCGAAAGCCCCCTATGGGGTTATTATGACACAAGAGATAGAATTACGCAATACTGGAATAAAATTTGCGCATTTCGATGAGGACTCCGCGACATTTACAAGCATTTCAGAAAACAACTCTGTGATGTATAAGCTGGAAGTGCGCGGATCTAATGCTGATTCTACCAAACCAGCAAGGATTAGATTTAATGGAGTGGAGATCGTCGGGACTGGCTATGAAACTGGCCTAAATTTTAAAGTTCTTACCCCAACTGGACAACTACACGAAGAAAAGGTATTCTATGGTCGCGGTGCTGTTTTGGCAATGCGTGATTATCTTTCTTTGATGAAAGGTGACTATATCATTGCGATGGCAACGCATGGAGAATTGTTTGCAGATCCGATAAGCGATGATGTGTTCTCTAAGCTGGGGTCTGTATCATTCCCTAACCATATTTTGTTACAGCAGATGCCTCGTGTATCATATGCAGCAATTTATTCTACGAAAATGGGTAAAATTGTTTGTGAGGGTATGCAAGCGACCCACGGGGAAGGACAAGATTCGTCTATACAAATTGAGAAGGTTTATGATACTATAGATGATCTTGCGATCACAGGAACACCGCAGAGATTTTTAGATTATCCGGTTGAGTATGTTAGCGAAGATGCCGAACATTTCGAGCTAATACAATGGCCTCATGATGAGATTAGCGCACCACTTGAAGATTTTAACATAAAGGCAGGTGACAAACTATCAATATCCTTTGAATTGTTCCGTGATAGTGCCGCAGCCGCAGCCAACGTAACAGCGCGTTTCTATCACAACTATTTTACTGATGGACAATACAAAACTGGTGTTAGATACAATGCCAGCAAAAAAGATCAATGGGAAAAGTTTGAAGCTGTTTATACTGTACCGGAAGGAGTTGATAGTGTAGTAACTGGTTGTGTTAGATATCCAACCAACTCCAATGAAGGTATTGTTAAAGTTAGAAACATACTAATAACTCCGATCAGTGGAGTAGTCAAAACTACTGGTCCTACTTCCTTCGGTGTTAATGGTGTTAGAACAACTCATATTCAGGATAACGGTGATTTTACTAACCCTGTAATGAGTCTTCTTAAACTACCCAGAGACAATAAACATATCACATCCAACAACTTTAAAGAGTTCGATGTTGATTAACATTTTTAACAAGCCGATCCATGTGGTCGGCTTTATTTTTATACAGTTGGTTAAAACGTAACCAAAACGAAGAAAGATCTTTAGAATATAGAAAATTTGTTTCGGTTAAAAAATAGTCAGTGCCTACGGCACGTCGCGAAGCGATATTTTGTTAACATTCTATAAATACTCGGAACTATAACTAATTTTTGAGGTTACTTTATGGCAGATTTGAAACATGGATCTACTGTAGGAGGATCTCCCATTTGGACGCAAGGAAACTTGACGATCCAGCCAGCGGGAGATCAGCTTTTCTACAAAGGACATAAAATATATACCGCTTTTGATAAGCCTTCCGCTACCGATTTTGATGCTGTTAGTGCTAAAGATGGTGGTACATTTCAAAAGCAAGTTCATTTTGAGGAAGGTTTAAGCGTAGGTAGTGCATCGGCTGGAGAAACCAAAAAGAACGGGATTTTTAAAGGCCAGAGCGATGCCGCTAATTTTGACGGTGTAAGCTGGGGTTTGCATTCATGGAAGTCAATAGGCTTTGTTAATGCCCGTGATGGCGTTATCATGGCGTATATTGACACCACAACGGGCGGATTTAAGTCTAAAGGGACTATCGAAGGGACAACCATTAAAGACACAGGTCAACGCGTCTATAGTCCTGTCAATAAACCAACGAACAATGATTTAGATTTGGTGTCTCGTCGCGGTGATACTCTCACAGGAACATATAATTTAAACACTGTCACGGTTAAACTATCGGTTGATTCGAAATTAATTGCAAGGGGACGTGATTTAATTAATTTTGATGCCACTAAAATCTATTATGGTAACGTTCTTGATACTCTCGTATTCCGCAGCAAAGACGAGCCTACCATTTTTGTTAATGGCAAAGAAGGTCGTTTTTATCACACCAACAATAAACCAACTAAAGCCGATGTTGGTCTAGGTAATGTCACCAATGATGCACAGGTTAAACGTGCTGGTGATATTATGGAAGGTAACTTGCAAGCGCCTAGAATGTTGGCGACAAACGATCCTGCTGGTCCTAATGAATTGGTTCGTTTGAGCTACTTTGAGAAAAAATCAATGGTAGCAAATCCAACCATCATTGGAAACGTTGATTGGAACACTCTTATTAATCGCGGTATCTATCGTGTGGAAAATGCTGGATCAGGTACTAATAAACCGTCTGATAGCTATTATAACGGAGTTTTGATGGTATACCGCCCAGAAGATGCGGTCGGTACTCGTCGAATTGTTCAGGTATATTATCCTGAATCTATTGATCATCCGATGTGCTGGCGTTCTTGTTCGAATACTTCATGGACCGCATGGAACTATGTAGATCACCGTAAATTAGCCGATATTCGCTATGTTAACGTCACTGGCGATACCATGACAGGACCGTTAACTGTTCCGGCTGCAAATGGCGTTAAAACGGCTAGAGGTGCATATAATGGTGATAACTACTACGCCGGATTGAATAGCGCCGATGGTACGGCTATGATTCACCGTATAAGCGATATTAAAGCCACCGAAAAATTGGGGATTACGCACGATTCTAAAGCTGTTTTCATTAAAGCGCGTGGAAATACTCAAGACACAGATCGCTATGAACTTTACCACGAAGGCCATAAACCGACACCCGCAGAGGTTGGCGCGGTTCCACTTAATGCGGTGATTGATTTTGGTACTTTCTAATTTTAGCGGGGAGATAATCCCCGCTTTTCTAAATAATATTATTCTAATAACCGTTTAAGGATTTTATAAAATGGCAGATTTAAGCAGAATCCAATTTAAACGTACTAGCACTAAAGGCCGTAAACCTGATGCTGGTACGATGAATCCGGGAGAATTGGCAATCAACCTTGCGGATCAATATCTTCTTACTAAAAATGATTCCGGTGCTATTATCAATTTAAGTTGTCCTCCGGTTTATGACCGTGACGTTACAATGGCGGGTAAAGTTAAAGGTAACAATTATATCTTAAGTAAAACCGCCAATTATCTGGAAGATCAGACAGCGCGAGATCTTAACTACTTTGGTGCTTTCCGTACCAATAGCCTTGATGATTTTCTTGATCTCACGCTAAACGTTCCTCATTCTTCTGGTGTTCAGCATGGTCGTGGTTTTACTTTCCGATATGGACACACAGGATCGCGCGTAGAAACTTATGGATATAATGCACAAGGACAAAAAGCATTTAGCTATAAAATGTATCATGAAGGTGATAAACCTACCCCATCGGAATTGAACGTTTACAGCAAACAAGAAGTTGACCGCATGTTTGTTAAAAACGTTAAAATGTCAACTCCTAGTGGTGCAAGTCAAGGGTATGGGTATTTCAAAATTGCTACCGCTATGATCCCCCAGCAAGGAAGAATGGTATTTATTCGTATCTATGGTGGTAATGGATATAACGTTAACTCTCCGTCTCAAGTTGATTTTGTAGAAATCGTGATTCGTGGTGGGAATGGAAATCCTAAAGGTGTTACTGTTGCTGCATATCGAAGAAATTCTTTAAATAAACTTGAAGTGTTTGCTATTAATACATCCGGTGACAACTATGATATCTACGTAAAATATGGTCGGTTTACCGATAATGTTATTGTAGAATTTGGAAAAACGGTCGATGTTAATTTAACTGTTCATGATGTTCCAGATTTTTCGGAAGAAAAACCTGCTGGTACTACCTTTGAAGGTCGTATTATTACCATGTTTAATACTGAAAATAAACAAGGTTCTTTGTATTTCGATCATAACGCGCAAGTGACTTATGATATTATCAGTATGAATAACGCTCCAGGTACTGAAAAAAAATATCTTCGTAAATTCCGTAGTAGAGACGGAGGAACGATCTGGCATGAAACTGTTCAAGGTAGCGTATATCGTTTAGCGACTGGCGCTACCGATTCTAGCGAAGCTCTACGAATCACTGGACGCACTATATATACTGGTAAAGCTGTTTTTGATGCCGGAAGTAATGCTATTCGTATGCAGAGACCTACCGGACAAAGTAACTATCTGGAATATTGGGACACTCGCGACGGTGCTAGCAAGCGTCAAGGCTGGATCGGTTTTGGTAGTATAGAAAATGATAACTTCCAATGGTATAGCGACGAAGGTAAAAACTCATTCCAGTTAGATACTACTGGTCAAATATCATTAACCACAGGTGCAACAAAAATTGTATACACTAATGGTCAATATATATCGGCTAACGCTGATGCGTATCGTATGATCTACGGTAAATATGGTTCCTTCTGGCGAAATGAAGGAACTAGAGTTTATCTTCTTTCTACGGCTGAAAATGATAAATTTGGTAGCTGGAATACCTACCGACCGTTTATCTATAATTTAGTATCTGGAAACGTTGATTTGGGTGGTGATACCACAGCCTCCGCATTGACCTTAGAAAGGGAAAGCAAAGCCGCTCGATTTGGTGGTCATGTTTATACTGGCGGTAACTTACATAATACAGGTCAGTATATAACTATGGAGGCCGGACTTGCTGGTCAATCTATGGATTATATTCGTTTTAACCATTGGGGTAGTAGCAGCACCGGACGAAATAACATCTTGTATGTTGAAGACAGCAAAGGTCGTCATTTTTCTACCGAACGTTCTTCCACAGGATTCATTAAAGCTGACTTCTTAGGTGATCTGGAAGTTGGTGGTAAGCTGATTATGGGTAAGAACACTGGTGCTACTTCATTTATGTGTCGTGTTTGGGGTAGTGAGACCCGTAAACAGGTTTTAGAGTGGTATGATGAAAGCGGATGGCATTTCTATAGCCAACGCGCAGGGGGTCCGGGAACTACAGCGATTCAGTTTGGTGTAAATGGACAAATCACCGCACAAAACTTGACCGTTTCCGGCAAGGTTACTACCCCGCAAATTAGCGCATTTGGTGTAAACGTTGCTAACGTATTGGGCGGAAACTCAATTGTTTTGGGTGATAGTGACACTGGCTTCAAGCAAAATGGTGATGGTATTCTGGATGTATATGCAAATAACGTTGCAGTGATGCGTTTTACATCCGGCGCAATCACTGCAAACAAACAGCTAAATGTCACTGGTCGTGTTAACCCTTCCGATTACGGTAACTTTGATGGTCGTTTCATTAGGAAGTCCAAAAATCGCACACTAGTTTGGTCCGGTAATCTGACTGGCGAGACTCAAACTGGTACATTACCGCAAGATCTTCGCTTCCGTGATGTGTGGATTCTGGATTCTGCCGGATTTAACCATTTTATCCGTTTCGGATCAGATTCTAACTATTATCTGGCTGGTAACGGCGGTTGGATTAAAATTCAGCTTCACACTAGCGGTAAAATCATTAAAAACATTCAGGACTCTAACTTCGTTCCTCGTGAAATTTGGGTGGAAGACGAATAAGGAAACTCCCACGGAAGGGAAACTACTAAGGAGAAACGGCTATGGTCTATAATATCGTCATTGGTGCTTTGTCTAGTTTCGGAATGAAATTGTTGTCAAAGTTAATTAGTGAAAAGATGCTCACTAAAATTTTCTTCTATTGCGCTCGTCGTCTTGCGGCCTATACCAATACGCCAATTGATGATCGTTTTGTGGAAGAACTTTATAAGGAGTTTAATAAAGATCAGTCAGAAGATAGCAACGAGCAAAATAAAAATAGTGATAGTCAAGTACCTAAATAAGAGTACACTGTCATAGTTATCTTAGGGCATTATATGCAAGTTTCTGAAAAAGAGAAAGACTTTGCTATCTCAAATGTCCTGCGCGCTATTTTCACAACTAAAAGCACGGAGTTGCTCGTACTTCGTGTTTTTGCTGCCGTCGTGTTGTCCATATTAGCATTTGTCGTTTATAGCAAAAACGAGTTGTTTGCTTTGTATAAAGAGACTCGTTATGAGACGTATGCTCACGTTCTCCAGGTAGAGAAAGACCGCAATTTTGATAATGCAGCACAGGAGCAGTTACAGATAGTTCATGTGTCGGCTGATGCCGATTTTTCTGCTGTTTTTAGTTTTCGTCCGAAAAACCTAAACTATTTTGTTGATTTGGTGGCATATGAAGGAAAGCTACCGCATACAATCGATGAAAAGAATTTAGGCGGATTCCCTATCAATAAAACGAGTGAAGAATATCGTAGGCATCTTTTAGGTAAATCCTATTTTACCGATAAAGATTTCCAGTATATTCCATCGAGGGAGAAAAAATTAGAGAATATTGATATAGGGTTTATGTATTCTTGTCCTATATTCAATCTCGATAATGTCTATTCTGGTAGTATTGCCATTGCATGGAAGAATAAACCAGATATTGACATTGAGAATTTAGATACTCTTTGTAATCAATCTGCCAGAATCCTCGGAAGGATTAGATAAATTAAAGGGGAAGCCTTTCGGCTTCCCCTTCTTTTTTATTGGCGCATAGAAGCCCCTGAATCGCATTTTGACGCTGTATGATGAAAACAGGTAGCGTACCAGTCATCGGCTTGTTTGTCTTCGTCAGAAAACGCGTAATTTCGTTGTATTCCGTTTTCTACTTTGACCAGTGCAATAGCTGTTTCTGGAAGATCGATCAATCGGACAAAATCACCATCTTCCCATTCTACACGAGCAATATCATAACCCATCTCAAAATAAACAATCGCTTGCTCTAATCTCATTCTGGAAACTTCCCGTAAACATTCTCTGCTAATTTACGCGCATCGATGATAATGTCGTTCATGCTATGCCCGTAATGTTCAGTCATTGACATAACACACTCAACAAAGAAATTATAGCGGCTTTGATTGCGAATATCTTCCCATGTATATCTTTCAAATGCAACGTCTGACTTTACTTTCTCGATTGCCTTAATCGCTGTATTGACTTCATCGATAATGGTTTTTGCATTATACGATCCGCGACGGATCATGATGGTGGTTAATTCCTTTGCAATATCCTGAATTTCGTCATCTGTTTTAATATCACTCATAATCACCTCTCATAGTTAAACATTGTATAATGTCCTTACATATAAAAACCTGTTACGATCACCGCATCGATCATACCGCTAGGAATAAACGGTTCACCTTCTTTTAGCTCAACTTTGAATTGATGCCATTTCGCCAATACTTCTTCCGGTACACCCAAAGATTCGGCATCTGCTTTGGTGTCATCTGTCACCCATTCTGGCTTCATGAGAGCATAGTTTACATAGTCCATTTCTGGGGTTATGTCATCAATGTTAATATATTTGCAGTTGACGCGTTTCAGAATTTCAAATTCTTTATCATCAACCTGTACCACGTACAATTCGGTAGTTTCTGGAATCAGTTCCCATACAATCAGTACATTTTTCATAGTTCACCTCACTTAACAAAGATTTTCTTTAATGCTTTCAGGATCGTTGCTTCCGGCGCTTCTTCCGGTGGAGGAAGCAATTCTACCACTTCCTCTTCCAACTCGATATAGTCTACCAGATATTCTACATAGAATGCAAGTGCTTCCATGAAATTAAATGCTACATCCGATTCACCACAAGCGCCCACATGCATTGTATAAACATCACTGCGATCAAGTTTATGGATACTCCCCAGATAGTTTCGGTTATACCAAACTTCCCACACTTTCAGTTTTCCGGTTCTGGTTGCAGTTTTATAATCGGTTTCGTAATGATGCAATTGACGTTGCAGATCATTGATAATAACACATTTTTCGTAATTGCTTTGAATTTCCATGATGTAATCCTCACTTATCGTTAAGAAGTTCTAAAACTTTCTGTCGTACTTTGTCAATATTAGTTGATTCAAAAACTGTATGGTATCCCCAGCTTTGCCCGTATGAGCGAGAGCAATCCCCGTAGCCCCATTGCTCAACCTGATAGTATTCAAGGAATGGGTGTTGCCGAACTATGATACCATCGCGATTAAAAATTACCATAATATAATCCTCATGTCAACAACTTATTTTCGGTTATTCTTCTGCCACTTTCGGTAATACTGCTTGTAATATTGTTTAATGTTTAGTGGTTCGTCACTATACATGTTATCAACCATCATGTCAATAAGACCTCCCTGTGTTTTATAGCTCCCCGCTCGAATAAGTTCTTTAATCAACACATCTTGCGGTTCTTTATATTTGACAATAACAACTGTCTTTTCTGCCTTTCCAATTCCGATCCGGTGATCAGCTTTCATAGCATCCCACCAATCTTTTGTAATCTTCATGCTGTTGAATTTCATAGTTATTTGCACCCATACTGGTCAACATAGATTTTAGAATGTCCTTGTTCTCGTACTTCTAAGCGAATGATATCACTATCCTGTTCACGCCATACATAATACTTTTTGTTGTCTTTCCAGCCGCTAAAAACGACCATCCCGTTGTCATCAACCACTCGTTTTGTGTTTGCCTTATGTACATCATTATTGTCTATGTATGTAAAATGGATAATCTGACCATCTTTTACTTTCAGAGTCAATTCACCCGGATTGTATTCTTTATAAAAAGGCTGATTTTGAGGTTTTGTATTTGTTCCGTTAATGTTTCGCCATTTAAAGTGAGATTCACACTGTAAGGTAAACTCGCTGGTTTGTGTTTTCTTTTCTTTCTTCGGTTGCTCTACCACTTTTTCTTCCTGTTTCGGTTGTTCTTCTTCAACCTTCACAGAAGTCTCTGAATCGCTTTCTGACGCTGTTTCTTCTTTAGGTAATACATTCATCAAGTTTTGAATTTGAGCGTTATATACAGCCTCTAGTGGCTGAATCTGCCCGATATTGATCATTGTATCACGAACAGTTTTATTCCAGTTGCGTTGCTCTTGTTTCAGAGACGGATCAATCTTAACCGCCTTAACATATACTTCATGAAGTTTAGAATCGAGTGCAGAGATTGACTCGTTAGCACAAATAAACTTCTCTGATTTGGTAGTAGCCTTCGTGCAATCAAAGGACGCAGCATTAGCACCGATGGCAGTAGCAGAAAGAACAATAGCAGCGATAATGTTTTTCATAATATATATTCCTCAATGTTTTTCTTGATGGGAGTATCTTACTACTCCCTTAATCCTGTGTCAACTACTTTTTTAAATTTCTTCTACCGTAAAGTCTTCAATGTTGTTGTGCTCGGCGAACGTTGCCAGACCAGCACCCCATGCATCATCCTCGGAGAAGAATACACCGTAACGTTCATATCCTTTAGCGCCTTCAAATTTAACCATTAACTTATGAGTATGTTTCATTTTGATTCTCCTTCGTTGTCTTGATGAGTTCATTATAGGGGATCACCGATCCCCTGTCAACTACTTTTTTTAAAATTATTTTCGCCATTCACCGGAAACAATAAAGTTTGTAAAGTGATATTGGTCCGTGATAACGTCATTAAGTACCATGTGCGGATATGCTTTAGTGTAATCACGTTTACGATCAGTCAACCAGCCAACGAAAGTTGGTGCAAAGTACGGTACAACGTCAGACGATGCAATATTAAACCCTTTATCAACCATAAATGCAGCCGCCCGAAGATTTTTAATTGAAGTAGTGCGACTAATTTCAAAAACTTTATCGGTAAAATTCATTGTAAGCTCCCACGCGTAAATTAATACGCATTTTCTGCATAGCCATAATCTGGTTTACTGCTTCTTCTTTACGCTCTTTCGTGATAGCGTGACCAGATTCCGCAAACTCTCCCGCAACTTCTTCTACGATCTCGCGAACTTGAGAACGTCCAAAGATGCGGTTTCCTTCGTAGCTCATAAATTCAGCCACTACTTGCTCAATAGATTTCATGGGATTCTCCTTTCGTTTGGTATGGGTGTATTATGCAATGTTGGATTCTGGAAGTCAACAACTTTTTCAAATAAAAAAGCCGACCACTAGGATCGGCTTAATAATCAGTTACTTACTAAATTTCTTTTTGGCTTCGTCTACCGCATGAGATGCAAGTACCGCTGCCGCATGTGCACTTTTATCTGTGTTGCAAAGAACACCCAGATAAACATCACGCCAAAGTTTAATCATCTCGTGGATCATATCAATATCATTTTCTTGTTTGTTGGCGATGCTGTTGACCGTTACCTGGTATGGTAACGGCTTAATCTGTACTGGTTCCGCCATCGGGCTAATCGGTTTCGGATCGGTCATAATAGGTGCTGTTGTCGGTGATGTTTTCCATACGCCATCATCCCACGGTTTAATCGTTGTATCGTACAGTTTATAAGGATTTTTGTCTGGATTAACCATCCATGCATGATGATTGCCTAAATTACTTGAAGTAATGCGTCGTTCAGTCATGTTTTACCCCCTCTGATAATTCTTTCATCCAATAATCTATCGTTGCTCTGTGTTCTGGTGTGTTTGTTACCCCTGCGAACTTGTTCAGAGATTCAATATTGATCTGGTTGGCTTCTTCCATAGTCTCAACGACCATTTGTACAATCTTTTCATTGTCGTACACGAAAGCCACATAACCGCCCACGGGATATTTTTTCATAATCAACCCTTCTTAAGTTCTTTAAGATCTTTCTTATATTCCTTCATTGCGGTCGTCTTTGTCCAATACTCATATTCACTATGATGTTTATCGGCATCTTTGACCAGTCGATCATACTCTTCTTGAGTAACGCTGTATAATGGCATAGAAACGAGCTTATCGGCATATGGACGCAGTTTTTCATGTCCATTGATGGATTGCATTACCTCTGCCTTTTTCTTGCCCTGTAGCTCGATTTCGCCCTTAATTACGCGGTCGATAAATTCTGCTTTAGCCATTGCATAATTGTATGCTTCCAGTGTTTCGGCTTGCATCAATTCAATGCGTTTATCTACATAGCCTAATCGGATTTCGACGAATCGACGGATCAGGTCGCTCGCTTTCTCGAATACTTCAACTAAACCACGTTCGTTAACTACTACGATATTCTGGGCTACTAACTGCGTTAGTTTAAAATCCTTCATGATTTGCTCATGTCGAGCGGATTCATCTTCGCTTTTGAAATAATCGCGTTTCAGTGTTACCTCAAATCTGAATCCGTCCTTAGAGCAACGGTCATTATATGAGACAATAAGATCTTTTTCTTCCAGTGTATCCAGTACCGCTACATATTCTTCACGGTCGAACTTATAAGGAACTTCCGTTATTGTCAGCTTAGTCTTGCCATTTAATTCATATGTACCCTCAAGAATCACACCATCGCGATCATCACGCGGGATAACTTTACCCGTGAATTTTGGGAATTGAACACTAGGTTCTTTATCAAGTTTTCCGGCAAGTGCTAGCTCTGTGCATTCGATGAGGCTTTCCAGTGAATGCGGTAAAATGTCAGTTTTGTACCCTGTAGCAATACCGCTAATACCATTAGCTAATACCATTGGCACAACTGGCAAGTAGAATGCTGGCGGGATGTGTTCCAGATCTTCGTGCTTAGGTGCGCAATTCATATCTTTATAGATTTTAAAGAAGTTTTCATGTACACGAGCAAAGATATAACGTGCTGCACCCGCTTTCTGGACTAAACGCGATCCGAAGTTACCTTGACCGTCAAGCAGTGGAGTATTATTGCTCCATGTATTCGCCATGAGTGATCCGGCTTCTACGGCATTAGTTTCCCCGTGGTGATACCCCAACTCAGCAACACCAGATCCAATATCTGCCATCTTACGGAATTTCTTACGGTCGCCTTTACTCTTTTGAAGTGCGCATTCCATAACAAAGCGTTGCACTGGTTTAAGCCCATCTACTAATTGAGGAATCCCGCGTTCCTCGGCAGAATAGATCGCATATTCCTTAGCTTCATTATGTACAATGCTTTCAAGGCTACGGTAAGTAAATGTGTTTATAATTTGACTAATTTTATCCATCTTCACCTCATACACGCTTACAAATCACATTCTTTACTTTATCAGATTTATCAGCCCAATCCAATAGCCATTTTAACGGAAGGATGGAAACAATAAACGGGGCAGCAATCAAAGCAAACATGATACACCGGATAATCAGGAAAACGCAAGTGACAAAGCTAGCGATAGTGATCCCGACAAAACAAAATACCATAGAAAACAGAGTAATGATATAGAAAGGCCAGAATACCCACTCCCGCATCTTAACGCCTTTGTATTCCCTGAATTGCTTAAAGTCTACAAACAATTCGCGGATAGACGCATACAGAACAGAAAAATCATCTTTCATTGCTCTGAATGAGCAATCTTCTATTTTAGAATGACCTAGCATTATTAACCGCCTTTCATCATTGATACTGGAATTGTTTTCTGGTTTGTGTATAGGTGTCCTACTTCAAATTTTTCTTGAATCACCACAACGTTACAACATCCACTGTCTTTAAGTTTTCTGATAATGTCTCGCTTTTGTTCGTCGGTGATAGGATTGACGGTTCGCACAAGTTCACCGCAAATAATAGCACCATCTTTACAATTACCAGTAACTTTCATGCTACGACCGTGAACAACAACCACATCACCGTAAATCACATTTTCGTCGTCGTATTTGGTAATAATCGTGACCGTCATATTATATTCCCTCTAAGAAAGGCCGCGCAAAGCGGCCTATGTTGATTATTGTTCTACAGTATAACCGTTGTTTTCAAGCCATGCAATAACAATCTTTTCGCCAATTTCATCGAGCATTTCATCAGCGCCATATTCTTTAATGAAAGTCGATGGATCATTATTGTGTACTACATGCTGAATAACAACATGTTCAGGGATTGCATCTAACAGTTCATTATGGTCATACTCATTAGCAATATCTTCAACGGCAACATTATTAGCCAGATCCACATCGTCTAAAGTCACCGTAACGCGTCGAGATGGATATGATACCTGTTCTACTTCAACATGTGCACCATAGCAAGTAACCTTCATATCAATCATAATCAATTCCTCTGTTAGTAATGGCTAAAACCTTCGGTTACATCTTCAACCACATAATAACGATGACAGCGCATTTTGGCATTCGCATAATCTTTCGGGATACTTACAACGTGACGCGGATCAACTTTGCATTTAATGATTCGGCCTCGTCCACCGCCATAGTGCGGAATGTAGTGTTTCGCTGCAACGTGGAGGCCATTAGAGCAAGTGCGATCATCATCTGGGTCCACGTCTTTACGCTTCATTTTAACCGTGCGCCCTGGGCTATTATCAAACGTATGCGTAAAGAAATCTTTATAATCAACATCAACACGTTTCCATGCATAGAAACAACCATCTTCCCCAATCTCAATGTCGTTGTGCTCTAAGAAGTCAAACAGACGATCTACCGCCTTACGGCTAGGATTCTTCTTGCACTTCTCAAAGAAGTTCAGATAGTGCGTATACGGCTTATTCTCTTTAATCGACTCAACAACTCGACGAGTCAGATTATTATCAAGAACAATATTATGATAATACACAATGCCATTTTCGATACGGAAAGCACCGTGATAATATACTTCAACCGCTTTCTTAATGTCAATCAGCGTAATTGCTTTAATGAAATCATTCTGCTTAACTGCTTCCAGTGCTTCATTAAAGTTAACATGTGATGGGTCGGCAGTATAAACAATGTCACCACATGTAATAGTAATAAATTTAGATGAGGCTATTGCTACGATTTTTGAGGAAGTAGTCACGGGCTTTTTTGCGCGTTCACCGCCTTTTCCTTTACTGGTTTTACGGCGTGCTTTACGGTTTTCCAGTGCCTTGCGACCTTCCGCTACTGCGTCTTTCTGAATCAGTAATACACGGGAGGCAGTGCGACGAGATACACCAAATGCTGCCGCAAGTGCTTCGCGGGTAGTAAACTTACCTTCGCCCCACTGTTTAGCCAGTTTGATTTGTTTCGCAGAGTCCAGGCATTGAACGTTACGGTCAGAGACGGTGATTTTTGCTTTAGTCATAGTATTCATTCCTCTGTTAGTGGGCGACTATCGCCGCCCGATTCACATCATTATACCAGAATTATTTTGCTTCGACAACCTTGCGGATTGTGCGGTCTGATACATTATAGATTCGTGCCAGTTCGCCTTTAGTCAAGCCGCGAGCGTATTGTTTACGGATAGTTTCTTTCTGGATAGCGGTCAGTTTAGTCATAATATCACCTCTTAAAATTTAACATTCTTAACCAGTTTCATAAAGTCTTGTGCGCGTTTGTCGTTATGCAGAATACGATACCAGTTATCTACAATATCATACAGTAACGGGCTATTTTCTTTAAACTTCGCACAAACTGCTTTAATTCGTTCGTTTGCTACCGTGAATTTTTCATCACAGATCTTTTTAGTTTCTTCGTCCATAATCCAACGAGTACGAAGGAGTAACTTGGAAACCACTTTATTATAATGACGACCATAGAGTCTGTCAACAAATTCTGGAATACAGCGTTCTAATTCATCGTCATGATACAGCATAGTGATCACACCCAGATATTCACCATACCCCAGATGATTGGTCTTAACCTTCTTAGCCAGACCAGCCAGCTTACCGCGAACAAATTCTAGCGCACATTCCAGTTGTTCGTCAACGAGATATTTTTGTGTCTCGTTTCGGGTAATAATATACTTTGTTACCCCGAAGTAGTCAAGCGCCGTGTGTAATGTATTTTCACTATAGATCGATTTACGGCTACGGCTTTCGAATGCATCACCCACTCGGAACATGTGCAAGCCTGATAACTCGCGAATCTCTGCCGCCTTCATGTGATAGCTGGTTTTATGCCAACTGTCACCAATCTTTTCCATGATATACACGTTAGGCAGCTTAGGAGTCGCTTCACGCTGTGTACGCTCGGTCTTCTCCGGCTTAACTGCTTTAGCACGCAGGTCGTCGGCCTCGGATACCTTAATCACGGTCATTTCCGATTCATCATAATACTGTTTGATGTACTCGAAAGTCTCCATGTGTTTTTCGTTGCTCTGACGGAACACCAGTACCTTTTTATTGATGCCGTATTCCTGGACCATGCCGTTAAGAGTCAGTGCACGCAGTTTCGGTTTATCCGTATCATCAATTACACACAGAATATCTTCTTTATGCATCCATACAAAGTGCGTAATGTTGTATTGACTGCTAACGAAAGCAGGGCGCAATTTGCTGATTGTGTGTCGAGTACGATACAGAGTATACACTTGACCTTCTACGTCATTAGGCGAATCTTTACCCGCATTTACAAACTTGTTATAGATCGCTACCGGATCGTCCCATTGTCCGATCTTACCCATCTTGCTAATAATATTTCGTTGAGTCGATGAATACTCGCTCATAAATTGCGCAAGTTTACGCTCTGTTTCAATGCTGGCGATCTTTTCTTTAACCTTTTCCAACATCATTTCATTGATTTCTGCAATACGTTTTTCGATGTTCGCTTTAGTCTCAATTGACAAGTGAACTTCTTCACGCGATGGCATCAGGTCCAGATCACCCAACTCAAAATTAATGTAAATGGTCTGGTGCTGGCGGTTTACAGCTTCTAACCATGTTCCGCGAACATATTCATACGGGATCGGATACTGGATCTTACCCATGATTGCATATACCACGTAGGAATCGTTATCACGCCCATTGCAAACATAATAATTGTCAAAGCTAGGGAAATAATTAATTTCGATTGCGTTGATATTCGGTTTATGTTCCCCAAAATGACGCAGTACAAATTGTGCTTCTCTATGCCATGTCTGAATATCTTTTTCTTTCACCGGAATAGTGATTTTCAGACCGTTGTCTTCATAGGTCGGTTCATCGAAAATCTGCACCATTTTCGGCATAGAGTTTTGCACGAATGCAGTAAATCCATAAGCGCGACCATTGTAATAGTTTACGATTGTAAAGGTGTCGGTGTAGCTATAAGCAGACTTCGCACCCAAACCAAAAGATCCGATATAATCATTAGTCTGGTCTTTGGTTGATTCAAAGTAAACCGTAAATAGTTGTTCTAATTCTTTCTTAGACGGAATACCCGTACCATAATCACGTACAGAGAAATAAGGTTCAATTGCAGTCGGTAAATGAATGTCAAACGGACGATCTAAGGTTCCCGCTTCTTTGTGAGTGTCGGTAGCATTGCACGAATACTCACGGACGCAAGCACGCTCACAATATTGATAAGTGTTCTTAGAAAGCACCATAAAAGCCTTGCTACTTGCTTTCAGAGAAAAATCAACCGCACCGCTAAGGTCACTGCCAAATACTTCTTCATTATCAATATGCATTTTCATAATATAATCCTCACTTAATTAAAATCTTCTTTGTCCATCTCTGCGTAGATTACATCCCACGCCCATAAATCAATAAACGCATTATATGTCACGGTGCAATCGTTGTCAATCACTTCTTTCGCATATTTCTTGATGTTTTCGTAGGAAACTTGCGGATCAATTTTGTTCTTCCGTAGGTGAGCATATTCATACCTCAAACATTTCATAAACAGGTCCATCGACTTCTTTTCTCGATGGTACTTGGCGATCATAAAATCAAAACTTCGACTCATTTTCTACTCCTATACATTTTCAATCAACCATTGCAGATGGGCTTCTTCGGCAACCAGTTCGGCGCGGCTTTTCTCTAAGCACTTGATGTATTCTTTACGTTCCCAATCAGCAATTTCGGTTTTCAGAACTTCTTCATAGTAAGCAATTACTCCTTTCAGATCGGAAACTCTACGGCTTGTCAGTTCGATGTAATGGTTACGCATTTTGATTCTCCTTTGTTACTAGATAACGAATTTGGTCTTGCATTGCAATCAGTTCCCAGCGTGATACTTTCCTCATGGAAACTGCCTCTTTGAACATAATATTAGCCTTTTCCTTCTCTCCTGTCAAGTAGATTTCTGCAATTTTTCACAAAATTTTTGAGTTTCTTCATTCTTAATCGGTTTCATATAAGTCAACCTTTTGTTTTCGATAGGGATATTATGCTATATCCCCTATCTGGTGTCAACAACTTTTTAATCTTTTTTCAGTGCATCCATTACTCGCTCTGCAATCAGTTCTCTTAAGCACTGATAACCATGATATTTGATGGCAATGTCACGTAGATCATTAACCAGTTCCCGTACTTCATGGTCTTTCAAATCGTCTCTGTATTTCGATTTAACCGTGTCTTTAGGTGGATTGCGGATAACCTGAAAACCTTGTTCTGCAATCACTGCGGCTTCTCGCTGGCGTTCATGCTGTACTGTATTTTTGATCAGGTCTGCTTCCATGAACTTTGCCATGCTCATCATCATGTTATTCTTTTTGCTCATTATTAAATCCTCATAAAAGAAAAGGGAGACTCCCATTATAGAGAATCTCCCTTGTATGTCAAGTGTTTTTAGCTACACATCCACTCTTTACGGCGGTCTGAATCTTCGCTATAGAGCAAATCGAATAGCTCTTTATAGTTTTCCGGTAACGTGATGATCTCCATGACAGGATCGTTGATCACGCGATGATAATCTGATTCTGTAAGCGATGCCAACCCTTTGATATATCGAATGTTATAGCCTTTGATATTATCTCGGTCGTTCTCGAAATCTTCTAGGTCATAATACCATCGAACATCATCACCTTTCTTTGGTTCTGCAATGATAATAGGTGTTTTGATAAACCGGATTCGTCCATCTTCGAACAATTCAGGCCAACGTGCAAAGAAAGAGATCAGACTAGGCTTAATAGACCCGATCCCGTCAGTATCCGCGTCAGTCATAATCGCAATATTTTTGTATTGCATAACTTCCAATGCATCAACACCAAATTGCAAGCCAGTGATCGCCATGATGTTAAAAATTTCGGCATTCTTAACGATCTTTGCCTCCGGTTGTTCCCACGTTGTAAGAGTTTTGCCTCGCAACGGGAAACCGCCATGTAAATCTTGATCACGTACAGAAATCAGATAGTTGATTGCGGAATCACCTTCCGTCAGAAACAGGGTAGTTTCTGCGTCAGTTCCAATAAGGTTAGCTTTAACGTGTTTTGCTACCTTAGCCCGTTTTGCTGCCTTTGCTGCCTTAGTCGCTGCCGCTTTATTTGCTGCCTCTTTGCGTGCCAGGACTACAGCAATAATAGGCATGATAATGTTTTCTTTCTTCGCAATGACTTTAGCCAGCTTTTTAAAATCAAGATCTATATGACGCTTGATATCACCAGTCGGGTTAGTCAATCGCTCTTTTGTCTGGGAATCAAAACGCAGGTTAGGTAATTCACGAACAATAAGAATACAGGTCAAACCAGACTTAACCGCAGCTTTAGTAACATCAACCTTATATTCTTTCTTGATTCGTTTTACAATCTCTTCACAAAGATCATCCATCACATAATCAACGTGTGTTCCCCCGTTTTTGGTAAACAGACCATTAGCAAAGGATACCGATTTAAAACCTTCACCCTCAACCGCAGGAACTAGGGCAAGTGAAAAGTTTTTATCTTCAATGACAAACGGATCATCATTGTATAGTTTAGCATACTCCTTGAACTTGCTAACAATACGTTTACCATTAAACTTAAACGTGATCTTCGGAAAGATTACGCTCAATGATTGCAGACGATCATGAACAATATCTAAAACAGAGTTGTCCATCATATAACCTTCGAAGTGATCGAAGTCTGGACAAAATGTAACCTTTGTTCCTTTTAATTTTGATGGTTTTGATGACCATGTGATATTTTCAGCACCGTTGGTACATTGAACGGTCATTTCTGTTTCACCGTCACAGGTTACACCAGTAAACCAATCGCTAAAGAAATTTGACAACGAAGATCCTACGCCGTTCATCCCTTGCGTTAATCGATTGGTATCATCAAAGTTAGACCCGGCTTTTGTTCTTGTCCATGCAGCGACTGGTTGCGGAATCTGCGTACCCTCTGGGGTAGTAACCATATGTTGAGGAATACCGCGACCATTGTCTGTTACCGTAACAATATTGTTTTGGATATCGACGCTAATCACATTGGCAAATTCAAAATTAGTGCGGATCGCCTCATCTACAGAGTTGTCGATGATCTCATCAATGATTTTAACCAGTCCAGGAACGTATGATACAGACTGCCATTTACCAAACAAAAAGCGTTTTTGAGCCTCATACGTTGTGCTCCCCACGTACATATGAGGTCTGCGAATCACATGTTCCCGATCTGAAAGGATCAAAAAATCTGTCATAATATTTTCCTCATTTATCAGTCATTTGGGAAATTTAAAACCGCAAATTCTCCATGAAGTTCTTTAACGGCTTTATCATAGGCCAATGCGGCCTCTTTTTCGTCTTTAAATGATCCTAAGTATACGCGCTTATAACCACCTATCCTAGCAACCCATTTCTTATGTGACTTGTTCCAACAAACGCCAATATATTTTGACGAAGGATTCTTTCGCATCTTCCCTCGGTTTCTTACGTTGTTGGTTCGAGTCACCAATCGAAGGTTTTCTATTTTATCATTTAATGAGTTTCTGTCAATATGGTCGACCTCAAAACCTTTAGGCGGTAATTGTTTGTTAAACATCACCCATATAACGGTCGCCCGATAAAAATGTTTTCGGTTGACCTTCATGACCCATCGACTCCACATGATACTGCCATCCTCGGCATATTTTGTCAATTGGTTTCCGGCTTCATCGCCAGCTTTAATCTGATTCTTTAAATCCTTTTTGAAAAATAGCCTACCGTTTTCGTAGTAGTATCTTTCGTGGAGATATTCATATAATTCCAAATCGCCCATAGCTAAACCTTAATTTTGCTCATAACATAACCATAACTTACTGCAACCGCCACAAAGACGGCGGCAACAATCATATTAAAAATTGAGTGATTGTCAAGTATATGACTCATGACACGCGCACATTTTTATCATAATACCCGCCATTAATCCCGCGCGGGGCAGTTAATCCCTGTTTACATTCTTTCCCACATTCAGGACATTCTGCCTTTTCACGCTCGGAAATTTTGCGGATTTTCTGAAATTGACCGTGTTCTTCACAAGAATAATCATATAATGGCATATTATCCCCTTTGTTTCTTAACTGAATTTGGATCTGGATTTTCTGGCAAGTCTTCCAGACCCATTGCATAACGTTGTGCATAGATTAGCATAAGAATATCGCGAGCGCAATCGTGAATCGCATCATGTGCGATGAATCCGTCTAATGTACCCACTGGTAGCGGGCATTCACACATACCACGATGCATTAATGTACGCTCAATGGCGGTGCGAACATCTCGGATATTCCAGAATCGCACAGGTTCAAGAGTGAACGTCTCACGGGTATTATGAGCACGTCGAATCATATCAACTAGCAACGGAATATCAAATGCATTACCGCGTGACCACATTACGGATTTAACCGGATCTACTCCTACGGATTCACAGAATGCGTTAAAACGCGCTAAACCTTCTTTAGTTGATACTTCCGTCCCATTTGTGATTAATTGCTTTCTCATGCCTTCTGAGGCGGTATTCTTCCACCATTCAACCACACCATGATCAAAGATCCTTACACCTTTCTGGGAAGGAATATCAAATTTTACCAGAAATGAATTATCAACCAGCTCTTTAAATGTCGGTGGATTGTGTGGATCTTCTTTAAATCCGATTGCCGCCATATTGATCACCGCCCCATCGGGCGGATAACCTAAACTTTCAAAGTCAATCATTAAATCCACTGGAAGCATTTTAAATATCCTCCGCTATATGCCGGAACAACTCAAGATCGTTTTTGTCCAGAATGAAACCGCTACAATCAATAATTCCTTTACCGTAATTATCGGTTAACAGTCGGTCCGTTGCCATATATGCGCGTACCTTGTTGTTAAAATTCATTACATGTTGTGTATAGTCACAATGAATCTTTTGACGGTTCCACGCGACAATTGATTCAAGATGAATTACCTTAGAGATATCGTTAATAACAACCATATCAAAAACCTCGCTTAGTGAAATGATCGATCATTTTATTGATACATGCAGCTTCACTATCGCCGGACACATTCCAGCCATATAGACCCCATCTAAAACACATGGTAACAGTTCCATTGTGACGGCTTACCGTCACATCATTAAATTCTGGGATACTTCGCATAATCATAATAATTTCCTCAAATATAGTCTACTCGATACCGAGCACGGGTAACACCCACATATAATAACTGCATTGCCAGTTCAAAGTCAACATTATCTGTACACATGCAAGGAGTATACAGGAACACGCGGTCTACGCTGATCCCTTGTGACTTATGAATAGTGCAAGCTGGTAATGCTTTTACGTTAATGAACATACGTTTCATCGTCCAGAAAGAATCCCAATCTGGCTTAAAGTTTGGATTCTCTTTCTTCATTTCGCGATATTGTCCGGCTACCGTATTCAGGTAGATAGAGAAAATGTTCTTCTGTCGTTGTTCTGTCAGAATATTGATTTCTACTAAATCCGGTTTATCGGTAGTGATTCCGACTGCATCTAAACCAACTTTCTGATTCAGGATTTCTTTGTCTTCGTCATTATCTACGCTTTCCACTTTAAGAGTATAGCCTAAAACTGGTTGCGGATCTACCCCCGTGCAACGTAATGTAAATTCGCGCGGTATAACCTCTTTAACTCGGATCATCTCTCCGTTGTTAAAAATCACATTAGGAATCTTCTTCCCGCGTTCATCTCGCAGATATTCGATCAACGGTTCCTGAGTAACCAGAATTTCATCTACAATGACCGGATCTTCTGTATTGTAAATGCGCTTACGCACAATTTCATTGAGTTTTTCGACACTCTTATTAGTGTAAGCCAGAATACGGTTTTCTAACAGGTCTTCCGGCGTTTTAACTGCTTCAAAATAACGAGTCATAAACTCCGGCAGAGTTGAGCTATGGAATACACCCTCGTTACCACACTGCTTTTCGAATACCCATTTACCGTTACGGACAGCGGTCGCCACATCAATTATTGGTGCATTAGACCTTTTAATTTCTGTTAACTCCACGTTCTGAAACTCTTCAACCGTGAAGAAAGGAGAAATTGACGTTGCACCGCTCGGATCAACTGGTCGTAACTGGTGCGGATCACCCACGGCAATAATAACAATTCGCCCGTTGATACTCTTCATGAGAATATCAAATAATTTCTTATCGACCATACTCGCTTCATCAACAATGATGATCTGAACATCATCTAGCTTAGGAGTATCTTTTTGTTCGAATACTTGAGTATCTTCATAGTTGGTCGGGTTAAGACGCAATAAAGCATGTAAAGTAAATGCTTGACGACCTACCGCCTTACTCAAAACTTTTTTAGCCTGGTGGGTAGGCGTTGCCAAAACCACGCCAGTTACACCACGGCGGACCATTTCTTGAACAATGAATTTCATCATTGCGGTTTTACCAGTACCCGCCGCACCACGGACAGTTGTATGTTTCTTTTGTTCAATGCGTTTCATTAGAACATCAAAAGCATGTTTTTGTCCGTCTGTCAACATATCGAAAGTTAATACTCTGCTCATTATCCTAAAATCCTCACCTTGCGAACACAGATAGTATTGAGTTCTCGCCGTACCCGTTCTTTTTCATATTCTGGAATTTTGTATTCTACACCATCCCGAACAATTTCAGAAGAGCGGATTATACCAAATTTTCGTTTAGGTACAACCTTGTATTTCGGTTCACCTGCCAATAGACTCTCGCAATAATCTATCTGATCACACATTGACGCTAACGCAGCATCATGTGTTTCGCAAGTTAGGACGCGACCTTTCGCGTCCACTGAGTATTGAAAGAATCCGTCTTTATCACGATAACATACAGCAAATACATGCATTATAAACCTACCTTCGCTTTCATCAATTCAATCCACGACGCATCAATCGGAAGCCCGTATTTCACGCGTTCTTTTTGTGCTGGCGTTAAGTTCTCATACTTAGAAAGAGATTCAATCAAAACGCTGGTATATTTTAGCACGATTTCGGTATTGTTTGCAATAGCCTTAAGTTTTTCCTCTTTCTTGTTGATTTCGCTAAGGGCTTGCTTGAGATCTGCAATTTTCTGATAACGTTCTTCCATACGGAAGAGAGTGTTTTTAATTGCTTTCTCTGCTGCCTCTGCTTTCTCCGGTTCATTGTGCTTTTTGTGACGTTCAACTGCTAATTTCTTTTCTTCAATCGCCATTTCCTGATTCTTGATGCGGCTCTCGTTAAGTTCGATCCACTCGATGTACTTTGCACGTAGGGCGATCTCATCATCAGAAAGTTTACCGTTAGTTCCTAGTTCCTGGATCTCTTTAAGAGATTCGATAGTGTGATTACCACGGAAAGAATTGTATTTCAGTTTAACCGGAATCACATTGCCATCAACATAGCCCAGATTGCAATCAATGCGCTCTAAGGAGAGTCCATCATCACCTTCACCAAACTCCTCACCTGAATATGCGCAATGAGTCTGACGGTAAATGTTAAGCACAGTGACTAAGCTCATAGAGAAGTCTTTGTTACGACGAGAAGCGCCAGCCATGATAGAGTTCAAACGGAAAACAACCAGCGCCAATTCTTCGTTAGATTTAAAAGCAAACAGTTTCATAATTGATTCTCCTTAGTTGGTATGTGTGTATTATTGTCTATCTGGTTTGTGCTGTCAACACTTAAATTAAAGAAAATTTGTAAATCTCTATCAGGTCGCCATTGCACGCGTAAACTTCCTCGATCTCATCAAGGATCATGGTCGTCCCTGTCTTGTATATGCATTCGCGCTCATCCGCTAACATAGCATACAAAGACAGTCGAGTAGTCGGATTGTCATACTCTTTAGACACCACTCGGTCTATAGCATGTTCGTAATAATTCATGCAAGGCTTGGTAGGTTTTATTGCAATAATCTTTCCTGTTGCATAAACATCGGTTGCAAAGTCCTCTGCTGTTGATTGTAGTGGCGTAAAGCTCATAGGACGCTCTACAACGAAAGAATCACCTACAATTAAGGTATCCAGCTTACGGCCTTCTCTTTTGCTCACACCGCGATACAAGGCTTCGTGATGCACTAACCGTTCAGTCTTTTCAATCAATCCATTAAGGATCGTCATATCGATATTTTCTTTAGAGTTCATCACCTCATCAATGATGTTAAGTTCTTCTGGTGTGAATTGCATAATAAAAAAGCCTCCAATCTTTCGACGGGAGGCATAATAAAACCATTATAGAGTAGTGTCAACTAATTTTTAGTAGCCGCGTTCTTGACGGGCGAAGTTTTCAGCATTTTTCAGGTAGTACAGAATAAAGAGTTCTTGAGCGTCAATACCCAGCGGGATCATCTTTGACAGAATGAAGTGGATCGCGTCCACAAATTCAAATTTCACTTCAAGCTGATCTTCTGGTGACAGTTCAGAGAATTTACGCGCTCGCGCTTCCCCGTGGTTCTTTTTCCACATTTTCCAGATTGCGCTTGCATCTTTACCATTGGACATTCCACCCAGCGATGTGTAAAGCTCTCGTGTTTCGTCTGCGATAGCGTCATCCATCCGTTGCATCCAATCCAGCATTTCACCGCAAGTCTCTAGCTTAGTTGGATTTGGGACCCAATCAAATTTTTCAGATAATGCAACTTGCAAACCAGTTTGCATTTCAAGCATCACCTGAAACGGATCTTTACCTTCTGCAATCGCATGATGATATGCGGCAATAGCCGCGTTAATATCTTTTTCGTTAACCAGACCAGCACAAGAATTAAATTCTGACATATTCACCTCATTAATTAAAATTTACAATATTTCATAAACCGCATTTTAGCCATCAGACCTTGTACGGTGTTCTCTTTGATGTATTCCATGATCTGGTCGCGTGTAGCGCCCTCGTCCTGAATCATGGCGTTAACGTCTTTAGAATGCCACGGGCAACGATCCCACAATACAATCTTTTCCCCTGCATTGATAAACTTTTCCAGTCGGTGCATTGTATCGGCAGACCGTGGTTCGGCGTCAAGTACAAACACTCGCTGATCAGGGAAAGGAATTTCATCTAATCCCAAAGTACCGCCAGTGATAGCACATCCATTATCAACGAACAGGGAATCTATCGGACCCTCTAAGAAGTACACTGGTTTGCTCGGATCAGCACGTTCAAGACCGTAGACCTTACTCGCTAACTCATGAGTTTTAATCGTCATATATTTGGTCTTTCCGTAATCCTTTCTCAATGCTCGCCCCTGAATGGATTCTATCTTGTTCTCACGGTTAAAGATAGGAATCACTAAACGCGGTTCAGGTTGTGGATTCTTGAAGGTATCAGCTTTAATGTGATTTGCTACCTTTTGCCATTCTCTCGTGAAATACAGAAGATCCCATTTATCGTGGGGAATGCAACGATCACTGACATACTTTATTATAGGATGATTAGCCGGAAGAGTATCTAATCTCTCACAGAAAGGCAATGTTTGCACTTTCTTAATCTCCGGCTTTTCTACCTTTTTCAGTGGCTTGAACGTGGTGTTCTTGTGGTCGCCTTGTTCCTTCCGTCGTTCCATAAGCCATTCCCTGAATAGGTCCGGCTTATATTGTTTAAGAAATTCACCTAACGGCTGATTGTAGTTACAGTTGAAACAACCACAACGCAAACTATCTTTGTAGGTATAGATACGGAATCGCGCTTGAGTATGATTTTTCTTTGAGTCACCGCAGATCGGACAACTACAGACCAGCGTAAATGAGCTAGTATGCAACCGTTTAAAATTTCGTTCGCCGTATATGGCTTTTTCCGCTATTTCATAATCTGCGTAGTAAATCATAATAACCTCTTATAGCTCAAATTTCATGAAAGTTCCTACACTTTCATTTTCATTCTCTCCGTTTTCATCTAAGCCAAATTTGTAGACACTACCATCTGGCGATGTGTAAGAGAATACACGAAAACGGCCTACCGGATCAAGTTCTGTAAATTCATATTCTTTTCCGGCTTCAAACAGTGCATATGTGCTTTTAAGACATTTCATCGTAATCATTTAAGCGCCACCGATAACAGAATGAGAACTACACCAACATACATTGTGATCTCGGATAACTTTTCTGTTTTTGTTTTGTGTCCAGATAATCCGAAAACAACAACACCGATAATAGCGGACAGCAAGCCAACGATAAACATGATGATACTAAGCACCGTCTTTCTCCTTCTTGCGTTTTTCTTTACCCACTACGCTAGGTCCACGATTGGTAATAGATCCGATCGTTTCCCCTGCTGCGATCTTCTCAGGATTGCCGCCAGCATCGCCAGCGGTCATATCTTCTTTGAGTTTATTTTCTTCAACAAACTGTTTAAAGCCAATCATAGAATAATCTCTTTCAGTAAGTCAACAATCTGGTCTTTCGTTAGTTTATCCTGATTCTCTACAATCTTGACAACGCAAGCGTTAACATCTTTTCGAGTCACGCGGGAGATCGTTTTAATACGATGAAACGGTTCGTAGAAATATACTGCTTCATTATAGAGCGCAGCAATTTTTCGACGCATTTGATCTTTATCTGCTAGAAAAACAATTGCAGTTTTCGGGTCTACACCAGCCACATCATAAAGTTCGGCGACTCCCCAGCGTCCTTCCGGTTCAATCATTCCGGCGTGTTTACCGTTAATAAAGATAAGAATGTCTCCGTTATTTGCGGTTTTAAATGCTACATCTTCCGGCGTAATCATATTTTTCATAATATAGTCTCCTTAGAGTTTCATTATAGTTTAAGCGAACGTAGAAAGCAAATGTTTTGTTTCTTTCAGTTGTCGTTCAAGATCTTTGCGTTTCTCTTTAAGTTGCATTTTAGCATTATTTCGCTCTCTTGTAACCTCTTTATCAATGCTCTTATTCCAGTTATCAATATCAGAATAAGTTGGCATACCCAATTCTAAACCTAATGCGGTTGGATACAGGGTAACAGTCCATAAACCGCTAATCTTTTTAAAGAGGTCGGGTTGTAGTGTACTACCTACATCTTCCGGTGTCAACTCTTTTTCTTCTTTCAGTGGTGGGTTCTCGTCATATGGTTCTAGGGCATCCACTTTATTAGCGGATAGCTCATCAAAGAATCCTCGTACATCCGCAGGAAATACACAAGCAATTTCCCAACCGTGATCGCGCAGAGAAGTAATATTTTTCACTTCCCCACCATGTGCGATAATTGACGTAACATTACCATCAAGATCCACCGAATTTACGAGAAATGGCTTATCGTCTGTCAGATCATTATAAAACTGTGCTTCGGCGGTAGTCATTTCCAGAAACAGATCCCGAATAGGGCGACCATCTGGTGCATTTCCTTCCTTGAGAGTATAAATTCGACTTACGATCCATTTTGGCGGTAAAGCATTAGCGATCATGTTATATCTCCTATCAAATCATTCACCAGCGCCCCGCAGGGCGCATTTTATTAGAAAGTCATGTTATTTGCTAGCTCGTCGAGTTTTTCGCGTTTCTCGGCTTGCTGTGCGCTTTGTGGTTTAACTTGTGCATTCTCCTGATCTGCGATCTGGTTTGGGACTTCATACCAACGCTGATTTCCTTTTTTCACACCAACGTTAAACCGTGAATAGTAGTTCTTATCACCGTAACGAGATTTAATCTGCTTGAGTAATTGAACACCCATTTTTGCAAGGTCTTCGGTTTCAATTACACCCAACATAAAATCGGCTGTAGCCGGAAGACCTGCTGATTCAGCGGTATCACTCATGTTAAGGTCGGAAGCATCCCAACCCGCGCGAGTAGTTTGTGCTGCCGTCCAACCAACAACATCCCATTTAACAAAAAATCCTCGCAATTCTTCCGCAATCGCTTTAACGAGGGTATAGCTATTCTCGGAGTATACACGCAAGCGAGACGATGCGCAAATCCCCAGATAGTCAACAATTACAACATCAGGTTTAAACTGTTTCTTGAGTCGCAATTCATTCATTAACGCCTCAAAGTGATTGGAGTTCGCGCCGCCAGTCGGATATTGCTTGATCATCAGCTTGCCGATTGGACGTTCTCCAGCTTTCTTATTCTTGACACGTTTCATGCGTGCCGAATATTCAGCAAAGGAAACATTACCATTATCCAATTCATCTAAGGTAATGTCAAGCAAATTTGCGTCAATACGTTTTGCTACTACGTGCTCTGCCATCTCCATTGAGATATACAGAACATTATAACCACATTCCATATAATCCGCTGCAAGAGAACACAAGCCCAATGATTTACCAACGTTTACACCAGCAAGTAAAACATTCAATGTCTTTTTCTCTGCCCCACCTTTCGTAATTTTATTCAGAATAGGCAGCTTAAACGGGATCTTATTCGCTTTAGTCTGATATAACAAGAATCGTTTTTCAAAGTCATTAAACCAGTCATGACCTACATCAGAATCAAACGTAATGGATAGTGCTTCCTGCATAATCTCAGGAATAGCACCCTCACCTGGCAATTTCTTATTCTGTTTCTCTTTTGGTAGTTGTGCGTTCGCCTGAATCTCAAGCGCCCGTGACATTGCATTATACATGGCACGGTCACGAATAAATTTTTCGGTTTCCTTCATTAACCAATCAAGGTCTTCCGGTGTATTCTCCAGCGAATCGAGAAGAGTTTTAGCCCCTTCATATGTTGTCTGATTGCCTCTCTCCTTGTCTAAAGCAATCTGTAATGCAGTTGGCGTAGGAATATTAGAATATTCGTCTACGTGCTTTTTAATCAGCTTATAAATCAGTTTTTCTTCGTCTTCGGTGAAGTAGTCCGCTTTAAGGTGAGGCCATACATTCGTAAAGAATGCGCCATTGTAAATCAACTGTGAAAAGATAGTTTTAATCATACTTAGCCCCCGACTACACGCATAACAAAGGTCTTGAGTTTATACCAAAAAGTTTCCTTTTTCAACTTTTCTTCTGCTTCTTTGATCTGCGCGGTTAACGCCTTAATGATGTGAGGATATACCACATCACGATCTGACGGCGTGGAGTAGTCGACCACAATACCTTTAGTGTCTGGATCGTATTCAACATTATGAATATAGACAATATGATGCTCTCCCTCTTCATCAACAATTATCAGTTCCTGAATAACTGTCTTCATTGCTTCTTGAATCAAGCCGTGTGCTTCTTCTAAACTTGTTGGTTTCTTATCCATAATATAATCCTCTCTAGATATGAAAAAGGGGCACGTAGCCCCTTTACTACCATTGTTATGCTAACATATCTTCGATTTCTTTGTCAACTGCTTCATCGCTGATCACTTGACCCAGCTTATAATGATCGTTGATTGCTTCGTTAAACTTATCGTTTGTCAGAAGTGGTTTCCAGAACTCAATACTATTGGTTTCTTTAGCACGGAACTTGCGTTCCTCGGTTTCCATCTCTCCGGTCTCCGTATTCAGGATGGAACGAGAATACCAGCCGTTTGACGGTTTCACTACCCAACCTAACTCTACAGCCAATTCCAGCAAGCCAGAATAAGGATCGATCCCACCGCTAAAGGTTACGCTAATCGGGAACTTAGATTTTTCTTTAACGGTTCGTGATTTTTCCGCATTCAGGATAAAATCATAACCAGTAATTTCGGTTCCTTCTTTCTGCTGACGACGACCGATAATGAAAACTTCATTGGCTGAATACATCGCGCCAGTACCGCCGGACATAACGGTCTTACTAAACATTTCTTGCGTTTCGTAAGTGTGGTTAATAGCGATGCACGGGATATCATTCATAGTCAGATATGGCGTAACCATACGGAACAAGCCTTTAAGTGCTTTAGCTCGCGTCATATCCTGCGCGGATTTCTCATTAATCGCGTCTTCAACTTCTTTTTTGCTTGCTAAGTTACCGATTGAGTCAATAAAGATGATCACTTTATCTTCACGGGTAATTTGCTCAAGCTGGTTCATGATTTCAAATTTAAGTTCTTCAATGTTCTTGATTGGAACATGTACCACGCGATCAGGATCTACACCCATAGATTCCAGATATGCGGAAGTAATACCAAACTCAGAATCAAAGAACAAGCAAGCCGCATCAGGATTCTGTTTCATGTATGCACTAACACAAGTTAATCCCATGTTTGATTTAAAGTGCTTAGACGGACCAGCAAAGAAAATCAGACCAGATTGAAAGCCTTTTTTAAGATCACCGGAAAACGCAATATTCAGCATCGGGATCTTAGTGCGAGTATTTGTTTTTTCGTTAAAGAAGCTGGATTTAGACAGTACCGCAGTAGTTTTCAGGGTAGAGTTCTTTTTCAGTTTTTCCAGTACAGACATTATTAATACCTCTATTCAGTTAATCCGTAATACTTTAATTGCTTCATTGTTATTCGATCTTTGTAGTGCTCTTGAATTAACTTTTTCATCGCATCAACATCGATCGTCACAAATACTTCGTTGCTATGATTTCCGTGAACTTTCTTGAAATGCTCTATGCCTTCCTCTCGTTCACGTTTAATCTTTTCAATGTCTCTCATAGTATATTTCTCACAACGGCGGGTATCGTCACCCAACACCCGCCATTATACACACTTTATCTTAAATGTCAAACAGGTCAGTCAGAGAAGCAACTTTTTCATATTGCAGCTTTGCAGCCGTGGTAATGTTCTCCAGTGGTTTGACGAAAGTCTTATTAAACAACAAAGGCCAGTCTAACCACTTTAACACCTCTGATTCAATTTCTGGCGGAATACGAGTACCAGACAACCAACCAAAACAGATTTCCCCAAACGGATTTCGATCTTTGAGCGGTACGATCATAACTTTCTCGCCCTCACGAATCGGATCTAGTCCGAATTTTCGAGCATTACGATTATAACACAATACACTCTTAACCGCATACGGACAACCCTTAATCGGATACCCGTTTGAATCGCTGTATTTCTGTAGGTTGTTTGCAGATGATACCGCAGCAACCTCAAGATAGTCAAGTTTTCTAAATTCTTGCTCAAAAATACCGTAGTATTCCTGCAATGACTCTTCACCTTCCTGCAACATACGACGAATACATTCTTTCAGTGATTTCTGACATGCTTTAGGAGTAGAACTACGCTGTGTTTCCAAGCCCATGATTTTTAGCTTAGGTTCAGCAAAGCGCGTTCCTTCCATATCCCAAACATTAAGAGCATAACGCTTTTTACCAGTCCAGAATCCACCGATACCCGCAGATTTCAACGGAGGACCAGCAATTGCCTCACGGTCCATAAACATCAAGTGCTCATAGTTGTTCATGTACTCGCATAACTCGCGATATCCCTTGTCGATAATAGGTTCCATTCGATGTTTACCGAAATTATCAAGGAAGTCAACAAGTTTTTCGGTATCGTCGAAACGATCTTCCCCACCAACCTTATCAACAACATTGTTAACCAGCACATAAACGGAGTCAGTATCACAATAACGAACATATGCAAAATCAGTTGTTCCGCAAAGCTCGTTTAAGTATTCGTTAATCTTACGCTCAATCCACTGAATTGCAAGCTGACCAAACAGTGTGATCGCACTAGCGTTACGGAGATCATAAAAGCGGAATTTAGGATTCCCCAACGCACCATAAAGGGAGTTGATCAAAACTTTACGAGAAAGCTGGTTTGTATTGCACAAGATCGACTCGTCTTTACATTCTTCCAGCAATTTCTCTAGGGTATCTTTGCTTAATTCCGAAAGCATAGATTTAAACGCTTCATCGAAGTCATGACGAACTTCAACGTTATAGCTAATGGTTCCCCCATAAACATGATTTTCATCGTGTAGAATCGCTTTACAGAGTTCAGCATTGCGATCACATGCCAACATCATGTTTTTGTACTGCTTACGCTGATCGAATACCTTTTTAATCTCAATCGGTACGATACCATGAATATCTTTTCGATACATCCATCCGTTAGGCGAGCAAGAATACTCATCACTCGGACGCGGGGCAGTTTTATTGATATACTCGTGCATCGGTGCAGCATCAAAAGACCCAGCGATAGTTTCCGGCGAAATATTAACCTGACGAATAATAGATGGATACAGACTTGTTAAGTCAAAGCTCATCATCCAACGGTAAGCATTCGGCACAGGTTCTTTTACAAATGCGCCAGGATAAGTCTGCTTAGGCTGTATCTTATTTTCCGGTACTACTTTACCCTCTGCTTTCAGAGATCCGAAGATAATAGCATCCCATACTTTCATCGGATTATAAACATGGTTAAATTTAATCTTTGCATAGAAACATAGGCTATACACCAGATCAATAAAACCACGTTTTTTATCAATCGCCAGCACACGGTCAACGTCGCCGATGTTATAATCGATGTAAAGTTGATGGTTGTCATCACGCAATTTCTTTAACGGACCATCATAATCAACCTTACCGATTCCTGTCTCATATTCAGCAACATAATCTAATGCATATGTTGGTTGAGTCGTAAAGCTAAATTTCTTGTACAGGTCAATGTAATCAAGGCTTTCGATCCCCATGATCGTAAATGCTTCACGCTCGTTGCCAAAATCATCCTGTGAGATTCTGGATTTAATCTTACCGCACGGGCTTAAACGGTTTGCCGTTCGACTTCCAAACTTATTACTGATACGCTTAATGATATACGGGATATCGAATGTTTCTGTGTTCCAGCCAGTGAAGCCAACTGGTCGGTTTTCCTCAAAGAATCGGATGTATTCTAATAGCAATTCATCTTCTGTATCATAGACGTTATAAACAACGCGCTCTACAATATCAGGTCGAAGAATAGATTTTCTTGCTTCCCAGATTTCACCGTTTTTTCCTTTCAAATCAAATACAAAGAAACGATCATGTACGGAGTCATAATGCGTAATTGCATCGATAGGATATTTCGCCTCTTCTGGTTTAGGAAATTCCGGTGCAGTGACCTCAATATCAACCCATGCTACACGGATTTTATTTCGGTCATATCGAATCTCACCTTTATATGTATCAGACAGATAGGAGATGATAAAATCATCCATCCCTAGTGCCTCTTGCCCCATTTCCCCCATCTTTTTACGCCATTTGTTGGCCTCGTTCATAGATGGGAATTTTTTAGCAATGCAAGGCTTGCCGTAGATATCTTTATAATTAGTAACCATACCAGGCGCGGCATGATGAAATAATGTTGGCGTATATTCAACGTAACGCTCTTGTTCTTGTCCAGCATCATCAATATAACGCTCGTAGATCTTATCACCTACCCGCTCACATGACAGAAAATACATAATATAAACTCCTTCACTTACGAAAGACACTCATTATAGGGTAGTCGAACTAGTTTGTCAACACCCCTATCCCATCAGTATCTTAGCTACTAAATTATGTTAAGTTTAGAAAAGTTTGGATCTCTTTCTAGTGCAGCTTTATTGTAAGCAAGTGCAGCTTCTATTTCATCATCAAAATTACCGACAAACTTTTTCTTTCCATTTATCCTTATAGCAACAGCCCATTTCTTGTTTTTCTTATGCCAAGATACACCCATAAATCCAGATGTGGTATTTTTGATCTTGCTAGTGTTCATTCTGTTTTGTGATGGTGTTGCTTCACGAAGGTTTTCTATCCTATTGTTTAATGGGTTATTGTCAACATGGTCAATAACTTTTGGCTTAGGCGGACAATGACCATGAAACATGTGATAAATGACCCTATGGATTCTACAACCTTTTCCATCTATTCTTACATAGATATATCCTGCTGCCCCAATAGTACCCGCAGTGTCTCCAATATGAACTCTGTTACAAGGCGATACTTTCCAAATTAACTGACCGTCGTCGTATCTAAAAAGACTATGGTAATATTCGTATAGTCGCTTGTCTTCTTCCGTATAATGAACAACTTCAATCATAAACACTCCATAAGCGTGCTCTAGCTAGAGCACGCTACCTTTAATCATCTCCCAATTTGATATTTCTCTATCAGCGTCCACTCTTCTTTCTGTTTAAAAGACAGTACGCGGAAATTATTAACTTCGGTAGTTTCAAAATCACTATCAATCAGGGTGCATAGATTCCACTGCGCAAGAAGTTTTGCAATGTTATTACGGCGCAATTCATCTTCCCACGTCATTTTAACACTACGACCATCTAATTTCAACAACTCCTTGAAATGAACGATGTAATAACGCCCTTTCTTCTGGAGAATATGACAAGACTGATACAGCGTCTTGTCTCGATTGTTGGCAATGCCGCAGCGGGTTAAAGTCTCCTTAATTTTAAGGAAGTTTTCAGGATTAATCAAATTAATTTCAATCATTTTACCACCTTTCTATAATCTTTTTAAGTCGTTTCCTTTCTGTCTGATTCTTAGTAACACCCGCCAAAAGTTCATCGGTCGCATACGGTTTAATGTGCTTCAATAACTTGTCCATATATCCCTTTTCATTAGCCAAATCGAGATAAAACCGGGCGTCATCCATATTTACACAATATGCTTTCGCCACCGCCATTAAAACCAATTTTTGGTCCAATTCTTCTGTTAGTTTAGCCCATTTACCGTATCGTTTCCCCTTAGAAATACTCTGTAAGAGATAATCAAAGTGCATTTGATCTGGGAGGCCATGACCGATTAAATTCATCACATACGCGCTATATAGACAATCTGCGTGCTGGGAAAGAGCGGTGTTAATCCATCTCTGGTTATATGCAGAATTGTTTCCCACATTAACGCGCTGTTTATCTAAGGTGATATGATCCATCAGAGCAAATAATGCATTGTCGGTTTTCTCGGTGAATGTGTCCGCTAGTTCAGACACTTTTTCCCAATCACGAGAGCGCCATGCAATTTCATGCTCGTTTAATTGTGTATCATCTTCACCGAAAAATTGACCTAACATTATACGAACTCCAATTCAACCATTAATTGCATTAACAAAAAGACAATGTGAATCTCTTTATCCGCCGCGTGCGCAAACATCTGATTATTTTCGCCTATAATCTCAGTGAGACGAATAATAGACGCTGGCTTAACTTGAGTATACAACTCATTATAAAGTTTCTTGACAAATTGAGCGTATGTATTGGTATATCGCGGTGCTAGTTTACGCACATTAGCAAACTGTTTAGTTTTAAGTGCTTCCACCACATCGGTTACTTCGGTATTGCTACTTTCGATAACCATGCTCAATACGCCAGCATCAATTTTACCATGTTTAGCGTAGCGGTCCAAAAGTTTCATTACGCGTCGGAAGTCTGGGAAGTTCTGCTTAACCAGTTCCGCTAATACGCGCATTTCTTCTACTGGCACACCTTCTTTATCAAGAATTGCTTTACACCGGACGATCATTTCTTTCATCATGCGAAGCTGATCATCTTTAGTCGGAGATCCAAACGTGATGGGATCAAATCGAGATCGTAACGCTGGGATAATACCTTCTAGATCGTTTGCTGTGATAATGAATGTCACATTGTTTGAGTATGCCTCAGAGAAACTACGCAAGTGTCTTTGAGCATCAGCCAGCCCCGCTCGGTCATACTCATCGATAATAACAACTTTGCCTTTTTCTCGTTTTTCTTCATCGAGTGATACACTCTGCGCAAAGCGTGTAATCTCATCGCGGATAAAATCAATCTTACAATCTGCGCCGTTAACAAACAGATAATCAACACCCACATCTTCACAAAGCGCCTTAGCAACGGTTGTTTTACCAGTACCAGGCGATGGGCTATGCAGAATCATTGAAGGGATTCGGCCTTGTTTAACGATCTGCGCGAAGATCTTTTTATCTGCTTCCGGCAGAATACATTCAGAAATTGATTTAGGACGATATTTCTGTTCCCACTGAAACTCATTTTCATTAACACTCAGCATATAATCACCTCTCACAAATTACATCATTAAAAAGGGGAGTATAATACTCCCCACAAACATTATATTAGTCGGTGTAGCTGGAGTCAAGGTCACACGCGATCATATAAGATACGGTTTCACTTGCCAGCCATACAGCCTTACGGCGAGTGAAGCTCAGTTTGTAATCGCCGAAGTCAGTAGCAACCAGTTTCATGTTGTCTTTACGAATAAAGAAATGGAAGTCGGCGGTTCCGGTATATTCGCCCATGTCAAGACAAAACATCTCATTAGGATTGTTTTTGTCAATCTCTTCCCAGCCTTTGATCATAAGACGACCATCAATCGGTAGAAATTCAAGGCGGTCCACTTTAAGCTGATTGCTCATTTTCATAAGCTGTTTCAGATCGTCGTTGCTCAGTTCGTAATCTACATCGCTTGCAGGTGGAGTAACTCGGCCTTTCGGTGATACGATAGCGGCAGCACTAGCACCGGGATAATTAATTTTCAGTCGATCGTTAGACACACGAATGTTTCCAGTGCGGTCATCAACCGTAATATCTGCTTCATCGCCTACCAGATTCAGAATACCCAAGAAAGAGTTAAGATCATAGATCCCGATTTCGTGTTCCAGTTCTTGATTTAGAGTCGCTTCACCATATACAACGTTTGTCATGTTTTTGGTGATCAGCACATTTCCTTTTTTCAGGATGATACCTGGGTTAATAGCGGAAAAGTTTTTCAGAGTAGCAATGGTTTCTTTAGTCAGTTTCATCAAATCACCTTTATCATGTTAATCAATTAATTACGGGTTTACTTCGTGTTCGTTACGAATCTTGAGCATTTTGTTTTGGAAGTTTTCCGCAGCTTTCTCATCAATAGTATGAGTATATCTGAATCCAATATATGCTGTCAAGTATTGTTGCAGAGCATAGACAGTAACAGGATTCTTTGCGGTCTTCTTGCCTTCGAGATATACCAGATCACCGCAAGGTTCAAAAGCAAGTTTACGACGAATCACATTATCAACAAACTCATCAACAACAAAATGCCAAATGTTGCTATCGGTTCCAATATCAAAATTAACAACACTGCCATGTTTGACATAATCAAACGGTATCGGGAATAGTTTATAGTCAAGTTCGATAAACATTAATTGTTCTTTTAAGCTCATACGTTTCATTCTATCACTTCCCATCAGCAATTGCGATCAGACGAGTTACTACTACGCTAGCGGCTTCAATCAGCAGTTCATCAGTGTCAATCTGATAACCCTTTTCGAGAATATCTTTACCTCGAATAGTTTTAGCTCCTTTAGCAATTGAATCATCATAATACTTGCGCATTGCCGCGATCCATTCTTTTTGCACCATATCATCAATATGCGCGTACAGTTCAAAGCGTGCTTGCTGCGGGATAACCTTCATTTTAGCTTTCTCACTTTCCGGCATTTGCAGTACCCACGCTTTACGGATCTTGTTCATTGCTCGGTCAAATTCGAGACTGGTTTTCTTGTTCTGAATGTCTGCTACAGTAATTTTAGCCAGGTTTGCGGAAGTAGTCATAATATTAATCTCCAAAATAAAATCAGTATATCACGTTCTAAAGTTTGTTGCAACCCCAGCATCAGGGTAATCAAGTTTATCAAAGTTGGGGACCAGCATAAACTCATGATGACGACAAGACAACATTTTTGTTATGTCTTCATCGCTGTATATGCTGTTTTTCATATCCCCCATACTAACTACATATTCTTCACCGGAATATAGATTGATTAATGTATACAATTCTAACTCCGGCTGCGTTACTCTGTCAAATGTTAACATTCATTTCAGTGAATCGCCCACGTTTAACCATCTTGAGATGACGGCTAAAATCATCAGGGTTATGGTCACGATGGCTGATAATATACACGTTATCATCTAACTTGTCAATGATGGAATCAAGTGCTTTTACGCCTTGAACGTCAGTAGCCCCATCATAAATTTCATCGAGTACCAACAAAGAAATATTAGTACCAGATACTTTACCAGCAACATCACGCCATGTAAAGAGCATCGCAAGATCAATACGTGCTTTTTCGCCTTGACTGAATGATGTATACGAAAACGATTCACGCCCCCGTGATTTAATTGTCTCGTTAAACTCTTCATCTAGCGTAAAGATATAATCCGCTTCCATGATCTCCAGATAATAAGCAATTCGATCATTGAAATATGGAATATATTTCTTGACGATAGACGCCTTAACACCGGAATCCTTCAACATTTCTGTTACAAATCCGCGATGATATTTTTCAAGAACTAGTTTTGATTTTTCATTGGTAATCTCTACCAGTTCGTGCTCCAGTTTAGCAAGTTCTTCGGAATTGTCAACCCTTTCTTTTTGTAATTCCTGAATTGCTTTCTGGATCTGTTTAGCCCGACCGACAGATGCCGTTAAATTCGCTCTCTGTAACTCTATAGCGCGTTTAATTTCCAAGACCTTAGTTTGTGCTGTCTGGAAAGAATTTGCTTTCTCCGCGTATTCTACGCGTTTCTCGTCAATCAGAGACAGCTTATGTTCTGCTTGTGCTTTTTGTTCGCGTACAGCCTGATCATTACCCTGAATGATCGGTTGTGTACACGTAGGACAAACCCCGCCTTTCTCGTGCATATGGATAACACGGTCAAAGTTCTGGATCTGCGCACCAATCTGAGCAATAGCAGTATTGATTTTAGCCAATGCCGCGCTAGGGTCTTCCGGCATAACAACAGCCAATAGCTCATCGGTCAATCGCGTTTCTTCGGCTTTAAATGCTTTAGCCGACTCTACCTCTTTATCATACATATTCTGTAAACGCTGGAGATTCTCGGCACTCGCCTTGCTCGCGTCTTCTATGTACTTTTTGTGAGTGTTGATTTGTTGCTGAACGTGATTAGCTTTCATTTCCTGCATTTGGATATTCTGGGTAATCTCGCGCACATACGCTTTATTCAGCTTGTCCATTTCTCCTAATGTGGCAATATCAAGCAAATCCTCGACCAGCTTACGGCGACCCGCTGCCGGAAGACTCATAAACGGAACATAACCAGCAGTGCCTAAAACAACGATCTGTTTAAAGCTGGCTAGGTTCATGCCTATGATACCTTCAAAATATTCCTGAAAGTCTTTGGTGCTTGCGCTCTCGTCGATCTTTTGACCGTCGCGATGCACTTCGAATACTTCCGGCTTTTGACCACGTTTAATATAAAATTCTTTCCCGTCCAGTTCAAACCAGACTTCTACTAACAGTTTCTTTTTGTTGACGCTGTTAATCAATTGGCCTTTCTTGATACTACGAAACGGTTTGCCAAACAATACAAAGCAAAGCGCCTCGATCATTGTTGATTTACCAGCACCGTTAACACCAGTGATTAGTGTCTTTTTGAATCCGTCTAGCTGAATCTCTACAGGTTCAGCACCTACGCTCATTATATTCTGATAGCGCAAGGTTTTAAAATTTAACTTTGCCATTAATCCACTCCGCGATCACACATTCCATAATATTAAATGCTAACACATCTTCATCAATGTTGTAAACACTTGCCGCCTTCACTTTAACTAGTGTGTCTCTACGATCTGGCAACATGATCACATAATCCAGTGTCGCCGGATCATATGTCATAAAGGGATCAATGTAAATCCCTTTATTCAGTGCCAGATATTCGCGAAGACCTTCTATAACCCTGTGTCTAAGGTAGGTCATCGATAGAATCATTTTAGTTTATGTTCCTCTAAAAATTCTTCAATTTCACCTTGCAGGTCTTCCGCTTGCTGTTCCAGAATATCGCGAAATTCACCTACAGTCAAGCGGTGATCACATTTCACCAGTCGATGCGGGAGAATATATCCCTTGTACATTGTCTCTGACGCTTCCAGGAATACACCGCTATGCATGACAGAGATCCAACCTGTTAGCGTCAATGGAGTATTCGGAAAATAATACTTGCTGGATTGTATCCACTGGACGAAAGCACCATATACAATCGGATTATATTCACCAACCACACTCTTAATAATGGCTTCTACTTTGTCTTTTACAAATACGCCAATGTCCATAGTTACCATCAAATCCTGTGGATGAATCACTTTAAGGTAACGACGATAACCGTCATCATACCACATCTTAACCACTGGCTGACCCCACATTTTAGCAATACGCGCTTTCAGATAGCCATAGATTGGATTCTTGTGATATGATTGTTTTATTGTGTATGTGTGCACCAATTCAATAAAATGTTCCATTACCAGCGAATCAGAATCAGCCGCGACCATAGTCATATTCATAATACGTTCCCCCTTCAATCTCATATTGTTTCAGGTCTTCTAAAAGTTCATCCATTGCTTGTTTCAGCACATGACGCAGCGTAAAGTAATAGCTTTCATCAAATTCTATTTCCTCGCGAGGAATAGAACGAATCTTACACTTAACTGTAGTGTCAGTGAGTCGCTTTTCGAGCATCATCCGAACTTCTTCATGCTCTTTGGAATACCATACATCAACGGAGATCCCCTTACGTCGAGCAAACATAGGCAACGCTGCATTAAATTCCATTACTTTTTGTGCAAGTGTTTTCATCTTACAGACTCCATAGATCCACGCGCAATAACATTCTGGGTAATATCAGCAATCTTACGGGATACAATTGTCGCTAGTTCCAGTCTAGTGATATTGTCTCGGTCGAAAGGAATTTCGTCATGTGTCCACATCCCGTAGTTAGAACGGAAGGATAGCATATGTTGACCATTCCGAACAACCTCAAAAACTCGGATCTTAGTAAACTTCTCTAAACTTGCGTTAAATTCTTTCAGTGCGTCAGTAATCATAATATAACCTCCATCAATTTTTAGTGAGTATAACGGGGATTTCTCCCCGCGTCAACTAACTTTTTGCGCTATTTACTTCTGCTAAAAGTTCATCAGAGATACGCTTAACTGCCGCAAGTTCTTCCGGTTCTAGGTTTTGTTCTTCCAGATATTCATAGACCATCTGAATAGTGCTTTTAACTTCAATAACACCTGTTTCCTGTGATGCGCTACTCTCCAGCTTATGGACCACTTTTAGCTTATGCACAACGGCCTCTAACGCGCTTTCTAACTTAGTTAACCCATTATCAGCAACCGTTGCGATAAGACGCACACTCAGCCCCTTATAGCGTTCTACGTCGATTTTATCATCTGACGGGTAAGTGATCCGCACATGATATGTTTTATCATTCTGGATAAACTCTTTTTTGTGTGTATCTGTATCAAATACCCAAAAACCACGCGGATCGTTTTCGTCACCCGCCGTTAGTGTGTATGGTGTACCAATATACGTTACGTTACCGCCATCACTGATAGTATGAAAGTGACCGGAAAACACTTCACGGTATTTCTTGAGGAAGTCCGCGCTATAACCTTCGGATTTTAGACCTTTATAGAAATAGTAACCGGATAATTCCCAATGACCTACACAATATTCGCTGAATGAATTTTGAATAAACTCTAAAACCTCTGATTTATTGTCATCACAAAACCACGGGAACAGATCAAATGATACACCATCAAAGGTAACTGTTTCCGGCTTATCAATAACCTTAATACAATCATACTGGCTTAACACTTCACGCGGTGCGTTAGGCTGGATCTTGTTTCGTTTAAACATATCATGATTCCCGACCGTGGTATAACAAGTAATTCCAGCCTCTTCCAGTAATGGGATGACCTTAGTACGGTTAAATTTCATGGTTTCATGAGTTATCGCCTTGCGGCAATCAAACCAATCCCCTGTTTGAATCCATGTCTTAATACCATTTTCTTTAGAATAATCAACCGCTTTCTTGATGGTATCAAGAATATACTCATGCACCCACGGATCATCGCCACCGATACCAGTATGCAGATCACCCAAAAGCAAAATTTTCATAGTCTCTTCCTCTCTTCGTTTTCGATGCTCTCACTATATCATAGAAAAATAAAAAGGGAAACCCCTTTCGGAGTCTCCCTTATAAAGCCATTACAGCATACTTAATACCGTTTGCCGTGTACTAATCCACATAGCAGAAAGCAGCTCTGGCGTGTGTGGCTGTTTGTAGATATCACGTAACTTTCCGATAGCGTAGATATACGCATCACGGTTATCATCGATGATAGCCTTTTCAGCCCACAATTTAAGGCGTTCAATCTCTCGCGCGTTCTTACGCAGGATCTTTCCAGCCTTTTTAGCGGCTTTCGCCTCTAGGTCTGCTTGAACTTTGTCTACTTCATTCACCGCAATTTGCTCATGTTGTTCATTGTGAGTCATATTATTTTCCTTCTGGGATATAGTCGATGATTAAAGAAAATTCATCTTCTGATACATTATAGCTATGTGAGATTGTACCCGTCAAGACCTCAAGATCCGGTGACTTGATATTACACGGATCAATAATCACCGGAACGCCGCAATCTCTCAAAAATAATTTGGCGAAATACGGCACAAGGTCAGTTTCAAACTCTGCTTCTTCCAGCAAACGGGAAATGTTAATTTTCAATCTCATAAAATTGGTCCAGGCTAGGCAATTCCTCGGTCAGTACATCTTCAACCTTTGGCGCTTTCGGTTTATTGACCGATTCCTCGTAGTTGTTGATCTTATCGTAAATGTCCTGTATGAATGCCTCATCCGCAATCTGGCACATATCAGCGTCGCGTTCGTCATATACATGATGCACAAAATATTTGTATTTTGCGGCGGTTGCTGTTCTTTCTTTTTTAATGCGCTGTACAAAGGCATTAAAGCACGCTTGCGTAATGTAAGCATGAGGATTTTTATACTTTGTCTCGTCAAAATTAATCAAACCCTTGACCGCCGCTTCGATTCCATCGTCGATCATTTCTTCGCGCCACGTTTGACTATAGCCAGAAAAGTTAAAACGCCGTGATAGATTTTTAGAGATTTGCATAATTGCTAGGCCGATTTGATCACTCATCGGAACTTGGCGACCCTCGGCAGCAATTCGTTGTTTCCAACGACAAATTTCTTCGTAAAGCTCTTTATTGTTTACATAATCAGACACTTCGCACCCTCGCTATTATTTAGGAAATAACCCTTTCGGGCTATTCCCCATTACCATTATACTTTCTTTGCTTAGTTATCCACAATCTAACCATCTCTACAGATTCACCATCAGACGGGTCAAGAGTTTTCCCCTTTTTCTTCATGCGGTGCTTGAATCCATTAAATCTGGCGTTCTCCTTCTCATTAAAATCGAACATCTTCTTAAATGATTTTCGACCTTTGCGCTCACCACATTCTAAAGAGATCATGCGGTCTGTTATAACATTGGCGTTAGGCAGAAAAGTTTTTAGATAGTCCACTAACGCCCAATCAGGAACATATAAATTAACCTTCTCTTTGCTCTCGTTGTCTCTAAGGTTGCAACGTAAGCATAATTGAAATGCTGGTTCCAGATAGTCAGAAACATGACGCGCTTTCAAAAACTCATTTGTCGGGAGATCGCAACTATGCGCCAATCCTTTTAAAATGTCGATCTCCCACCGTTGAGGGTTAAAGCTGAACAACACAGCAACATTTTTATGATGAATGTAAGAGTTAAGACCATAAGATCCGTATGGTATCCGCTCACCAATACCATTTGTGCACGCCTCTCGGTCACGGTTAACGGTATAAATGAAGTCATCACCACATTCATCTTTAACCATATCAACCAACCGTTCAAAGGTATTATTTGTTTCTGCCTGGTGACGCGACCAGCGTTCGGAGTCCGTCATAAGGATGATATTAACTCTATCGGTATTTTTGTATTCTTTAAAATACAACCGCGATTCTAGCGCACTAGGAACAAAATCGCAATTCGCATAGTACCGCAGATACTTTCCGCTGTATGTATCAAAGAGATTTGCACATGCTATCGTAACCTTTTTAAAGTCTCCCCATGTACCATGTTTATTGTCGTTCAAGAAAACAATTTTCGACCCGTTTTTCCGGTGTCCGTCGTTATGTTTTACCATAACGTTAATTTTCTTTTCTAATAACGCCTCATAAAGCCCTCTAAGCGAAGAATCGATCATATCAGTACCATCCTTCGCACTTTCTATCTTTTCTTTGATAGCGGACTTCTCAGAATCTTTTAGAACTAGGTTCTGTAGGCATTCTGATTCATCGGCGATTGGTTCGCAATGCTTCGTGATAAGTTCAAGATTAGACTTAAACGGATACTCATTAAATTCAACCAGTTGAGGAACTTCATCAATGTAAAGCGCATATTCACTAAACATTTTTGAGCGTTCCATATTAGATAACGCGGTGTGTGTAATGAATATCACATCAGCACCGTCTTTAACTGATTGCATTATCGACGCTTGCACTGTCTTAAGGCTTCTTAGTCTGGTGCTATCAATCAAGACAGCACGACCGCCCATTCTTTTAAACTTATTGTAAGATTGTTCACTTAAAACACGAGATGGCGAAGCAATAACCGCTTTTTCTTTTGTCTCTAGGACGTGGGAAAGTATAGCATCAGTTTTCCCCGCCGCTGGCAATGCGATTAATGTTTCAATCTTCATTAGAAACCCTTACGTCGTGCTTTCTGGCATTTCTTGATCATCTTATCAGAGATTTCTCGCTTTGGTGCAATCTCTTTCACACCGAAAGCACTAATGCCAAATTCAGAGAGAATATATTCAACCAACAATTCACGCACACGAGATTTACCGATATTCACGCCGTTATTTTTCAGATATGCCTGACCTTCGACTTGCATCAGATCTAAATCCGCGTCGGTAATATTGATTTCTTCCATGCGTCCAAATCGAGAATAAACCATGTGTGCGATTGCATTGTGTACTAACATAATATATTCCTCACTCAAGAATTACTTAATGATACTTACTTTACCAGATCCGTGACAATGAGCGCAACACCCATCACCACGCAATCCTGTTCCGTTACAGTGTTTACATGTCTTCAACGGTAAAGCCATTATAGCAAATAAAGCAATAATGAACACCGAAACTAAATTCTCAATAATCATAAATCGCCCTCAGTTCTTTATAGCCTCCAATGTGCTCGTTGTCAATGAATATCTGGGGATATACAAATCGGAGGCTCTTTGAGTTCAGCCTCCCCGCCAGTTCTTCAATCATATCACGGTCGGGAATAATGTCAACCCCGACCTGTTTGAATACTGGTTTAATTGTATACGGAATACCCAGATCATCCAGTAGCTTCATTGCACTAATACAACCATAACAATGATAAGCCTCTTTCGGTATGCCGTATATCTCGATCATTTCTCAGCCTTTAATCTTTCAAGTTCTTCTTCCAGTTCCTTGATGCGTTGATCACGTTCAAAATCACGCTGTAACTTAGTGACAAATACTCGTTTAAACTGATTGTAATCATCAATCTTAAACACTTCTTCTTCACCATAGCGACGTACAGAAACTTCGTAGTTGTTGAAAAATTGTTCCAACATTACATCAGTAGTCAGTTCTGCCGATATCACTTTAAAATAACGTTCTTCTGATTGCACAAACCAATTGGAGGCATATTCATTTACCGCATTAACATCTCGACAGGGGTATGTTTTGCCATCAATTTCAATCACAGAAACACATTCGATACCTGACGCAATTTTTTCAAAAGCGATAACTTTAAATGGACGATCACCGATAAAGTCTGCTATTGCATCATTTGCAACACTGGTTGCAAAGGCTTTCCGCGCTTGCTCGTTTTTCCACTGATAGGTCATACCAACAACAAACATATTACCATCCACAAACATATTACCAACCTCGCTCTTTACCAATCAAAAATTCAACTTCACGACGTTTAATGTCTTCTTGAAGGTCTTTAATCTTCTGGCGATCTTGCATGATTTCGTCCATTTTGTCAAGTGCCGCAACGAAGTCATCGAAACGCTCAAAGGTTTTACCTTCATTTGCTTCGCCAAATTTAACCATTGTCAGACCGTAACGACTACTAAACAGACGTTTCAACTGTCCAACGATCTTAGAATCAGTGGTTATAACTTCTAACTCTTCTACTTCTTGAAAGAATTTTCTATCAGAATCAATAAACCAGCTAGTTCCTTTATGGTCGCTATCTTCGGTTGCACTCATTAGAGTATGGTCTTTACCGTCAATTTCAATTACATCAATTTGCCCACACGGGCAAACATTTTTAACAGTAAAAGGTCTATAATTTATTGCTCGTGCAATAACATAATTAAGGTTAGACACGTTTTCGGCATAATGACAGAAGTCGGTCAGAGCCTTAGCATCTTTCCAAGTGTAAGTTTTACCAACCTCCCATTTAAGGGAAACTGCTTCAACTTCACGAAAGAATTTTCTATCGAATGGACTAAAGAAATATGTTGAAGTCCAAATGTCTTTTCCTGTAGCAGTTTTCGTCGTGTGCTCGACCCCATCGAGTTCTATTACATCAATCCAACCATTACTCTCGATCTCGATGATGGTAAATGGCTTGTCACCAATAGCTACGCTAATATCGCTGTTAAGTGGAGAAAGACAACCCTCCACGTTAGTAATAAACTCAATTTTAGCGTTTTCATCTTTCCAGGTGTAAGTTTTACCAATTTCCCATTTCATAATTATATTCCCCTTAACCGATTTTATCAAGTTCGTTTAATGCTTTCTCTGCTTCCTGTATAGCTTGCACTCTTTCCGGCATTTTGTCAAGAAAATCTTTCAACTCTTCAAAACTGGAGATATGACGCAATGCATTAGCACCGATAGCCGCATGTGATTTACATTCAAAGCGAATTTTATAATTATCCATCGTCAATCTGAGAAGGTCCATCAGTTTAGATTCTTCTGGAATACTAATTTCTTCAAATCTGTTACGGTCGTGATTCAGAAACCAACAAGATAGACCTACATCGGTTGAACTCATATAAGTTCCATCATGAAGATATACAGATCGCACGTATCCTTTTTTCGCATCAACCGATGCGATTTTAAATGGCAATCTAAGATATTTCAAATAATCAACATCATACCATTTAAAAAATTGTTTTGCATCTTTTACATCTTTCCATGCATAGGTCTTACCAACTTCCCATTTCATAATATCATCTCTCATTTTTGATACGTGATTCTAATTGGATCATACGGTCGCGCGTTTGCTTGTATTCGCGGATAGCACCGATCCGGCTAGGCATACCATCTAGGACGCTCTTAATCCCTTCTAGGGTAGTGATTTTCGCAATGCTATTATGTAACCCCATCTTATCGATCAACTGAATGTCGTAGGCTTCCATAAGCAGACCCAGACGTTCTAAGGTTAAATCTTGTTCTTGTTCTTCTGATTCTGGAATCTTAGGTTCAATAGTAACTTCGGTAAAGAAACAACGCTCACCCGCCAAAAACCAAACACCATGACAATTAATAGGGGATTCTCGTAACGTCATCGGCTCTGTCTCTTCACCGACAATGGTAATTGCAATAACATCACCAACAGCATCAAGTGCTTCTACCTTAAACGAACGATCACCAATCAAATCAAGAATCATATTGTTAATGCTTGGCTGAAATTTAGTCAGTTCGGCTTTCGACGCTTCGCATTCAATCTTGTAAGTTTTACCAACTTCCCATTCCATAATAATCACCTCAAATAATTTTCACTGGAATACTATTAACAATCTTGTATTGTACTTGATTGTCAGACCCCCGCCACGGCTTCTTCGTTGGCATGTCTTTAATATAACGCCCATCGATGAACATGTCAACTGATTCTACAATTTTTCTTTGCTCATCATTCAATTGGTCAAGGGTATAACCAGACCATAGCCAAATATCTTTATTTGGCATCCATGATTTTACTTCATCGATGATCCGCTGTACACCCTTTAAATTGCGTTTATACAGCGGATCACCTCCTAAGAATGTTATCCCCTGAATAAAATCAGGTCTAAGCAGATCCAGAATCAATCCCATTGTATCATCGGTGAATGGTTCCCCGTTCTTAGGATTGAGTAGACTGGAATTAAAACAACCATCACATGCGTGTGAACATCCGGTAACGTAAAGGGAGACTCTCACTCCCTCACCGTTAACCATATCACAATCTTTAATATCGGCATAGCGTAGTTTGCCGTATGTATCAGAACTCATATTCAATTACCCCGAACTCGTTTACAATCTGCGCTTTATAGTAACCACCGCGAGATGCCAATAGATAAGCTGGGCTTAGGTATTCGTATTCACGGATTTCTACTTGTGCGTTTTCAGTTTCCCAAATCAGTAAAGTCCACATATTTGATTCTCCTGTAAAGTTGTATCTCGTCTTGATGAATATAGTATAGGGGATCGCGAGATCCCCGTCAAGCATTTATTTTAATTTTTTTCGAATGTATTCAGACCATTCCTTCCCCGTCATTTCGGTCCCATTCTGGAAACTGAAACATTCATACGGCATCGAGTCAAGATAAAACAGGATCATACATCGCGCCATATAATACCAATCACGATTAAAGTAAACTACGTTATCGCCAGTACCATCAGCACCTTTATCATAACCATCGCGGGTACGGGCGACCCATTGAATAGTATCATTTTTCTCACGGATAGTAACAGGTTCCCAATATCCAGCACATCCAGCATGACCACACGAACAAGTAAGGAAATATTGACCTTTTGCTTTGTTGTCATCCCATTCACGATGGATTGGTTCGATCTCGTGAAACAGTGCCAAACAATCATGATTATGCAATACTGGCTTACCATCAATCAATGCATGGAATGTATGCAAACGACCAGTAGACAAATAGCTATCCTCACGCTCAACCAGTTCAATAGCAATCTTTTTAGCTCGTTCTTTGTGTCGTTGTGCTTTACGTTTACGGTTTAATGATTTCATAGTCACCTCACATTATTTCAAAGATCGCGATATTGTACATTATGAAAATGAGAACTTGCATTACCAATATTGTAGATAATAAATTCTTCATCCGGCGCTTGAGCTACAAATTGAGTATGAGCAACCGCCACAACCTTAAAAATACGATCCGTGATCTTGTGTTTAATTTCTGTTCCTACTTCCATAGGAACATATTCATGTATTTCTGTTTCAGTCGCAAAACAGCCATCGGCTTCATAAGCACGAACAAATCGATCGCAATCAGTGCGCTTAACAAATTCAAGAGTATACAATTCTCGTGAATTGTCGGTATAAACCAACACAGAATTATTCTGATAGCGAATCACATACAGGTTATTATCATCGTCAATTACGCAAAAGCTACGGATTTGTGTTCCTTCGCCTTTACTCCAACAGATATTAACCACCGTTCCTCTAATAAAAAAACTTTCCTTTAAATTAAAACTAGCCAATGTGCTAGCGTGCATTTTAACAACAACACCATCGCCAATTTCCAGTTTACGAAGTTTAACTTCTTTGCTCAGTACACAAAACATCATAATGTTGTCCTCTCTTTGTTTTCGATGTGAGCATTATACATGAGCTAATCAGGTTGTCAACACCCCAAAACGAAAAAGCCGACCCTTTCGGATCGGCTGAAAATTACATGTGCTTAACGCGGTTTACCATCTCGGAGTGTTTCCCGTGGTTAAATGGACGCAGATCAACAGATCCAAGATATCCACTAACGCGACGGATAACATTCATCTTTTCCAGATTGTCATTACCGCAATCAGGACAAACAAAACCAGACTCGGTCGCTCTCATTTCCTTAGTAGATCCGCATACATGACACACATCAGAAGGGGTATTAACACCAAAGTAATGCAATTTACTCATTGCATAGTCTACTACAGTTTCAAGCCCTTTAATGTTGTTTTTCATGTCTGGGAACTCAACATAAGAGATCATACCACCAGACGCCAGCCAGTGATAGTCTTTCTCAAAGTCGATTTTCTCAAACGGTGTAACTTTCCGGTCTACGTCAAGATGGAATGAGTTGGTGTACCAGTCTTTATCGGTAGCACCCTTAACAATACCAAATTGCTCTCGGTCCAGTCGATTAAATCGATAGCAAAGACTCTCGGCTGGCGTACCGTAAAGACTAAACCCAAGTCCGGTTTCTTCCTTCCATTTGTCAGTATAATGACGCAGGATTTTAAGAATATGCTTACCGTATCGCTGCGCATCTTCCGAATCAAACGGATGAACACCAAACAGGACGCTCAATACCTCATGCAAACCAATATACCCAAGAGAGATACTAGCGCGACCATCTTTCAGCACTTCCAAAATTTCATCGTTTTGATGAATACGGAAAAATGCACCTTCGGTATACAGTACAGGGGCAACATTGGCTTTAGCACCTTTTAAAGCGTCTACGCGACTCATTAGCGCATCAAGGCAAATCGGCATACGATTAGCTAGCTCTTGTTCGAATAGCTCAATCTTGCGCATTACAGACGCTTTACCAGCACGACGAGCGGCAATAAGAGCAACACGCGGAAGATTCAGAGTCACAACACCTAAGTTATTACGTCCGTCTAATACTTCCTCGCCTTTCTCGTTATGCCACACACCCAAGAAGCTACGACAACCCATCGGGCTAACCGGAACACTAGATCCAGTGATACTGCGGTTATTCTTCGCAGAGATATAATCAGGATAAAGACGTTTGCTTGAGCATTCAAGCGCCATTTGTTTAATGTCATAGTTGGGGTCTTCCGGTTTAAGGTTTAATCCTTCTTCAAGGAACATCACCAGCTTAGGAAACACCGGAGTGACACCATCTTTACCTAAACCTTTAGTTCTAACTCTCAGAATAGCTTTCTGAATCAGTTTTTCTTCCCAGCTAGTACCCATACCAAATGTTAAAGTCACAAAAGGCGTTTGACCGTTGGTGGAAAACAAAGTGTTGATCTCATATTCCAACGCCTGATACCCGTCTAAGGTTTCTTTTTCTGTCTTCTCTTGTGCATAGAGAGTATCAGCTTTTATTCCGTAGGTTTCGGCATCAGCAAGGTGTTTATAATATGTTTTCTTAACATACGGCGCTAACACCTGATCGATGTTTGCTATGGTAGTTCCGCCATATTGATGACTTGCCACCTGTGCGATAATTTGAGCGGTTACAGCACATGCAACACCGATTGATTTAGGACTTTCGATTTGTGCGCTACCCAATTTAAACCCATTCTCTAACATGTCTTTGAGATTAACAAGACAGCAGTTAGTAAACGGCATAGCGGGTGCATAATCCATATCATGATAATGAATATCACCGCCTACATGCGCTTTATAGATGTGCTCAGGTAACACGGTTTTAGCAATCTGTTTAGACACCGCACCAGCAATCAGATCTCGACGTGTCGGGAATGTTCGCGCGTCTTTGTTCGCGTTCTCTTTGCTTACTTCGTTTTCTTTACCCGTTGCAATCTCTGTAATGTCTTTGATTAGTTTTTCCATTGTATCACCTATGAAAAAGCGGGATTTCTCCCGCTCGTTGATAGTTATTTTACCAGTTCTGCTAATTCTTTTTCTTTAGCTTCTAGTTCAGCTTTAAGCTGTTCAATCTCTTGTCGCTTCTTATTAGCGGCTTCCTGCTTACTATTTCGGATAACCTGATCTAGATATAAATCCCACCCCTGAATATTTTTGATAATGTAGCCATCAACGTTAAGAGATTTAATGCGCAGGACTTCTTCCAGCTTACTTAAAGAACGTTGTGTTTCGGGAAAGAAATATTCATATTCACCTCGGTCAAACCAGTAACTTAGATGAGCTTTAGCGAAACGACGACGCAGTTCATCAAAATCTTTATCATCTTCGACGATGAGTTTGTCTACATCGCCATTACAGTTAACAGAGACTTTGAATCTAATATTATCAACCCCACCAAAAACATCAATAAGGATAGTTCCTATCTTGTTATTCGCGCTTCCGGTATCCATAAAAGATTCTAGGGTTTCGCGATTAGTAACGTACCAAACATCTTGTTTCCACATAATATAATCCTCTCGTTGTTAAGTGGGAGTATTATAGCATACTCCCTTCGCATGTCAAGCACTAACTTTTTTCTTTACTGCTTTCACTTTCTGGCGAATTGCTCGAATCTCTTCGATCTCTTTTTCAGTCTCTTTAACAATTTCTTTGCGATTCTGAATATCTGTATCGAGATTCTCATCGAGTTTAGGCAGCATGTCAATCAAGAACTTTTTAAAGTCTTTCAGGTTTCGGATAACAGCACCTTCACCCATTACCGCCACACCTACACCATCCGGCAGATCACCAAACAGCTTAACCAGTTCAGAAAGATGATCATGATCCTCTAGTGCTTCCTCCGGTTCAGATGGCAGTTCCACAAAGTGATAACGTTCGTCATTACTAAGCAGATGATACCAATGTAAACCAAAATCTTTCACGGTATATTCTACACCATCAACTTCAATCGCGTCAACACTTCCGAAGTTATCCGCTTTAGTTACCTTGAAGCCGTGTTCTAACTTCTCTACTACCTTAGCAACATGTTCAGAGGGAGTCTCTACAGTAAACCAATAAGGCAGATTATAAGGATTCGGTTTATAGCGTCCACCTACTTTAAATCGCTGACCGCCTTCCTGCATACGGACATATTCAACTCGCGTGATCTCCGCGAAGTATTCAAATTCGCCACCGTCAAACACACAAGCCCATTGATCACAAAAACGGTCTGCCTTAACGGTTTCACCTTTCGCGGTGATCATGGTAGCCGATCCTTGAAATTCTTCTTCAACTAAAAAGCCATATTCGACAAAATCAACAAGTTTCATGGCTTCTTTGTGTTCTGGATCATGATCTCCCCAGAATTTCTTAAATTCTTGCAAACCTTCTGGGGTAAACGAATAACATTTACCTTTTTCAAAGTAAGTCGACATTGCATCTTCTTTCTTGTTCATTGCTTCGTATGCCTCTTTTGATATACGTTTAAAGAATTTGCGCTCATTGTGCATAAACATAACAGCCCAATAATCCACAATATCCTCAGATGAATAAACCACATCCCCAGCTTCAATAGTAACAACATGACCGTTGTCATCTTTTTCTAATACTTTAAAACCGTTTTTGACAATTTCTGCAACCCGAATATGACCACGGCGCGAAGTGTCGTCCAGAGTAATTGAATAGCGAGAAAAGTCTAGAAACTCATCTTTACCGCCTTCACGGAATGCATAGTAATGCTCTTCAAAGAATTTAGCCATAATATAATCCTCTATCACTTCACTAATTGAACAGCACGGAACAGAATGCGATCGCACGGAAGCAGCATACAATTCCAACGCAGATTAAAGTGTTTGGAGGTGTATGTTTTACCATCAACAGATATTTCACTAACATAGCCAATAGGTGACACTCTAAGAACAGTAAACCCGTTCTTGATTGCTTCGTAGGTATCTTTCAGACCTTCGTAGTCGTCCCCTAAGAAGTCTTTACGTGCTTGCTCAGATTTAAAAACATAGGTAACACCAGCTTTAAACATCCTACGCATTGTTGGTTCTCCTTCTTGATTAGATGGGAGTATTTTACTACTCCCATTTCATGTTGTCAACTACTATCTTAAACTTTTTATGAATTGTTTCTTATACTTCTTCGTGATCTCTTCTCTTGTATCAGCGTCGCAGTAATCGAAACCTTCTGTGTCCATAATAGCAACCATCTCCGCGCGTGTCAAGCGTGAAAATCGTTTTACTTTATCAACAGCATATTGAGGATGTAAATGATTGTTGGTGTAGTCTCCTTTGATGTAATTAACATAGTTTGTAGCCCAAACAACGAAATCAGCACCTAAAGCACCAACACCAAACCGCTTAAAGTCTCCGGTCAACGACCCTTCTAGGCGGTTGCAACACGAATGAAGCAATCCCCTTACGCGTCCTTGACCTTTACCATCTAGATCGTGGTCGTGGTCAAGATGGTTTTTGCTCATATCCTCAAAAAGTGGTAATTGACAAAGGGGGCAAATGCCCCCCTGTTTTTCGAATAGTTCTTGTTTGTACTCTTTAGCACTCTTAGCAGTCAGTAACATAAATTCACCCTCCAAAGAAGGTATTTAACCATTAATCTTGTTTTTGACTACAAAGGTTCGGAACTCATCAAAGCCACCGATATAATCACCATTATAGAAAATCTGCGGCATGGTGGCAATAACTTCTACCCCTGCGCGATCCTGAATATCGGCAATGATAGAATCAATCTTTACAGGGCGACCGTTTTCGTCCACACCATCATTAACAGGAATATAGATGTAAGGGATCTTGCGCGATTCACAAAGGCGCTTTGCATTCTGGCAATACTTACAGTTGTAACCTTCAAAACCAAAAATTTCTACCATGTTATACCTCAATCTACGTTAGTTACATAAACTTCTTGTGTATCAGAAGACTTGCCACCTGAACGATCTAGACAATAGGTCTTATTCAACAGGACGCAGTTTAAATCATTCCGCTTGATAAAGTCAAGAAGATGATCATTTACATTTCCCTTATGATGCGTGACATTACTGATACCAAACTGAACACCACGCGCCATAATAGATTCTACCCACCGATAGAATTTAATCTCTTCCTCGTCACTCCAGAACTTATTATATTCAGCAGAAGTGATAAGGTACGGCGGG
>ERZ1034939.15-NODE-15-length-152562-cov-145.032149_pt1 | contig 152562 bp, 136 predicted proteins | sample MGYA00520626_ERZ1034939 | MGnify/ENA primary metagenome ERZ1034939 (study PRJEB33766, sample SAMN09781751) | gut metagenome | biome: gut microbiome | host: Homo sapiens | place: Madagascar | study: EMG produced TPA metagenomics assembly of the PRJNA485056 data...
CTTCTGGTGCGTTATCGATCTGGTCGAATGCACGAGCAGAACCACCGTAGGTTTTTGCCAGAACGGTAGTGATTGCAGCGGTCAGCGTTGTTTTACCATGGTCAACGTGGCCGATAGTACCGACGTTAACGTGCGGTTTTGTACGTTCAAACTTTTCTTTAGACATCGATTGTCCCTCTAAGACACGGATAAATCGGTGATATCACCACATCAACCAGGCGAAATGCCTGAATTGTTGAATACAGTAAAATTGAAACAGAGAGAAACGGGAAGGAGAAGTGAAGTGGTGCTGATACCCAGAGTCGAACTGGGGACCTCACCCTTACCAAGGGTGCGCTCTACCAACTGAGCCATATCAGCACGTATTGGAGCGGGCAGCGGGAATCGAACCCGCATCATCAGCTTGGAAGGCTGAGGTAATAGCCATTATACGATGCCCGCATCCTGAAACTCGGCTACCCAGTTCTTTCTGTAACAAAAAAAGAGATTTCTCTCTTTTTCAGTTTGAGCTGGCTAATTTTTCCAACCAGCTCCGGCGGCATTTACGCTGCCAGAAAGTGGTGGTGGGGGAAGGATTCGAACCTTCGAAGTCTGTGACGGCAGATTTACAGTCTGCTCCCTTTGGCCGCTCGGGAACCCCACCGGACTTGATGGTGCCGACTACCGGAATCGAACTGGTGACCTACTGATTACAAGTCAGTTGCTCTACCTACTGAGCTAAGTCGGCATCAAGTAGCGCGCATTCTATGGATACCTGCGCGGTCATGCAACTAAAAATTTGCATAAAACGTTCTTTCGCTCACATTTTATGCGAACGAAGCGCTAAGCGCTGTAAAAGTAGTCATTACGGGTCAAATAATCAACATGCACGCGTGATTTACACTATATACACCATAGCGTGACGGCTTCCGCGTAACGCAGCGCTATCCATCTTTTTTCTTATTATTCCTGCCATCTGGTGTTAACCTCCTGCCCATTGTCCAAAATTAACTGTGTGATGAGCCACGATCCGGCAGTGTAGCGCTGGCTCACTGAAGCATGCTTATGAGCAAAAAAGAGCAAACGTTAATGACGCCTTATCTTCACTTTAACCGCAGCCAGTGGGCTGCCCTGCGTGATTCCGTCCCTATGACGCTGACGGAAGGTGAAATCGCACGGTTAAAAGGGATAAACGAAGATCTGTCCCTTGAAGAGGTGGCAGAAATTTATCTCCCCCTCTCTCGCTTGCTTAACTTCTATATCAGCTCGAACCTGCGTCGTCAGGCGGTGCTGGAGCAGTTTCTCGGGACGAACGGTCAACGCATTCCTTATATCATTAGTATCGCAGGCAGCGTGGCCGTGGGTAAAAGTACCACCGCACGCGTTCTGCAGGCGCTGTTGAGCCGCTGGCCGGAACACCGCAGCGTGGAGCTGATCACGACCGACGGCTTCCTGCATCCAAACGAAGTCTTAAAAGAACGCGGGCTGATGAAGAAGAAAGGCTTCCCGCTCTCTTATGATATGCACCGTCTGGTGAAATTTGTCTCCGACCTGAAATCCGGCGTGCCTCACGTAACAGCGCCGGTCTATTCGCACCTGATCTACGATCGCATCCCGGGTGGGGATAAAACGGTGGTCCAGCCGGATATTCTCATTCTGGAAGGTCTGAACGTGCTGCAAAGCGGCATGGACTATCCTCACGATCCGCATCACGTCTTTGTCTCGGATTTCGTCGATTTCTCTATTTACGTCGATGCGCCGGAAGACCTGCTGCAGAACTGGTACATCAACCGCTTCCTGAAGTTCCGCGAAGGGGCGTTCACCGATCCGGACTCCTACTTCCACCACTATGCTCAGCTTTCTGAAGAAGAAGCGATCAATGTGGCGACGGGGCTGTGGAATGAGATCAACTACGTGAATCTCAAAGAGAACATCCTGCCGACGCGCGAGCGTGCGAGCCTGATCCTCACCAAGAGCGAGAAGCACGCCGTCGACCAGATTCGCCTGCGGAAATAATAAAGCAGACATAAAAAAACCGGCTTAACGCCGGTTTTTTTCGTTATGCATGTGGCTTCTCGCCGTTTTCATCCTGATCGACCGCAAAGCAGGCCACCAGCTGGCCGCCATAATCCTTCAGCTGCGGCTGTAGCTGGGTGCAGGGGCCAAAGCGACGGCTGCAGCGGGCATTGAATGCACATCCCGGCGGCGGATTCAGCGGGCTTGGCAGCTCTCCCGTCAGCTTAATACGCTCACGACGATCGTCCGGGTTCAGACGCGGCGTCGCGGACAGCAGCGCCTGGGTGTACGGGTGGCGAGGGTTATTAAAGATCTGGTCTTTGGTCCCCTTCTCCACGCAGCGCCCCAGATACATCACCATCACTTCATCGGCAATATGCTCCACCACCGACAGGTCGTGGGAGATGAACACGTAAGAGAGTCCCAGCTCCTGCTGCAGATCCATCATCAGGTTCAGCACCTGCGCACGCACGGAGACATCGAGCGCCGACACCGGCTCGTCGGCAATCACTACGTCCGGGTCAAGCATCAGACCGCGTGCGATGGCGATACGCTGACGCTGGCCACCGGAGAACATATGCGGATAGCGGTCGTAATGCTCGGTTTTGAGGCCGACCTTCGCCATCATCGCCAGCGCTTTTTCACGGCGCTGCTCTTTGCTCAGATTGCTGTTAATCAGCAGCGGTTCTTCCAGAATCTGCCCCACTTTTTTACGCGGGTTCAAAGAACCATACGGGTTCTGGAACACAATCTGGATTTTCTGGCGACGCAGCTTCTGCGCCTGCGGATCGTGCTTGAGCAGATCCTGGCCCTGATAATAGAGCTCACCGCCGGTCGGCACTTCAATCATCGTCAGCAGACGGCCCAGCGTCGATTTCCCGCAGCCTGACTCTCCCACCACCGCCAGCGTTTTACCGCGTTCGAGGTTAAAGGAGACGCCGTCCAGCGCTTTCACCAGGCGTTCAGGGGCAAACAGTCCCTTCTTCACCGGGTAATATTTTTTCAGGTCGATGGCCTGCAGCAGCGGCTGTTGCGTGGTGGCCTGTTGCGTACTCATAGTGTTGGCCTCCCGGCATCATCGAGTGGGTAGTGGCATTTCGACTGACGACCGTCAGCCAGCTGGTTCAGCTCTGGCTCTTCCGCCCGGCATTTGTCCGTCGCATACGGACAGCGCGGATTGAGCAGACAGCCCTGCGGACGGTCATATTTACCCGGCACCACACCCGGCAGCGATGCCAGACGCGCTTTATCCTGAGCAAACTCCGGCAGCGCGCGTAAAAGCGCCTGGGTATACGGGTGACGCGGCGCACGGAAGATATCGTGCGAATTTCCGGTCTCGACCACCTGGCCGGCATACATCACGATGATTTTGTGTGCAGCTTCGGCCACCAGCGCCAGATCGTGCGTAATCAGCACCAGCGCCATATTCTCTTTTTGCTGCAGCTCCAGCAGCAGCTCGATGATTTGTGCCTGAATGGTCACATCCAGCGCCGTCGTCGGTTCATCCGCAATCAGCAGCTTTGGCCGACAGGCAATCGCCATGGCGATCATCACGCGCTGGCTCATCCCGCCAGAAAGCTGGTGCGGGTAAACGTCCAGACGGGATGCCGGGTCAGGAATACCCACCTGGTTCAGGAGATCGATCGCCCGCTGACGACGGGTTTTCTTATTCCCGCCCTGGTGCACCTTAATCGCTTCCATAATCTGGAAACCGACGGTGTAGCACGGGTTCAGGCTGGTCATCGGATCCTGGAAAATCATCGCCACTTCCGCGCCCACCAGCTGGCGGCGCTGTTTTTCAGAAATGCGCTTCAGGTCCTGACCGTTGAACTGCAGGTTTTCCGCCATCACGCGGCCCGGGTAATCAATCAGCCCCATGATCGCCAGCGAGCTCACTGACTTACCGGAACCGGACTCCCCAACGATACCCACCACTTCGCCCTGATTGACGCTGTAGCTGATGCGGTCCACGGCGCGAAACGGGGTGCCTTCATCGCCGAAGTGCACCGATAATTTATCTACATTTAATAACGCCATCTCGTGCCTCTTACTGCTTCAGTTTGGGATCAAGCGCATCACGCAGGCCATCACCCATCAGGTTAAATGCCAGCACCGTCAGCAGGATTGCCAGACCCGGGAAGGTGACAACCCACCAGGCGCTTTGTGCGAACTGCAACACGTCGGAGAGCATGGTGCCCCACTCCGGTGTTGGCGGCTGCGCACCCATGCCCAGGAAGCCAAGAGCGGCCATATCAAGAATGGCGTTAGAGAAACCGAGCGACGCCTGAACAATCAGCGGCGCAAGGCAGTTAGGGAAGATATTGACAAACATCTGGCGCATCGCACCGGCCCCCGCTACGCGAGACGCCGTGACGTAGTCGCGGTTCACTTCCACCAGCACCGCCGCGCGGGTTAAACGCACGTAGTGAGGAAGCGCCACGAACGTCAGCGCCAGGGCGGCGTTACCGATCGACGGACCGAAGATCGCCACCAGCACCAGCGCCAGCAGCAGGCTTGGCAGCGCCAGCATGATGTCGACGATACGCATGATGATGTTATCAACAATGCCGCCGAAGTAACCGGCAACCAGACCCAGTACGATCCCCATAATCAGGGATAACACCACCACCAGACAGCCGACCAGCAGCGACAGGCGCGCACCGTACATCAGACGCGACAGCACATCTCGGCCCACATCATCGGTCCCCAGCAGGTGCGCCAGGCTACCGCCGTCCTGCCAGGCAGGAGGGGAGAGCAGCGCATCGCGGAACTGATCCGCCGGGTTATACGGCGCCAGCACGTTTGCAAACACCGCAATCAGGATCATGATAGCGACATACACCAGCCCCACCACCGCGCCTTTGTTGCGCTTGAAGTAGTGCCAGAACTCCTGCATCGGCGTCATCGGAACCGGTGCAGCAACAACTTTGTTTTCAGAAACCTGTGACATGATGGCCCCTTACTTCTTATGACGAATACGCGGGTTCACCACGCCGTACAGCAAATCGACCAGCAGGTTGACGAGGATAATCATCGTCGCGACCAGCAGTACACCGCCCTGCACAACCGGATAGTCACGGCGCTGCAGCGCGTCAATCAGCCAGCGGCCCAGGCCCGGCCAGGAGAAGATGGTTTCGGTCAGGATCGCCCCCGCCAGCAACGTTCCCACCTGGAGACCGATAACGGTCACTACCGGCAGCATGGCGTTACGCAGCGCATGGACGATGATGACGCGCATACGCGTCAGGCCTTTGGCGCGGGCGGTGCGGATGTAATCCTCACCCAGCACTTCCAGCATTGATGAACGGGTCATACGGACGATCACCGCCAGAGGAATAGTGCCCAGCACCATGGCAGGCAGGATCATATGCGCGACGGCATCCATGAAGTTGCCCTCTTCACCCCAGATAGCCGTATCAATCAGCATAAAGCCGGTGAGCGGGTTGGAGTCGTCCAGGAAGACCATATCGCTGACGCGCCCGGAAACTGGTGTCAGGTTAAGCTGCACCGAGACCAGCATGATCAGCATCATGCCCCACCAGAAGATAGGCATGGAGTAGCCGGTCAGCGCGAGGCCCACGGCGGTATGGTCAAAAATAGAGCCACGCTTGACGGCAGCCAGTACCCCAACAGGGATACCCACCGCGGTGGCGAAAATCATGGCGCAGACGCCAAGCTCCAGTGTCGCTTTAAAACGCGGCACGAACTCGTCCCACACCGGAAGACGGCTTTTCAACGAAATCCCTAAATCACCGTGCAGCACGCCCCAGATATAGTGGAGATACTGCTGCCACATCGGCTTATCGAGACCGAGTTCAGCCAGCAGCTGTGCATGGCGCTCAGGGGAAATACCACGCTCGCCCGCCATAATCATTACCGGGTCGCCGGGGATCATATGGACGAAGGCAAAAGTGAGAAGGGTGATACCGATAAACGTGGGGATAACAAGTCCCAGACGTCGGAGGATGAACTGCAACATAACCCGGATTCTCTCTGATGACGCACGACCAGTGGCGTGACGTCTGTATTGCTCACAAATCTTATCCCCTCTCCTTTCAGAGAGAGAATTAAGCACTGCTGCCGGGTGGCGCTACGCTTACCCAACCTACAGACCGTAGGCCAGTGCAAGCGCAGCGCCGCCTGGCGTTGCTTTTAATTATTCAACCGATACGTTTTCGAAGTGGTGTTTGCCCAGTGGATCAACCACGTAGCCTTTCACTTCTTTACGCACTGGCTCGTACACGGTGGAGTGAGCAACAATCAGCGCCGGAGCCTGATCGTGCATAACAACCTGTGCCTGCTTGTACAGTTCAATACGTTTGTTGTGATCGTCGGTCGCACGCGCCGGCTGGATCAGGTCTTCAAACGGCTTGTAGCACCAGCGAGAGTAGTTAGAACCGTCTTTTGCCGCCGCGCAGCTGAACAGGGTGGCGAAGAAGTTGTCCGGATCCCCGTTATCACCGGTCCAGCCCATCATGACTGCCTGGTGCTCACCCGCTTTGGCGCGCTTCAGGTACTCGCCCCACTCGTAGGTCACAATCTTGGCCTGAACGCCAATCTTAGCCCAGTCAGCCTGAACCATTTCTGCCATACGGCGTGCGTTCGGGTTGTACGGACGCTGTACCGGCATCGCCCACAGCTCGACGGTGAAGCCTTTATCCTGGCCCGCTTCTTTCAGCAGCGCTTTCGCTTTCTCAGGATCGTAGGAGTAGTCTTTAACGTCGTCGTTATAGCCCCACATGGTTGGTGGGATCAGGTTTTTGGCTGCAACGCCAGCGCCCTGGTAAACCGCCTTGATAATCGCTTCTTTGTTCACCGCGTAGGTCAGCGCCTGACGCACTTTCACGTCATCAAACGGTTTCTTCTCGGTGTTGAAGGAGAGATAGCCAACGTTCAGGCCAGCCTGCTCCAGCAGGTTGATGTTCTTGTCCTGCTTCATGCGGGCGATGTCTGCCGGGTTCGGGTATGGCATCACCTGGCATTCGTTTTTCTGCAGTTTTGCATAACGTACGGACGCATCAGGCGTGATGGAGAAGACCAGACGGTCAATCTTCGGCTTGGTGCCCCAGTAGCCTTCGAATGCTTTATACAGAATACGGGAGTCTTTCTGGTACTGCAGCAGCTGGAATGGACCGGTACCGATTGGGTTCAGGTCGACTTTCTCCGGCGTACCGGCTTTCAGCATGTTATCTGCGTACTCTTTGGACAGAATAGAGGCGAAGTCCATGGCCAGGTCAGCCAGGAACGGCGCTTCCGGACGCGTCAGCACGAACTGAACGGTATTATCGTCCACTTTTTTCACTTCAGAGATCAGATCCGGCAGACCCATCCCTTCGAAGTATTCATAGCTGCCGCCAGAGACTTTGTGGTACGGGTTCTGGGCGTTTTTCTGACGGTCGAAGGAGAACACAACGTCGTCGGCATTAAAGTCGCGCGTTGGTTTGAAATCTTTGCTGTCCTGCCACTTCACGCCCTGGCGCAGGTGGAAGGTATAGGTTTTACCGTCTTCGCTGACGTCCCACTTCTCAGCCAGACCCGGAATCACTTCCGTGGTACCGGTTTTGAATTCAACCAGACGGTTATAGATCGGTACAGAGCTTGCGTCGTACGTCGTACCAGAGGTAAAGAGCTGTGGGTTAAAGCCTTCCGGCGAGCCTTCAGAACAGTAAACCAGGGTTTTTGCCTGTACGCTTGCTGCCACGGTCATAGCCACCAGGCTCAGACCAAGCTTCAGCATCCCTGACTTCTTCAAGGAAATACTCATTATTCTGCTCCAATGTGATGTTTTGCTTTGTTGTGTTACGCCGCCAGACCTTTATTTATTTTTTACCCGGTCCGGTCGGAGGTGCCCGAAGGCGTTAAAGGGATGGAGAATCCTTTCAGAAGAGCGTTTGAGTTGCAGCGCAGATCGTCCCTGAAATGCCCCTCATGCCCTACAATCTGTCAACAGAATGTGAAAACGTCAATACAGGTGACGGGGATTTACGCTGAGTGTGAGAAACCGCAAACAAAGATTAAAAAAACCATGAGCGCCAGTTTTCAGCAGGGAAATTTATGCTACTCGCCATGTTGCAGCACAACTCTCTCCCTATTTCGCCACAATCAGTGATTAACTTTTATTCAGAATGGGTAAATTTTCTTGCAGAATGGTGATTATCTGAGCACTAAATACCGCGAACGTTAAAACGCACAGCGAAAAATGCTGAGGTTATCCATAAGCAACGCGAAAAAAGATCAATCTATATATAAAAAAATACAATGGATTATGTCACAAAATCGTTAACAGACAGGGAGAAGCCGGTCTAACAGGCATTTTGGATACTCTGGTGGGGTAAGGTCATAATGCAAAAAGGGCTAACCTTGCGGTTAGCCCTTTTCAGAATGTGGTCGGCGAGAGAGGATTCGAACCTCCGACCCACTGGTCCCAAACCAGTTGCGCTACCAAGCTGCGCTACTCGCCGAATGCGGAGCGCATCTTACTGCTGAGGTGCGCCCCCGTCAATCCCTTATTTTCAAAAAGCCATTCAACTGGCGATATTCTCGCCAGAGCAGCTACTGCGCGGCTTTTGCGCTGTTATCGGGGAGTTTACACCAGTTGTTGTTTTCGTTAATTCCACCATCCGGTGAGGTATAGCCGAGACAACCCATGATGGTGTCATACAGCTCAACGTGACGACGCGGCACCTTCATCTCCGCCTCTTTCTTCAGCTGAGCAAACATCTTCGCTTTCTCCGGGTCTTCCAGATACTTGTCGGACATCCACACCATCATTGGCACGCGGAACTGCTCCGGCGGCGCCATCTTGCGTGGCGTACCGTGGAGATGCTCGTATTCATTGATGGATTCACCGTGGTCCGCCGCATAGAAGACGATCGCTTTCTTATCACGAACCTGGTCAATCACCGTATCAATAAAGTGATCCACATACATCACGGAGTTGTCGTAGGAGTTAATCAGCTGCGCTTTGGTGCAGTCTTTATCCACCCCGACACATTCCGGCGTCCATTTGGCAAAGCTACGCGGATAGCGTTGGGTGTAATTAAAGTGCGACCCTTTGGTATGCAGGATGATCATGTGCTTACCATCAGGCTTACCGTTGAGAGAGAGTTTCATCTCATCTATCAGCAGCATGTCATCGACAGGTTTTCCGCGGTTGCGCGCCTCTGCGCCAATCTGCTCGCGGTAGGAAATGTTTTGCGCCATGGTGTTGCTGTAGAACCACATCTCGCTCTGCATCGCATAGAGGTCAGACGTAAATCCAAGCTGATGCAGCACCGAGAAGACGTTTTGCTCTTTTAGCGTACGCTGCGGGTTGTCGCTCGCCCCGCCCTCGCGCACAAACATACAGCGCAGGGAGAGCTTGGTGGCGGTATCACAGGAATAGCCACGATAGGCAATCAGGTTCTTTTCCTGCGCCAGTTTCGGCGTGGTATCTCGGTTATAGCCGAGAATACCCATATGATCCCAGCGCGTGGTCTCTCCGATAATAAAGACGACGTAGGTATCGTCGATATCCTTTGGCGCAACATAGATAAATTTCTTCGCCGGGTTAATCAGCGACTTATTATCCGAGGATTCATCCACCTGCGCCCACGCATACAGCCCCAGCGCGGAGATCCAGTTAGACGGCAAATACGAGTTGGCGACCACACCGCCATAGCTTGGCAGATCCACGCCGGAGGTACGCTCATCATTCTTCTGCTTCACTTCCAGCAGGCGAATCGGCCCCCAGACCATCAGGCCCGCCAGCAGCACCACTGCGACGCTTCTGAATCGCTTTCCGGGCGTGCGGATCTGGTGAACCAGCGTGTAGCGGCAGCGGTTGCTCCAGATGAGCAGCAGCGGCAAGGCGCTGACGGCCACCAGCCAGAGAATAAAGTGGAGCCCAACAACCTCTTTAGAGAGGTCGATATCCGTGGTCATCACCGAGGCAATAATGCCGTAGCCAATCACCACGTTCATAAAGGTCATGTAATAGCTGGCACCCGCCGAGCACAGCACGATAAACGTTGCCAGCACTCGCCACACGCGACGGCCAAACAGAGTAAGAATACGGAATAAAAAGAAGGTGACCAGTACCGCAGCGACCAATTCGACAACCGCTGCAATTCCTTTCCAGACGGTAAAATCATGCGCATAACCGTCAAACCGACGAAAAAAAACTGCGCCATTCATAAACAGGCCGATGTACAACGCCAGCAAAAAGCAGAGCTTTTGTTGCGCCATCGATTTAATGTATTTCATGCAAGCTACCCGGAACAAGGGACAGTACCACCGCCCACGCTGATTATTACGTGGGCAGATTACATATACGCACAGGGGATCGTTCAGTGAAACGACGACAGGCGTGGTAAGTAGACCACAGAGGAAGGGAAAAGTGGCAGCAGAGTGTGTGATCGGTACAGTTATTTACAAAAAACACTTCAGGAATTTGACGACGCCAACAAAGCCTCGGTTTTTACATAAGAAACAGGCCGGATAACCGGCCTTATTTAACGTCTCAGGCATGCACCTCTTTGAAGACTTCACGCTGCGGCTGACGAATCGTCGTGGACAGTGCCAGCGAGATAATCAGCAAGGCAAAGATCACGCAGAAGGTCACGTAGAACCCGCCGAACAGGGAGGCAATCAGCGAGCCGCAGATACTGCCAATCCCGAAGCCCAGATAGATAACCCCATAGTTTTTCGCCAGATTGTTCAGGCCAAAGAACTCGCTCACCAGTGACGGGAAGACGGTAATGGTGCCGCCGAAGTTAAAGGCCACGCAGGCAATCGCCGCGAAGAAGGTGGCTTCATTCAGCGGAGCGAACAGCAGCGCCGCCATACCGACCAGCGAGACCACCTGGCCAATCGTAATCACGCGGATGCGGGCAATTTTGTCAGACAGAATACCGAGGACCAGACGACCCGAGAGGTTAGCAATGGAGATCACGGTCACCGCGTTGGCCGCCGTGGCTGCATCCAGCTTCACCATCCCCTGCGCGATATCTTTCGCCACGCCGATGACATACAGACCGCTCATGCAGGCCGTCAGGAACATCACCGCCAGCATCCAGTACTGTGGCTTACGCATGGACTGCGCGAGGGTGAAGTCGTTCTCCACCACGCCGTTTACAGATTTCACTTCCTGCTGCGGCGCATCTTTCATCAGCGTGGCGCCGAACAGAATCATCACCAGCACGATAGCGCCCCAGATCATGAAGGTTTTTTCGAGACCGACGGACGCCAGCAGATGGGCGTCGATAAATTTGAACCCGAGGCTGCCCAAACCGTAAGAACCAATGGCAAACGCCGAGATTAAGCCTTTACGTTCCGGGAACCACTTCACGCAGTTTGACAGCGTCAGCAGATACCCCGCACCGTCCGCCAGCCCCACCAGCACGCCAGCGCTTAGCCACAACATCATCAGGTTGCTGGAATGCGCGGTCAGGAAAAAGCCCAGACCCAGCAGGATGCCGGACGCCATGGTCACGCGCTTCACGCCAAAACGCTCCTGCAGCTTGCCCGCGACAGAAGATGAAATCGCCAGACCCAGGCTCAGCAAACCAAAGGAGAACGCGACCTGACTGACCGGCGCGCCGAGTTTGTCGGAAAGCGCGCTGTTAAACAGGCTCCAGGTATAGACCGACCCCAGCGCAAACTGAGTGACGATGGTACCAAAGAGCGTGAGCCAGCGCGTGCGGTTATAGGTTGATGTGTTCATGGCAGTTGTCCTGCAAGAGAAATTAAGGAAGTTCGCTGAGGACAACGATAAACAAAACCTTAATATGCCTGGGGTAAAACGGCATGAAATGCAGGCGGAACGGAATGAAATGCCTGGAATCGGGAATGAATGACCTAGCACGGGAATAAAGCGATAGCGTGTTAGTACCTGCTATCGCTGTAAACCCTGTGGTTGTTGTATTCGAGATGTTATCGTAACGTTTAAAAAAGTAACAACTCTAGAAATTCGCGCTGACGCCGAGGGTGTATAAAAACTCCTCACCGGTAGTGGTATGCTCCCCCTGAGCCAGCGACGCATAGGCCGCCATGTGGGTATTAAAGGGAATATCCGTTCCTACGGTGACATCCATCCAGCTACCGTTTTGAGCAGGGGCGGGCGTTTGTGGCATACCAAACTGCGATTTCCACTGATTTTCACCAAACTGCTGGTTATAGCTGATCTGCGCCCAGGGTCGGAGGTCGCCGTACTGGGTATTCACGCGCCACCCCAGCGTGCTGATGCTGGCATGCCAGAGCGGGTCCGTGACTGACTGTGTCGACGCGCTATCCCCAAACTCGTTGATCATCATGGGAGCCGTGCCGTCATAACGCCACGCCACCACCGGGCCAGTAGTGATGCGCGCTGAAACGGGAAAATTCCAGCCCACGCTCATCGCCCCCTCTGCCGTACTGCCAGACGGTATATTCAGGGCAAGACCCGGGGCGTTTTGCGAAGACTGAATACGCTCAGCGAGAATATCCTCATAGCGCGGTTGGTGATCCGCGTCCCATGTATAGCGTTCCGCCGTATTATTTTGGGCGTCTGAAACGATATATTCCTGTTGCCAGGCAGACGCTGTATTACAAAAAAACAGGCAGGCTGAAATTCCCACCAGGCCAGACACAGCATGGCGACCACTGATTTTTTTTATCATCATCAACGCGACCCCAGAGAGAGCCGAATTCGGCGATATTTGTCGTTATTCAGGAAGAGCTTATAGCCCTGTATTAACTATTGTCTTTATAGTAAACACGTCAAGCCAGTCAGAACGAAATTTTTGCGAAATCAGTATCAATAAGGGAGATGACGGATGGAACGTTGCGGTTGGGTAAGCCAGGATCAGCTTTATATCGACTATCACGATCGGGAATGGGGCGTGCCGGAAACGGATGGTAAAAAGCTCTTTGAGATGATCTGCCTTGAGGGCCAGCAGGCGGGGTTGTCATGGATTACGGTACTGAAGAAACGCGAAAATTACCGCAACGCCTTCCATCAGTTCGATCCCGTCGCCGTCGCCGCGATGACCGATGAGGACGTGGAACGACTGGTGCAGGATGCCGGCATCATCCGCCATCGCGGTAAGATCCAGGCCATCATCGGTAACGCACGCGCTTATCTGGCGATGGAGCAAAACGGCGAATCATTTTCAGATTTTGTCTGGACGTTTGTGAACAACACTCCGCAAGTCACGCAGGCCGCCACACTCGCGGACATCCCGGCCGCCACCCCAGCCTCGGATGCGCTCTCGAAGGCCCTGAAAAAACGCGGCTTTAAGTTTGTCGGCTCCACCATCTGCTACGCCTTTATGCAGGCCTGTGGCCTGGTCAACGACCACGTTACCGGCTGCTTCTGTCATCCGGGAGGCCATCATGATCCGCAAATGGCAAAGTGAAAATACCGCGCCGCTTCTGAGCCTGTGGCTTGAAAGCACCACAGAAGCGCATCCGTTTATCGCGCCGAATTACTGGAAAGAGAATGAGGCCATGGTGCGGGATGTTTACCTGCCCTCCGCTGAAACCTGGGTCTGGGAACAGGACGGCGAAACTTGCGGATTTATCAGCGTGATGCAGTCTCAGTTTGTCGGCGCCCTGTTTGTAGCGCCGTCATGCATCGGGAAAGGCATCGGGCGCGCGCTGCTGAACCATGTTCAACAGCGCTTCCCGCACTTAACCCTGGAGGTGTATCAGAAAAATGTCCGGGCGGTGAACTTCTACCATGCGCAGGGCTTTCGCATTGAAGACAGCGCCTGGCAGGATGACACCCAGCACCCGACGTGGATCATGAGCTGGCAGGCGGATCAAACGCCGTTAAGGTAAGCTCGGGACCCGTATATTTCTCGACCCAGGCCAGCGCCGTGTTTCCTGCGCAGCCATTCCCCAGCTTCGAGCTGGGGAGATCTTTGGTCAGCACGTTAACCGCCCCGTTTTTACAGATACCGCCTTCGGCGAGCTCAAGGTCAGGCCATGCGCCCTGATGAATGCAGATCACGCCCGGCTTAATCCCGTCGCTCACCACCGCCCCTGCCAGCACCTGTCCACGCGAGTTCCAGACGCGCACCACGTCGCCGTCCGTAATCCCGCGCGCTTTCGCGTCGAGGGTATTCAGCGTGATCGGCTCTCGTCCGGCGACCGCATACTGCTCGCGCAGGGAGGTATAGTTAAGCTGACTGTGCAGACGGTGCGCGGGATGGGCAGACAACACCTGCAGCTGATCCGGCCGGGCGTTGCCGTGCCATTCGTCCGGCTCGAGCCACGTGGGATGCGGCGGGCAGTCAGCATAGCCAAAGCTGGCGATGCGCTCGCTGTAGATCACAATCTTTCCGCTCTCGGTTTTCAGCGGATGGTTCTCCGGATCGCGTCGAAAATCAGCGAAACGAACAAACTGCGCGTTCTGTTCGCTCTCCGGCATTTCAATAATCTGGTTCGCCTCCCAGAACTCAGCAAATGGCGGAAGCGTCACGCCCTGCGCCGCGCCGCGCTGCCCGGCAATCTGGTAGAACGTCTCCAGCCATTGCAGATCGCTTTTCCCTTCAGTAAAACGCGCCCGACCGCCCGCTTCCCACAGTTCGCTCAGTTCAGCAAACACGTCAAAATCGTCACGCGCTTCATCACGCGGGGCGACAACGCGCTTCATCGGGACCATATGTTGATTGCTGTAGTCGCCGGTCATGGTGAGATCGTTACGCTCAAACGAGGTGGTCGCCGGGAGGACGATATCGGCGTGTTTCGCCGAGGCGGTCCAGAAGCACTCTGAAATCACCACCAGCTCCGGCTTCTGCCAGGCGCGGATCAGGCGATTGGTATCCTGATGGTGCGTGAAGTTTGATCCGCCCGCCCACCAGACAAATTTAATATCCGGGAAGTGGCGGTCCAGACCATTGTGCTGATAGAACCCGCCCGGATTTTCCAGGGCTTCAACAATACGCGCCACCGGGATTTTATCCACCGCATCCACGCCGCCCTGCACCGAGCCCTGCAAAGACGCCAGCACCGCCGCTTTACGCGTGGGGTTACCGCCATTGGCAAAATGATAGGAGAGACCAAAACCGCCGCCCGGCGTACCGATCTGCCCAAGCATCGCGGCAAGGGTCACCAGCATCCAGTGTTTCTGCTCGCCAAACTGCTGACGCTGCATCCCCCAGCCGGACATTAACATCGTGGCATTTTTATGGAATAACGCCGCCAGTTCGCGGAGTTTATCCGCAGGAACACCGCAAATCTCTGCTGCCCACTCTGCCGTTTTCGCCACCCCATCGGACTGGCCCGTCAGGTAGTCGGCGAACTTATCGAAGCCGGTGGTACAGCGCGTCAGGAATTCGACATCGTGCCAGCCGTTTTCCACCAGCGTATGGGCGATACCCAGCATCATTGCCACGTCGGTGCCCATATGCGGGGCAATCCACTCGGCGCTGTCGCCGAAGAAATCCAGGGTTTCAGAGCGCATCGGGTCAATGCAGATGATGCGCTTGCCGCTTTTGCGCAGCGCGTCGAAATAGCCAATGCCCTGCTCGTCGCTGGCATTCCAGGCAATTTTCAACGTGTTAAGAGGGTTAGCGCTCCACAGCACTACAACGTCGGTATGCGCCAGCACCAGCGGCCAGCTGGTCTGCTGCTGATACACTTCGTTCCCGCCCACGACGTACGGCATGATCGCCTGCGCCGCACCGGTGGAGTAATCCCCCAGATGACCGGTATAGCCTCCCGCCAGGCTCATATAGCGCTGCAGCAGCGTCGACGCCTTATGCAGCACCCCATTAGAGCGCCAGCCGTAGGACCCGGCGAAAATCGACGACGGACCGTAACTGTCGCGAATGCGCTTGTGCTGGGTGTGGATCAGCGCCAGCGCGTCATCCCAGCTCACGCGAACAAACTCATCCTGCCCGCGAATACCCTGCGGCTTGTCCGGCGAGGCCAGAAAACCTTTACGCACCATCGGCCAGCGCACGCGCGTTTTGCTATGCACCTGATCGCGAACGACGGTCTGTAAAGAGTTGGGATGTTGTGTTGGCAATGCTCCGCGAGACGACAGAACATTTTCGCCATCGGTTTCGACCAGCATCGGCCCCCAGTGGGCGGCGGTCAGAATGGTTTTCGTTGAGGTGCTCAAGCGTGCGCTCCTGGTTGCGTGCAGGTTTACGGCCTTCTTGTTGAGGCCGTTTATGGTTTGTCACAAATTTCAGAGTTATACCCGGAATTTTCTCCGTATCTGGACGTCATAATCAACTGCCACGCTCGCCGTGGCAAAGAATAAAAAGGATTAAGGAAAGAAGATGAAAAAACGCGTACTCGTTATTGCCGCTCTGGTGAGCGGTGCCCTGGCTGTTTCTGGCTGCACAACCAACCCTTACACCGGTGAACGCGAAGCGGGTAAATCCGGCATTGGCGCAGGTATCGGCTCGCTGGTCGGCGCAGGCGTTGGGGCGCTCTCCTCCTCCAAGAAAGACCGCGGCAAAGGCGCGCTGATTGGCGCAGCGGCAGGCGCAGCGCTGGGCGGCGGCGTAGGCTATTACATGGACGTGCAGGAAGCGAAGCTGCGCGACAAAATGAAGGGAACCGGCGTGAGCGTGACGCGCAGCGGCGATAACATCATCCTGAACATGCCGAACAACGTGACCTTCGACAGCAGCAGCGCGACCCTGAAACCGGCTGGCGCGAATACCCTGACCGGCGTGGCGATGGTGCTGAAAGAGTACAATAAGACCGCGGTGAACGTGATGGGCTATACCGACAGCACCGGCAGCCAGGATCTGAACATGCGTCTGTCCCAGCAGCGCGCCGATGCCGTGGCCAGCTCGCTCATCACCCAGGGCGTTGAAGCAAACCGCATCCGCACCAGCGGCATGGGCCCTGCCAACCCTATCGCCAGCAACAGCACGGCGGAAGGCAAAGCGCAGAACCGCCGTGTTGAGATTACGTTAAGTCCAATTCAGTAGGTAAAAGCAAAACGGCAACCCCGTTGCCGTTTTTAGTGTTTGCGCCCTCTCCCGTGGAAGAGGGTTGGGGTGAGGGCATCAGACCGCAACCTCCGGTAAGCGCAGCGCCACCGGGCAAATTACTTGATTCGTCCGATTTTCCCGCTAAGGTATTCTCACTAAATTCAGGGAAATCAGTGATGAGCAAACCAGCCCGGGCCACCATTAGCGACGTGGCGAAAGCCGCCAAAACAGGTAAAACCAGCATTTCGCGCTATCTTAACGGCGAGAAACACCTGCTGTCCGATGCGTTGCTGGCGCGTATTGAACAGGCCATTGCCGATCTCGACTACCGTCCCAGCCTCATGGCGCGCGGGCTCAAACGCGGCCGCACCCGCCTTATCGGGCTGATCATCGCCGATATCACCAACCCCTACTCCGTGAACGTGCTCAGCGGTATCGAAGCCGCCTGTCGCGAGAAAGGCTTTACGCCGCTGGTCTGTAATACCAACAACGAAGTCGACCAGGAGCTGCATTATCTCGACCTGCTGCGCAGCTATCAGGTGGAAGGGATTGTGGTCAACGCGGTAGGCATGCGTGAAGAAGGATTAAATCGCCTGCAGCAATCCTCCCTGCCCATGGTCCTCATCGACCGTAAAATCCCTGAATTTGCCTGCGACGTGGTCGGGCTGGACAACACCCAGGCCGCGACAACCGCCACCGAACATCTGATTGAACAGGGCTTCGAGGCCATTCTGTTTCTGAGTGAACCGCTGGGGATGGTCAACACCCGTCGTGAACGCCTGAGCGCATTTCGCGCCACGCTGGAGCGTTATCCCGGCGTGATCGCCGAAAATGCCGAAACGCCGCTACACGAAGCCGCGCAGCTCGACAACACCCTGCGTCAGTTCCACATGCGCCATCGCGGGATGCGAAAAGCCGTTATCTCCGCCAACGGGGCGTTGACCCTGCAGGTTGCCCGCTCGCTCAAGCGCATTGGCCTGCACTGGGGCAGCGACATTGGTCTGCTGGGGTTTGATGAACTGGAGTGGGCGGAACTGGCTGGCGTAGGCATTACCACCCTCAAACAACCCACCTGGCAGATTGGCTATGCTGCTGTTGAACAAGTGGTTCGTCGTATTGAAGGCACCAGCGATGCTGTTCGCGAGCAGGTCTTCTCCGGTGAACTGATCGTTCGTGGCTCTACCGCGCGTTAAATTTCCCTTGTGATAGCGATCATAAATTCAACATCCTGACCTTTTCTTTGGAACCGGTTCCATCTAGCGTAATAGTATTGATATGTTGCGATGGAGTCCGAAGATGGGTAGGAAAATTATGGTGGTCACCGCCGCGTACGGTGCGGAACAGGTGCGGCAGGCGGGCGGTCAACGGGCGATGCTCCCTGTTATTGCTGGCGCGGGAGCAGACGGCGTGGAGATCCGCCGCGAGCTGTTCAACAGCGAAGAGCTGCTGGCGCTGCCTGCGCTGGGCGAATCCATTGAGCTGCTGGGCCTGCTGGCGTGCTACTCCGCACCCGCCACCCTGTTTATGCCCGACGGCACCCTCAACCCGGACCTGCCCCACTTTCTCTCTGAAGCCAACACCCTGAACGCCCTGTGGCTGAAGGTTTCCCTCGGCCATTTCAGCGACACGCAACCGCTCAACGCCCTGCGTACGCTGCTTAACACCAGCGGTATGGCGCTGGTCGTGGAGAACGATCAGACCGACTGCGGACAGCTCGCACCCATGCAGCGCTTCCAGGCCGCCTGTCGGGAAATGGCGCTCCCCGTCACGTTGACCTTCGACATGGGGAACTGGCTGTGGGTGGGCGACTCCCCGGAAGAGGCCGCGCGTCATCTAGCCCCTGCGGTGAGCTATATCCACGTGAAAGCCGCCGTGCCGCATAAAGATAACTTCCGCGCCGTCGCACCGGACCGCGCCGATGCGCGCTGGCTGGATCTGCTCGGCCAGCTGCCTGCCGATGCCCCGCGCGGTATCGAATTTCCGCTGGAAGGGTCGGATTTAACCGCCGTTACCCGCCATTACGTCAACCTGCTGCGCGAGGAGTAAACCATGCACAAGACGCTGGATGTCATCACGATTGGTGAAGCCATGGCCATGTTTGTTGCCACCGAAACGGGCGAACTGAGCGCGGTGGAGCACTTTATCAAACGCGTCGCAGGCGCAGAACTGAACGTCGCGACCGGCCTGGCGCGTCTCGGCCTGAACGTGGGCTGGGTCAGCCGCGTGGGGGATGACAGCTTTGGCCATTTCGTTCTCGATTCGCTGAAAAAAGAGGGGATTGATGCCGCTGGCGTCACCCTCGACGGACGCTTCCCCACCGGCTTTCAGCTTAAATCCAAGGTCGAAAATGGAACCGATCCCATCGTAGAGTATTTCCGTAAAGGCTCGGCGGCAAGCCACCTCTCTGTCGCGGATTACCACGCCGATTACTTTGCCTCCGCGCGCCATCTTCATCTGAGCGGCGTGGCGGCCGCGCTGTCTGCCAGCTCGTATGAACTGCTGGATCATGCGGCAGCTACCCTGAAAGCCCAGGGCAAAACGATCTCGTTCGATCCGAATTTGCGCCCGGTGCTGTGGAAAAGCGAAGCGGAAATGGTGGAGAAACTGAACCGTCTGGCGTTCAGGGCGGACTGGGTTCTGCCAGGCCTGAAAGAAGGGATGATCCTGACCGGCGAAAGCACGCCGGAAGGCATTGCTGACTTCTACCTGAATAAAGGGGTAAAAGCGGTGGTGCTGAAGACCGGTGCCGATGGCGCATGGTTTAAAACGGCCAACGGCGAGCAGGGCGCGGTCGCGGCAGTGAAGGTCGAGAACGTGGTCGACACCGTCGGCGCGGGCGACGGCTTTGCCGTGGGCGTGATTAGCGGCCTTCTGGAAGGCAAAACGCTGCCGCAGGCCGTCGCGCGAGGCAACAAGATTGGCTCGCTGGCCATTCAGGTGCAGGGCGACAGCGAAGGATTACCAACGCGAGCACAGCTCGGCGTTTAAATTCCCTCTCCCTGTGGGAGAGGGCCAGGGTGAGGCAGCAAGCCGCACCAAATAATTAAACCACCGTGTACCCTACAGACAACGGCGGTAACAACCTCAACAACAGAGGCAAGCCTATGAACAGTTCGACCAATGCAGTAAAACGCTGGTGGTACATCATGCCAATCGTGTTTATCACGTACAGCCTGGCGTACCTTGACCGTGCCAACTTCAGCTTCGCGTCCGCAGCAGGGATCACCGAGGACCTCGGGATCACCAAAGGCATCTCCTCCCTGCTGGGTGCCCTTTTCTTCCTGGGTTACTTCTTCTTCCAGATCCCCGGCGCGATTTATGCGGAACGCCGCAGCGTGCGTAAGCTGATCTTTATCTGTCTGATCCTGTGGGGCGCCTGCGCGTCACTGACCGGCATGGTGAACAATATTCCTGCCCTGGCCGCCATTCGCTTTATCCTCGGCGTCGTTGAGGCGGCGGTTATGCCCGCGATGCTGATCTACATCAGCAACTGGTTTACCAAATCTGAGCGCTCGCGCGCGAATACCTTCCTGATCCTCGGTAACCCGGTCACGGTACTGTGGATGTCGGTGGTGTCGGGCTACCTGATCCAGTCCTTCGGCTGGCGCGAGATGTTTATCATTGAAGGGGTGCCGGCGATTATCTGGGCCTTCTGCTGGTGGGTGCTGGTGAAAGATAAACCTGCCCAGGCGAAATGGCTTTCCGAAGATGAAAAAGCAGCGCTACAGGCGCAGCTGGATAAAGAACAGCAAGGTCTGAAGGCGGTACGTAACTATGGTGAAGCCTTCCGCTCGCGTAACGTGATCCTGCTCTGCGCACAGTATTTTACCTGGAGCATTGGCGTGTACGGCTTTGTGCTGTGGCTGCCGTCCATTATCCGCAGCGGCGGTGAAAACCTCGGCATGGTCGAAGTAGGCTGGCTGTCATCCGTACCGTATCTGGCGGCAACCATCGCGATGATCATCGTCTCCTGGGCGTCGGACAAGCTGCAGAACCGCAAGCTGTTTGTCTGGCCGCTGCTGCTGATTGCTGCCTTCGCCTTTATTGGCTCCTGGGCCGTGGGCGCAAACCACTTCTGGGTCTCTTATACGCTGCTGGTGGTTGCCGGTGCCGCCATGTATGCCCCGTACGGACCGTTCTTCGCCATCATCCCCGAGATGCTGCCACGTAACGTTGCGGGTGGCGCGATGGCGCTGATTAACAGTATGGGTGCACTGGGTTCGTTCTGCGGCTCCTGGTTCGTGGGTTACCTGAACGGTGCTACCGGCAGTCCGTCCGCATCGTACATCTTTATGGGGGTGGCGCTTTTCGCCTCGGTGTGGCTTACTCTGATTGTTAAGCCTGCTAATAATCAACAACACCCTGTCGGCGCTCGCCACGCCTGAATCCTTAAAAAAATCAACGGAGATTAGCATGAAGCCGTCCGTCATTTTGTATAAAGCCCTGCCGGAAGATCTGCAGAAACGTCTTGAAGAGCACTTTACCGTCACGCAGGTGAAGAACCTGCGCCCGGAAACCGTGGCACAGCACGCCGACGCGTTCGCCAGCGCCGAAGGCCTGCTGGGTTCAAGCGAAAAAGTGGATGTCGCCCTGCTGGAGAAAATGCCGAAGCTTCGTGCTACCTCAACCGTTTCCGTGGGTTACGACAACTTCGACGTGGATGCCCTAAACGCCCGCAAGATCCTGCTGATGCATACGCCGCATGCCCTGACGGAAACCGTGGCCGATACGCTGATGGCGCTCATGCTCACCACGGCCCGTCGAGTGGTGGAAGTGGCTGAGCGCGTCAAAGCGGGCGAATGGACAAAGAGCATTGGTCCGGACTGGTTCGGTGTGGATGTTCACGGCAAAACGCTGGGCATTGTCGGTATGGGGCGTATCGGGCTGGCGCTGGCGCAGCGCGCGCATTTTGGTTTTAACATGCCGATTCTGTATAACGCGCGTCGCCATCACAGTGAAGCCGAAGAACGCTTCAACGCCCGTTACTGCGAGCTGGATACCCTGCTGCAGGAAGCCGATTTTGTCTGCCTGGTTCTGCCGCTGACGAACGAAACCCGTCATCTGATCGGCAAAGAGGCGTTTGAAAAAATGAAGACGTCCGCCATTTTCATCAACGCGGGTCGTGGCCCGGTGGTGGATGAGAAGGCGCTGATTGAGGCCCTGCAAAACGGTGAGATCCATGCCGCAGGTCTGGACGTGTTTGAGCAGGAGCCGCTGCCGGTAGATTCGCCACTGCTTTCGCTGCCTAACGTGGTTGCCCTGCCCCACATCGGCTCAGCCACCTATGAGACGCGCTACAACATGGCGGCCACCGCGGTTGATAATCTGATTGCCGCATTAGGTGGAAAGGTGGAGGTAAACTGCGTGAACCCGCAGGTGCAACGGTAGAAACGAAAAAACCCGCCAGAAGGCGGGTTTTTAAATTCTTTGCTACTGGGTTGGAAGCTTACAGGCTTACAACGTTACCAGCTGCTGGGCCTTTAGCGCCGCTTTCGATGGTGAAGGACACTTTCTGACCTTCGTCCAGAGATTTGTAGCCATCGTTCTGGATAGCAGAGAAGTGTACGAACACGTCTTTAGAGCCATCGTCAGGAGTGATGAAGCCGAAACCTTTATCAGCGTTGAACCATTTTACCAGACCAGTCATTTTAGCAGACATAGAAATTACCTTATTAACAAATATATTGTGCCTTCCGGCTTGATGGATTGCGTTACAGATTTTTAAGCGATGAAGGAAGGGTCACTACGAAGGGTATCTATGGATAACAATCTGGACTGCTTTACTAAACTGCTTTAGGTCTGTGTAACAAACCGACGGGAACAGTTATACCGATGTGGTAGAGGAATGACAAGCGTTATTTTCTGTATGCATAAAAAAACCCCGCCAGAAGCGGGGTTTTTCGTCTTATTCTGTGGCAGTGACTGCCGCACTCCAGGCCTGGCTAAAGGCCTGATGCTGGGAGGCCAGCGGCCCAATCAGCGTATTGTACTGGCTTGCCTGCTGCGAGGTCGGGAACTGAATACCGTTGGCAACAAAGCTCACCTGCGTATTCTGCTGGGCGATAAAGTCACCCACCTGGACCAGCTGCTGCGTGAAGATTTGCGCGGCTGGAATCAACGGCTGCAGTGCTTCAGACGGTTTGGTCACCACTTTCTCATACACTTTGTCGAAGACCGGTTTGAGATCGTCGCCCTGCTTCAGCGCAGAACGTGACGCGTCAGCCTGCATTTTCGCATTTTGCAACTGCTGGCTCAGCACGCCAAGCGCACCGTTGGACTGGCGCAGCGGTTCACGTTGCGTCATATAATCCTGTGGAACGCGGATGGCGTTCACGCTATCCACTACCGGGCGGATACCGGAATCCATCGCCTGGCTCACCTGCTGTGAATAACCATAAAGAATGGCGTAATCGGACACGAAGGGGCCAAACTGTTTTTTCTGATCCGCAGTCAGCGTCGGCAACCGCTCGCCGCTGCGCATCACTGTATTCTGCAGAAAATCGATAAACGCTTTGCGCTGATCGCCTTCTTTATCAAAACACCCACTCAGGCTAACAACCATCAACAACGCCGCAATAGGCGCAAACCAGCGAGAGCAGGACTTTCCTGTCGCCATTTTATTACTCCTTTCACCCAAAAAAGCGCACACCGGCACACGCGTGCCCGACGCTGACAAGGATAGTCCAGGTCAGCCTTGCAAGATACTCTTTTCATGCAAAACGGCTATTGCCGATTTATTTCTTATCATTTACAAAAAAATACCTGGCGAAGCCGACATATGACTAATCAGGGAATTAGCATAACTCTCCATATTGCTGAATCGGATACAGCGATCGTTACCGCACGATTAATCACACCCGTGACGATCCTGGGTTGGTATTAGGGACTATTCTTAATTGGCTCTCTGATGTTCTTGATCACGATGTGAGATTTAAGAGGAGTCCTCAATGGAATATAAAGATCCTGAGTTTGAACTGCTGAGCAGTCTGGAACAGATCATTTTTAAAGATGTACCGCAGACGATTACCCTGCAACAAAAATCCAATCCCTTTACAGAATATGAGCAATTGCGCAAAGGGACAGGACTGAAAACCGAAGAATTCGCCAGAGCGATGGGTGTCAGCGTGGCTATGGTGCAGGAGTGGGAGTCAAAACGTGAGAAACCCACCCCAACCGAGTTAAGGCTGATGCGCCTGATTCAGGCCAACCCTGCACTCAGCAAACAGATAGCGTAGTGAAGATTGAATGCCCCCGCCTTTGCGGGGGCTTGTGTTTTACAGGCTATCACAACGCCAACCCGCCACTTCCCACACCAGCTCATGCGTTAACGTTAAGCCGCTTAAAAACGCCTCATCGTGTGATACCACCAGCAGTGCCCCAGGGAAACCGGCCAGCGCCGCTTCAATGGCCTGGAGTGAAGCCAGATCCAGATGGTTGGTCGGTTCATCCAGCAGCAGAAGCTGCGTGGCCTCCGCGCGCCACAGCACGCAGGCCAGGGCAGCCTTAAGACGCTCACCGCCGCTGAGCGCCGCCAATGGGAGCATCACTTTGTCAGCTCCCAGTTGAAGCTGCGCTAAACGGGTTCGCAATACCCCCTCTTCCAGAGGGGTATGACTCAAATTGAGATGCGTCATGACCGACTGCGAGAGATCGAGCCGGGAGAGATGCTGGTCGAGATAAGCACAGCTAACGGAGACCTTACAGGCACCCGAACGGGGAGCCATCTCGCCGAGGATAGTTTTTAACAGCGTCGATTTTCCGCAGCCGTTCGGTCCCTTTAACGCCACGCGCATCGGTCCGTCCATACGCCAGGTAAGCGGTGGAACAGGCACATGCGGCAGCACCAGATCCTCCAGCACCAGTACCTGCTTGCCCTCCGGGACCTGACTCCCCGGCAGAGTGAACATCACCGGGTTATCGTCTTCAAACCGCTCACGCGCCTTGTTAACCGCGGCGTTCAGCGCTTCATTTTGCTCGCTGTGCTGTTTTTTCCAGGTGCCGATACGTTCCTTTGCCGCGCCTTTATATTTGACCCGCTCAAACGACGCGATATTCAGGGTATCGACGGTGCGTAACGTCTTTGCCGACCGCCGCTGGCTGTCATCATGCTCTTTTTGCATGCGTGCGCGGGTGCGTTTGCGCTCGGTTGCCGCATGTTCCAGCGCCGCGCGGGCCGCCTGCTGTTCGGCATCGCGCTGGGTTTGATAATCCGCATAATTCCCGCCGTAGCTGCGCAAACCCGAGGCGCTCAGCTCAAGAATACGGGGTACCTGAGCCAGTAACTCGCGGTCATGGGAGGCCACCAGTACGCCGCCCTGATACCGACTCAACTGGTCGTAGAACCATGCCCGGCCTTGTCGATCCAGATGGTTAGTGGGTTCGTCCAGCAGCATGAAATCCGCTTCAGCCGTAAATGCCCCGCACAGCAGGGCACGAATGCGCTCGCCGCCGCTGAGTTCACCGGCAGGTTTATCCGGATCAAACGGTGGGAGCTTCGCATTGATAAACGCTTCGCTCAGACGTTCGGCTATATCCCAGTAACCGTCGAGCAACGCCAGATCGTCGGGCTGGTAATCGCCGCTGTCGATGCGCTTACGCGCCGCAAAAATCGCGTCATATCCGAGAAGTTCAGCCAGCGTCGTCTGCGAAGAAATGACGTGCTGCTGCGCCACATAGAAATGCGAGCCAAAGCGTTCGATATGACCGGTAGCCGGTTCGTCCAGCCCCGCCAGCAGACGCAGCAGACGCGTTTTTCCGCTGCCGTTGCGGCCAACCAGCGCGCACAGGGAGGGTTCCAGCGTGAGATTCAGCGGACCAAAAAGGGTATCGCCCGTCGGAAACTGACAGGTGACCTGATGCAAAATAAAAGAAGGGGGCTGCGCAAAATGAGCCATAAGCACTCCTGAATGAAATCAAAACATCCCCTGCCGACGCGGTAGCGTTTAGCAAGGATCGAAATTCATCAGTCGTGTTTGTTCATTTTTGGGGGTGCTCCAGCGCGAGAAAGTTAACGCGATAAGGATAGCGGTAATGTGTTGACGGTTTCAAGGTTAAATTTTGGACGACTTATACTCCCACTCCCTTTGGGCTGAGGGATCCCCACAAATTAATGCGAGCAGTGAACAATCCCCTCGCCCCTTTGGGGAGAGGGTTAGGGTGAGGGGGAGCATACGGCTCTGGTGGTCATTCCGTTCACTTTATGTTCCTTGCTACTCTGTAACGACAATACCCGTGAACGTGCCAGGGTGGCTCAGTCGCCACCACCCTGGCTACCCTGGCTCCCGGCGGTAAATCGCCGCTACGCGGTACCTTCGGCTTATTCCTTCCGGCTTATCGGGGACGGGCGGAGGTAACATCCCTGTAAAGCCCACCCTCTCGGCGCATCCATGCGCCTCGCCCCGGCCTACAGGAAACGCCTCAGCGATTTACAGCCGGACCATAGCGTCGCTGTAAGACCTCTGCCCGCAGTATGCTTTTCATTGCGGTAATTTTGCGAGTCTCTTTCCAGAAATGGTAATATCCTCAGTGGCATAGCTCAAATCTGTTGCCGCCTGTTTTGATGAGCAGTAAGTTCTCTTCGCACCTGCAAAATCAGGTGCCGGGTTTAGCATCCTGGCTTATCTTATCGGCGGCACATTTTGTGCAGCATGCTTTGCTACATCTCAATGGTGGGCTGAGCAGGGGCATCGAAAGATGCGCCGGTATCCGATAAGGCCGGTAATGCTAACTCTGTTCAGTCCACCACCAGCGAAGTTAGCATTTCCGGTGGTGGAAGCTTTATCACTTATCGGAGGCTGCCAATATGGCTACTACCCCAACCCAAGTTCATTCTTTAATCACTCTGCCCTTCAACCACGCCACCGACTTCACCGAACTGGCGGATAACTGCGAACGTTTTACCGACGCACTGGTAGATTGCGAAGAACCCGCCCCAAAAATGGCGCTTTACGGTAGACTTTATGCCTGCCTGAATCTTCTGCAACCCACGCTTCTGGATCCTGTTCCGGACGCTTTAAAAGCCAGCCTGATCGCGATCGGCTAAACCTGCCGGATGGCGCTGCGCTTATCCGGCCTACGAAAGCCCCATAAAAAAACCCGCCGAAGCGGGTTTTTAGCATTTGTCACAACGGGCACATTACTGCAGCAGCGAAATATCCGCCACGCGCAGGAACAGCTCACGCAGTTTCTCGAGCATAGAGAGACGGTTAATACGCAGCTCTTTATCTTCTACGTTTACCATCACTTTCTCGAAGAAGGCGTCGATAACGTCACGCAGCTCGGCCAGTTCCACCAGCGCTTCCTGGTAGCGACCTTCCGCGAAGACCGGCTCGAGCTTGTCGCGCAGCACCACAACCTGCATCGCCAGGGCGATCTCTTCCGGCTCTTTCAGCGTCGCGGCGTTCACACGCTCGTTCAGCGTCTCGTCGGATTTCGCCAGAATGTTGGATACACGCTTGTTGGCCGCCGCCAGAGCAGATGCCGCTTCCAGCGTACGGAAGTGGGAAACCGCCTTCATACGCGCATCGAAATCAGCCGGACGGGTCGGACGACGCGCCAGCACCGCCTGAATGGTGTCGACGGTGTAACCTTCATCCTGATACCAGGCGCGGAAACGACCGAGCATAAAGTCGATCACGTCATCCACCACGTTGGCGTTGGTCAGCTTGTCGCCGTACAGACGCACCGCTTCTTCAGTCAGGGTCTGCAGATCCAGATTCAGGTTCTTCTCAACGATGATACGCAGCACGCCGAGCGCAGCACGACGCAGCGCAAACGGGTCTTTGTCGCCTTTCGGATGCTGACCGATACCGAAGATACCCGCCAGGGTGTCCATCTTATCGGCAATCGCCACCGCGCACGCAACCGGGTTAGACGGCAGTTCGTCACCCGCAAAGCGCGGCTGATACTGCTCGTTCAGGGCCACGGCCACGTCTTCCGCTTCGCCATCGTGACGCGCGTAATGCATACCCATCACGCCCTGGGTGTCGGTAAATTCGAACACCATGTTGGTCATCAGGTCGCATTTAGACAGCAGGCCCGCACGCGTTGCGTGGTTGACGTCCGCACCGATTTCACGGGCAATCCAGCCGGACAGCTCCGCGATACGGTCGGTCTTGTCGCGCAGCGTACCCAGTTGCTGCTGGAACAACACGGTCTGCAGGCGTGGAAGATGATCTTCCAGACGCTTTTTACGGTCGGTATTGAAGAAGAACTCGGCATCCGCCAGACGCGGACGAACGACCTTCTCGTTACCAGAGATAATCTGGATCGGATCTTTCGATTCGATGTTTGCCACGAAGATGAAGTTTGGCAGCAGTTTGCCGTCGTTGGCATAGACCGGGAAGTACTTCTGGTCACCCTTCATGGTGTAAACCAGCGCTTCAGCCGGAACGGCCAGGAATTTCTCTTCGAACTTCGCAGTCAGCACAACCGGCCATTCCACCAGCGAAGTCACTTCTTCCAGCAGGCTGTCGCTCAGATCGGCTTTACCGCCAATCTTGCGCGCCGCGTCTTCCGCGTCCGCTTTGATTTTGGCTTTACGCTGTTCGTAGTCAGCAATGACCTTGCCGCGCTCCAGCAGGATCTGCGGATACTGGTCGGCATTGTCGATGGTGAACTCTGGCTCGCCCATAAAGCGGTGGCCGCGGATCACGCGATCGGACGCCACGCCCAGAATGGTGGCCGGAATAACGGTGTCGCCCAGCAGCAGGGTCACGGTGTGAACCGGACGCACAAAGTGCACGTCAGACGCGCCCCAGCGCATCAGCTTCGGAATAGGCAGCTTCGCCAGAGACGTGGCAATCATGTCCGGCAGCAGCGCTTCCGCGCTTTCGCCCTTCACGTGCGCACGGTACAGCAGCCACTCGCCTTTATCCGTGGTCAGACGCTCGGCCTGATCGACGGTGATGCCGCAGCCGCGCGCCCAGCCTTCCGCCGCTTTGCTCGGCTTGCCTTCTGCGTCGAAGGCCTGGGCAATCGCCGGGCCACGTTTTTCGACTTCGCGATCTGGCTGGGACGCCGCCAGATTTGCCACTTTCAGCGCCAGACGGCGCGGCGCGGCAAACCACTCAATTTTACCGTGTGCCAGGCCAGCGTTATCCAGCTCGGCAGTCACGTTCGCAGCAAAAGATTCAGCCAGGCTGCGCAGGGCTTTTGGTGGCAGCTCTTCGGTGCCGATTTCCACCAGGAAAGTTTTCTCAGACATGGCCGCCTCTTATTTGTTTCGGTTGCACATCGGGAAGCCAAGGGCTTCACGGGACGCGTAGTAAGCTTCTGCAACGGCTTTGGTCAGGGTACGAATACGCAGAATGTAGCGCTGACGTTCAGTCACGGAGATGGCTTTGCGGGCGTCCAGCAGGTTGAAGCTGTGGGCGGCCTTCAGAATACGCTCGTAGGCAGGCAGCGGCAGCGGAGTCTCCAGCGCCAGCAGCTGCTGCGCTTCTTTCTCATACTGCTCGAAGCAGGTGAACAGGAAGTCCACGTCCGCGTATTCGAAGTTATAGGTGGATTGCTCCACTTCGTTCTGATGGAACACGTCGCCGTAGGTGGTTTTACCCAGCGGGCCGTCGCTCCAGACCAGGTCGTAAACGCTGTCTACGCCCTGAATGTACATGGCCAGACGTTCCAGACCGTAGGTGATCTCACCGGTGATCGGCTTACATTCCAGACCGCCCACCTGCTGGAAGTAGGTGAACTGAGTCACTTCCATGCCGTTCAGCCACACTTCCCAACCCAGACCCCAGGCACCCAGCGTTGGGTTTTCCCAGTTATCTTCCACGAAACGGATATCGTGGATGGTTGGATCCATACCCAGCTCTTTCAGCGACCCGAGGTACAGTTCCTGAATATTGTCGGGTGATGGCTTAATCACCACCTGGAACTGATAGTAATGCTGCAGACGGTTCGGGTTTTCACCGTAACGACCATCGGTCGGACGACGGGAAGGCTGCACATACGCGGTCGCCATTGGCTCTGGCCCCAACGCGCGCAGGCTGGTCATCGGGTGTGAAGTGCCGGCGCCGACTTCCATGTCCAAAGGTTGAACAATGGTACAGCCCTGACGAGCCCAGTAATCCTGTAAGGTCAGGATCAGGCCCTGGAAGGTCTTGGTATCAAACTTTTGCATAGTATTTCGTGCTGGATACGTGTGGTTTTAAATGGAAGGGACCAGTATACCCGCTGGCTGCAAGATATACAGTACGAAACGGGGTTGTTTAGGGAAAATTGGGAAATAAGCCTTCCGGCCAGAACGCTGACGGCGTCTGGCTGTTGATTATCCGAGCAGGCTAGCGCATGGAGAGGTGTAAAAACTGACCGTCCGCATCAAACGAGCAGACAAAGCCCTCTTTACGCGACGTATGGCCCCGCAGCTCATAGCTGCCCTGAAAACGTTCAAAACCAGTAACGTCAATTTTCTGCACGTCCGAGTTATAGCGGCGAGCTGCCCGATCTTTACAGAGCGCTTCCATATTCAGTGAACGTTCCGGGCTCATTTTACCCTGCTGCGCTTTTTGCACAGGTGCTTCCTGTGGCGCACTGCATCCCGCCAGTATGAACAGCAGAAAGAGTGACGCCACACGCTTCATCATCATTTTTATTACCGCCCTGGTCAGTGGCTGTTATTTTTAGTATCAACGCTTTTATAGATTATGGTCCGGCATTCTGCGAATCTCGTGGCCTCCCGACAAGCCTGCGGAATAAAACTCAGAATTTTCCAAACGAAGACATTTGGACAATGGGAGTCACACTCAATTTACAGGGAATACGAGGAACTGATGCAGTCAAAAATTAACTGGATTGATAACCTGCGAGGAATAGCCTGTCTGATGGTGGTCATGATCCACACGACGACCTGGTACGTCACGAATGCGCACAGCATCAGCCCCGTTAACTGGGATATCGCCAATATTCTCAACTCTGCGTCGCGGGTCAGCGTGCCGCTGTTCTTTATGATTTCCGGCTTTCTCTTTTTTGGCGAGCGCAGCGCGCAGCCAAGGCACTTCATCCGCATCGCGGCCTGCCTGGGGTTCTACAGCGCCGTTGCCTTGCTCTATATCACGCTGTTCACCTCAATAAACGCCGGACTATCGCTAAAATACGTGCTGCAAAAGCCGGTGTTCTACCACCTGTGGTTCTTCTTCGCGATTATCGTGATCTATCTGGTCTCCCCCCTCATTCAGGTGAAAAACGTCAGCGGAAAAATGCTTCTGGCCCTGATGGTGGTGATTGGCATTGTCGCCAACCCAAATACGGTCTCGCAGAAAATCGACGGTTTTGAGTGGTTGCCGGTGAACCTTTATATCAACGGCGATACCTTTTACTACGTGCTTTACGGCATGCTGGGGCGCGCTATCGGGATGATGGATATCCAAAAGCGCGGTCTGAACTGGCTCTGTGGAGCGCTGTTTATCGCTGGCGTGGCGGTGATTTCACGCGGGACGCTGCATGAACTGCAGTGGCGCGGCAATTTTGCCGATACCTGGTACCTGTACTGCGGGCCGATGGTCTTTATCTGTGCCGTATCGCTGCTCATGCTCGTTAAAAATACCCTGAATACGCGTCCCCTTCCCGTACTGAGCGTCATTTCACGACACTCTCTCGGGATTTACGGTTTTCACGCGCTGGTGATCCACGCGCTTCGGACAAGAGGCGTTGAGCTTAAAAGCTGGCCGGTACTGGATATCGTCTGGATTTTTGCCGCGACCCTGGCGATCAGCCTGCTGCTGTCGATGCTCCTGCAAAAAATCGACACTCGCCGCTTCGTCAGCTAATGCTTCGCTGCCGGGCGCGATGATACTGGCGCGGGGAGGAAAACCCTGCCGCCAGTGAAGCCTGCTCCACGCCGCGCCCCTGCAATAGCCACTGCTCCGCCACCGCCAGACGCAGCTGCTCCAGATAATCGCGAACGCTAATCCCTAAATGTGACTGAAAAAGCCGGGTGAGATGGCGCGGGCTGACGTGCGCCAGCGCGGCGATATCAGGCAAGCTCCACGTTTTTTGTGGCTCGGCCGTGAGCGCATCCTGCGCCCGATGAATCGCCGGATGAAGATGATTGCGGTAGCGTAGCCACGGGGAGAGCTGGGGATCGTCACCGGAACGGCGGAACCAGACCACCATCTCGCGCGCCACGGCCAGCGCCTTTTCGGGACCGCACAGGCGGTTAATCATATGCAGCGCCAGATCGATGCCAGACGTGATCCCCGCGCTGGTCCAGATGTTCTCATCCTGCACAAAGATGCGGTTTTCTTTAATCGTCGCCGTGGGGGCTGCGGTGCGTAAACGACTGATAACGTCATGGTGGGTTGTACACTGCCGGTTGTTCAGCAGGCCCGATTTCGCCGCCAGCAGCGCGCCAGAACAGACGCACATCACCGTGATATCCCGGCGCTGAATAATCGGCTGCAGGCGCATCAGCCAGTGCTGTATCCGTAACGCCTGTGGTGTCGAAAACTGAGCGCGGGAGTCGCTCACGCCGGGCAATACCAGCAGGCTCCCCTCAGTAAGCCTTTCCGGTAGCGGCTGGATGCCGCTCATTGTCAGGCCTATCGACGTCGGAACGTCCGGTTGCGGCCCAATGTAATGCAGACGAAACGCGTCGCCAGCCAGCACAAAGGTCTCTGCCGGGCCCGTCATATCTAATGAAAGCACCCCGGGCAACATGACGAACCAGACGTCGATGGGCATTACAGTGACTCCAGCGTCTCCGCTACCGTTTTAATGTCGGCAAAACGCCCGGACAGTACCGTTTCGGTACGGTGGCGAATTTCCGCTGCACTCAGGGTAATGCCCCTGTACGTCATGGGGAACGTCAGCGTGGCCTCGCTAACAAAGGTCACAGCATAACCCAGATCGGATGCCACCCGGGCGGTGGTTTCGCAGCATTGCTCAGTGCGAATGCCGCAGATAATCAACTGGTTGATATCACGTTCACGCAGCCAGCGATCGAGCCCGGTATCCGTAAAGGCATTATGGACGTGTTTCTGGAAAACCACATCCGGCTGATGACGCAAAAAGGCCATGGGTTTAACAAAGCCGCTTTGCAGCGTGAAGGGGCCGTCTTCATCTACATGGAAAATATCAACGACCGGAATACCGCGCGCCTGGCAGCCTTCAATCAGCCCCAGCATCGCCTGCTGAAAGGCAGGAATGTCGTCCTCCTGCCAGTAATTGCGATGATGGAACGACTGCTGAGTATCAATATTGATGAGTGCAATGCGTGACATGGTGGATCTCCTCGCCAGTGGGTGTGACACCATACTGGCAAGGAAATAAAGGCACGCACAGACCAAAAAAGGACATCCTCGTGCCGCGGTCGGACAAGCGTGTTTACGACATCAGCGGCAGCAGCTGCTGATAGATTTTACGGAATACCGCGCGCCTTTCCGCGTACCGCGCATGGTTTGCCGCGTCAGGGAAATGCGCCTGCTCAAGGGTAAGCTGCGGCAGCAGTTGCGAAATCGGTTGTTCCGGATGAATGGCTATCTGCGCCAGACGCGCGGCGCCGAGCGCGGGGCCTACATCCCCTCCCGTACGAAAATCCAGCTGCAACCCGCTGATATCCGACAGCATTTGTCGCCAGTAAGGGCTTCGCGCACCGCCGCCAATCAGGGTGACGCTTGCGGGTTTCAGGCCGCAGTCATGGACCACGTCCATCCCGTCGGCCAGCGCATACCCCACCCCTTCCAGAACCGCACGCGCCAGTTCTGCCGGGCCATGCTGATGGGTTAAGCCAAAGAATACCCCTTTCGCTTCCGGGTTGTTGTGCGGCGTACGCTCGCCGGACAGATACGGTAAAAACCAGACGGTACCCGCAGCGTCATCCGCCTGCTGCGCCGCCGCAATGAGCGCAGGCACGTCGGTCATGCCGGTGAGTTTCGCCGCCCAGTCCAGGCAGGACGCAGCGCTCAGCATCACCGACATCAAATGCCATTTTCCCGGAAGCGCATGACAGAAACTGTGCACAGCGCTTTCGGGATTACTGCGATAGCCGTCGCTGACGGCAAAATAGACGCCAGAGGTTCCCAGAGACAGCATCGCCTGCCCTGCCTCAACCATGCCGACGCCCACGGCACCCGCAGCGTTGTCACCGCCCCCGGCAACCACCGGTACGGCAGGCATATTCCAGCGTTCCGCAACGTCCGGCAGCAATGTGCCTGTTACCTCGCTACCTTCGAACAGCGCGGGCATGTGTTCACGGGTCAGGTGGCAGGCATCCAGCATCGCCTCGCTCCAGTCACGTTTCGCTACGTCGAGCCACATCGTGCCGGCGGCATCGGACATGTCGGAGGCGAAATCGCCCGTCATACGAAAGCGCAGATAGTCTTTCGGTAGCAGGACTTTCGCCACCTGCCGGAAAATCTCCGGCTCGTGTCGCTGCACCCACAGCAGCTTGGGCGCGGTAAAGCCGGGCATCATCAGGTTGCCGGTAATCTCACGAGACGTGGGTACGCGCGCCTCAAGAAGCGCGCACTCTTCTGCACAGCGGCCATCGTTCCAGAGAATGGCGGGTCGCAACACGCGATGCTCGCTGTCCAGCAAGGTTGCACCGTGCATTTGCCCGGCAATCCCCAGCGCTTTCACGTCACGCAGAGAATGCTGTTCACCTAATGCCTTGATTGCACGATCCGTTGCCTGCCACCACTGCTCCGTGTCCTGTTCCGACCACAGCGGATGCGGACGTGAAACCTGCAGCTTTTCCGTCTGCGTTGCTAACACCTCGCCCTGTTCGCTTAACAGGATGGCTTTCACACCCGATGTGCCAAGATCGATCCCGATATACATTACGGTGACTCCTTTAACAGAAATGCCCGGTGGCGCTAACGCTTACCGGGCCTACGTGCTGTTATTTATCGAACAGGTAGTGATTGACCAGATTTTCCAGTAACTCCTGGTGCCCACTCTGGTGCTGCGGCGCCAGCTGATGTTGTTCAGCGTACTTCGCGATGTCCGCTAGTGATAACTGACCTTTCAAAATTTGCTGGCCCAGCTCACTGTTCCAGCCGCTGTAACGCTTCGCCACGCGTTTATCGAGCTCACCGTCTTCAATCATACGTGCCGCCACTTTCAGCGCCAGCGCCATGGTGTCCATCGCGCCAATGTGGCCGTAGAACAGATCGTATTTGTCGGTGCTCTGGCGACGCACTTTGGCGTCAAAGTTCAGGCCGCCGGTAGTGAAACCACCCGCTTTGATGATTTCGTACATCACCAGCGCGTTCTCTTCCACGCTGTTCGGGAACTGGTCTGTGTCCCAGCCCAGCTGCGCGTCGCCGCGGTTAGCATCGACCGAGCCGAAGATGCCCAGCGCAATCGCAGACGCGATCTCGTGGTGGAAAGAGTGGCCCGCCAGCGTGGCGTGGTTGGCTTCAATGTTCACTTTAATCTCTTTTTCCAGACCGAACTGCTTCAGGAAGCCATACACCGTCGCCACGTCGTAGTCATACTGGTGCTTGGTCGGTTCCTGCGGTTTCGGCTCGATCAGCAGCGTGCCGCGGAAGCCGATTTTGTGCTTATGGTCGACAACCATCTGCATAAAGCGGCCAATCTGCTCGCGCTCCTGACGCAGATCGGTGTTCAGCAGCGTTTCATATCCTTCACGGCCACCCCAGAGGACATAGTTTTCGCCGCCCAGCTGATGCGTGGCATTCATTGCCGTCACCACCTGCGTGGCTGCCCAGCTAAACACTTCCGGATCCGGGTTGGTTGCCGCACCCGCGCCGTAGCGTGGGTTAGTGAAGCAGTTTGCTGTGCCCCAGAGCAGCTTCACGCCGCTTTGCTGCTGTTTTGCAGCCAGTACATCCACCATCTGCGCAAAGTTGTTCAGATACTCTTTCAGCGATGCGCCTTCCGGTGACACGTCGACGTCATGGAAGCAGTAGTACGGCACGTTCAGCTTGTGGAAGAACTCAAACGCCACATCGGCTTTGCGCTTTGCCAGTTCGATGGCCTCACCCGGCTGCTGCCATGGGCGGTCAAAGGATCCCACGCCGAACATATCGGCACCGTTCCAGCAGAAGGTATGCCAGTAACAGGCGGCAAAGCGCAGATGATCTTCCATGCGCTTACCCAGCACCAGCTCATCCGGGTTGTAGTGACGAAATGCTAAAGGATTGGTCGTTTTCGGGCCTTCGTAACGAACACGATCGAGTTGGTCGAAATAAGCTTGCATATTGAGCTCCATAATCAGGGTATGCGGCGAGTCGTTGATACAGGAGTAATAGTGAATAGACATTTTGGGTTGCTCAATTACGTTATTTCACACTGCTATTGAGAGAATGCACAACTGTGCGCTGGCTCGCAAAATAATGCGCAGACAAACTATTTTTCGGCGCGGATTCCAGAATCAAATGTAATTAAGACGTTACGTATTTTAAAATCCGATCGCGGTCATAAATTCAGAAATAAACCAAATATCGTAATGAGAAGATAAAAATCTGTAATTGCCAGCCCGCCTTTCCGCGTTAAAAATTTGCTGCGTCTCAGCAGTGAATGTTTCTTTTATCTCAGCAACACATACCCCTACAAAAAGGCCTAATAATTATGAAGATAAAGAACCTGACCCTAACGCTCTGCACTACGCTCCTGCTTGCCAGTTTTGCCAGTCATGCCAAAGAGGTCAAAATTGGCATGGCGATTGACGACCTGCGCCTGGAGCGCTGGCAAAAAGATCGCGATATCTTTGTAAAAAAAGCGGAATCCCTCGGCGCAAACGTGTTTGTTCAGTCGGCTAACGGCAACGAAGAAACGCAAATGTCGCAGATCGAGAATATGATTAACCGTGGCGTTGATGTGCTGGTCATTATCCCCTATAACGGCCAGGTATTAAGTAACGTGGTGAAAGAAGCCAAACAAGAAGGCATAAAAGTGCTGGCTTATGACCGCATGATTAATAATGCGGACATTGATTATTATATTTCGTTCGATAATGAAAAAGTCGGCGAATTACAGGCACAAAGCCTGATCGACAAAGTGCCTCAGGGCAATTATTTCCTGATGGGCGGCTCTCCGGTGGATAACAACGCCAAGCTGTTCCGCGAAGGGCAAATGAAGGTCCTTAAACCGTACATCGACAACGGGAAAATTAAAGTGGTTGGCGATCAATGGGCCGACGGCTGGCTGCCAGAAAACGCGCTGAAGATTATGGAAAATGCGCTGACGGCCAACAACAACAAAATTGATGCGGTTGTGGCCTCCAACGATGCCACCGCAGGCGGTGCGATTCAGGCATTAAGCGCCCAGGGGCTGGCGGGTAAAGTCGCCATTTCTGGACAGGATGCCGATCTGGCTGGCGTAAAACGCATTATCGCAGGCACCCAAACCATGACGGTCTACAAACCGATTACCGAGCTTGCCAATACGGCGGCGGAAATCGCTGTGGAACTGGGCAATGGCAAGCAACCTAAAGCAGACGCAACGCTGAATAACGGGCTGAAAGACGTTCCGGCTCGCCTGCTCACTCCTATTGAAGTCAATAAAGAGAACATTGACGCCACCGTCGTTAAAGACGGCTTCCACAAGAAGAGCGAACTGTAATCCGGCGCGGCCCCTGCTTTGCAGGGGCGCATCACGTTGTACTGTTCTTCCCTCGGTTTATGTGGAGCAGTTATGCCTTATTTACTTGAAATGAAAAGCATCACCAAGCGCTTCGGCACGGTGAAAGCCGTCGATAACGTCAGTCTCCGGTTGAACCCCGGCGAAGTCGTTTCGCTGTGTGGCGAGAACGGCTCAGGCAAGTCAACGTTGATGAAAGTGTTGTGCGGAATCTACCCGTATGGCAGTTACGAAGGCGAAATCGTTTTTGCTGGCGAAGTTATCCAGGCGACTCACATTCGTGATACCGAACGTAAAGGCATCGCCATCATCCACCAGGAACTGGCGCTGGTGAAGCATCTCACCGTGCTGGAGAACATTTTCCTTGGGGCCGAAATTTCCCGCCACGGCGTGCTGGATTACGACACCATGACGCTACGTTGTGAAAAGCTGCTCGCGCAGGTGAGTCTCAGCATTTCACCGGATACCCGCGTGGGCGACCTGGGACTGGGGCAACAGCAGCTGGTTGAAATCGCTAAAGCGCTCAATAAACAGGTCAGGCTGCTGATCCTTGATGAGCCCACGGCCTCGCTCACCGAACAGGAAACTGCGGTACTGCTCGATATCATTCGCGATCTGCAAAATCACGGCATCGCCTGCATCTACATTTCGCACAAGCTGAACGAGGTTAAAGCCATTTCGGACACCATCTGCGTGATCCGCGACGGGCAGCACATCGGCACGCGTGAAGCCGCGGGCATGAGTGAGGATGACATCATCACCATGATGGTAGGACGCGAGCTGACGGCGCTCTACCCGAATGAGCCTCACACCAAAGGTGATGAAGTGTTGCGCGTGGAAAATCTGACCGCGTGGCACCCCGTTAACCGCCACATCAAGCGTGTGAATAACGTCTCGTTTTCTCTGCACAGCGGCGAAATCCTCGGTATCGCCGGGTTAGTCGGCGCCGGGCGCACGGAGGCCGTACAGTGTCTGTTTGGCGTGTGGCCAGGGCGCTGGGAGGGCACGATTTATATCGACGGCCAGCCGGTGAAAATCGACAACTGCCAGCAGGCGATCGCCCGCGGAATTGCCATGGTGCCGGAAGACCGCAAAAAAGACGGCATCGTGCCGGTTATGGCGGTGGGGAAAAACATTACGCTGGCGGCGCTCGATCGCTTCTCCGGCGCGCTGAGCAGCCTGGACGATGCCGCCGAGCAGCAGTGCATCCTTCAGTCACTCGCCCGATTGAAGGTCAAAACCTCCTCACCGGAACTGGCCATTGGCCGCCTGAGCGGCGGCAACCAGCAGAAGGCGATTCTGGCGCGCTGCCTGCTTCTCAATCCACGCATATTAATCCTTGATGAGCCGACGCGCGGAATTGATATCGGTGCCAAATATGAAATCTACAAACTGATTAATCAGCTTGTACAGCAAGGGATTGCCGTCATTGTCATTTCGTCTGAGTTACCCGAAGTGCTCGGCCTGAGCGACCGTGTACTGGTCATGCACGAGGGAAAACTGAAAGCCAACCTGATTAACCAGAACCTGACGCAGGAGCAGGTGATGGAAGCCGCTTTAAGGAGCGAACGTCATGTCGAAAAGCAACCCGTCTGATATCAAAGTCGCCGTTCCGACGCCCGGTGCGTTCGCAGGGCTAAAAGCGCTGAACCTACAGGTTTTCGTGATGATCGCGGCGATTATCGTCATCATGCTCTTCTTTACCTGGATGACCGATGGTTCGTACCTCAGCGCGCGTAACGTCTCTAACCTGCTCCGCCAGACCGCTATCACCGGCATTCTGGCCGTCGGCATGGTGTTCGTGATTATCTCCGCGGAAATCGATCTGTCGGTCGGTTCAATGATGGGGCTCCTCGGCGGTGTGGCGGCGATTTTTGACGTATGGCTCGGCTGGCCGCTGCCGCTGACCGTGGCGGTCACGCTGGTATTGGGGCTGGTACTGGGGGCCTGGAACGGCTGGTGGGTAGCCTACCGTAAAGTGCCGTCGTTCATTGTCACCCTGGCGGGGATGCTGGCCTTCCGTGGGATCTTAATCGGCATTACTAACGGCACCACCGTCTCCCCTACCAGTGCGGCCATGTCGCAGATTGGTCAGAGCTACCTCCCGGATGGCGTGGGCTTTACCATCGGCGTGGCGGGATTGCTGGCGTTTGTTGCATGGCAGTGGCGTGGACGCATGCGTCGTCAGGCGCTGGGGCTGGCGTCGCCAGCATCCACGTCGGTGGTGGGACGTCAGGCGCTCACGGCCGTCATTGTGCTGGGCGCCATCTGGCTTTTAAACGACTATCGCGGTGTTCCGACCCCCGTGCTGCTGCTGACGTTTTTACTGCTGGGCGGCATGTTTATGGCCACGCGCACCGCGTTTGGCCGCCGTATTTATGCCATCGGCGGCAACCTTGAGGCTGCCCGCCTCTCGGGCATTAACGTTGAACGCACCAAACTCGCGGTCTTCGCCATTAACGGCCTGATGGTCGCCATCGCCGGGTTGATCCTCAGCTCGCGTCTGGGGGCGGGTTCACCCTCCGCCGGTAACATCGCCGAGCTGGATGCTATCGCCGCCTGCGTTATTGGCGGTACCAGCCTCGCAGGGGGTATCGGCAGCGTCGCGGGCGCGGTCATGGGGGCATTTATCATGGCGTCGTTGGATAACGGGATGAGTATGATGGACGTCCCGACGTTTTGGCAGTATATCGTCAAGGGGGCCATTCTTTTACTGGCAGTCTGGATGGACTCGGCCACCAAGCGACGGGCCTGATAACGGTATTGTGACTTAATTGGGAAGTGAGCCATGTTTGAAAAGCGTCACCGCATTACGTTGTTATTCAATGCCAACAAAGCCTACGACCGCCAGGTGGTAGAAGGCGTGGGTGAATATTTGCAGGCGTCGCAATCCGAGTGGGATATCTTTATTGAGGAAGATTTTCGCACCCGTCTGGAGAACATCAAAGACTGGCTGGGCGATGGCGTTATCGCCGACTATGACGACCCCGTCATTGAGCAACTGCTGACCGACGTCGACGTTCCGATCGTGGGCGTCGGCGGCTCCTACCATTCGCCCGAACACTATCCGCCGGTTCACTATATCGCCACCGACAACCATGCCCTGGTCGAGGCCGCGTTTCTCCATTTAAAAGAGAAAGGCGTCCATCGCTTCGCGTTTTATGGTTTACCCGCCACCAGCGGCAAGCGCTGGGCCGTTGAGCGTGAGCACGCGTTTTGCCAACTGGTCGCGCTGGAGAAGTATCGCGGCGTGGTCTATCAGGGGCTGGAAACCGCCCCGGAAAACTGGCAGCACGCGCAAAACCGTCTCGCTGACTGGCTGCAAACGCTTCCGCCGCAAACCGGCATTATTGCTGTGACGGACGCCCGCGCGCGGCACGTGCTGCAGGTCTGCGAACACTTACACATTCCGGTGCCCGAAAAACTGTGCGTGATTGGCATCGATAACGAAGAGCTTACCCGCTACCTGTCCCGCGTGGCGCTCTCTTCCGTGGCTCAGGGCACGCGTCAAATGGGCTATCAGGCGGCGAAGCTGCTGCACCGTCTGCTGGATAAAGAATCTCTGCCGCTTCAGCGCCTGCTGGTGCCTCCGGTTCGCGTCGTAGAACGTCGCTCGACCGATTATCGCTCCTTAAGCGACCCGGCCGTCATTCAGGCCATGCACTATATTCGCAACCACGCCTGCAAAGGGATTAAGGTCGATCAGGTACTGGATTCGGTGGGCATTTCGCGTTCGAATCTGGAGAAGCGTTTCAAAGAAGAGGTGGGCGAAACCATTCATGCCGTTATCCATGCTGAAAAGCTGGAGAAAGCACGCAGCCTGCTCATCTCCACGTCGCTGTCGATCAACGAAATCTCGCAGATGTGCGGTTACCCGTCGCTGCAATATTTTTATTCGGTGTTTCGCAAAGAGTATGACACCACGCCGAAAGAGTACCGGGATCGCCACAGCGAGGTGCTGATCTAGAAAAGAAAACGCCTTCCAGTGGAAGGCGTTTTTTTGAGATTACATATGGGCGGCGATTAAGCGCTGGTTATCCTGGTACATAGCGAACAGATAGTTGTTATAGCTCTGTCCCTTCGTCGAATACCCTTTCAGCTTGTGGATCATCGTACTGGCCGTCACTTCCTGGTCCGCTTTACGCAGCTGAGCGCGTGATTTACGGAACGATGAGTAGGCCGGGTGCGTGTTCAGATTCACCACGTAGGCGTTCACGGAATCCTTCACGGATTCAAACTGCGAATAGCCTTTCACCTTGCCAGGCGCATTCGTACAACGGCCTTTCACACATTTCATGCCGAAAAGGTTGTTGTTGTTACGCGCAAGCTTGGACGTTCCCCAGCCGCTTTCGGCTGCAGCCATGGTCGCAACCATGCTGCCCGGGATGATATCCACACGCTCAAGGAGAGCATTCCACGGTACACGACGCGTGTTACCGTTCCAGCTCAGCTTGTAGCGCTTCGTGATATCTTTCAGACGCGCGCGCTCTGACGGCGACCAGCGGCTATCGTACTGTTTGGAAATCAGCCAGTTACGATCCGCAGTAATCGCGGCATTTTGACTCGTGATGTAAGGCATTACCGTCCGGAGAAACGCTTTTTTCCTTGGTGTTCCGGAAGGGTATTTTCGCAAATCAGGAAGTGAACTACTCTTTGCACTATTGCGAGAATACTCTTGTTTACTGCTAACCTTACTACTTGTCGTCTTTATTACGTGGGCTTTCTTACTCGTTGTATCCGTGTGCGTCTTCGCAAGCACCTCACCCGAAAATGCCGTGGTGAGTAACATGAGTATCGCAGCCCCATATCGTCGAATGGGAGTCGATATCATTAGGTCTCCTGGTCGGATGTAATCATCCTAACACCTTATTTTTTTCACAAATTTGAGAGCGGAATCTCAAATCATATCAAAAATAGACTTCAAGAGCACGTATAGAAATAGTCCAATTCCGAAACTATGTCACCTGAAACTTGCTCATAAAAACATCATTTCCGGAAAAATGTGTGCGTTATCGCAGATAACTGCCTAATTTTGCGCAAGATCACTCATCCTCACGCATCCTCCTGGCAGAAAGCGACAGGGGATGAGTTTTTCCCGCCCGCCTGCTGGCACACTGGTCAAAAAATCCGCGACAGGAACCAGGAATGAAACGCACCGCAATAGCCTTTCTGATGTTACCCGCACTGGCACATGCCGACTGGTCATCGCCGGGGTTTGGCGCATTTCGCGCCGAGGGCACCGGGATTTTCACCAGCCAGGCAAAGCTTGCGAAGGGTACGCGTCCTCTTACGCTGAGTTTTGACAAGACGTGCTGGCAGCCCACAGGCGCGATAAAACTCAATGAGATGCTGTCGCTCAAGCCCTGTGACGGCGCTCCGCCGCAGTGGCGCCTTTTCCGCGACGGTGAGTACCAGATGCGGATTGATACCCGATCCGGCACGCCCACCCTGCTGCTGGCGGTTCAGAGCGCGACAGAACAGCCGGTGGACAACGTTATCCGCCAGTGTCCGAAGTGGGACGGTAAGCCGCTGACGCTGGACGTCAGCCATACCTTCCCGGAAGGCTCCGTCGTGCGCGACTACTACAGTAAACAGACGGCGACCGTACAAGATGGGAAAATCACCCTGCAGCCAGCCGCCAACAGTAACGGCCTGCTGCTGCTTGAGCGCGCCGAAACCGACAAGCCGGCACCGTTTAGCTGGCAAAACGCCACCGTCTATTTTGTACTGACCGACCGCTATGTGAATGGCGACCCGAGCAACGACAACAGCTATGGCCGCCATAAAGATGGCATGCAGGAGATTGGCACGTTCCACGGTGGCGATCTGAAGGGGCTGACCAGCAAGCTCGATTACCTGCAGCAGTTGGGGGTGAATGCGCTCTGGATAAGCTCCCCTCTTGAGCAGATCCACGGCTGGGTAGGCGGCGGAACCAAAGGTGATTTCCCGCATTATGCCTACCACGGCTACTACACCCAGGACTGGACAACGCTCGATGCCAACATGGGCACCGAGGATGACCTGCGTCAGCTTGTTGATGAGGCGCATAAGCGCGGCATTCGCATCCTGTTTGATATCGTCATGAACCACGTTGGCTATGCCACGCTGGCAGATATGCAGGAATTTCAGTTTGGTGCCCTGTACCTGCAGGGTGATGAACTGAAAAAGACGCTGGGAGAACGCTGGACGGACTGGACGCCTGGCGCAGGCCAGACCTGGCATAGCTTCAACGACTACATCAACTTCAGCGACAAGGCCGCATGGGAAAAATGGTGGGGCAAGAAATGGATTCGTACCGACATCGGTGATTACGATAATCCCGGCTTCGACGATTTAACGATGTCGCTGGCGTTCCTGCCCGACCTGAAAACGGAATCCACCGTCCCTTCCGGGTTACCCAATTTCTATCAACATAAGCCCGATACCCACGCGAAAGCGATTCCGGGTTATACCCCGCGCGACTACCTGACCCACTGGCTCAGCCAGTGGGTACGTGACTACGGCATCGACGGTTTCCGGGTGGATACCGCGAAACACGTTGAGCTTGCGGCCTGGCAACAGCTGAAAGACCAGGCAAGCCAGGCGCTGGCTGCCTGGAAAGGCGCTCACCCGGATAAAAAGCTCGACAACGCACCGTTCTGGATGACCGGGGAATCCTGGGGCCACGGCGTCATGCAGAGCGATTATTACCGCCACGGTTTTGATGCGATGATTAACTTTGATTATCAGGAGCAGGCGGCAAAAGCGGTGGATTGTCTGGCCGATATGGATCTCACCTGGCAGCAGATGGCGGAGAAACTGCAAAGCTTCAACGTGCTGAGCTACCTCTCATCCCACGATACGCGCCTGTTCCGCGAAGGGGGCCCGCGCGCGGCAGAGCTGCTCCTGCTGGCGCCGGGCAGCGTGCAAATCTATTACGGGGATGAGTCCGAGCGTCCATTCGGGCCGACAGGCTCCGACCCGCTACAGGGCACCCGCTCGGATATGAACTGGCAGGACGTCACGGGCAAGCAGGCCTTAAACGTCGCCCACTGGCAAACGCTGGGTCAGTTCCGCGCCCGTCACCCGGCGATTGGTGAAGGCAAACAAACCACGCTGTCGCTAAAAGAGGGGTATGGCTTCGTGCGCGAGCACAAGGGCGATAAGGTGATGGTGGTATGGGCGGGTAATCAATAGATCAAACCCCTCACCCTAACCTTCTGCCCTGAGGGGAGAGGGCCGGGGTGAGGGAAATTCCACCAGAACTATTCACTACACAAGCCCACTCCTGCCCTATAAAACAACAAATCCGACCACACCACCCGATTTGCACCAACACGGTGCTAGCGTTATGGTTACCCACTTTCAAAATAAGCTCGACAGATCACCTGCTATGACGTTTTCACTTTTCGGCGACAAATTTACCCGCCATTCAGGCATTACTCGCCTGATGGAGGACCTCAACGACGGGCTGCGCACACCGGGCGCAATCATGCTCGGCGGCGGAAACCCGGCTCAAATCCCGGAGATGAATACCTATTTCCAGACCCTGCTCGCTCAGATGCTGGAAAGCGGCAAAGCAACCGATGCGCTTTGCAATTACGACGGCCCGCAGGGTAAAACCGAACTGCTGGCACTCCTCGCCGAAATGCTGCGTGACGAGCTGGGCTGGGATATCGAACCACAGAATATTGCACTGACAAACGGCAGCCAGAGCGCGTTTTTCTACTTGTTTAACCTGTTCGCAGGACGTCGCGCCGACGGCACCACCAAAAAAGTGCTGTTCCCGCTGGCACCGGAGTATATCGGCTACGCCGATTCCGGCCTGGAAGAGGATCTATTCGTCTCCGCGCGCCCGAACATTGAGCTGCTGCCGGAAGGCCAGTTCAAATATCACGTCGATTTTGAACACCTGCATATTGGCGAAGAGACGGGCATGATCTGCGTATCGCGCCCGACTAACCCAACGGGCAACGTGATCACCGATGACGAACTGATGAAGCTGGATGCGCTGGCAAATCAGCACGGCATCCCGCTGGTGATCGATAACGCCTACGGTGTACCGTTCCCGGGCATTATCTTCAGCGAAGCACGTCCGCTGTGGAACCCGAACATTGTCCTGTGCATGAGCCTCTCTAAGCTGGGTCTGCCGGGCAGCCGCTGCGGCATCATCATCGCTAATGAGAAAATCATCACCGCCATCACCAATATGAACGGCATTATCAGCCTTTCTCCGGGCGGCATTGGCCCGGCGATGATGTGCGAAATGATCAAACGCAAGGACCTGCTGCGTCTGTCGAATGACGTGATCAAGCCTTTCTACTACCAGCGCGTTCAGGAGACGATCGCGACACTTCGTCGCTACTTGCCGGAAGAACGTTGTCTTATCCACAAACCGGAAGGGGCGATTTTCCTGTGGCTGTGGTTTAAGGATTTACCTATCACCACCGAACTGCTTTACCAGCGCCTGAAAAAACGCGGCGTACTGATGGTGCCGGGCGATTATTTCTTCCCAGGTCTGGATAAGCCGTGGCCGCATACCCATCAGTGCATGCGCATGAACTACGTCCCCGATCCGGAAAAAATCGAAGCGGGTGTTAAAATTCTCGCCGAAGAGATCGAAAAAGCCTGGCGCGAAGGCAATTGTTAAATAATAAGGCTCTTCAAATGAAGAGCCTTATTTTTCCGTGATCTGAATCTTATATTAAGGATATATCCTGTAGCGTTTAATTTATCATCTCCCTTGAGTTTCCTTAGGAATATTCCTTTAATTTACGCTCACTAACTTTCCCCTCAATAATTAAGCATCGATTAAAGATCTTAACTTATTGTTATTTTGAAATAACCCTCCGCAACGCAGGGAAATACCTCCCAGAGTCACTTTCATGCATATTTAAAAATAGGGCATATACTCACTAATACGCCGCTCGGCGTTCTTTTGCGTGGAGTATTCATATGCTACCTAATAATGTTAGTCGCATCAGCGCTATCGCTGTTGCGGTACTGCTCGCGTTCTCTCTTTCTGCCTGCAGTGGAAGCGGTGGCGGCTCTCATCACTCAACGGCCAAAAATAACCCTGCGACGGGAAGCAGCAGCGGCTCAGGTGATGGAAGTGGCACGACCGCGAACAATGGTGGTTCGGGCAGCAACGGCTCGGGTACCGGGACGGGTTCAGGTACCGGGACAGGCGCTGGTGGCGGAACGGGTTCTGGTTCAGGATCGGGCTCAGGCTCAGGCTCAGGAGGCAATGGCAGCGGAGGAACCGGAACAGGCAACACGGGCGGTGGCGGAACCACTACCGCAGGCGTAAATACGATACTGGGTGATGCCGGTAAAACCGTAACCAGCGTCGGATCGACGGTGGATGGCCTTGGAAGCCAGCTTCCGACAAATAATCCCGTCACATCAACCGTTTCAACCACCGTCAGCGGTGTTGGCAGTGCCGTGTCCACCGTGGGGACAGGCGTCACGACTGGCGTTGGCGATCCAAATAACCCGAACGGTGTGGGCACAACGGTTAAAGGCGTGACCACGTCCGTCACCTCCCTTGGCAATACCGTTTCAACAGTAGGCACGGGCCTGGCGAGCTCCACTTCCGGAACACCGGTCAGCGGCGTAACCGGACTGGCGGGCAGCGTGGTCAACAGCACCGGGCAACTGGTCAGTAACACCGGCACGGGTCTCACCAACACGGTAAGCAGCCCTGCGGTCACTCAGGTAACAACCGATACCACGACCCTGGCTAACAAGACGCTGGGCGGAGTACAAGGCGTGACGCAAAGCGTAGGCACCACAACGGGTCTCGGCACACCGGTCAACGGTCTGCTGACCCAGGTGGGTGGCACCGTCAGCGGCGTGGGGACCAACATTAGCAGCAGCAATAGCGGGCTTAGCGGTGTCGGTCAGGTCGTTCAAAATGTCGGCCAGACGGTCACGGATAGCGGTACGCTGGTCAAACCCGCCTCTTCGACAACGGGAGGAAGTTCAGGCTCTCTCACAGCCAATGCAAATGTGGCGGCCACGAACAACAGTCTGGGTGCAACGGTCAATACGACCCTCAATACCCTGACTGCAGGCGTTACGGCCAACGCAGCAACAACATCAAGTCAAAATACGTCAACAGCGAATCCGATTAACGGACTCAACACGTTAACCACCGGTCTGCTGACGCCAAAACAGTAACCTGCTTATTTTCATTCTGCGCCCCTGGTTCAGGGGCGCTTTATACAGCGACACTCCCCCTAACCGGGAATGATGAACAGGGATAGCGCGATGAAACACCACTTCCTTTTTTCGCTGACGGGGCTGGTTGTGCTGAGCATGGCCCGCGCCGATACACTGCCCTCTATTATTAACCCTGATAACCCGGCGCAAGTTTCTCGTAACGTTGCCCCCGAACAGACGGAGGCCGTCCCGCAGCCGAAAGTCAAAATAGAAAAACCGCAGTCAACGCTGACGCCTGAAACGCCCATTACCATTAATCACATTCAGTTTATTGGCGGCACGCGTTATCCCTTGCAGGAATTACTTCAGCCCTTCAGGCCTTATGCCGGAAAAACCGTGCCGCTAAAAACGCTCACCGGGCTGGTAAACGATATTACGGCGCGCTATAAGGCCGACGGTTTTCCGCTCTCCTATGCCTGGCTGCCCGATAATAATTTCCAGCAGGGGAATATTAAAATTGTTCTGGTTGAAGGCTATGTCGCTCACAGCGACATCACCAGTAATAACCCGCACGTCGCCGAGCGTCTTAAACGATTGTCAGAAAAAATCATGGCGGAAAAACCGCTGTCTCAGGATACGTTCGATCGCTATAGCCAGCTGATGACCCGTACCCCGAACGTTCCGGTCACGGCTAACGCGCAGCTGCCAACCAATATCTATGGCGCGGCGGCGATGCAGATTACCGGTAATCAGGAGCGGAGCTGGAATATCGCCTCGACGATCGATACCCGTAAAGGGCAAGATTTAATGATGCTGAACGGCACGCTCAGCAACATGACAAGTTATGGCGATCAGCTTGGCGTGGCCACGCTTGTGCCGTTAGATAGCAACACGCGAAAAAACTATGTCGGGCTTAACTGGCAGCAGTTTTTAAACGATGAAGGGCTGACGATGCAGCTCAAAGGCAGCTATTACCGCGAAGATCCGCGAGATTTTTCGCCCCTGCTCTCTTTGCCGAATAATATCAGCGTCGATTCGAAGCAAAAAACAACGCAATACAACGGTGGCGTGACGTTTGGCTATCCCCTGCTGCTGACGCAAAAATCACAAATTAATCTGACCGGCGGTTTTGATTACACCGACCGCCAGGATGATTATGCTCTTCAGGCCAGACTGCAGGGCAAAACCTATCGTCTGGACTCCGTCAACCAGCACGCGCGTTATCCGGCGCTGGAAGTGGGCGTTAATGGTGCGCATCAGTTCACAACCGCCAGCATCAGCGGCCGACTCAACGTGCGTCAGGGCATTGATGCGATGGGTGCCGATATCGTCTCGGCCCCCAGACCCGATATGAATTTTACGCTCACGAAAAGCTATCTGGACGCAGCCTGGCTGTTTGCCGACAAGTGGCGGCTTTCAACGTCCTGGGAGGGTGACTGGTCAAATAACACGTTGCCAGAACCCGAACGCGTTAGCTTCGGTGCCCAGCGGTTTGGCCGTGGATACCAGGACAGTGAAGCAAGCGGTGATTACGGCTATGGCGGGCAGGTAGAACTGCGCTATATCCAGATGCGAAAAGAGAGTACCTGGCTTGCCACAATCCAGCCCTACATCCTGGCCGATACCGCGCAAACCTGGTTTAACACCTCCGGCTTGCCTCATCAGCGGCTCGGGTCAGTGGCGGCCGGCGTGATGGTAGGCGATACCCGCCACTATAGCGTCACGGTTGAGGCGGCAAGACCCGTAGGGGATGTTCCGACAGACAGTCGCAACAGAGACTGGCGCTACAGTCTGACATTTACGTGGAATTTCAATAAAATGCAGTAAGCCTTTCAGCCCGAATACTGACAGGATCAACGCAGCGCAGCGCGTGGGTTGGACAGGCCTCCACGCAGGCCGGTCCGCCTTCGCGATGACGGCACAAATCACATTTCAGCGCTTGTGCCCTGTTTCCCACCAACCGTACCTGCATCGCCCCAAACGGACAGGCGACCATACAGCTCTTGCAGCCAATACAGCGCGTCTGCTCAACAAGCCAGGCGCCCGCCGTACGGCTGATGGCATGGGTTGGGCAGACGTTGGCACAGGGGGCATCCTCGCACTGATGACACCCCACCGCCGTTGTGTAGGCGTCCCCTTTCACCACCCGAAGGCGGGAGGTAAAAGCCTGCGCGGTGAAATCGTCCTGATGCGCGACCGCACAGGCCACTTCACAGGTGCGGCACCCGATGCATTTTTCCGCATCCGCCATGATAAATCGGTTCATCTGTTACGCCTCGCGTACGTTAAAACCCAGCTCTTTTGAGATAGCCTCTGCCGTTTCGCGCAGCGGTTTGAGCAGGTTCTTTTCGCCCACCTGCTTCATGCGCGACGTCGATAGCGAGATAGAGATCGCATACGGGACGCGGCCGTGAATATCAAACACCGGCACGGCAATACAGGAGACGCCCAGCTCGTTCTCTTCTTTGTCCATCGCCATGCTGCGATCGCGAATTTCCGCCAGTTCATCATACATGGCGCTCAGTTCAGTGATGGTGTTGCGCGTCAAAGGTTGGATCTGTTCCTGGTGGCTTTCCCAGTAGCTCGCCACGTAATCCTGATGGCCAAACGCCATGTAGATCTTGCCCATCGCGGAGCAGTAGAGCGGCATATGCTGGCCGATATAGGCGCGCGTGCGCAGCATACCGGTTGTCGGTTCGAGCTTATAAATCAGGATTGCGTGGTCATCTTCCCGGCTGGAGAAGTTCACCGTCTCGCCGGTCGCAATGTTCAGCGCTTCGAGGTGCGGAGCAGCCACGTGAATGATATTCAGCGACGACAGCGCCTTTTGCCCGACGGCGATAAATTTGGTGGTCAGGCGATAGCTTCCCGCGGCGGGTGCCGGGGTCACGTACCCGCACGACTGTAGTCCCTGCAGCAAGCGGTGCACGGTGCTCTTGTTCAGCCCCGCCAGTTCCGATAAATGCGCAAGCGGACACCCGTTCGGATAGTTGCTGAGGATCTCAATCAGCATCAGGCCGCGAAACAAGCTCTGGCTGCCTGCTGGCCTCTCTTTTTCTTGCGTCATTTCGCTCTCTTTCATGCTCATTACATGGCTCCTTTTCATCGCGACCTGATGGTAGCGCAAAGTGTGGGTCAGTTCACGATCTCAACAGAAAAAACACAACCAGTTGATTTTAATCGATTTTGAAAAACATGAATGTCGTTGATCTGACAAAATTTGATCGCTATATTTGAAATCAGATTTCGCATAGTGGAATTTAGCGATAAAAAAGCACTCACACTTGCCCTTAAAAGAACAGGAGAACAGGGATGAAAGTGACCTTCGAAGAGTTGAAAGCGGCGTTCAATCGGGTTCTGCTCGATCGCGGCATAAAAGCGGAAACCGCAGACGCTTGCGCCGAGATGTTTGCCCGCACCACGGAATCCGGCGTCTATTCGCATGGTGTGAACCGCTTTCCGCGCTTTATTCAGCAGCTTGATGCAGGCGATATCATCCCCGACGCTCAGCCCAAACGGGTGATGACATTAGGCGCCATCGAACAGTGGGATGCGCAGCGCTCCATTGGCAACCTGACGGCGAAGAAGATGATGGATCGCGCCACCGAGCTGGCGTCCGATCACGGCATTGGTCTGGTGGCACTGCGTAACGCGAACCACTGGATGCGCGGCGGCAGCTACGGCTGGCAGGCGGCGGAGAAGGGCTATATCGGCATTTGCTGGACCAACTCGATTGCCGTGATGCCCGCGTGGGGATCAAAAGAATGCTGCATCGGCACGAACCCGCTGATCGTTGCCATTCCGTCGAACCCTATCACCATGGTCGACATGTCGATGTCGATGTTCTCCTACGGCATGCTGGAGGTGAACCGCCTGGCCGGGCGCGCATTGCCGGTAGATGGCGGCTTTGACGACGAAGGTCACCTCACCAGAGAGCCGGGCGTGATCGAGAAAAACCGCCGTATTCTGCCCATGGGCTACTGGAAAGGGTCCGGCTTATCCATCGTCCTCGATATGATCGCCACCCTGCTCTCAAACGGATCTTCCGTCGCGGAAGTGACCCAGGACAACAGCGACGAGTACGGCGTATCGCAGATCTTCATCGCCATTGAGGTGGATCGCCTGATCGATGGCCCAACCCGCGATGCCAAACTGCAGCGCATTATGGACTTCATCACCACCGCCGAACGCGCGGATGAGAATGTCGCCATCCGCCTGCCGGGGCATGAATTTACCCGTTTGCTTGAAGAGAACCGCCGCAACGGCATCACGGTTGACGACAGCGTGTGGGCGAAAATCCAGTCTCTGTAAGGAGTGGGCCATGATATTCGGACATATTTCCCAGCCAAATCCGTGTCGCCTGCCGCGGGCAATTGAAAAAGCCCTTCATTTTCTGCGCACGACGGATTTCTCTCTCCTGGTACCAGGCGTAGTAGAAATTGAAGGTCGCAACATTTTTGCCCAGGTTCTGGATCTGACAACAAAGGATCTGCACGAGAATCGCCCGGAAGTGCATCGCCGCTATCTGGATATCCAGTTCCTGGCCTGGGGTGAAGAGAAAATCGGTATCGCGATTGATACCGGTAATAACGAAATAAGCGAATCATTGCTGGAACAGCGCGATATTATTTTTTATCACGACAGTGAAAATGAGTCGTTTATCGAAATGACACCCGGCAGCTATGCCATATTTTTTCCGCAGGATGTGCACCGTCCTGCCTGTATTAAAAACAAGGAAACCACAATTCGTAAAATTGTGGTGAAAGTGGCAATCAGCGAATTAGATTAATTTTCTGATATACCCTAAATAATTCGAGTTGCAGGAAGGCGGCAAGAGAGTGAATCTCCAGGAGCTTACATAAGTAAGTGACTGGGGTGAACGAGCGCAGCCAACGCACATGCAACTTGAAGTATGACGGGTATAAATACAGGAACGCGAAATGACCAATACCGGTTTTATTATTGGTGCGTACCCCTGCGCACCCTCGTTTCACCAGAAAGGGGAACAAGAAGAACAAACCTTCTGGCGGGAACTTTCCGACACGCCGAATATTCGCGGGCTGGAACAACCTTGCCTTGAAAATCTTCATCCCCTTGGTGACGAATGGCTGTTCCGCCATACCCCGGGGGACTGGCAAATCGTGGTCACGGCAGTAATGGAAACCATGCGCCGCCGCGGCAGCAACGGCGCATTTGGCCTGGCCTCGGCTGACGACGCGCAGCGTAAAGCATGCGTGGACTTTTACCGGCATCTGCGCCAGAAAATTAATGCCGTGAATGCCCGTTATCCAGGCAAAGTGATTGCTCTGGAAATGCAGGCCGCTCCGCAGGCGGGCAATGCTTCCGTCGAACAGGCTACAGAAGCGTTTTCCCGCTCGGTTCGGGAAATCGCGGGCTGGGACTGGGACTGCGATCTGGTGCTGGAACACTGCGATGCCATGAACGGCCCGGCACCGCGCAAGGGCTTCCTGCCACTGGAGCAGGTGCTGGAGGTGGTGAAAGACACGGATATCAGCGTCTGCATCAACTGGGCGCGGTCGGCCATCGAAGGCCGTAACACCACCCTTCCCCTTGACCACGTTCAGGCCGCGCTTAATGCCAGGAAACTGGGTGCGCTGATGTTTTCAGGCACCACCCCCGGCGGGGAATACGGTGAATGGCAGGATCTGCACGCACCATTTTCCTCCTTCTGTGCCGACAGTCTGATGTCCACTGAACGTGCAAAAGCACTCTTTACTGCGGCGAGCGCCGCAACGTTGAAATTCTCCGGTATTAAATTACTGGAAATAAATGCTAATGCTGATGTCAGCCATCGCATCGCCATTTTGCGCGACGGTATTAGCGCAATGAATAAAGCAACGCAATAACAATAAGAAAAGTTTATTCCGGTTACCTACTGAGAGATTAACTATGAATATTTCTACTCATGCTCTACATGCGGATATTCCGCGCCAGCGCTGGCTAAGAATCATTCCTCCTATTCTTATCGCCTGTATTATTTCATATATGGACCGCGTGAATATCGCGTTTGCAATGCCGGGAGGGATGGACGAAGAATTAGGTATTACCGCCACCATGGCAGGCCTCGCGGGCGGCATCTTCTTTATCGGCTATCTGTTCCTGCAGGTACCCGGCGGCAAGATTGCGGTGCACGGTAGCGGCAAGAAATTTATCGGCTGGTCACTGGTCGCCTGGGCAGTGATCTCGGTGCTCACGGGTCTCGTGACGAATCAGTACCAGCTGCTGGTGCTGCGCTTCTTACTCGGCGTGGCGGAAGGCGGGATGCTACCCGTTGTGCTCACCATGATCAGCAACTGGTTCCCGGATGCCGAACGCGGTCGCGCCAACGCAATTGTGATCATGTTCGTACCCATCGCCGGGATAATCACCGCCCCGCTGTCGGGCTGGATTATCACCGCGCTTGACTGGCGCTGGCTGTTCATCATTGAAGGTCTGATGTCCATTGTTGTGCTGGTGCTCTGGGCATTCACGGTCTACGACCGTCCGCAGGAAGCCCGCTGGATCTCAGCGGCCGAGAAAAACTATCTGGTGCAAACGCTGGCGGCTGAACAGCAGGCCATCGCCGGAAAAGAGGTGAAAAATGCCTCGCTCAGCGCGGTGCTGTCTGACAAAACCATGTGGCAGCTGATCGCCCTGAATTTCTTCTATCAGACCGGGATTTACGGTTACACCCTCTGGCTGCCGACCATTCTGAAGGAGCTGACGCACACCAGTATTGGTCAGGTGGGGATGCTCGCCATCCTGCCCTACATCGGCGCCATTGCGGGCATGTTCCTGTTCTCCTCGCTTTCTGACCGCACCGGCAAGCGCAAGCTGTTTGTCTCCCTGCCGTTGATTGGCTTCGCGCTCTGCATGTTCCTCTCCGTAGCCCTGAAAGCAAACATCTGGCTGGCCTATGCCGCACTGGTGGGCTGCGGTTTCTTCCTGCAATCCGCCGCCGGCGTGTTCTGGACGATCCCGGCAAGACTGTTTAGCGCAGAGATGGCGGGCGGCGCGCGCGGCGTGATCAACGCCCTGGGCAACCTCGGTGGCTTCTGCGGCCCGTATGCCGTTGGCGTGCTGATCACCCTGTACAGCAAAGATGCGGGCGTCTACTGCCTGGCCGTTTCACTCGCGCTGGCGTCGCTGCTGGCCCTGCTGTTGCCGGCGAAATGCGATGCCGGGGCAGAGCCCAATCCCACGATAAATCCCCATAAACGTGCGGCCTGATGCCCTCACCCCAGCCCTCTCCCACGGGGAGAGGGAGAAAACCAAACCGTAGGCCGGGTAAGCGCAGCGCCACCTGGCAATTAAGCGAGATGAAGATGAGTGAAAAAGAGACCTTCTGGCTGGGTATCGATTGTGGCGGTACTTATCTGAAAGCCGGTTTATACAACAGCCAGGGCAAAGAAGTCAGTATCGAACGCCGCTCCGTTGCCACGCTCAGCCCGCGAGCGGGCTACGCCGAGCGGGATATGCATCAGCTGTGGCAGCACTGCCACGCAACCATCGCCGCGTTGCTCAAGAATGCAGGCGTAAACGGCAACCAGATCAATGGGGTCGGCATTTCTGCTCAGGGTAAAGGGCTGTTTCTGCTCGATAAACAGGACCAACCGTTGGGCAACGCCATCCTCTCCTCCGATCGCCGGGCACTGGAGATTGTGCAGCGCTGGCAGCAGGACGGCATTCCCGAAAAACTCTACCCGCATACGCGCCAGACGCTGTGGACCGGGCATCCGGCCTCGCTTCTGCGCTGGGTCAAAGAGAACGAGCCGCAGCGCTATCAGCAGATTGGCTGCGTGATGATGGCGCACGACTATCTGCGCTGGTGCCTGACCGGCGTGAAGGGCTGCGAAGAGAGCAACATCTCCGAGTCCAATCTCTACGACATGAATACCGGGCAGTATGACCCGCAGCTTACGCGCTGGCTCGGGATTAGCGAGATTGACGGCGCCCTGCCGCCGATTGTCGGTTCAGCAGAAATCTGCGGGGAAATCACCGCTCAGGCAGCCGCCCTTACCGGTCTCGCGGCGGGCACGCCCGTCGTGGGGGGACTGTTTGATGTGGTTTCCACCGCGCTCTGCGCCGGACTGCAGGACGAGCACACGCTGAACGCCGTGATGGGCACCTGGGCCGTCACCAGCGGGATCGCCAGTGCACTTCGCAGCAACGAACCCTTCCCCTACGTTTATGGCCGCTACGTGCATCCGCAGCAGTACATCGTTCACGAAGCCAGCCCGACCTCGTCCGGCAACCTTGAGTGGCTCACCGCGCAGTGGGGCGACATGTCGTTCAGCGAGATCAACCACGCCGTCGCCAGCCTGCCGAAAGCCGAAAGCGATGTGTACTTCCTGCCGTTCCTCTATGGCAGCAACGCCGGGCTGGAGATGACCAGCGGCTTCTACGGGATGCAGGCGCTACACACCCGCGCGCACCTGCTGCAGGCGGTTTATGAGGGCGTGGTGTTCTGCCACATGACCCACCTCAACCGCATGCTCGAACGCTTTACCCACGTTCATGCCCTGCGCGTGACGGGTGGTCCAACCCATTCGGACGTGTGGATGCAAATGCTTGCGGACGTCAGCGGGCTGGCGATTGAACTGCCACAGGTAGAAGAGACCGGCTGTTCCGGCGCGGCGCTGGCCGCCCTGGTCGGCACCGGCGTGTATCCCGATTTCCATACGGCGCAATGCGCCCTCCGACACGACATTCGTGTCATTGAGCCTGACATGCGCGCCCATGCGGCCTATCAGCGCAAGTATCAGCGCTATCAGCTACTGATTTCAGCACTACAGGGCTATCACGCCCGAGTTAAGGAGAACAACCTATGAGCCGACCATTACTGCAGCTGGCGCTCGACCATACCTCTCTTCAGGCCGCGCAGCGTGATGTCGCGACGCTTGCCGATCACGTTGATATCGTCGAAGCGGGCACCATTTTGTGCCTGACCGAAGGGCTAAACGCCGTGCGCGCCCTGCGCGAGCAGTGCCCGGATAAAATCATCGTTGCGGACTGGAAAGTGGCCGATGCCGGAGAAACGCTGGCAGAGCAGGCATTTGGCGCGGGTGCAAACTGGATGACCATCATCTGCGCCGCCCCGCTGGCCACCGTTGAACGCGGCCACGAGGTAGCCCTGCGCCGCGGGGGAGAAATCCAGATGGAGCTCTTTGGTCACTGGACGCTGGACGATGCTCGCGCATGGCATCGCATCGGCGTGAAGCAGGCCATTTATCACCGCGGACGTGACGCACAGGCGAGCGGCCAGCAGTGGGGTGAGGCGGATCTCGCAAAAATGAAAGCGCTCTCCGATATCGGTTTGCAGCTTTCGGTTACCGGCGGTATCACCCCCGCCGACCTGCCGCTGTTTAAGCAAATCAACGTCAAAGCCTTTATTGCCGGACGCGCGCTGGCAGGTGCCGCCAATCCACCGCAGGTGGCACAGGCATTCCATTCGCACATTCGCGACATCTGGGGAGCGTAACCATGCGTCAGCATCCGTTAGGTATTTACGAAAAAGCGCTGCCAAAAGATCTCTCCTGGCCCGAGCGGCTGGTACTGGCGAAAAGCTGCGGGTTCGATTTTGTCGAGATGTCTGTCGATGAAACCGACGAGCGATTATCACGCCTCGACTGGAGCACCACGCAGCGCGCCTCTCTGGTGGAAGCGATGCTGGAAACCGGCGTGGCGATCCCTTCTATGTGCTTGTCTGCCCACCGTCGTTTCCCGTTTGGCAGCCGCAATGAGACCGTGCGCGTACGCGCCCGTGAGATCATGAGCAAAGCCATCAGGCTGGCGCGTGATTTAGGCATTCGCACCATCCAGCTTGCCGGGTATGACGTCTATTACGAAGCGCATGACGAGGGGACGCAACAGCGCTTTGCCGACGGGCTGGCCTGGGCCGTAGAACAGGCCGCCGCCGCACAGGTGATGCTGGCGGTGGAGATCATGGACACCGCGTTTATGAACTCCATCAGCAAATGGAAAAAGTGGGACGACATGCTCGCCTCACCGTGGTTCAGCGTTTATCCGGACGTCGGCAACCTGAGCGCGTGGGGTAACGACGTCACCGCCGAGCTGACGCTGGGCATTGACCGCATTGCGGCTATTCACCTGAAAGATACCCAGCCCGTCACCGCACAAAGCCCCGGCCAGTTCCGCGACGTGCCGTTTGGCGAGGGCTGCGTCGATTTCGTTGGCGTGTTTAACACGCTGCATCAACTGAACTATCGCGGCGCATTTCTGATTGAAATGTGGACCGAAAAAGCAAAAGAGCCGGTGCTGGAGATTATCCAGGCGCGCCGCTGGATTGAAGCCCGTATGCAGGAAGGAGGCATGACATGCTAGACGAACTTAAAGCCGAGGTACTGGCAGCAAACCTGGCGTTGCCCGCCCACCAGCTGGTGACGTTTACCTGGGGCAACGTCAGCGCTGTGGACCGCAAAAGCGGCATGATGGTCATTAAACCGTCCGGTGTGGAATACGACGTGATGACGGCGGAGGATATGGTGGTGGTGAATATCGCCACGGGCCAGGTTATTGAGGGGAATAAAAAGCCCTCTTCAGACACGCCTACCCATCTTGCGCTGTATCGTCGTTACCCGGAGATTGGCGGCATCGTGCATACCCATTCACGCCACGCCACTATCTGGTCCCAGGCGGGGCTGGATTTACCTGCCTGGGGAACAACGCACGCGGACTATTTCTACGGGACCATCCCCTGCACACGCCTGATGACCACGGCAGAGATTGCTGGGGAATACGAATACCAGACGGGTGAAGTGATCATCAAAACTTTCGAGGAGCGCGATCTTAGCCCGATGCAGATCCCGGCGGTGCTGGTCCACTCCCACGGTCCGTTCGCCTGGGGTAAAGACGCGGCCGATGCGGTTCACAATGCCGTGGTGCTGGAAGAGTGCGCCTATATGGGCCTGTTCTCTCGCCAGCTCGCGCCACAGCTTCCGGTTATGCAGCAGGAACTGCTCGACAAGCATTATCTGCGCAAGCATGGGGCCAATGCCTATTACGGGCAGTGATCATCCGGAATTAATGTGTTCCTTGCAGTACCGCCGTTTCCAGACGGCGGGAGTTAACCCGGTATGCTTCGAAAAGATCTGCCGAAAATAGCCCACGTCATTAAAACCACACCGCGTTGCCACTTCGGTGAGCGATGCAGAGTCATTCAACAACAATTTTTCTGCCGCCCTGACGCGCTGGCGATGTATCGCCTCCGTCAGGGTTAAATGGAAGGTCCGGCGAAACACGCGCCCCAGATAATCCGCATTACAGTGCAATGCTTTTGCCAGTTGCGAGGTAGAAAGCGGCAAATGGAACTGCGTGCGAATAAGCTGCTTCGCCTTCCACGCCATTGCTGCACCGGCTTCATCTGCGTTGTCTTCATAGCCTGACGAAAGGGAAATTTGCTGCAAAATCAGTAATAAAATGATTTCCAGCGCCACGCTTCGCTGTAATTTCTCCTGCTCGCTCAGGAACTGGCGAAAAAGAGAAATCACATACTGGGCATCCCTCACACGGCAGTGTTGTTCGATTGCCAGATTGGGTAATCGGGGCAGGTGATGCTCAACCTCAAAATGCAGCCAGTAAAACTTCAGATCGGCGGGAAAGTCGCCGACGCCTACATGTCGCCTGCCAGGCCAAAGCAGCAAACTCTCGCCCGCCTTCACGTCAAATGCCGTATTTTCTTCCTGGATCGTTAATGTCCCTTTTTCGACAAAAATAATCTCCCACGATGTTAATTTACGCGCAGGATGGCGGCCCACACCCCGGGAAATAAACAACCCACCGTTTTGAACCTTAACCGGAAACGCTATGGATAATTCAAGCATTTATATTCACCATTTCGCTTTTAATGCCGCCATTATTAAATGCATCCATTGATTATTAATAAATAATGGCCCGACGGCCCGATCGGAATCACATTTTTATCATCAGGTCGGAATCGTCATCTTTTTATACTTTTCCCTTCCCTTGTTGGCCTCCCCATTCAGTGCAGAATAATCAGGTACCTTGCACAAATACGATAATAAATTCGATTACCGAGGAGTTACCCGATGACTTCCACACCGATTACAGAGTCTGACGTTACACAACAGGCGATAAATGACCGTTTGTCCGTGCGCGAAAAAATTGGCTACGGCCTGGGCGACGCGGGCGGTACGGTGATTACCTGCCTGATCATGAATTTTCTGACCTTTTTCTATACCGATATTTTTGGTCTGACGCCTGCGCTCGTGGGTACGCTCTTTATTGCCCTGCGCGTATTTGACGCTATTTCCGATCCGGTCATGGGCATTATTGCCGACCGCACGCAGAGCCGCTGGGGGCGCTTTCGCCCATGGCAGCTGTGGGTCGCCTTCCCGATCGGAATTATCGGCGTGCTGACCTTCACCGTTCCGGAAGCCAGCATGGGCGTGAAAATCGCCTGGGCATTCGGGACTTATCTGCTGCTGTCCGTCGGCTATACCGCCATCAACGTTCCCTACTGCGCGCTGATTAATACCATGACCACCCGCCATAACGAGGTGATCTCCTGCCAGTCCTGGCGCTTCGTGCTGTGCGGTGTGGCGGGATTTTTGGTCTCCGTAGGCCTGCCGTGGCTGGTCGCCGAATTAGGCCAGGGAGATGCTGCCAAAGGTTATCAGCTTGGCGTCGGCGTCCTGTGCACCATCGCCGTGGTGATGTTCCTGTGCTGCTTCTTCTGGGTACGCGAGCGTGTCCCGCTGGCGCTGATGGGCAAATTCACCCTGCGGGAGCATCTGGCCGGACTGCGTAAAAACGATCAGTTGCTGCTGATGCTGGTGATGTCGTTCCTGCTGATCAACGTTTTCAACATTCGCGGCGGCGGATACATGTACTTTATCACCTACGTACTGCAGGGCAGCACCGCCTATACCTCGCTGTTTTTCACGATGGTGACCTTTGCGGCCATTCTGGGGGCGGTCATCGTCAACCCGCTGTCGCGCCGTATTGATACCGTCAAACTCTACTACTACACCAACCTGGTGCTCGCCGCACTTGCGCTGGGAATGTGGTTTCTGCCAGGAGGCCCGGCGCACCAGACGCTCTGGCTGATCGTCATTTTAAGCAACGGCGTGATCCTGGGCTTCACCCTGCCGCTGCACTTCTCGCTGATGGCCTTTGCCGACGACTACGGCGAATGGAAAACCGGGGTGCGCTCATCGGGCATGAACTTCGCCTTCAACCTGTTTTTCATCAAGCTCGCGTGGGCCTCCAGCGCCGGGATCATCAGCCTGGTGTTTATCGCCGTCGCCTACCAGCCGGGCACGGGCAATCAGACACAGGCTTCGCTGCAGGGCATCACCGCCATGGAGACCCTGCTCCCCGCCCTTTTCCATCTGCTACTGGCCGTTTCCATCCGCTGGTGCAAACTCAACAACCCAATGATGTCGCGCATTGCCACCGACCTGCGCCAGCGTCACGTACCGTCCTGAGGAGAACGTTATGTCCATAATGGAACCCGACCTGCACAAGCTGAAAATTAACGACCCGTTTCTCGGGCAGTATCAACGACTGGTCCGTGAAGTGGTGATCCCCTACCAGTGGGATGCGCTAAACGACCGCGTGACGGAAGCCGAACCCAGCCACGCCATTAGCAACTTCCGCATTGCTGCAGGTCTGGAGCAGGGTGAATTCTACGGTATGGTGTTTCAGGACAGCGACGTGGCGAAATGGCTGGAAGCCGTAGCGTGGTCGCTGTGCCAGAAGCCTGATGCTGAACTGGAGAAAACCGCCGACGAGGTGATTGAGCTGGTCGCTGCGGCGCAGTGTGAGGATGGCTATCTCAACACCTACTTTACGGTAAAAGCGCCTGAGGAGCGCTGGACCAATCTGGCCGAATGTCACGAGCTCTACTGCGCCGGACATATGATTGAAGCGGGCGTGGCGTATTTTCAGGGGACCGGAAAACGCCGCCTGCTGGACGTGGTCTGCAGGCTGGCGGACCATATCGACAGCGTGTTTGGCCCCGGTGAAAACCAGCTGCACGGTTATCCGGGCCATCCGGAAATCGAGCTGGCGCTGATGCGACTTTATGACGTTACGCAGGCGCCCCGGTACCTTAATCTGGCGAAATACTTTATCGAGGAGCGCGGCACCCAGCCTCACTTCTACGATATCGAATACGAGAAGCGCGGCAGAACGTCGTACTGGAATACCTATGGCCCGGCGTGGATGGTCAAGGACAAAGCCTACAGCCAGGCGCATCAACCCCTTGCCGAGCAACAAACGGCCACCGGCCACGCCGTACGTTTCGTCTATCTGATGGCGGGCATGGCGCATCTGGCACGCCTGAGCCATGACGAGGGTAAACGGCGGGACTGCCTGCGGCTGTGGAAAAATATGGCGCAGCGTCAGCTGTACATTACCGGCGGGATTGGGTCGCAAAGCAGCGGCGAGGCGTTCAGCAGCGATTACGATCTGCCCAACGATACGGTGTACGCCGAAAGCTGCGCCTCCATCGGCCTGATGATGTTTGCCCGCCGGATGCTGGAAATGGAGGCCGACGGCCACTACGCCGACGTAATGGAGCGCGCGCTATACAACACGGTGCTGGGCGGCATGGCGCTGGACGGTAAGCACTTTTTCTATGTGAACCCGCTGGAAGTCCATCCGAAAACCCTGGCGTTCAACCATATCTACGATCACGTGAAACCCGTCCGCCAGCGCTGGTTTGGCTGCGCCTGTTGCCCGCCAAATATCGCCCGCGTGCTGACGTCGCTGGGGCATTATATTTATACCGTTCGCCAGGATGCGCTATTTATTAATCTCTACGTCGGCAACGATGTCGTCATTCCGGTTGGCGATGAAACCCTGGCGCTGCGGATCGGCGGTAATTATCCGTGGCAGGAAGCGGTGAAAATCGAGATCGTCTCACCTTCGCCGGTGAAACATACCCTGGCCCTGCGCCTGCCGGACTGGTGCGCGGCGCCTGAGGTATCGTTGAACGGTGAAGACGCTTCCGGTGAAATTTCACGGGGATACCTCTACCTGACCCGAAACTGGCAAGAAGGTGATGTCGTCACGCTGACGCTACCGATGCCGGTTCGCCGGGTGTACGGAAATCCGCAGGTACGCCAGCAGGCGGGAAAAGTCGCGCTACAGCGCGGGCCGCTGGTTTACTGTCTGGAAGAAGCGGATAACGGCACCAATCTGCATAACCTTTCCTTGCCGCCTGACAGCACGTTCCGGGTCTTTGAAGGTAAAGGCATTTTCGCGCACAAGATGCTGATACAGGCAGAGGGGACGGGCTGTCATACGAAGGACACTGATGCGCTGTGGCACTATGACCGCCCGCCGGTACAACGTCATCCTCAGACGCTAACCTTTATTCCGTGGTTCAGTTGGGCGAACCGGGGAGAAGGGGAAATGCGGATCTGGGTGGATGAAGGTTGAATTTCTGCGGCCTGTTGCCCTCACCCCATCCCTCTCCCACGGGAGAGGGAGTAAACAGGCTTTACCACATCAGAAACGCCAGGTCAGGCCGGTCATCAGCGCGAAGCTGTCGTCGCGGTCGATCATCGGGCTATTCTTCACGTCGTCAGGCAACACGGTGTAGACCGCGCTGGCATTGAGATACAGCTTCTGGGTTAACTGATATTTAGCCGCCAGACCAACGTATGGCGTCCAGCTGTCACCGGCAGTGTATTGATCCAGTCCGGAGCGGCGAGACTCGCTGCCGGATACGCCGTAGTAGTAGTCGTTATAGCTTTCGTCGCTGTAGAACACACCCACAGAAGGCGTCAGGGTCAGGCGATCCATTTTGATTGGACGGAAGTATGATACTTCGCCGATCACGCCGCCGCTTTCATCCGTGGCATCACCAGAGACCGCCACTTTCAGCGACCCCCAGCTTTCGTGGCGGTAGTACGCACCGCCGAGGAAGGCGGACGCTTTACGCTCATCCAGCTGCTTCATCTGATGGTCGTCATTATCGTCAGGGTCGAAATGCAGCGGCATCCACGTTGCGGTCAGGCTTAATTCATTTTTTGCATCTTTCCACAGGATCCATCCGCCCGTGGTCTGGCGAACGTAAAAGCGATCGCCTTCATAGCTAATTAACGGTACCGCAGTCGTATTTTCGTTATAGCCTTTGTATGGAGACTCATTAAATACAGCCCCCGCTCCAAGTGAAAATTCCCCGGCCATGGCAGACGTTGATGCAAATAACGTGGCAGCGATGAGTAAATTGTATTTAATAGTCATTCTATGTAATCCATTTAAATGCCAAACAAGCGAGGCGCATAATAATGGTTACAAAATTGCCAATGCAACGCTGCGGTTTATATAATATTATATATAAAATCATATAGATGGGTGTGCATGATGAGTACATTACAGCTAAAACCACGCGAATTAAAAATTATCTCCGTCATCGCCGCCACCCACAGCATTGGTGATGCCGCCGCCCTGCTGGGTATGGCGCAGGCCAACGTGAGTAAATATCTGTCTGATTTTGAAACGCGGGTTGGGCTCAAGGTTTTTGAGCGCACCACGCGCCAGCTGGCCCTGACCCAGTTTGGTGAAGCGTTACTCCCCTACGTGAACGCCACGCTGGATAAGAACAGTCAGCTTGTTAATTTCATTGCTGATTATAAGCACGAAAAGCGCGGAAAAGTGACGATCTATGCCCCAACAGGTATCGTGACCTACCTCGCGCGACACGTGATCCATCAGATAGAAGACATCGGCGACATCCGCATCTCCCTGAAAACCTACAATCTGGACCGGAATGAATTTTCAGAAGGCGTTACCTTTCCGGATGACTGCGACATTTTAATTACCTATGCTCAGCCAAAAGACGAAAGTCTGGTTGCCAGCGTGCTGACAAAATATTCCGTTACGGCCTTCGCAACCGTAGAATATTTAAATAAACATCCCTTAACCGGACCTGAAGATTTAATTAATCACTCCTGTATTCTCATTGACTCCATGCTGGTCGATGATGCCAACATCTGGCGTTTCCGCGTGCACGGCAGCGATGACGTGCATGACTACCGGGTGACCGGTAATTATATTTGCGACAATACGCAGACTGCCCTGGAGTTGGCCAGAAATAATCTTGGGATTGTTTTTGCACCAAAAGAGAGTCTGAAAAAAGAATTAACGAAAGGCATGCTGGTCCCCTGCTTCCCGCATCAGGAGGAGTGGTGGCTCGATCTGACGGCCATCTTCCGCAAACGCGAATACCAGCCCTGGCGCGTGCAATACGTTCTGGATGGCGTCCTTAACTGTCTGCGCCAGCAAATTGCTCAGGCCGCCCACGGACGGCCTGAGCTGGGCGACTAGAACAGCCCCAGTGGCTTATCAGAATAGCTGACCAGCAGACATTTGGTCTGCTGGTAATGCTCCAGCATCATCTTGTGAGTTTCACGTCCGATGCCCGACTGCTTATAACCGCCAAATGCCGCGTGCGCCGGATAGGCGTGGTAGCAGTTGGTCCAGACGCGCCCGGCCTGAATGCCGCGGCCCATTTTATAGGCCAGATTACCGTTGCGACTCCAGACGCCTGCGCCCAGGCCATACGGCGTGTCGTTGGCAATCTCCAGCGCCTCCTCTATCGTTTTAAAGGTGGTCACGGCCAGCACCGGGCCGAAAATCTCCTCCTGGAAAACGCGCATGTTGTTCTGGCCGAAGAGGATCGTCGGCTCAAGGTAATAGCCGTCCTGCAGATCCCCTCCCAGCACCTTACGACGCCCGCCGGTGAGAATATCCGCCCCCTCTTTCTTGCCGATGTCGATGTAGTTGAGGATCGTTTCCAGCTGTCCGTGCGAGACCTGCGCCCCCATCTGTGTAACGTTATCGAGCGGGTTACCGCTGCGAATAGACTCAACGCGGCGAATGGCCCGCTCCATAAAGCGCTCGTAGATGGATTCCTGCACCAGCGCGCGGCTTGGGCAGGTACAGACTTCGCCCTGGTTAAACGCAAACAGCGCAAACCCTTCCAGGGCTTTATCGAAGAAGGCATCCTCTTCCTCCATCACGTCCGCGAAGAAGATGTTCGGGGATTTCCCGCCCAGTTCCAGAGTCACCGGGATAATGTTCTGCGTGGCGTACTGCATGATCTGCTGGCCCACCTCCGTCGACCCGGTAAACGCCACTTTGGCGATACGTTTTGAGGTAGCCAGATATTCGCCTATCTCCCCGCCCGCGCCGTTCACTACGTTAATCACGCCCGGTGGCAGGAGATCGCCAACGATTTCCATCAGCAGCAGGACCGAGAGCGGGGTCAGACGCGCCGGTTTGAGCACAATACAGTTTCCGGCCGCCAGCGCGGGCGCCATTTTCCAGCTCGCCATCAGCAGCGGAAAGTTCCACGGAATAATTTGCCCGACGACGCCCAGCGGTTCGTGGAAGTGATACGCCACGGTGTCGCTGTCAACTTCGCTGATCCCGCCCTCCTGAGCGCGAATACAGGAGGCAAAATAACGGAAGTGGTCAATAGCCAGCGGCACGTCAGCCGCCATCGTTTCCCGGATCGGCTTGCCGTTATCCCAGGTTTCCGCCGTCGCCAGCAGCTCCAGATTCTGCTCCATCCGGTCGGCGATTTTGAACAGGATCGCCGCCCGGTCCTGCACGGAGGTGTGAGCCCATTTCTCTTTCGCTTTGTGCGCCGCATCCAGCGCCAGGTCGATATCACGCTTACCGGAGCTGGCAATCTCGCACAGCGGCTGGCCGGTAACCGGGGTCAGGTTGGAATAGTATTCGCCGTCGACGGGAGCGACCCAGTCGCCGCCAATAAAGTTGTCATAACGGGGCTTCAGCTTGAGGGGAAAACCATACTCGCCGGGCTGGATACGCGATGAGGGAGGATTGTTTGTCATGTCCGTCTCCTTGCTGTTGGTGTACAACAAGGGTAGTTCCGGCTGGCGATTTTCTCGCCAGCCGGTAACGGTGTTTACGACGGAGGTCACGGAGTTTCAGGAAATAATAACGAATCGCGCAACAGATGATCGTTACCGCGACGGCGAGTAAAGCCGATGCGGTTGAAGTATTCCAGGATCTGGATCGCCAGCTTGCGCCCCACGTTCAGCCGATCGCGGAAATCCGCTGCGCAGGTCGAGCCGCGCGCCTGATCCAGCTCGCGGATCAGGTTGGCAAACGCCACAATGCGATCGTTACGGTAGTAACGATCTTTCACGATCGCGACGATGAGCCCCTGCTGCGCCGCATGGCGCAATACTTGGCGCATCACCTGCTCATCGGTGTTGGTTTCGCGAGCCAGATCGCGAACCCACCACGGCTCATCGCCAAACAGCGGGGCTGCTTTTTGCCATATGGCCTCTTGCTCGGCGGTGAACCCAGCCTTGTGATCCGGCAGGTGCAACCAGCCGTGGTGGCTTTTAATCACTCCGCTTTCACGCATGTTTTCGATCAGCAGCAGCACCAGCGCATCGTCTTCCATCGGCAGTGCCATGCGTCGCAGACGCTCGCGCCCCGGGCCAGGCTCGTCCTGATGCTGTTCATGGTAAGTCGCAAGCGTGTTCAGTATCTTACGCTGCCAGTGCGCAGCAACCGGGGCATTGAGCAGGCTGTTGCCGGCCTGAATAAAGCCCGGCTCCTGGGTCAGCTGCCGTAAGCCTTCCCCGCTCAGCTGGCGTGCCCATGCAAAATCACGCAGGCTCACCGCTCCGCGATCGAGGTGCACCCGCAGCGCGGCGTTATCCTCTCTGGCGTCTGCCAGCGCGGCAAGCCACTGCAAATATTCCGGCTTACGCTTGCCGCGTCGGGGTGGGTTAAGCGCCACCACGCGCGCGCCCGCCAGCGTTTCCCTTGCAGAAATGTCACGCAGTACCAGACGATCGTTATCTGCCAGCCAGAGCGGCGAATCGAATACCAGCTCGGCAAGGTCGTTTTCCAGCAGCGACACGCGCCCGGTGATATGGCTTGCCGCGTGGTGAATATGCAGCGGCTGCCATTGGGTCAGCGGCATGTGTGTCTGCAGGGAGACAATCACGCGTTCAGACGGTTCCGGCGGTGCATCAGCCAGCAGCCAGTCTCCGCGATTAAGCTGCTCTTTTTCCGCATCCCCGGCAATGTTCAGCGCGATACGCTGCCCGGCGTGGGCACGGTCAGCGGGCTGGTTTTGTGCATGCAGCCCGCGCACGCGCATCGGTTTATTCACGCCCGTCAGCCAGAGCGTATCTCCCACGCTGACTTCACCACTCAGCGCGGTGCCGGTCACGACCAGCCCCGCACCTTTTACGGTAAACGCCCGATCGATCGCCAGACGGAAACGATGATGGCTGGCGTGGTCGCGTGATGAAAGGTGCTGCAAATGGTGGCGAAGTTCGTCGATACCACGCCCTTCTGTCGCCACGGTAACAAAAAGCGATGCGTCGGCAAAACCATACTCCCGCAGGGTCGCCTGGACCGTTTCGCGCACCTCGCTGATGCGCGCATCATCCACGCGATCGGCTTTGGTCAGCGCCACGGTCAGCTGCGGGTTGCCGGTTAGCTGCAGGATCGCAAGGTGCTCGCGGGTTTGCGCCATCACGCCGTCATCGCAGGCCACCACCAGCAGGGCATGATCGATGCCGCCCACGCCCGCCAGCATGTTGGACAGAAACTTTTCATGCCCCGGCACATCAATAAAGCCCAGCACGCGACCATCAGGCTGGGGCCAGTAGGCATAGCCCAGATCGATGGTCATGCCGCGCTTTTTCTCTTCCGGCAGGCGATCGGCGTTTACGCCGGTAATGGCCTGCAGTAACGTGGTTTTTCCGTGGTCGACGTGACCGGCAGTGGCAATAATCATTTCAACAACATCTCCAGAAATCGCTCTTCATCTTCAAGGCAGCGCAGATCCAGCCACATTCGGCCGTCGTAAATCCGCCCGATAACCGGCGTCGTGAGACCGCGCCAGCGCGACGACAGCACCTCAAGCTGGCTGCCGCGCCCGTCACGCGGCGTGAACGTCAGCGCCTCACTCGGCAGCCTGTCCACCGGCAGCGACCCGCTGCCAATCTGCGACTGGCAGGGCTCAATGCGAACGTCAAAATCGGGGTAGTGCGGAGCGACGCGCGGCAGCAGCAGTTCGGCCTGGGCGCGAATCGAGGCGGCATCGCGGCTTAACAGACGCAGCGTGGGCAGACGGTCAGCCAGTTTTTCCGGGTGGAGATAGAGCCGCAGCGTCGCCTCCAGCGCGGCAAGCGTCATTTTATCGGCGCGCAGGGCGCGCTTAAGCGGGTGCTGCTGCAGCTGCGCAATCAGCTCGCGCTTGCCGACGATAATCCCGGCCTGCGGCCCGCCCAGCAGCTTGTCGCCGGAAAAGCTGACCAGGCTAACGCCCGCCGCAATCATCTCCTGCGGCATCGGCTCTTTTGGCAGCCCGTACAGGCTCAGATCCACCAGCGAGCCGCTGCCGAGATCGGCAATCACCGGTATATTCAGTTCGCGCCCAATCGCCGCCAGCTCCGCCTCGTCAACCGTTTTGGTGAAGCCTTCAATATGGTAATTGCTGGTGTGAACCTTCATCAACAGGGCGGTATTTTCATTCACCGCCGCGCGATAATCTTTCGCATGGGTACGGTTTGTCGTGCCCACTTCATGCAACGTGCAGCCTGCCTGGCGCATCACGTCCGGAATACGAAACGCCCCGCCAATCTCCACCAGCTCGCCGCGGGACACCACCACCTCTTTGCCGCTGGCGGTGGCCGCCAGCATCAGCAGCACCGCGGCGGCGTTGTTATTCACAATGCAGGCATCTTCCGCGCCGGTCAGCTGGCACAGCAGCTCCGCCAGCGCACGGTCGCGGTGCCCTCGCCCGGCACCGTCCAGATCGTACTCCAGCGTCACGGGCGTTCGCATGGCCTGCACAACCGCGGCAACGGCCTCTTCCGCCTGCTGCGCGCGCCCCAGGTTAGTATGCAGCACGGTACCCGACAGGTTTATCACCGGGCGTAACGCGCTTTGCGCCTTCTCATCCAGCCGGCGTTCAACTTCCTGCTCCCACGCAGTACACCAGTCAGGCAAGGCGTTTTCTGCCTGAATCGCGCATCGGGCTTCGTCCTGAAGCAGGCGTAACATTTCCACCGTCGCGGTATGGCCGAAACGCTCAACAACAGCATGAATGCGGGGTTCGCGAAGAAGACGGTCGGTAGCGGGGATCTGGCTGTACAGCGAATGATGAGTAGTCATGAAAGCGCCTGGCGAGTAAATATCTTCCCCCCTCCCGACGGGAGAGGGAGTTAACATGTGAGGGGATTGTACCGCCTCCGACGGCGAAGTGTTATAACCCGCGTCAAGCCTTTGGCGGTTCGGTACGGGCAAAGCTTTCGCGGCTAAACAGCGTGTCTGCTAGCTTCACCAGCAGCGGACGGTCGACGCACCAGCCCGGGGAGACGCGGCGGAAGTTGAGATAACCAATCGCGCAGGCGATGGCGATGGTCCCCAGGTTCAGGCTGTCGGTGTCGATCTTACCCTCCCGGATTAGCTGTTCGCATCTGTCCAGGCTGCGGCTGATTTTTTCCCGCTGGCGTAACAGTTCCGTTTCCGACTGCTGGGCGGCGGGCCTTGCCTGTTCCCGTACGGAGGTTAACGCCGCATCCATAATGCCATCGGCCAGGGCTTCAACCTGCTTCACCGCCAGCGCCGCTTTTGGGTCTGCTGGCAGCATTGCCGGGGCAACGCCCAGCAGCTCGATATACTCCGCAATAATCGGGGAATCAAACCAGTATTCGCCCTCGTCCGTGACCAGTGCCGGGACTTTCCCCAGCGGGTTGTACTGCGCGACGCCGTTTTCCGCGTTGTAGGGCTGTTCATTCACGAATTCAAATTCAATCCCCTTCTCCAGCAGGAGAATCGAGATTTTTCGCACGAAGGGACTGGTATAGCTGCCGATGAGTTTCATTGCCTGATCCTTGATGCCGGAAAAAAGTCAGTATGGATCAAGCGATGAAAAAAGGGCAGGTCTGCATGTCGCATTCCCGCCCTGGAAGGATTAGTGATCGAGGTAGAGGTAGTGCATCCAGCTGGTCATACGCAGCAGTACTTTACGCATGACCGAGACGTGGGCGAAGTGGTCCGAATAGACCGCCACCTGGGCATAGATACCGTCCGGCAGGGCATCGACTTCCGCGTTGGGTTCCAGCTCAATAAGTGCCTGAACGCCGTCCGTTCCCGGCACCACCGTCAGCGACTGCAGCGCGCCCTGCGCCTGATAGGTTCCCCCCGGCACCACCGGCAGAATACTGGTGAGCTTCCCGGAGAAGACCTGGCCCGGCAGCGCGTTAAACACCACTTCCGCTTCATCGCCCGGCTTCAGACGCAGCAGCGAGTTCTGACGGAACTGGGCCACAATCTGACGCTTCTGTTCAGGGATAAAGACCATCACCGGACGCAAAGGCAGCGCGGCGGCATAGGTTCCCGGACGAATCAGTACCTGAGTGATATAACCATTGCTCGGCGCACGCACCACGGTCTGGTCCAGATTGTATTTGGCTTCGGCAAGCTGGGCGCGTAACGACGCAATCTGCGACTGTTCACCGTTCACCATGCTGTCTAACTGGCTTTGGATCTGCACCTGTTCAGCCACGGAGCCTTTCACCAGCGCATCCTGTGCCAGATAGTTCTGACGCGCGTTGTCGATATCGCTTTCAGAGAACGGATTCACCTTTGCCTGGCTGCCTTTCAGGTAGCGCTGATAATCTTTATAGAGGCGATCGCGTTCAGCGGAGACGCGCGTGGTATTGGCAACAGCTTCCGCCAGCTGCGCTTTCAGATTATCGATATTGTGCGTCGCGGTCACCAGGTCGGCCTGAAGTCTGTCGACGCGCGCCTGATAGCGGCCTGGATCCAGTTTAAATAACACTTCGCCTTTTTTAATTAGCTGGTTATTTTTATCGGTCACTTCGCTGACCACACCGGTCACCTGCGGCGTGATTGGAATAGAAATAACCGCTTTTTGCGCCGTAAAGGTATACGGGTGGTTATAGTTCATTAGCAGAATAAGTCCGGCAACAATAAATACGCCGCCTAATGTTGCGGTGGCAAGCGTCCACTGGTTGACCGGAATTCGGAATATTTTAAAGATGGCCCAGGCAAATGCCACGTAGGTCAAAATAATCAACAGATCCATGATTAGCGCTCCAGCGTGTTCTTATCAGCAGCAGGCTTTACCGCGGCCAGCTTTTGTTCGAGTTCCGCCACGCGTTTGGCGAGCGCATCCATGCCCGGGACCTCATCAGGCTTTGTGATGTGGTTTTGCATGCCCCAGCCGCGATCTTCGCGGTACAGCGTGGCCCAAATCCACAGGAATGGCCAGATGGCATGAAGCGTAAACAGGCTAATCCAGCCAGCCGTATGAATGGCATCGGCATGCGGATGGTTACGCTTTTTGGCCATATTATAAGGAATATCATGGATGGCGATGATTCCGTAAAAGAGAACCAGAAATACAAAAATCAATACGCCCAGCGCAAAATAGTTGAGAAACATATTCTCCTCACTTAAACAACGTCAACTCATTAAATTAATAAAACGGTACGCAACCTAATTAATTTTTTATAAACACGGGGTTGTGCTTACTATTTCCGAGCCGGGGAGTATCGGTTTTTATAATATCTCCATGCAAGTTTATAAGCGTGTCAAAATATATCCTGAATAATAATAGACTTAACCTTACAATATGAGCGTAATCCACCTTTTAACTTTTCGCCATACCACACATCAAAAGTGGTTTTTTAGCTTATCGTGTCGTGCAATATCATCCTGGCGCTGAATCGCGAAGCAGAGTTTGCCGCCGATCACAGCCGGAGAAATCCGCATAAAAATATTTTGTGAAATCAGTCACAATCCAGAAACAAACCCACCAGAACAAAACGTGACAACAATCACATAAAAGGGTGGATTTTGCTTTTTTTGTCGCCATTGTATTTTTTTTGTCCGCAGATTTTGTGATTGAGATCACTCCATTGATATCCCTACCCCCTGCCTTTACGTGACACGCATCACACATTTTTTCCCTGTCTGGACAGTTGAACGATTCAGTGCCAGATTTCACAGCATCAGAACAGGGTCCGGCTACCTCTGCCGCCTCATTAACAATAAACCTCGGGCCGCAAGCCTAAGCGTAAACAGAAGAAGGGGTGTTTTATGTCATCCGATTTCAAGATCAAAGTTCAAAGCTTTGGTCGTTTCCTCAGCAACATGGTGATGCCAAATATCGGCGCGTTTATCGCGTGGGGTATCATCACCGCATTGTTCATTCCGACAGGGTGGTTGCCTAACGAAACGCTGGCGAAACTTGTTGGCCCAATGATTACCTATCTCCTGCCGCTGCTCATCGGTTTCACCGGGGGTCGTCTGGTGGGCGGTGACCGTGGTGGCGTCGTGGGTGCTATCACAACCATGGGTGTTATCGTCGGTGCGGATATGCCGATGTTCCTCGGTGCGATGATTGCCGGTCCTCTGGGCGGCTGGGCGATTAAGAAATTCGACGTCTGGGTTGATGGTAAGATCAAATCCGGCTTCGAAATGCTGGTGAACAACTTCTCTGCGGGCATCATCGGGATGATCCTCGCCATTCTGGCGTTCCTCGGCATTGGCCCTGCGGTTGAAGTGCTGTCCAAAATTCTGGCGGCAGGCGTTAACTTCATGGTGGCGCACGAGATGCTGCCGCTGGCGTCTATCTTCGTTGAACCGGCGAAAATCCTGTTCCTTAACAACGCCATCAACCACGGCATCTTCTCGCCGCTGGGTATCCAGCAGTCTCACGATCTCGGCAAGTCTATCTTCTTCCTGATTGAAGCCAACCCGGGTCCTGGTATGGGCGTTCTGCTGGCGTACATCTTCTTTGGCCGTGGCAGCGCTAAACAGTCTGCTGGCGGTGCGGCGATCATCCACTTCCTGGGCGGTATTCACGAAATTTACTTCCCTTACGTGCTGATGAACCCACGTCTGATCCTGGCCGTTATCCTCGGCGGTATGACCGGTGTGTTCACCCTGAGCGTGCTGGGCGGCGGTCTGGTTTCTCCGGCCTCTCCGGGTTCTATCCTGGCGGTACTGGCGATGACGCCAAAAGGCGCTTACTTCGCGAACCTCGCGGCTATCTTTGCGGCAATGGCCGTCTCCTTCGTGGTCTCTTCTATCCTGCTGAAAACCAGCAAAGTGAAAGAAGATGATGACATCGAAGCCGCAACCCGTCGTATGCACGACATGAAAGCCGAATCCAAAGGCGCGACGCCACTGGCAGCCGGTGATGTCTCTAACGACCTGAGCCACGTGCGTAAAATCATCGTTGCCTGCGACGCCGGTATGGGTTCCAGCGCAATGGGTGCAGGCGTGCTGCGTAAGAAAGTGCAGGATGCGGGCCTGACCAACATCTCCGTGACCAACAGCGCCATTAACAGCCTGCCGCCGGATGTTGACCTGGTTATCACGCACCGCGATCTGACCGAACGCGCCATGCGTCAGGTACCACAGGCACAGCACATTTCGCTGACCAACTTCCTCGACAGCGGCCTGTATACCAGCCTGACCGAACGTCTGGTTGCCGCGCAGCGTCACGAAGACAACGAAGTGAAAGTGCGTTCCAGCCTGCAGGACAGCTTTGACGAGAGCAACGCCCACCTGTTTAAGCTGGGTGCGGAAAACATCTTCCTCGGTCGTACCGCGGCCACCAAAGAAGAAGCGATTCGCTTTGCCGGTGAGCAGCTGGTGAAAGGCGGCTACGTTCAGCCTGAATATGTCGACGCGATGCTGGAACGCGAAAAACTGACCCCAACCTATCTGGGCGAATCCATCGCGGTGCCGCACGGTACGGTTGAAGCGAAAGATCGTGTCCTGAAAACCGGCGTCGTATTCTGCCAGTACCCGCAGGGCGTGCGTTTCGGTGAAGAAGAAGACGACATCGCCCGTCTGGTGATTGGTATCGCCGCTCGCAACAACGAGCACATTCAGGTGATTACCAGCCTGACCAACGCGCTGGATGATGAGTCCGTCATTGAGCGTCTGGCCAATACCACCAGCGTTGAAGAAGTTCTGGCTCTGCTTAACAAATAACGGTACTCCTCCCTCTCCCCCCGGGGAGAGGGCTAGGGTGAGGGGAAAACGTTCCTCACCCCAGCCCTCTCGGGTAAAAACATTGATGAAGGTTAACACTATGAAAGCATTACATTTTGGCGCAGGTAATATCGGTCGTGGTTTTATCGGTAAACTGCTGGCAGACGCGGGCATTACCCTGACATTCGCCGATGTGAATCAGGTTGTCCTGGATGCTCTGAATGCCCGTCATAGCTATCAGGTCCATGTGGTCGGTGAAAACGAGCAGGTTGAGACGGTATCTGGCGTCAACGCGGTCAGCAGCATCGGCGACGACGTTATTGACCTTATCGCCAGCGTCGATCTGGTCACCACCGCCGTGGGTCCGGTTGTGCTTGAGCGCATCGCCCCTGCGGTCGCGAAAGGCCTGGCAAAACGTAAAGCGCAGGGTATCGATACCCCGCTGAACATCATCGCCTGTGAAAACATGGTGCGCGGCACCACGCAGCTGAAAGGCCACGTGCTCAACGCTGTGGCAGACGAAGACAAAGCCTGGGTGGAAGCGCACGTGGGTTTTGTGGATTCCGCCGTGGATCGCATCGTTCCGCCTTCCGAATCCGCGACCAACGACCCGCTGGAAGTGACCGTAGAAACCTTCAGCGAGTGGATCGTCGATAAAACCCAGTTTAAAGGCGCGCTGCCGACCATTCCGGGAATGGAATTAACCGATAACCTGATGGCATTTGTCGAACGCAAACTCTTCACGCTGAACACCGGGCATGCTATAACCGCGTACCTCGGAAAATTGGCCGGTCATCAGACCATTCGTGACGCGATCCTCGATGAGAAGATCCGCGCGGTGGTAAAAGGGGCAATGGAAGAGAGCGGCGCGGTGCTGATTAAACGCTACGGTTTCGATGCGGATAAACATGCAGCATACATCCAGAAAATCCTCGGTCGCTTTGAAAACCCTTATCTGAAAGATGACGTTGAGCGCGTGGGCCGCCAGCCGCTGCGTAAGCTGAGCGCGGGCGACCGCCTGATTAAGCCGCTGCTGGGCACGCTGGAATACGGTCTGCCGCACGCCAACCTGGTGAAGGGGATTGCCGCCGCAATGCACTACCGCAGCGAGCAGGACCCGCAGGCGCAGGAACTGGCTCAGCTGATTGATATCCAGGGCGCGCAGGCTGCGCTGGCGCAGATTTCCGGTCTGGACGCCAACAGCGACGTGGTTGTGGAGGCGGTTAACGCATACAACGCAACCAAATGATGCACAATGCGGCGCAGGTTAGCCTGCGCCCGGATAACAGATTGTCAGATATGCAGGCAATAATGGAACAAACCCAGGCCTTTGAAAATCGTGTGCTTGAGCGTCTGAATGCTGGCAAAACCGTACGAAGTTTCCTGATTGCCGCCGTCGAGCTGTTAACCGAGGCGGTGAATATCCTGGTGCTTCAGGTGTTTCGCAAAGACGACTACGCGGTAAAATATGCTGTAGAACCGTTACTGGACGGAGACGGACCGCTGGGCGATTTATCCGTGCGTCTGAAGCTGATTTATGGTCTTGGCGTGCTGAACCGACAAGAGTATGAAGATGCGGAGCTGCTAATGGCGCTGCGCGAAGAACTCAATCATGACGGTAATGAATACACCTTTACCGACGATGAAATCCTGGGGCCGTTCGGCGAGCTGCACTGCGTCACCGCGCTTCCTCCGGCACCGCAGTTTGATAACAGCGATCCTGAGCTCTATGCGATGCAAAAGCTGCGTTATCAACAGGTTGTCCGTTCCACGATGGTTCTCTCCCTGACTGAGCTGATTTCCCGAATCAGCTTAAAAAAAGCGTTTCAGAAGTAAGCCTGCTCACATTGGTGTATCCTTCCCTGTAAATTCCCCGTTTTCAGAGTTATTTGTCATGAAAGAAGTCGAAAAGAACGAAATTAAACGCTTGAGCGACCGCCTGGATCTCATCCGCCACCAGATGGCGGGCCTGTCACTGGTCGAGTCCGCCGAGAAGTACGCCGAGCTTGAAAAAGAGACCGCGAAGCTGGAAGCAGAGATCGAGCGCCTGCGCGAGGTCAAAGGCCAGAAGCTGAGCAAAGAAGCGCAGAAACTGATGAACATGCCGCACCGCCGTGCGATCACCAAAAAAGAGCAGGCCGACATGGGCAAGCTGAAGAAAAGCGTTCGTGGTCTGGTGGTGGTTCACCCGATGACCGAGCTTGGCCGCGAAATGGGCCTGAAAGAGATGACGGGTTTTTGTAAGACCGCGTTCTGATTTCATGCCGGGTGGCGCTGCGCTTACCCGGCCTACTCTTTTCCCCTTCGCGTGAATTGGTCCAACCAATAGCGCAATCAATCCTCCCCCGGTTCACAATTCCATTATTTCCGCTCACAAAACCATTGCTAGCTCATAACATCTGGTTAACCATTCATTGTCACTAACCCTACAATACAACATTGGCAGGACCACTTTTACACAGACTGTGACGCAGAGATGAGCGGAGACTCACCCGCAGCGCAGGCTGTCTGGTCCCCAGGAGACCTGCATGAGCCTCTGGCAACAAAACTACGACCCGGCCGGCAATATCTGGCTGTCGAGCCTGATCGCATCGCTTCCGATCCTGTTCTTCTTCTTTGCGCTGATTAAGCTCAAACTGAAGGGCTACCTTGCCGCGACGTACACTGTCGCCATCGCCCTGCTGGTGGCGCTGTTCTTCTACAAAATGCCGGTCGATCGCGCGCTGGCCTCCGTCGTCTACGGTTTCTTCTACGGCCTGTGGCCGATTGCGTGGATCATCATCGCGGCGGTCTTTGTCTATAAAATCTCGGTGAAAACCGGACAGTTCGACATTATACGCTCGTCGATTCTCTCCATTACGCCGGACCAGCGCCTGCAGATGCTGATTGTCGGCTTCTCCTTTGGGGCGTTTCTGGAAGGCGCGGCAGGCTTTGGCGCACCGGTGGCGATCACCGCCGCGCTGCTGGTGGGCCTGGGCTTTAACCCGCTGTATGCCGCGGGCCTGTGCCTGATTGTGAACACCGCACCGGTGGCGTTTGGTGCGATGGGTATTCCGATTCTGGTTGCGGGCCAGGTGACCGGCCTGGACAGCTTTGAGATTGGCCAGATGGTGGGGCGCCAGCTGCCGTTCCTGACCATTATCGTCCTGTTCTGGATCATGGCGATTATGGACGGCTGGCGCGGCGTGAAGGAGACCTGGCCTGCGGTGATGGTGGCGGGCGGTTCGTTCGCGATTGCCCAGTACCTCAGCTCGAACTTCCTTGGACCGGAACTGCCGGACATCATCTCTTCGCTGGTTTCCCTGGTCTGCCTGACGCTGTTCCTGAAACGCTGGCAGCCGGTCCGTATTTTCCGCTTCGCCGACATGGGCGCCTCGCAGGTCGATCAAACCCTGGCCCGCACCGGCTACACCGCAGGACAGGTAATCCGCGCCTGGTCGCCGTTCCTGTTCCTGACCGCCACGGTCACGCTGTGGAGCATCCCGCCGTTTAAAGCCCTGTTCGCCCCGGGCGGCGCGCTGTACGACATGGTGATTAACATCTCCGTACCGTTCCTCGACAAGATGGTCGCCCGTATGCCGCCGGTGGTGCACGCCGCCACGCCGTATGCCGCGGTCTATAAATTCGACTGGTTCTCCGCCACCGGGACCGCCATCCTGTTTGCCGCTATTCTTTCCGTGGTGTGGCTGCGCATGAAGCCTGCGGCTGCGGTGCAGACTTTTGCGGCGACCGTTAAAGAGCTGATGCTGCCGATCTACTCCATCGGCATGGTGCTGGCGTTCGCGTTTATCTCGAACTACTCCGGCCTCTCATCAACATTGGCACTGGCGCTGGCGCATACCAGCCACGCCTTCACCTTCTTCTCGCCGTTCCTCGGCTGGCTGGGGGTGTTCCTGACCGGTTCCGATACCTCGTCTAACGCCCTGTTTGCCGCGCTGCAGGCCACGGCGGCCCAGCAGATTGGCGTGTCGGACGTCCTGCTGGTGGCCGCAAATACCACCGGCGGCGTGACCGGGAAAATGATCTCCCCACAATCCATCGCCATTGCCTGTGCGGCGGTGGGACTGGTCGGTAAAGAGTCGGATCTGTTCCGCTTTACCGTGAAACACAGCCTGATATTCACCTGCATGGTCGGGGTGATCACCACCCTGCAGGCCTATGTCTTAACCTGGATGATCCCATGATAGTGATGCCCAGACGCCTGTCCGACGAGATTGCCTCTCGCGTGCGGGCGCTGATTGAAGAACAACAGCTGGAAGCGGGCATGAAGTTGCCCGCCGAACGCCAGCTCGCCGCCCAGCTTGGCGTGTCGCGCAATTCACTGCGCGAGGCGCTGGCGACGCTGGTCAGCGAAGGGGTGCTGGTAAGCCGTCGCGGCGGCGGCACCTTTGTACGCTGGCAGCATGACGACTGGTCCGAGCAAAACATCGTTCAGCCGCTGAAAACGCTGATGGAGAACGACCCGGACTACAGCTTCGACATCCTTGAAGCGCGTCACGCCATCGAAACCAGTACCGCCTGGCACGCGGCCATGCGGGCAACCGACGCCGACAAAGAGAAACTCATCGCCTGCTTTGAGGCCACGCAAAGCAGCGACCCGGACATCGCCTCCCAGGCGGACGTGCGTTTTCACCTGGCGATTGCCGAGGCGTCGCACAACGTCGTGCTGCTCCAGACCATGCGCGGGTTCTTCGACCTGCTGCAATCCTCCGTGAAGCAGAGCCGCCAGCGCATGTATCTGGTTCCGCCGGTGTTTGCCCAGCTGACCGAACAACACGAGGCGGTGCTCAACGCCATTCTGGCCGGTGATGCCGAAGCCGCGCGCAAAGCGATGATGGCGCATCTCGGTTTCGTGCATACCACCATCAAACGATTCGATGAAGACCAGGCCCGACAGGCGCGTATTACCCGTCTGCCTGGCGACAGTGATATTTCCAGGGAGAACAAAGCATGATCATTTCAGCAGCCAGTGACTATCGCGCCGCGGCGCAGCGCATTTTGCCCCCGTTCCTGTTCCACTACATTGACGGCGGGGCGTATGCCGAATACACCCTGCGCCGCAACGTGGAGGATCTGTCGGAGGTGGCTCTGCGCCAGCGCGTGCTGAAGAATATGTCTGACCTGAGCCTTGAGACAAAACTGTTTAACGAAACGCTTTCCATGCCGGTCGCGCTCGCACCTGTCGGTTTATGCGGCATGTACGCCCGTCGCGGTGAAGTGCAGGCCGCCGCCGCCGCAGATGCTAAAGGCATTCCGTTTACCCTTTCCACCGTGTCCGTCTGCCCGATTGAAGAGGTTGCCCCGACCATCAAGCGGCCGATGTGGTTCCAGCTGTACGTCCTGCGCGATCGCGGCTTTATGCGTAACGCGCTGGAGCGCGCCAAAGCGGCGGGCTGCTCCACGCTGGTCTTTACCGTTGATATGCCGACCCCCGGCGCGCGCTACCGCGATGCGCACTCCGGCATGAGCGGCCCAAATGCGGCGCTCCGCCGCTACTGGCAGGCGGTAACGCATCCACAGTGGGCGTGGGACGTTGGCCTGAACGGTCGTCCACACGATCTGGGCAACATCTCGGCGTATCTGGGTAAACCCACCGGGCTGGAGGATTACATCGGCTGGCTGGCGAATAACTTCGATCCGTCCATCTCCTGGAAAGACCTGGAGTGGATCCGCGAATTCTGGGACGGCCCGATGGTGATCAAGGGGATCCTCGACCCGGAAGATGCCCGCGATGCGGTCCGCTTTGGCGCAGACGGGATTGTGGTCTCTAACCACGGCGGACGCCAGCTCGACGGGGTGCTCTCCTCTGCCCGCGCCCTGCCGGCCATTGCCGATGCGGTGAAAGGCGATATCGCCATCCTGGCCGACAGCGGGATCCGCAACGGGCTGGACGTGGTGCGCATGATTGCGCTGGGTGCCGACAGCGTGCTGCTGGGACGCGCGTATCTGTACGCCCTGGCGACGGCCGGTCAGGCAGGCGTGGCGAATCTGCTTAACCTGATCGAAAAAGAGATGAAGGTGGCGATGACGCTGACCGGTGCGAAAACCATTAGCGAAATCAGTAAGGATTCCCTGGTGCAGGAGTTAAGCAAATTACCGGCAGCGCTGGCTCCGCTTGCTCAGGGAAACGCGGCCTGAATTCTCACCCACTTTAAATTCTCTTTCTCACGCGTCCGATCTCCCCCTCGGACGCTTTTTTATGCCAAAAATAACATCCAGATAACATATTGGATAAGAAAATTTGACATCCTCCTGCCGTCCGCAATTGTATAGACAAGCAAAGACAAGAACACAAAAACAACATCACATCAGAGGGGAGCGTATGACCTATTCAGGTAAGGTGGATATTCAGCAGGTGATCGACGACAGTCGCTTTTCAGGGTTTCACTGGCTACTCATTGTGCTGGGCTTTCTGGTTCTGGCGATCGATGGCTTTGATACGGCGGCAATGGGCTACATCGCGCCCACGCTGTCGGCAGAATGGGGGATCCATAAACAGGATCTGGGGCCGGTGCTGAGCGCGGCGCTGCTGGGGCTGTCGTTGGGCGCGCTGATCGCCGGTCCGGTATCGGACCGGATGGGGCGCAAGCGCGTACTGGTCTTTTCGTGTCTGTTCTTCGGCCTGGCGAGCCTGGGCACGGCCTGGGCGCAAAGCCTCAATACCCTGACGCTGTGGCGCTTTCTGACGGGCCTGGGGCTCGGCGCCGCCATGCCGAATGCCATTACGCTGATCTCCGAGTTTGCCCCCCAGCGCTGCCGCGCCATGGCGATTAATACCATGTACTGCGGCTTCCCTCTGGGTGCGGCGGGCGGCGGCGCGATCTCGTCCTGGCTTATCCCCCACCACGGCTGGCGAAGCGTGCTGCTGACCGGCGCAATTGCACCGCTGATTTTAACGCTGCTGCTGGCACTGCTGTTGCCGGAGTCGGTGAAGTTTCTGGTGCAGCGCGGGAAAGACGTCATGCAGGTTCGCCGCATTGCCAGCCGGTTCGCCCGCGGTACGCTGGAGGGCGTCACGGGCTTTTTCCTGGCGGAGGAGAAAGTCGCGTCTAAAAAAGGGAGCGTGTCGCAGCTGTTTTCCATGCCCTGGCTGCCCGGCACCCTGATGCTGTGGGTGACCTACTTTATGGGGCTGGTCATCTACTACGTCCTGCTGAGCTGGATGCCGACGCTGATGCAGGGGATGGGTTATGCGCTGGCGGAGTCCGCCTGGCTCACCTCGCTGTTCACCTTCGGCGGCACGGCCGGCATTCTGCTCGCCGGCTGGATGATGGACCGCTGGGAAGCGCACAAGGTTGTCGCGGGCGGGTTTATCCTGACGATGGGGCTGATCCTGCTACTCGGCATGGAGCATAACCATATCGCCCTGTTTGGCGGGTTGATTTTCCTGATGGGGATCGCAATGAACGGCGCGCAGTCGGGTATGCAGACCCTGGCCGCCACCTTTTATCCCACCGAGTGCCGCGCGACGGGCATCGCCTGGATGCAGGGGATCGGCCGCTTTGGCGGCGTGGCGGGCACCATGACCAGCGCCCAGCTTCTTTCGATGCAGTGGCAGGCAGACAGTATTTTAATGATCCTCAGCGTACCCGCTCTTGTGGCCGCAGCGGCAACCGTCTACAAAATGCTGTACAGCCGCTCGCAAGAACCCGGCGTCGCGTAGGTCCTCTCTTTTCTGCTATTCTGCCCCCGCAATTAAGGGGGCAGTATGCTTAACATCGTTTTATTCGAACCAGAAATTCCGCCAAATACCGGCAATATTATCCGCCTGTGCGCCAACACCGGTTTTCGTCTGCACATCATTGAGCCAATGGGCTTTACGTGGGACGACAAACGCCTGCGCCGCGCGGGGCTGGATTATCATGAATTTACCGCCGTTATTCGCCACCATGATTACGCCGCGTTTCTGGAAGCCGAGCAGCCGCAGCGCATGTTCGCCCTGACCACCAAAGGTACGCCAGCGCACAGCGCCGTAAGCTATCAGGAGGGTGACTATCTGATGTTTGGCCCGGAAACCCGCGGCCTGCCGGCCACGATTCTGGATGCCCTGCCCGCTGAGCAGAAAATCCGTATTCCGATGATGCCGGATAGCCGCAGCATGAACCTGTCGAATGCAGTGTCGGTAGTGGTGTATGAAGCATGGCGCCAGCTGGGTTATCCGGGCGCCATTCTCAGAAGTTAAATGCCGTCACCATACTCAAACGTATGGTGAATACCGTTGAAGTGCTGATCCATATCCATGGACGGCTTATCGCTGTCTGGCTTACCGACGATGCGCGCCGGTACGCCAGCGGCGGTGGTGTGCGGCGGAACCGGCTGGAGCACCACGGAGCCTGCGCCGATTTTCGCGCCGCGTCCGACTTCGATATTGCCGAGGATTTTGGCACCCGCGCCTATCATCACCCCTTCGCGAATTTTCGGATGGCGATCGCCGCTGGTTTTGCCGGTACCGCCCAGGGTAACCGACTGCAGGATCGAGACGTCGTCTTCAATCACGGCCGTTTCCCCGACAACAATCCCGGTGGCGTGGTCGAGCATGATCCCACGGCCAATCTTCGCCGCCGGGTGAATATCAACCTGAAACGTCACGGATACCTGGTTTTGCAGGAAGATGGCCAGCGCGCGGCGGCCTTCATTCCATAGCCAGTGCCCAATGCGGTACGCCTGCAGGGCGTGGAAGCCTTTCAGGTACAACAGCGGGGTAGAATATTTATCGACCGCCGGGTCACGCGTGCGCACGGCCTGGATATCACAGGCGGCAGACGCGATCATTTCCGGGTCAGCGGCGTAAGCCTCTTCCACCACCTCACGAATGGCAATCGCGGGCATGATCGAGGACGCCAGCTTGTTAGCGAGCATATAGCTGAGCGCGCTGCCGAGGTTTTCGTGCTTGAGTAGCGTTGCGTGGTAGAAACTGGCCAGCATAGGCTCACAGTCGGCCAGCGCCCGGGCTTCGGCTTTAATGTTGTTCCAGACGATATCCAGTTCTTCACACGGCATTGCTAACTCCAGACGATAGTATAATGACCAGCCAGTTCTGCGCTGGCTGGGTCATTCAGGTGACAACGGTTCCGACTAGTTACTGCTGCGCTCGTCCTTGCGCGCACGACCTAATAAGGTCAATGCTGCCTCGCGCGCATTTTTTCCGCAATACAATACCTGATAAATTTCCTCGGTTATTGGCATTTCGACACCGAAACGGTGCGCCAACTCGCGGACTTCTTTGGTATTGCGGTAGCCTTCAACCACCTGGCCAATCTTCTCCTGCGCGTCTTTCACATCGCTGCCCTGTCCGAGCATCATGCCAAAGCGGCGGTTACGAGACTGGTTGTCGGTACAGGTCAGCACCAGGTCGCCCAGGCCAGCCATCCCCATAAAGGTGGCCGGATCGGCACCCAGCGCTTCGCCCAGGCGGGACATCTCGGTCAGACCGCGGGTGATCAGCGCCGTACGGGCGTTGGCACCAAAACCTATGCCGTCGGACATCCCGGCACCAATCGCAATCACGTTCTTCACCGCCCCGCCCAGCTGCACGCCGATAAAATCGGGGTTGCTGTAGACGCGGAAGCTCTTGCCGCAGTGCAGCAATTGCTGGAGATCGTCGGAGAAGGCCTGGTCGGTGGAGGCCAGCGAAATCGCCGTCGGCAGGCCAGCGGCCAGCTCTTTGGCAAAGGTCGGGCCGGAGATGACCGCCAGCGGGATCGCATCACCCAGGGCTTCGCGGGCAACGTCCTGCAGCAGGCGTCCGGTTTCGGCTTCCAGTCCTTTTGTCGCCCAGACAATGCGCGCATCCGGGCGCATCAGCGGCTTAATCTGACGCAGCACGTCGCCAAAGACATGGCTCGGAACCACAATCAGAATGTTGCGGCTGGCCGCCAGCGCGGTCGCAAGGTCGCTTTCAAGGTGCAGGGAGTCAGGGAACGGAACGTCCGGGAGAAACGCGACGTTGCAACGATCGCGCTGCAGCGTGGCGATATGTTTTGGGTCGTGGCCCCACAGGACCACCTCGTGACCATTTCTTGCCAGGGTGATGGCAAGAGCGGTGCCGTATGAGCCGGCACCGATCACAGTCATTGACGCATTAACAGTGCTCATCAGGCATCCTGATGTTGTTCAGCACCTTCGCCAGCCTGCTGCTGCAGATAGTTCATGAACAGCGCATCAAAGTTAACTGGCGCAAGGTTCAGTTGCGGGAATGTACCGCGAGAAACCAGGCTGGTGATGCATTCACGCGCATACGGGAACAGAATGTTCGGGCAGTACGCACCCAGGCAATGCGCCATCTGGTTGCCTTCGATGCCGCCGATAGAGAAGATACCGCCCTGCTGTACTTCACACAGGAATGCAGTTTCTTCGCCCAGAGAGGCGGTAACGGTCACACGCAGCACGACTTCATACACGTCATCTGCCAGCTGGGTAGATGCGGTATCCAGATCAAGTTTAACCTCTGGCTGCCAATCTTTCTGGAAAACGTGTGGCGCATTTGGCGCTTCGAAAGAGACATCTTTGGTGTAGATACGCTGGATCTGGAAAGTCATCTCGGTGTTGTTTTGTTCTGACATGGAAATACCCTTTTTAATTGTCCTAAAGTCTCTTAGCTCAGCAGCGGATCGAGTCCACCACGGGCGTCGAGCGCATACAAGTCATCACAGCCGCCAATGTGCTGCGCATCAATAAAAATCTGTGGAACCGTCGTACGACCACTACGTTGGATCATCTCTTCGCGTTTAATCGCGTCACCGTCGATCGGCAGTTCCTGGAACGTGACGCCTTTACTGTTCAGCAGCGCTTTCGCACGATGGCAGAACGGGCACGTCGCTTTGGTATAGATCTCAATATGGGCCATGACTGAACTCCTTATTTACCGCGCACCAAAGGAAGATTTTCCCCGCTCCAGCCGGAAATACCTTCTTTCAGCACCGTTACGTTTTCGAAGCCTGCTTTATGAAGCGCGCTGGCAGATTCCTGTGCCTGCATGCCGGTCGCATCCACAACGATAATCGGCTGGGCTTTGTGTTTTTCAAGCTCACCGACGTTGTTCGCTTTGATTTCCGCTGGCAACAGGTTGATTGCGCCCACAATGTGACCTTTGCGGAAATCGTCACGCTGACGCAGATCGACAACGACGGCATCTTCTTTGTTAATCAGACGCGTCGCTTCACCACGGGTGATAACCTTAATCTTAGACGTCAGGCTCTTAAATGTGGTGAACAGCACAGCAGCCAGCAGGCCAATCCACGCGATGCTCAGAACCGGATGGCGGCTAACGAATTGCATAATTTCTTGCATGGAGGGTAACTACTCCCGACTAAGTGATAAAAAAAACCAGGACAGGAGTATACCTGTGCGTTCTGGCAAATACAGCCAGCGACCCTAACCTAATCCATTTTCTGCGGCATGCCACCTAAAAAAATGCCTCAAAATGGTCTTGTCAGCACCTTGCCCCTGCGCTTTCTTTGATCTTCTGCGGCTATTTGATCGATTCAGCTGTAGTAAAATTACGCAAATTTTGACTCTTGAGCATGAGGTTGTCGCAATGTCGGTTTCTAAAAAACCTATGGTACTGGTGATTCTGGATGGCTATGGCTACCGTGAAGACAGCCAGGATAACGCTATTTTCAACGCCAAAACCCCGGTCATGGATGCCCTGTGGGCAAAACGTCCGCATACGCTGATTGACGCGTCTGGCCTGGAAGTGGGCCTGCCGGACCGCCAGATGGGCAACTCCGAAGTCGGTCACGTTAACCTGGGCGCCGGGCGTATTGTGTACCAGGACCTGACGCGTCTGGACGTTGAAATCAAAGAACGCACCTTCTTCTCTAACCCAACGCTGTCTGGCGCGGTTGATAAAGCCGTTGCCGCTGGCAAGGCCGTTCACATCATGGGCCTGCTCTCTGCTGGCGGCGTTCACAGCCACGAAGATCACATCATGGCGATGGTTGAGCTGGCCGCTGAACGCGGTGCGGAAAAAATCTATCTGCACGCCTTCCTGGACGGCCGCGACACGCCACCACGCAGTGCAGAAGGCTCCCTGAAAGCCTTTGAAGACAAATTCGCCGCGCTGGGCAAAGGCCGGGTAGCGTCTATCATTGGCCGTTACTACGCCATGGACCGCGACAACCGCTGGGATCGCGTTGAACAGGCCTATGACCTGCTGACCCTGGCAAAAGGGGAATTCCAGTTCGCGACCGCCGTTGAAGCGCTGGAAGCAGCTTATGCACGTGATGAAAACGACGAATTCGTAAAAGCATCCGTGATCCGTGCTGAAGGCCAGGCCGATGCCGCGATGGAAGACGGCGATGCGCTGATCTTCATGAACTTCCGCGCTGACCGCGCGCGTGAAATCACCCGTGCGTTCGTCAACAGCGACTTCGACGGTTTTGCCCGTAAGAAAGTGGTAAACATCGACTTCATCCAGTTGACCGAATACGCGGCAGACATCAAAGCCCCATGCGCTTACCCACCTGCCTCGCTGGCCAATACCTTCGGTGAGTGGATGGCGAAGAACGACAAAACGCAGCTACGTATCTCCGAAACGGAAAAATACGCGCACGTGACCTTCTTCTTTAACGGCGGCGTTGAAGAGCCGTTCAAGGGCGAAGAGCGCATTCTGATCAACTCCCCGAAAGTCGCCACTTACGATCTGCAGCCAGAGATGAGCTCTGCAGAATTGACTGAAAAACTGGTTGCGGCCATCGAGAGCGGTAAGTACGACACCATCATCTGTAACTACCCGAACGGCGACATGGTCGGTCATACCGGGGTGATGGAAGCGGCAGTGAAGGCGGTTGAAGCGCTGGACCACTGCGTTGAGCAGGTGGCGAAAGCGGTTGAATCCGTTGGCGGCCAGCTGCTGATCACCGCGGATCACGGTAACGCTGAACAGATGCGCGACCCGGCGACCGGCCAGGCGCACACCGCCCACACCAACCTGCCGGTTCCGCTGATTTATGTGGGTGATAAATCAGTGAAAGCCGTAGAAGGCGGCAAGCTTTCTGACATCGCGCCAACCATGTTGTCGCTGATGGGGATGCCGATCCCTGAAGAGATGACTGGTAAGCCGCTGTTCATCGTGGAATAATCGCTCCCCATGAGGGGAAAGGCGATTTTTTCAATCACATGGGTCGTGAAGCCGCTTAGGTTATCAGTCAGACCTCTGTTTTACGCCAGCGCACTCAGCGCTGGCGTATTGCTGTGCGCCGCATCCGCCCACGCGGATGACCGCGACCAGCTGAAATCCATTCAGGCCGATATCGCCGCCAAAGAGCGTGCGGTACGCCAGCAGCAGCAGCAGCGCGCCGCCCTGCTCGCCCAGCTTAAGCAGCAGGAAGAGGCCATCTCCGCTGCCACGCGTAAACTCCGTGAAACGCAAAACACCCTTGCCCAGTTGAATAAGCAGATCGACGAGATGAACGCATCGATTGCCAAACTGGAGCGCCAGCGCGATGCGCAGGAGCGCAATCTTGCGGCACAGCTTGATGCCGCATTCCGCCAGGGTGAACATACCGGACTCCAGCTGATCCTCAGCGGCGAAGAGAGCCAGCGCGGCCAGCGCCTGCAGGCCTACTTTGGCTATCTGAACCAGGCGCGTCAGGAGACGATCGCGCAGTTGAAGCAGACGCGCGAAGAGGTCTCCACGCAAAAAGCCGAACTGGAAGAGAAGCAGAGCCAGCAGCAGACGCTGCTCTACGATCAGCAGGCCCAGCAGGCGAAGCTCGAGCAGGCGCGCAACGAGCGTAAGAAAACCCTGGCCGGTCTCGAGTCCTCGATTCAGGAAGGACAGAGCCAGCTGAGCGAAATGCGCGCCAACGAATCTAAACTGCGTAACAGCATCGCCCGTGCGGAAGCCGCGGCGAAAGCGCGCGCCGAAAAAGAGGCTCGCGAGGCGCAGGCCGTTCGCGACAAGCAGCAGGAAGCTTCCCGCAAAGGCACCACCTACAAACCAAGCGAAAGTGAACGTTCCCTGATGTCGCGTACCGGCGGCCTGGGCTCACCTCGCGGCCAGGCTTTCTGGCCCGTTCGCGGTTCAATTCTGCATCGCTATGGCGAACAGCTGCAGGGTGAGCTACGTTGGAAAGGGATCGTTATCGGTGCGTCTGAAGGTAGCGAAGTGAAAGCGATTGCCGATGGTCGCGTGATTCTGGCCGACTGGCTGCAGGGTTACGGACTGGTGGTGGTAGTCGAACACGGTAAAGGTGATATGAGCCTTTACGGCTACAACCAGAGCGCGCTGGTCAGCGTCGGCACGCAAGTGCGCGCGGGCCAACCCATCGCCCTTGTGGGCAGCAGTGGCGGTCAGGGCCGCCCGTCACTCTATTTCGAAATTCGTCGTCAGGGTCAGGCGGTCAATCCACAGCCGTGGTTGGGAAGATAAGTTTTGCTTCAATTTCGTCGAATCGTTTTCTCCGTCGTCAGCGCGCTGGCGCTGGCTGCACCGGTATACGCAGGTAAGCTCGCTATCGTGATTGATGACTTTGGTTATCGTCCGCACTATGAAAATCAGGTGCTGGCGATGCCGTCAGCCATCTCCGTTGCCGTCCTGCCAAATGCCCCCCACGCGCGTGAGATGGCGACCAAAGCCCACAGCAGCGGGCATCAGGTTCTCATTCACCTGCCCATGGCCCCGCTCAGCAAGCAGCCGCTGGAAAAAGATACCCTGCGCCCGGATATGAGCAGCGAGGAGATCGAGCGCATCATCCGCGACGCCTACAACAAGGTGCCGTATGCCGTAGGGCTGAACAACCATATGGGCAGCGCGATGACCTCCAGCCTGTACGGGATGCTAAAAGTGATGCAGGCGCTGGAGCGTTACAATCTCTACTTCCTCGACAGCATGACCATCGGCAACAGCCAGGCGATGCGCGCCGCTCAGGGAACGGGCGTAAAGGTGATTAAGCGCAAGGTGTTCCTGGATGACACCCAGAACGAAGCCGATATTCGTATGCAGTTCAATCGCGCGGTACAGCTGGCCCGCCGCAATGGTTCGGCCATTGCCATCGGTCACCCGCACCCGTCGACCGTCCGTGTCCTGCAGCAAATGCTGCCGACCTTACCTTCCGATATCACGCTGGTGCGCCCGAGCGATCTGCTTAACGAGCCGCAAGTGGATACCTCTACGCCGAATTCTGCGCAGCCCGTGCCGACCGCACCGCGTAATCCGTTCCGCGGCGTAAAGCGCTGTGTACCGAAGCAGCCGCTTGAACCGGTCTACGCGACCCGCTTCTTCTCTGTCATCGGAGACAGCATCAGTAACAGTACGCTGGTGAAATACGTCCAGCAGCAGTGGCAGGGATGGGGTAAGAAAGCCTGACCGCCTGACGCTTATTTCGCAATTTGAGAGTCCGTCTGCTCGTTGGCTACGGGCTCTTTTTTCTCCTGATGCTGATACCAGGATTTGAAATACTTCAAAAAGCTGTAGGCTGTGGCATACAGTCCCGTCACGACCCCAACCTTGCCCTGACGCCAGGCTCCGCTGAACAGATACCATTTGAAGAACGCCCCGATGGCGCTGATGATGCCGCGTCCAATCGAAGGGCGAGCCGGCTGGTACTTCACCAGCCGGGTGGTGTAGCTGTTGAGCTTGTTGAACACTTCATGAAGGTTATAAAACGTGTCGTGACGCACCCGCCCTGGCATCTTCATGGCGACAATTTTGCCTTCAACTTTGTCATCCACGGGTCGTTGGTTGAAGCGAGCCTGGGTACGATTGAACAGCCGCACCGGGAAATCAGGAGAGGAAACAGGATAGATTGTACGCACCTCTTCACCCAGCACGTGCCAGTACCGGGCGATACGCCAGGCGCGATCGGCGGAAGGTTCATCCCCGGCTTTCAGGGTCAGAATAAAGTCGACAGTCTCCGCGTCCAGAATCTCGTCGCTATCCATGCAAAGCACCCAGTCATTGCTCGCCAGATCGATCGCATGGTTCATCTGCACGCCATGCATAGCATAGGGGTGATGATGAAGGGAGAGCCCGTACTCGCGGCAAATAGAAAGAGTGGCATCCGTACTGCCGGAATCCAGAACGACAATTTCATCTGCCACCGTCAGCAGCGGAGGAATCACCTCGCGCAGCAAACGCGCAGAATTACAGGTCAATAAACAAACGGTAAGCTTGAACATAGGCGCTGTAAACTTAAACGGATAATCAACAAACTTTATAAGTGTGCGGGTAAAAAAGCGAAGGAAAAATCGAAATAATCTGATTGCGGATGTAAGAAACGTGAAGAGGCCGTAAAAAAAGCGCCCGAAGGCGCTTTCTCTGTTACTCCCAGCTCAGGATCACTTTCCCTGACTGGCCGGAACGCATCGCGTCAAAGCCCTGCTGGAACTCATCGATGGAGAAACGGTGAGTAATAATCGGGGACAGATCCAGACCGGACTGAATTAACGCCGCCATCTTGTACCAGGTCTCAAACATCTCGCGGCCATAGATGCCCTTGATGAACAGCCCCTTGAAGATCACTTTGTTCCAGTCGATAGACATATCCGACGGCGGGATACCCAGCATCGCGATACGGCCACCGTGGTTCATGGTGTCGAGCATGGTGCGGAACGCCGGTGGTGCGCCGGACATCTCCAGACCCACGTCGAAGCCCTCGGTCATGCCCAGCTCTTCCATCACGTCGGTCAGGCTCTCTTTCGAGACATCCACCGCGCGGGTGACGCCCATTTTGCGCGCCAGCGACAGACGGTATTCGTTCACGTCGGTGATCACAACGTTGCGTGCACCCACGTGCTTCGCCACGGCCGCCGCCATGATGCCGATTGGACCCGCACCGGAGACCAGCACGTCCTCACCCACCAGATCGAAGGAGAGCGCCGTGTGTACCGCGTTGCCAAACGGGTCGAAGATGGAGGCCAGATCGTCAGAGATATTGTCCGGGATTTTGAAGGCGTTAAAGGCCGGGATCACCAGATATTCCGCGAAGCAGCCCGGACGGTTCACGCCCACGCCGATGGTATTGCGGCACAGGTGCGTACGCCCACCGCGGCAGTTACGGCAGTGGCCGCAGGTAATATGACCTTCACCGGAAACGCGGTCGCCGATTTTGAAGCCTTTCACTTCCTGGCCGATCCCCACCACTTCACCGACATATTCGTGACCGACAACCATCGGTACAGGAATGGTTTTCTGCGACCACTGGTCCCAGTTGTAGATGTGAACGTCAGTACCGCAGATAGCTGTTTTACGAATTTTGATCAGCAGATCGTTATGACCGACTTCCGGTTCCGGCACGTCGGTCATCCAAATCCCTTCTTCCGCTTTCAGTTTGGATAACGCTTTCATCATACGTCCTCAGGCAATGACGCCCAGCTGTTTACCGATGCGGGTAAAGGCTTCCACCGCACGTTCAATTTGTTCAGGCGTATGCGCCGCAGACATCTGGGTGCGGATACGCGCCTGACCTTTTGGCACCACCGGGAAGAAGAACCCGGTGACGTAAATCCCTTCTTTCTGCAGTTCGCGGGCAAATTGCTGCGCCACGACCGCATCGCCCAGCATCACCGGAATGATCGCATGGTCAGCACCGGCCAGGGTGAACCCTGCTGCGCTCATTTTTTCACGGAACAGACGGGCGTTAGACCACAGACGGTCGCGCAGCCCGGCACCGGACTCCACCATCTCCAGCACTTTGATAGAAGCGGCAACAATCGCCGGCGCCAGGGAGTTGGAGAACAGATACGGACGCGAGCGCTGACGCAGCCACTCAACCACCTCTTTGCGCGCAGCGGTATAGCCGCCGGATGCGCCGCCAAGCGCTTTGCCCAGCGTACCGGTGATGATGTCCACGCGGCCCATGACGTCGCAGTATTCGTGGGAGCCCCGGCCGTTTTCGCCGACAAAGCCCACCGCGTGAGAGTCATCGACCATCACCAGCGCGTCATATTTATCTGCCAGGTCACATACGCCCTTCAGGTTGGCGATCACGCCGTCCATGGAGAACACGCCGTCGGTGGCGATCAGCACATGGCGAGCGCCCGCTTCACGGGCCTCTTTCAGGCGCGCTTCCAGCTCAACCATGTCGTTGTTGGCGTAGCGGAAACGCTTCGCTTTGCACAGGCGCACGCCGTCAATGATGGACGCATGGTTCAGGGCGTCGGAGATAATGGCATCTTCTGCGCCGAGCAGGGTCTCGAACAGGCCGCCGTTGGCGTCAAAGCAGGAAGAGTACAGAATCGCATCTTCCATTCCGAGGAAGGTTGCCAGCTTTTGCTCAAGCTGCTTATGGCTGTCCTGGGTTCCGCAGATAAAGCGTACGGAGGCCATGCCGAAGCCGTGGGTATCCATGCCGTTTTTGGCAGCGGCAATCAGCTCAGGGTGATTCGCAAGACCTAAGTAGTTGTTCGCACAAAAGTTGATCACATGGCTGCCGTCGGCAACGGTGATGTCCGCCTGCTGGGCAGACGTGATAATACGCTCTTCCTTGAACAACCCTTCCGCACGTGCGGTCTCGAGGTCGCTGTTTAACTGTTTGTAAAAATCACCACGCATTGCAATTCTCCAGACTCGGCAAATTTCGGGACATATTACCCAAACCTATAGTTCATGACGAGATGACACGTCATCTCTTGTCGTTTTTGCAGCATAAATCACGTGTACCCTTGCGCTATGTCGGTGAATGGCTGAAGGGCAGCCATACTAATGATATGATAGAAACATTAGCGTCCGGGATTGTCCCCGGGCTCCACACTTCAAAGGTTACAGTTATGATCATCGTTACCGGCGGCGCAGGCTTTATCGGCAGCAATATTGTTAAGGCTCTCAATGACAAAGGCATCACCGACATCCTGGTGGTTGACAACCTGAAAGACGGCACCAAGTTCGTTAACCTGGTGGATCTGAACATCGCTGACTACATGGATAAAGAAGACTTCCTTATCCAGATTATGGCAGGTGAAGAGTTCGGCGAGATCGAAGCCATCTTCCACGAAGGTGCCTGCTCGTCCACTACCGAGTGGGACGGCAAGTACATGATGGACAATAACTATCAGTACTCCAAAGAGATCCTGCATTACTGCCTGGAGCGTGAAATTCCGTTCCTGTATGCCTCTTCTGCTGCCACCTACGGCGGGCGCACCTCGGACTTCATCGAGTCCCGCGAATATGAGCAGCCGCTGAACGTCTACGGTTACTCCAAGTTCCTGTTCGACGAATACGTACGTCAGGTACTGCCAGAAGCGAACTCGCAGATCGTCGGTTTCCGCTACTTCAACGTCTACGGACCGCGCGAAGGCCACAAAGGCAGCATGGCGAGCGTGGCGTTCCACCTGAACACCCAGCTGAATAACGGTGAAAGTCCAAAACTGTTCGAAGGCAGCGACGGCTTTAAGCGTGACTTCGTCTACGTGGGTGACGTGGCGGCCGTAAACCTGTGGTTCTGGGAAAACGGCGTGTCCGGTATCTTCAACCTCGGTACCGGCCGCGCAGAGTCCTTCCAGGCGGTGGCTGACGCCACGCTGGCGTACCATAAAAAAGGCAGCATCGAGTACATTCCGTTCCCTGATAAGCTTAAAGGCCGTTACCAGGCGTTCACGCAGGCCGATCTGACTAACCTGCGCGCCGCAGGTTATGACAAGCCGTTCAAGACCGTTGCCGAAGGCGTAACGGAATATATGGCCTGGCTGAACCGCGACGCGTAAGTATGAGAATTCTGGTGATCGGCCCGTCATGGGTGGGCGACATGATGATGTCGCAAAGTCTCTATCGCACGCTCAAGGCGCGTTATCCCCAGGCGATAATCGACGTGATGGCACCCGCGTGGTGCCGTCCGCTGTTATCGCGTATGCCGGAAGTGAATGAAGCGATCCCGATGCCGCTCGGCCACGGGGCGCTGGAGATTGGCGAGCGCCGCAAGCTCGGCCATAGCCTGCGCGAAAAGCGGTACGATCGTGCGTATGTCCTGCCCAACTCCTTTAAATCCGCGCTGGTACCCTTCTTTGCGGGCATCCCGCATCGCACCGGCTGGCGCGGCGAAATGCGCTACGGTCTGCTGAACGATGCGCGGGTGCTGGATAAAGCGGCCTGGCCATTAATGGTGGAGCGCTACGTGGCGCTGGCCTATGACAAAGGCGTGATGCGCAGTGCGAAAGACCTGCCGCAGCCGCTGCTCTGGCCCCAGCTTCAGGTTAACGACGGTGAAAAATCCCAGACCTGCAGCGCGTTTGGCCTTTCGTCTGAACGCCCGATGATTGGCTTCTGCCCTGGCGCCGAGTTCGGCCCGGCAAAACGCTGGCCGCACTACCACTATGCGGAGCTGGCGAAACAGCTGATCGACGAAGGCTACCAGATTGTCCTGTTCGGTTCGGCAAAAGACCACGAGGCGGGCAACGAAATTCTCGCCACACTGAGTAATGAACAGCAGGCCTGGTGCCGCAACCTGGCGGGAGAAACGCAGCTTGAACAGGCCGTTATTCTGATTGCCGCCTGTCACGCTGTGGTCACCAACGATTCAGGCCTGATGCACGTCGCCGCTGCGCTCAACCGCCCGCTGGTAGCGCTGTATGGCCCAAGCAGCCCGGACTTCACGCCTCCGCTTTCCCATAAAGCGCGCGTCATCCGCCTGATCACCGGCTACCACAAGGTGCGCAAAGGCGATGCCGCAGAAGGTTATCATCAGAGCCTGATCGACATTACGCCAGCGCGCGTTCTCGAAGAACTCAACGCACTGCTGTTGAGCGAAGAAGGATAACGAATGCGGGTATTGATCGTTAAAACCTCTTCGATGGGTGATGTTCTGCATACGCTGCCGTCGCTGACGGACGCCATGCGGGCCATCCCCGGCATTCGTTTTGACTGGGTGGTGGAAGAAGGCTTCGCGCAGATCCCCACCTGGCATGAAGCGGTTGACCGCGTGATCCCGGTGGCGATTCGCCGCTGGCGCAAAGCGTGGTTCTCCGCGCCGATTAAAGCCGAACGCAAAGCCTTTCGCGAGGCGGTGCGGGCACAGCATTACGACGCCATCATTGACGCGCAGGGGCTGGTCAAAAGCGCCGCGCTGGTAACGCGTCTGGCGCACGGCGTAAAGCACGGGATGGACTGGCACAGCGCCCGAGAACCGCTGGCGAGCCTGTTTTATAACCGTCGTCATCACATCGCAAAGCAACAGCATGCCGTCGAACGTACCCGCGAGCTGTTTGCCAAAAGCCTGGGGTATGCGAAACCGGAAACCCAGGGCGACTATGCAATTTCCCGGCATTTCCTGCACGCCTCATCGCAGAAAAGCGACCCTTATTTGATTTTCCTTCACGCGACAACCCGCGATGACAAGCACTGGCCGGAAGCGTACTGGCGCGAACTGATCGGCCTGCTGGCGAGCGCGGGGCTGCGTATCAAACTCCCGTGGGGCGCACCGCACGAAGAGGCACGGGCCAAACGTCTGGCAGAAGGGTTTGATTACGTGGACGTTCTGCCGCGCATGAAACTTGACGGCGTCGCTCAGGCGCTGGCAGGCGCTACGGCTGTGGTTTCTGTGGATACGGGCCTCAGCCACCTGACGGCGGCGCTGGACCGACCTAACATCACGCTTTACGGCCCAACGGACCCGGGCCTGATCGGCGGCTATGGAAAAAATCAGTATATCTGCCGCCCGGAACACTCATCGCAGTTGAGCGATCTAAGCGCCGCTGCGGTATTTGCGCAATTAGAGCCTTTGCTGGCAGCAGAGAGAGCCTATGTCTGATTTTTTCTCAGCGGAGCGCCCGCCAAAGCGCGTGCTGATTATTAAGCTGCGTCACCACGGTGACGTTCTGCTTACCTCGCCGGTTTTTACCGTGCTGAAAAAGAACTGGCCGAACGTGGAAGTCGATGCGCTGGTTTATGACGATACCCAGGCGATGCTGACCAGCCATCCGCATATCGACCAGGTGCATACTATTGGGCGCAACTGGCGCAAGAAGGGGTGGTTTGAACAATTCCGCCTTTATCGCGCCCTGCTGAATACCCTGAAAGGCCGTCAGTATGACGTGCTGATTAATCTGACCGAACACTGGCACGGCGCGCGTCTGGCGCGTCGCCTGAAACCGCGCGTCTCCGTCGGCTTTAAGCCGGATAAACGCGGGGGCCTGGCACGTCGTCGCTGGGTGAAATCGTTCACCACGCTCTACCCGGCCATTCAGGACAACAGCCGCCATATGGTGGAAGTCAATCTGGATGCCCTGCGCCGAATCGGTATTCATCCGCAGTCCGACGCAGACAAGCATACGCTTTTTGTGCCTGGTGACGCGGCAGAAGCCTCTGTGGCCGAAAAACTGGCCGGGTTTGGGCTCACGAGTAAATCCTACATTCTGGTTCACCCGACCTCGCGCTGGATGTTTAAGGCCTGGGATATCAAAAAACTGGCAGCGACCATTGATAACCTGGCGGCGCGCGGCCTGCCGATCGTCCTCTCCGCCGCACCGTCAAAAGAAGAGAAGGCCTACATGGATGAGCTGCGCGCAGCCCTCACCCAGCCGGTCTTTGATTTAAGCGGTCAGCTGAACCTGAAAGAGCTGGGTGCGCTGATGAAGCACGCCCGGGTGTACTTTGGCGTGGATTCCATGCCGATGCACCTTGCAAGCGCCGTCGGTACGCCGACCGTTGCTATCTTTGGCCCTACCGGCGCCATCAAATGGGCGCCGTGGGGGGTAAATTATCGTGTGATTGTGGCCGGGTTTACCTGCCAGCCGTGCGGCAAAGCGGGCTGCGGAGACAGCGGTGTCTCAGACTGCATTACGGCCATTACCCCACAGCAGGTGCTGAGCGCAATCGATACGATGCTTCTGGAAACGGAAACCCCTGCATGAAGCTGGCCATTGTTCGACAGACCTACAACCCCAACGGTGGCGCAGAGCGTTTTGTCTCACGTGCGCTGAACGTGCTGGCGCAGGATACCTCCCTTGATGTCACGCTGATTGCTCGCCAGTGGGAGGATGCCGCAGGCTGGAAAACGTTGACGGTCAATCCGCCGTTTCGCAATCGCATCGCGCGTGAATCCGGTTTTGCCGTCGAAGCCGCCGCGCATTTTGCGCAGTTTGATATTGTGCAAAGCCACGAACGCATACCGGGCGCCACCATCTTCCGGGCGGGCGACGGTGTTCACGCCACCTGGCTTGAGCAATATGGTCGTATTCTGTCGCCACTGGCGCGTTGGGCGCAGTCTCTGAGCCGTTATCACCGCTACATTCTGCAGGCTGAGTCGCAGATGTTTACCCATCCGCAGCTGCGCAAGGTGATCTGTAATTCGAAGATGGTTCGCGATGATATCGCCCGTCGCTTCGGACTGTCGGAAGACAAGCTAACGGTGATCTACAACGGCGTAGACACCGTTCAGTTTAGTCCTGAGGTCCGCGCCCTTTCGCAGCGTGATGCACTGGGTATTCCCCGTAACGCACCGGTACTGGCGTATGTTGGGTCAGGCTTCAGCCGCAAAGGCGTCGCCACCGCGCTGCGCGCTATTGTGGCGCATCCTGACGTCTGGCTGCTGATTGCCGGCCGCGATAAACATGCGCGGAAGTTCGAAAAGCTGGCGCAGGCGCTGGGGATTTCCTCTCGAGTGAAGTTCCTGGGTCCCGTAGCCAACGTGCGTGAAGTGTATGGCACGGCTGATGCCCTTATCCTGCCGACGCTCTACGATCCCTTCCCGAACGTCTGCGTGGAAGCCCTGGCCTGTGGTTTGCCACTGCTCACCAGCCACGGTTGTGGCGCGGCGGAGTGGATAACCGAGGGTCAAAACGGCTGGGTACGCGATGCGCTGGACAGCGAAGGTTACCAGCAGGCCATCTCGCTGTGGCTAAAAGGCCGTGAACAGGGTGTCGATTACGCCGCTGCCGCGCGTGCGACTGCGGAACCTTTCACCCTGGACAGAATGGCCCGAGAGCTACAGGCGCTTTATCGCGATTTGCTGCGCTGAGCGGCATCGGAGAAGACCTTCTCCATCGCGTCCAGCATACATTCGCGGGTAAAGTGCGTGCTCAGGTAGTCATACCCCTGTTGCGCGAGCGTCTCGCGAAGGGCTGAGTCGGCATAGAGTTTCATTATGGCATCGCGCAGTGCGTTTTCGTCGCGCTGGGCGACCAACAATCCCGTCTGCCCGTTAATCACCGCATCCCCCGTTCCACCGGCGTCCGTCGCAATGGTGGCAATACGGGTGGCTAACGATTGCAGTACGCCCTGCGGCACACCTTCCATGTCATGCGAAGGACTCAGCGCAATATCAAAGGCCGGAAACCAGCGTTCCGGATCGGGTTGATGTCCCGCCATGACCACGCGCTGCTGTAATCCCAGCGCGGCGATTTCCTGTTCCAGCGTCGCCTTGTGCGGGCCCTCACCCACAATCGCCAGCTTGATGTGTGGATTGTCGATTTTCGCCAGGGCGCGCAGCAGTACGCTATGGCCTTTGTTCGGGCGCAAATGCGACACCACGCCCAGCCAGAAATCTTCCTCAGACAGGCCACAATGCGCGCGAGCTTCGTGCTTATCTCCTGGGTGAAAGCGTTGCGTATCGACCCCGCTTGGCACCGACGTACTCTGGGACATCGGCACGCCGATATTTGCGACCTGATGGCGCAGCGCCTCCCCGGTAGTCACGATGTGCGCGCAGGCGGTGCGGAACAGCCAGCGTGTCGTCCAGTTGTTGCGCGGTACGCCGGACGCATGACGGGTTCTCACCAGTGGTACAGGGTTGGAGAGCGTCAGATTCGCCAGCGCCACCAGCCAGGTATCGGCAGAGTTATGGCTATTGATGACGTCAATCGACTGACGGTTATCCTGCAGCCAGCGACGCAGCAGCTGCAGGTTTTTAAGGTTCTTACGCTTCAACGGCATCGTGACCACCGTCAGGCCGGCATTGCGTGCCAGCGCGTGAAGCGGCGCAGTTTCCGGACAAAGGAGAGTCACCTGATGGCCACGCTGAATCATCCCAAGCGATTCGTTGATAATGCGCAGAGGCTGCCCGCCTTTGCCGCCGTCTGCTTCAGTGTGAACAATGTGCATATATTTCCTGTCGTTTAGCTGAAACCGCTGTCCAGGCTGCCGATTATATACGTGGGTATTACGATAATGCACAGGCGGATTAATCTTGCTTACAAACAATGTCCTTCTGTAGTTATGGCTTCTGTGGTAATTTTCTCAGGCTTTTATTCCACTCAAAATCAGTGGAATCTGCGTATGGCATTGTTAACTAACCGGTATTAACGCCGAGATCCTTTACCAGTACCAAAATTATGACAAATACTCGTAACATCCTGACAGGTCTTTTAGTACTGTCTGTACTGGCTTTATGTTTTATCTGGCCAATCCCAAACGATCAGCTACCTTTTCATCGTAATGGACTGATTTATCCTAATATTGTGGTGGCGCTCGGTCTTTTCTTTAGCTCCTCAGTGGCGAGAAAAGCGCTGGACTTAAACAAAATTAAGTTCGTGCTTATTGTGCTCTGGGCATTAACCTTCTTTATCCTGATTAACGGCTTTTTTGTCGCGCCAGATATTAAAGAAATGGTGTCGACCTGGGATGGTCAGTGGTTACGTCCGGTATTGCTTTTCTGTGCGGGTCTGGTGTTATTACCGGTGATTCAGGAGCGCTTCCCCTCTTTATCGGCAGCCCGTTTCTTTACTCTCGTCGTCCTTTTTTTCTGGGGCGTCGTCTGTATCCATCTCCTTGATACCGCCTGGCTTTACTGGCGAGACGGCGTAATCCACTGGGGCGAAACGCGGATTGTTTATAACCGCACGCGCATGAGCTTCCAGATCAATATGATCACCGGTTTCCTGCTCGCTGAACTGCTTGCACGCGGCCTGCTTCATCAGCGTTTCTTACGCCTGAAGACACCGTTCCTCGCCTTTATGCTGCTGTGTAACCTTGTCTGCACGGCGTTAGTCGATACCCGCTGGGGAACGATCGGCCTGGTTGGCAGCCTGTTCTCCACCTTCATTCTGCTTAGCCTGCACAGCATGCGTCGCAGCCGGGTGTTGCTCACAGGCGGCATTCTTTTGGGCATTACTATCGCTTCTGCGCTTCTGGGCTATGCCTCCTGGAAAACCGATCCGCGCTGGCAAAGTCTGGAAGATGATGCCGTAACAGGCTGGAACGCGCCTTTCACCAGTTTTTGCTATAACAAAACCAACGGAACAGTACCGACTAACGATCTCGGTCGTCCAATGAACCACTCCAACGGCTGTCGCGCGAGTTTCTTCCATCAGGGCTGGAAACTGGTGGGTGAACATCCTGCGGGAATGGGACCTCGCAAAGAGGCCTTCCGCTATGTGCTGCGTCGCGACACGCAGGACAATCGCATTGATATTCCACACAGCCACTACGGCCTGATTGAGTTTGGTATCCAGAACGGGGTTGTGGGCATTGCAGGCTGGCTGATTCTGCTGGCAGGCTGCTGGTACATCGGCTGGCGCGAGTTCCGCCATGGCAATATGATGGCAGGCATGTTCTTGCTGCTGTTTACGGTTGGTTTCTTCTCCCGAACCATGGTTGACCATAATCTGAAAGATCACTACCTGGAACAATATATGCTGTTAACCGGGTTGCTTGTGGGAATGTGCGCGTTACGACCCGCTAAACGGAGAGAAACAACCTCCTGATCGTGTATATTGCGCCGATGATAACAGGCATCGGCGCAACGTTACCCATCAGAACTCTTTTGCCTGCCGGCTGTCGAAAAGCCATTGCACATTACTGTATCGCTCGTTAGCCGCATCTCACCGCGTTAAATTACGGAGTAAGCATGTCTGGAACGCCTCAATTAAGCCTCGTTGTCGCCGTCTATAATGGCGAGAATTTCCTGAGCGCTTTTTTTGACAGCATAAAGAAACAGAATCTGCCCAGCCTGGAACTTGTTATTGTTAATGACGGCTCAACTGACGGCTCCGCAGATATCATTGCCCGCTACGCCAGTGAATTCAGTCATTTTAACGTCATCGACCAGCCTAATGGGGGTGTCTCTGCGGCCCGTAATACCGGTCTGGCCGTGGCAACGGGCGAGTACGTCGCGTTCCCGGATATTGATGACGTTATCTATCCGGGTATGTATCCGCGCCTGCTGGAGATTGCACTCGCCGGGCAGTTGGACGTCGCGACCTGCAACGGTACCTATATTTATGATGACGGACGCCCGTCGAAGAAGATTTTCCCTTCAGATAAACTTGCGTCAACCGGCGTGCTGGACGGCCCGACCTGGCTGCAGATGGCGCTCGAATCGCGCAAATTCCTGCACGTAACGTGGCTGAATATCTATCGACACGCCTTTATCAAAGAGCAGGGCTTCAGCTTTGAACATGGTCTGCGCCATCAGGACATCCCCTGGACTACGGAAGTACTGCTCACCGCCAGACGCGTGCAGTATATTGATGAGGTCTATTACGATTACCTGATCCATTCCGCTTCCGTTTCCCATACGCCAGGCACGGACGACACGCGCATGCGCTCTTCGCGCCATTACATGAAGATTCTGGAGATGCTGGACGCCATCAACAAACGCTATCCGGAACAGGTGAAACGCGTACCCGCCTGCCGCTGGCAAATCGCCAAAGAGGGTCTGGGGATCCTGCATAGCATTAACAACATTGATGATATGGCCAAAAAACGCGAAATCACCCGTGAGCTTTTCGATCGCGGTATCTGGACGCTGATTTGGCAAAATGCGCGCGGCTTCCGCCAACGGTGGCGTCTGGGACGTCGCTACTTCCGTCTTAAAAAACTGGCTGGCTAACGGAAATTATGAACAAACTTAAATTACACGCGGTTTCCCGCGCGGATTTCATCGCTAAAAACTACGCAGATTTCCAGACCCTTCTGGATAACCACGTCAATCCTGACGACATTCCGGAGCGATTTTATTGCGGTGGTCGCGGTGGCTGGACGTTCCAGACCACCCTGGCGCTGAAGCACTATTATGGTGATGCAATCGAATGTTCGTTTGGCTCTGAATGCAGGCCGGATGCCATTAACCTGATGCATAACGATGACTTTGGTTCCCGAGTGAAGCCGTGGCGTGGCTTCACCGTAGTCGCGCGTGCGGACCGCCCTCCCGTCATTGGCGCAGATGTTGTCGTCGACCAGAATCCGGAAGTGGACAATCATAGCAATCGTATCTTCGTCCCCTACTGGCCACAGCCGGGCGTAAAACCGCGTGAGCGCACCGACGAGACAATCAAAACCGTCGCATTCTTCGGCCGTGTAGACAGTTTCCCGGACCAATACCGCGAAGGAAACTTTAAGCAACGCCTTGCCGAACAAGGTATCGAGCTACGCATCTCGTTCGATAACTGGACAAACTACCAGGACGTGGACGTGTGCATCAGCTTCCGCAAATCACACGATCATAAACTGGCGCGTAAGCCTGCCAGCAAGCTCATTAACAACTGGCTGGGGAAAACGGTGATGGTCTGTGATGACGAGCCGTCTTATCGCGCGATCCGCGAAAGCGAGCTGGACTACCTGATCGCCAAAAACCCTGATGAAGCCTTCGATGCCATTATGCGTCTTAAAAATTCCCCTGAACTGTATCGTCAGATGCGCGAACAGGGTGAAAAACGCCTACAGGTCTATTCCCGCGAAGCGGTCGCCGCACGCTGGTACGCCCTGTTTGAGGATATCTGGCGTAAAGGATTGCACAATCGTCCTACGGTAGTTCGCGCACTGCGCTTTGGTTTTGGTAAAGCCATTCGCCCGCTGACTAAAAAGTTCTGATCGGAATAGAGCCCTTCCATGTTCAAAACAACGACACACTCTTCGTTCACCCCACGCAGCAATCTGTTGCGCACCCTGGGGTTGACGCTGGCATTCTTGCTGCTGTTCTCGCTCTCAGAAATCATCATTCTGCTGAAAGATCATGTCTACCAGCCGAAATCCGGTGATATCTCGCTGTATCTGATCATCTCCCTGCTTGCCGCGGCCAGTGCGCGTTTCTTCCTGACTCGCCTGCTGCTGGCCGTCACGTTTATCGTTCAGATATCGGAAGCGGTGTACTACCAGTTTTACGGTCAGTTCTATGGCCCGAGTGAAGTCTGGCTTGCGTTCGTGGAAACGAAAGACATTGCCAGTGGGATCACCGACAGCCTGGGTTCACTGGGCATCTACTTCGCCATCATGATTGTGGCGGTCGTGTTTGCGCTGATCTTTGCGCGTCGTCTGGCGCCGCTTTGGCACAAATGGATTGCGCTTCCTTGCCTGCTTGCCATCGTCGTGATGTTTGTCGGCCAGTTCTACAAAGCGGTCGACGGGCAGATGTACAAGTTCAACCCGGACCTGCGGCACTCCCTGCTGCGTAACGGCCTGTCTGCGATGAGCTTCAGCGCCATACGCCTGATCCCGGAAGCGATGTCAGGAGAAAACCAGAATCTGACCCATTACGATCCCTACCAGGTCAAACCTGTTAAGGATACGCGTGCGGGCAAATATTCGATTATTCTGGCGATAGGTGAAAGCCTTAACCCGCACCACGTCAGCGCCCTGGGCTACGAACGCGATACCACGCCCGAGCTGAAAGCGCTGCTCCAGCAGTATCAAGGTACGGGCCGCCTGATTGTCTCCAACGCCGTGTCCACCCGCGTGGCCATCCCGATGCTGGTGAATAATCTGCGCGAGCCGGATAACTACGGGGCCTATAAATCAAAATCCACCAATATCTTCGCCAACGCGAAGAAACAGGGTTATCAGACCGCCTTTATCTCCGCCCAGGGGCTGGAAGGGCTGAGCAACTGGATTGGTATCCATGATATTGATCTGTGGGAAGATACCCAGATCCGCCCGGCACCGGATGTCGGCGCGGACGTTGTTCTGACGCCATCCGTTGAGAAAGCAACGCTGGACTGGAACAAACCGTTCCTGATGGTGCTCAACAGCCGTGCTCCACATATCCCGTACGAGCGTAATATCCCGCAGGGCTTCGCGAAGTTCTCTACACCGCGTCTGAGTGATGATGTGGCGCAGAAGAAAAATGAGTATGACGATGCAGTCCGCCTGTATGACAAAGAACTCGCGTCCGCGATTCGCACCGCGCTGGCAAAATCCAAACTGCCGGTGCTGGTGTTTATCACCTCCGATCACGGGGAACGCGTGGGCGATAACGGTCTGTTTGGCCATTCGGTTGTAGAAATGCCAATTGCTCAGGTACCGTTCCTCTACTTCAGCAACGATCCAGCTTACGCCATGAAGGAGATCAGCCCGCAGATGCCGCTCAACCATTATCAGGTGGCAACGCTCATCAACAAGATGCTGGGCTACGACGTCAGTAATCCAAATCAAAAAGATGACAGCTTCTTCATCACTGGCGGTGACATTCGCGGGCTTTCGGAGCGCGTAACCTACCATCTGAACGCCCTCCCCGAAGCGGAGCGCTAAACGGTGAGACAAGAAACGGGCAAGAAATTGCCCGTTTTTTTTCAGGCGAATGAGCGTAACGCAGCCAAATGGGTCTCTTAAAACACCAAAGAGATAGCTTTAGACGGCTCAAATGCTTAGAATTTGCCCGCCGAAACTAAAAAAACGGATAATCGCTTGGAATTGTTGTATACCGCTCTGCTCTACATCATTCAGCCACTGGTGTGGCTGAGACTGTTGCTTCGTAGCCGTAAAGCGCCTGCGTATCGTAAACGCTGGGCTGAACGCTATGGCTTCTGCCGCAATAAAGTCGCGCCGGACGGTATTTTGCTGCATTCCGTTTCTGTCGGTGAAACGCTGGCGGCAATCCCGCTGGTTCGCGCCCTGCGTCACCGCTACCCGTCGCTGCCGATTACCGTCACGACGATGACGCCAACCGGCTCGGAGCGCGCGTTATCCGCTTTTGGCAAAGACGTTCACCACGTATATCTCCCTTACGACCTGCCCTGCGCCATGAATCGTTTCCTGAATACCGTTCGCCCGAAGCTGGTGATTGTGATGGAAACCGAACTGTGGCCAAACATGATTTCCGCCCTGCATGCCCGTAAAATTCCGCTGGTGATTGCCAACGCGCGCCTGTCAGAGCGCTCGGCGAAAGGTTACGGCAAGCTGGGTAAATTTATGCGCCGCCTGCTGAGCAAGATCACGCTGATCGCCGCGCAGAATGAAGAAGATGCGGCACGCTTTGTCTCTCTGGGCCTCAAACGCAACCAGCTTGCAGTGACGGGCAGCCTGAAATTTGATATTTCGGTTACCCCTGAACTCGCCGCCCGCGCGATCACGCTGCGTCGCCAGTGGGCGCCACGTCGTCAGGTATGGATTGCGACCAGTACCCATGACGGTGAAGAAGAGATCATCCTGCAGGCGCACCGCAAGCTGCTGGAAAGCTTCCCTGATTTACTGCTGATCCTCGTGCCCCGCCATCCGGAGCGTTTTAAAGATGCCCGTGAAATGGTGCAGAAAGGCGGTTTCAGCTTCACGCTGCGCAGCAGCGGGGAGATCCCGTCTGGCAGCACCCAGGTGGTGATTGGCGATACGATGGGCGAGCTGATGCTGCTGTACGGTATTGCTGATCTCGCGTTTGTCGGCGGCAGCCTGGTGGAGCGCGGCGGTCATAACCCGCTCGAGCCGGCAGCCCACGCCATTCCGGTGCTGATGGGGCCACATACGTTTAACTTCAAAGATATCTGCGCGAAATTACAGCAGGCCGATGGTTTAATTACCGTGACCGATGCGGATTCGGTAGTCAAAGAGGTATCGACCCTTCTGACTGATGAAGATTATCGCCTGTGGTACGGGCGTCATGCCGTTGAAGTGCTGCATCAGAACCAGGGCGCCCTGACCCGTCTGCTGCAACTTCTGCAACCTTACCTGCCCCAACGGAGCCACTAATGTCGACGCGTCTGTCGGTCGTGATGATCGCCAAAAACGCCGCCGACCTGCTTCCGGACTGCCTGGCATCAGTTGCCTGGGCTGACGAGATCGTCATTCTTGACTCCGGAAGTACGGACAGCACGGTGGACGTTGCCCGGGCAGCGGGTGCAAAGGTGTTTACCGACGCTGACTGGCAAGGCTATGGCATCCAGCGCCAGCGCGCGCAGGGGTTTGCCACCGGTGATTATGTCCTGATGCTCGATACTGACGAACGTATTACGCCAGAACTTCAGCAGGCCATTCAGGCGGTGCTTTCCTCACCTCAGCCTGGTGCTGTATACAGCATTGCCCGTCGTAACTATTTCCTTGGCCGATTTATGCGCCACAGCGGCTGGTATCCAGACCGCGTGACGCGCCTTTACGAGCGCGAGCGCTATCAGTACAACGACAATCTGGTGCATGAATCCCTGGCCTGCGACAACGCACAGATCATCCCCCTGACGGGCGATTTGCTGCACCTGACCTGCCGGGATTTCGCGAGCTTCCAGCGTAAACAGCTCAACTATGCCACGGCTTGGGCGCAGGAGCGTCACCAGCGCGGCAAGAAGGCCTCACTGGCCGGTATCTTCACCCACACGCTGGGCGCGTTCCTGAAAACGCTCCTGCTGCGTGGTGGCGTTCTGGACGGTAAGCAGGGCTGGTTACTCGCGGTAGTGAATGCCCAGTATACTTTCAACAAATACACCGAGCTGTGGGCGCTCTGCCGCGGCTACTCAGAGAAAACGTGAGCCATGAGCACAAAAGCGATTTATCCGGGTACCTTCGATCCGATCACCAACGGTCATCTTGATATCATCACCCGTGCGGCGTGCATGTTTGACAAGGTGATCCTGGCCATTGCCGCGAGCCCCAGCAAAAAGCCAATGTTTGACCTCTACGAGCGCGTGCAGCTTGCCACCGATGCCATTTCGCACCTGCCGAATGTTGAGGTGGTCGGGTTTAGCGACCTGATGGCTAACTTCGCCCGCGCCCAGCAGGCGAACATTCTGATCCGCGGCTTACGCGCGGTGGCAGACTTTGAGTATGAGATGCAGCTGGCGCACATGAACCGCCACCTGATGCCGGAGCTGGAGAGCGTATTCCTGATGCCCTCCAAAGAGTGGTCATTTATCTCGTCCACGCTGGTAAAAGAGGTGGCGCGTCATCACGGGGACGTTACCCATTTCCTGCCGGTTAACGTCCACCAGGCGTTGATGGAAAAGCTAAAGTAGCCCTATTTCTGGCACTGACGGCAGTAGAACGTGGCGCGCTGGGCGTGCTTCGTGGCAATAATGGGCGTACCGCAGACTCTGCACGGTTCGCCTTTACGGCCATACACCTGCAGCTCTTGGGCAAAATAGCCCGGCTTGCCGTCACTTTGCAGGAAGTCCTTCAGCGTTGTTCCCCCCTGTTCAATCGAGCGCAGCAATACGGCTTTAATCACGCGGACCAGCAGCTCACACTCCTGCGCCGACAGCGAAGAGGCCAGCCGATCGGGATGGATCCCGGCGGCAAACAGCGATTCGCTGGCATAGATATTCCCCACGCCGACCACCAGCTTGTTATCCATCAGCCACGGCTTAATCGGGCTTTTCTTTTTCGCGCACTTCGCTTTCAAGTATTCCGCGTTAAACGCGTCTGAGAGCGGCTCCGGGCCCAGATGCGCGAGCACGTTATGCCCTTCCAGCTCTTTCGTCCACAGCCACGCGCCAAAGCGCCGTGGGTCGGTATAACGAAGCACTTTGCCGTTACTCATCACCAGATCGACGTGGTCGTGCTTTTCCGCCGGCAGTTCTTCGGTAAGAACGCGCAGGCTCCCGGACATCCCCAGGTGGATAATGATCCAGCCGTCGGGCAGTTCCAGCAGCAGGTATTTCGCGCGACGCTGCACGCTAAGGACGGGTTGATCGCTCAGGGCGTGGATCTCATCGGACACCGGCCAGCGCAGACGCCCGTTACGGACAACCGCGTGAAGAATCGTCGCGCCGACCAGATGGGGCTCAATGCCGCGACGGCTGGTTTCTACCTCAGGTAATTCAGGCATGGTTCCTCCGTTGAGATGCAGAATGCAAAAAACCCCGCAGTTGCGGGGTTTTTCGATACAAGGAGACTAAAATTATTTGATTTTAGCTTCTTTGTACAGTACGTGCTGGCGTACAACTGGATCGAATTTTTTCAGTTCCAGTTTTTCCGGCTTAGTACGTTTGTTCTTCGTAGTGGTATAGAAGTGACCAGTACCAGCAGAAGAAACCAGCTTGATTTTCTCACGAATACCTTTAGCCATGATTTATTTCCTCTAAGTACTTAGTACTTTTCGCCACGGGCACGCAGTTCAGCCAGAACTGTATCGATGCCTTTTTTATCGATTACACGCATACCTTTAGCAGATACGCGCAGGGTGACAAAACGCTTCTCGCTCTCAACCCAGAAACGGTGAGAGTGCAGGTTCGGCAGGAAACGGCGTTTAGTCGCGTTCAGTGCGTGGGAACGGTTGTTACCGGTCACCGGACGCTTGCCAGTAACTTGGCAGACTCGGGACATGTCTATTCTCCAAAAATCAAATTAGCTCGAGCTTCGTATGGGGTATCGGCGCCTCGTCAGGCTTTACAGCCCGGTCATCGCATAGTTCTAAGTGAACTCTCGATTGCCAGGCCCAAATGCCAAACCCGAGATTCTCAAAGGTGGCGTAGTATACGCTGACTCGGCGGTGTGCTCAAGTCCCGAACAGACAAAGATCCCGATGGATCGCGAGAAATAGCCTAAATCCAGCCATGTTCTGCAAAAGAAATGTACTCTCCGCGGCCAATTATCAGATGGTCCAGCACACGAATGTCCATGAATTGACAGCATTTGATAATGCGCTCGGTGATTTCTTTGTCCGCTCTGCTCGGTTCTGCACAGCCAGAGGGGTGATTATGCGCGAGGATCACGCCCGCTGCATTCACTTTTATCGCTTCCCGCACAATTTCACGCGGATGTACCTCAACGTGGCTTAACGTACCGGCAAAGAGGCAGCTATGTTTCAGTACCCGGTTTCGGTTATCGACAAAGATCACCATAAAGATCTCGCGCTCGATATCGGTTAACTGGCTTTGCAGGTATTCACGCGTCATCGCTGGCGTCAGGATCGGATCGTCCTTCTCCATGCGGACATTGTAAAAACGGCGGGCAAGCTCAGCAATGGCTCTCAACTGGGCATATTTCGCCACGCCGATCCCCTCAACATGCTTAAACTGCGCCAGCTCGGCGGTCAGTAAACCGTACAGCGAACCGAAACGTGCTATCAGCTCTTTTGCCAACGTAAATACCGTTTTGCCGGGCGTTCCGGTACGTAAAAAGAGCGCCAGCAGTTCATCATCTTTTAACAGGGTGACGTCGTAGCGCAGCAGTTTTTCACGCGGCAGCAGCTGCTCATCCTCTTCTTCCATGCTCTTTCTCCCTTTTTAACCGCATGCTGCCACAGGCCCATCCGGCGCTCGACGGCCACGTTGCGTTCTTGCGTAGCGCCTCGCAAAGTGGTCGAAGGACAAAATCACCCCGTTTTGGGGATTGTGATAAAATGCCCGCTCTCTGGTGAAACCCAACAGGAAAGAATCATGATGAGCCTGGCCGGTAAAAAAATCGTTCTTGGCGTGAGCGGCGGTATTGCTGCCTACAAAGCGCCGGAGCTGGTGCGTCGTCTGCGCGAGCGCGGGGCAGATGTGCGGGTCGCGATAACCGAAGGCGGTAAAGCCTTTATCACTCCTCTGAGCTTGCAGGCCGTTTCAGGATACCCGGTATCTGACAGCCTGCTCGATCCGGCTGCCGAAGCCGCGATGGGCCATATTGAGCTTGGGAAATGGGCAGACCTGGTTATCCTCGCCCCCGCCACCGCGGATTTAATCGCTCGGGTGGCGGCCGGTATGGCAAACGATCTGGTTTCCACCATTTGTCTGGCTACGCCTGCCCCTGTTGCCGTCGTTCCGGCCATGAACCAGCAGATGTACCGTAATGCCGCCACTCAGCATAATCTTGAGACGCTGGCCTCACGCGGCCTGCTTATCTGGGGTCCGGACAGCGGCAGCCAGGCCTGCGGCGATGTTGGTCCGGGCCGCATGCTCGATCCGCTAACGATTGTTGATATGGCCGCAGCCCATTTTTCGCCTGTCAACGATCTGCAACATCTCAACATCATGATTACCGCGGGTCCCACGCGCGAGCCGCTGGATCCGGTGCGCTACATCACCAACCATAGCTCCGGCAAAATGGGCTTTGCGATTGCCGCCGCCGCTGCGAAGCGTGGCGCGAACGTCACGCTGGTGAGCGGCCCGGTCTCTCTGCCTACCCCTGCGTTTGTGAAGCGAATTGACGTTACCACCGCGCTGGAGATGGAAGCCGCCGTGCAGGCACATGCGCAAAACCAGCAGATTTTTATCGGCTGTGCGGCCGTTGCAGACTATCGCGCCGAGACGATCGCCGAGGCTAAAATTAAAAAGCAAGGCGATGAATTAACACTAAAAATGGTGAAAAATCCGGACATTGTTGCCGGTGTCGCCGCACTAAAAAGCCACCGTCCATACGTTGTTGGGTTTGCCGCAGAAACGAATAATGTGGAAGAATATGCCCGGCAAAAACGTACCCGCAAAAACCTCGATTTAATTTGCGCGAACGACGTATCGCTGGCCACACAAGGATTTAACAGCGACAGCAACGCACTGCACCTTTTCTGGCAGGATGGAGATAAAGTCTTACCGCTTGAGCGCAAGGAACTCCTGGGCCAACATTTACTCGACGAGATCGTTACCCGTTATGATGAAAAAAATCGACGTTAAGATTCTGGACCCGCGTGTTGGCGAGCAATTTCCGCTGCCAACCTATGCCACCTCCGGCTCTGCCGGTCTTGACCTGCGCGCCTGTCTCGATGACGCCGTAGAACTGGCTCCGGGTGCCACGACCCTGGTTCCGACTGGCCTGGCGATTCACATCGCTGACCCGTCGCTGGCGGCGGTGATCCTGCCGCGTTCTGGCCTGGGCCATAAGCACGGCGTTGTGCTGGGTAACCTGGTGGGACTAATCGACTCCGACTACCAGGGCCAGCTGATGGTCTCCGTCTGGAACCGTGGTCAGGACAGCTTCACCATTGAACCGGGCGAGCGTATCGCACAGATGGTCTTTGTACCGGTGGTGCAGGCAGAATTTAACCTGGTGGCAGACTTTGATGCCACCGACCGTGGCGAAGGCGGCTTCGGCCATTCCGGGCGCAAATAACTGCCCGACAGACACGTATCCCACAGCGTCATAATGCAATAACAAACCGCAAACGTCCGTTTGCGGTCGCTGTGTGGATGCCAGCCTGGCAAGTGCTTATTTTCAGGGGTATTTTGTAACATGGCAGAAAAACAAACCGCGAAAAGGAATCGTCGCGAAGAAATACTTCAATCTCTGGCTCTGATGCTTGAATCCAGCGATGGCAGTCAACGCATCACCACCGCTAAACTGGCCGCCTCCGTAGGCGTGTCTGAGGCGGCGCTGTACCGTCACTTTCCGAGCAAGACCCGGATGTTCGACAGCCTGATCGAGTTTATTGAAGACAGCCTGATCACACGCATCAACCTGATTCTGAAAGACGAAAAAGACACCACCGCGCGTCTGCGTCTGATTGTGCTGTTAATCCTGGGCTTTGGTGAACGCAATCCGGGCTTAACCCGTATCCTGACCGGCCACGCGCTGATGTTTGAGCAGGACAGACTGCAGGGCCGCATTAACCAGCTTTTCGAGCGCATTGAAGCGCAGCTGCGCCAGGTGCTGCGCGAGAAGAAAATGCGTGAAGGTGAAGGATACAGCATTGATGAAACGCTGCTGGCGAGCCAGATTCTGGCGTTTTGTGAAGGGATGCTCTCCCGCTTTGTGCGTAGCGAGTTCAAATACCGCCCAACGGACGATTTTGACGCCCGCTGGCCTTTAGTCGCAGCACAATTACAGTAACGCCATCGCCGGATGGCGGCTTCGCCTTATCCGGCCTGCGAACGGGTAGGCCCGGTAAGCGTAGTGCCACCGGGCAATGCAATTAAACCCCAAACGCTTCGCGATACGCTTTTACCGCTGCCAGATGATCCGCCATCTCAGGCTTCTCTTCCAGATACGCAATCAGCTCTTTCAGGGTGATAATCGACGTCACTTTGCAGTTGTAGTCGCGCTCCACTTCCTGAATGGCGGAGATTTCTCCACGACCGCGCTCCTGACGATCCAGCGAAATCAACACACCAGCCAGCGTTGCACCGTTGGCCTGGATAATCTCCATTGATTCGCGGATCGCCGTGCCTGCGGTGATCACGTCGTCGACCAGCATGACGCGGCCCTGCAGCGCGCTGCCGACCAGATTCCCGCCTTCACCGTGGGTTTTAGCCTCTTTGCGGTTAAAGCAGTACGGCACGTCGCGGTCATGGTGTTCCGCCAGCGCCACCGCGGTGGTGGTCGCAATCGGAATGCCTTTATAGGCCGGGCCAAACAGCAGGTCAAAATCAATCCCGGAATCTACCAGCGCTTCGGCATAGAAACGGCCTAACAATGCCAGATCGCGCCCGGTATTAAACAGCCCGGCGTTGAAGAAATAGGGACTCTTACGCCCGGATTTCAGCGTAAATTCGCCAAACTTAAGTACCTGCTTGTTAAGCGCAAACTCAATAAACTGGCGCTGATACGATTTCATGGATTTGCTCCTTTGGTTTTCTGTCTTACAGGCAAAAAAAAGGCGACTCATTGGTCGCCTTTAAAATCAATTTTCTAACGCCGCTTTCTGCGTCGTGACAATGGATTCGATTCCCCCTCGGGCCAACGCCAGCAGGGAGAGAAGTTCTTCGTGAGTGAACGGCTCGCCTTCTGCCGTGCCCTGCACCTCAATGATGCGACCATCTTCGGTCATCACCACGTTCATGTCGGTCTCTGCCGCGGAATCTTCAACGTATTCCAGATCGCAAAGCGCTTCACCGTTAACGATGCCTACGGAGACCGCCGCAACCATGCCTTTCATTGGATTGGTTTTCAGCTTACCGGCTGCCACTAGCTTGTTCAGGGCATCCGCCAGCGCTACGCATGCGCCGGTAATAGAGGCCGTACGCGTGCCGCCATCGGCCTGAATTACATCGCAGTCCAGAGTAATCGTGAATTCGCCGAGGGTTTTCAGGTCAACGGCGGCGCGCAGCGCACGCGCGATCAGACGCTGAATTTCCATGGTACGACCGCCCTGCTTACCCTTTGCCGCTTCACGGGCATTACGGGTATGGGTCGCACGCGGCAGCATGCCGTACTCGGCGGTGATCCAGCCCTGACCCTGACCTTTCAGGAAGCGCGGAACGCCTTCTTCGATGGAGGCGGTGCACAGCACTTTGGTGTCACCAAACTCAACCAGCACGGAGCCTTCAGCGTGTTTTGTATAGTTACGGGTCAGGGTGACGGGACGCACCTGATTGGCGCTACGACCTGATGGACGCATGATGGATTCTCCGGCTTGAAACGAATGTGGCTGCGCATTATACGGATAAAGGACGCTTATTCCTATCCTGAGAAGCCCCCGAAAGCTATAATCCCCCCATCTCTCCTTTAAAAACGGGAATGTCTATGATCCGCAGTATGACCGCCTACGCCCGGCGTGAAATCAAGGGTAGCTGGGGTAGCGCCACATGGGAAATGCGCTCGGTAAACCAGCGTTACCTGGAAACGTATTTCCGTATGCCGGAGCAGTTCCGCAGCCTTGAGCCTGTTGTACGCGAGCGTATCCGTACGCGCCTGACGCGCGGTAAAGTGGAATGTAACCTGCGCTTTGAGCCTGATGCCAGCGCACAGGGCGAGCTGATCCTCAACGAAAAACTGGCGAAACAGCTCGTCAATGCGGCGAACTGGGTCAAAATGCAGAGCGATGAAGGCGAAATCAACCCGGTTGATATTCTGCGCTGGCCTGGCGTCATGGCCGCCGGTGAGCAGGATCTGGACGCCATTGCCGCTGAAATTCTGGCCGCTCTCGACGGCACGCTGGATGACTTTATCGTTGCCCGCGAAACCGAAGGTCAGGCGCTGAAAGCGATGATTGAGCAGCGCCTTGAAGGCGTCAGCGCTGAAGTGGCTAAGGTTCGCACCCATATGCCGGAAGTGCTGCAGTGGCAGCGCGAGCGCCTTGTCGCCAAACTGGAAGAAGCAGAAGTTCAGCTGGAAAACACCCGTCTGGAACAAGAGCTGGTGCTGATGGCGCAACGTATCGATGTCGCTGAAGAGCTGGACCGTCTGGAAGCGCACGTTAAAGAGACCTACAACATTCTGAAGAAGAAGGAAGCGGTGGGCCGCCGTCTGGACTTTATGATGCAGGAGTTCAACCGTGAGTCGAACACCCTGGCGTCTAAGTCTATCAATGCAGAAGTCACTAACTCCGCGATTGAGTTGAAAGTGCTGATTGAGCAAATGCGCGAGCAGATCCAGAATATTGAGTAATGTCTTTCCGGGTGGTGTCGACGGCGCCACCCATTATTATTTCTAATCCATCCCAGCACCTGATTTTGCGTTTCACCGCCGTTCATCAAGCTCATTCAACTTAACTTGATAAAAATATATAGGGCAAACCCCGTCGCCTTAGAAAAACTCAATCGTGATCTTGCGCACAAATCGCTAACCTCCCCGCATTCACACCGGAGGGTATATGCTGCTTCACATTCTTTATCTCATTGGCATCACCGCAGAAGCCATGACCGGCGCACTTGCCGCCGGACGTCGCCGTATGGACACCTTCGGCGTGATCATTATTGCTACAGCGACCGCGCTGGGCGGCGGTTCGGTACGAGATATCCTGCTGGGACATTATCCGCTCGGCTGGGTAAAAAACCCTGAATACATTGTTATTGTCGCGATTGCCGCCGTGTTGACCACCATCGTGGCGCCCGTTATGCCCCATCTTCGCCGTCTTTTTTTAGTCCTTGACGCTTTGGGCCTGGTGGTTTTCTCCATTATCGGGGCGCAAATTGCGCTGGATATGGGCGAAAGCCCGGTCATAGCCACTATCGCCGCGGTCGTAACAGGTGTATTTGGCGGCGTACTGCGCGATATGTTCTGTAAGCGCATTCCATTGGTTTTCCAGAAAGAGCTTTACGCTGGAATATCCTTTGCCTCTGCCGTTCTGTATATTGCTTTACAACATTACGTTTCGAGCCATGATGTTGTGGTCATTGCCACGTTATTATTTGGTTTTACGGCTCGCTTGCTGGCGCTGCGCTTAAAACTGGGATTGCCCGTTTTTCATTACACGCAGGACACCCATTGAATTCTCAACAAAACCACAACAAAGTAGTAAAAAGCACCTTTTGTTATCCCATATAACCGGGCCAAACGCGATAAAATGTCGCAACTTTGTTCCCATAAACTTGCGTTAAAACAATGTCCTTTGCCAAAACGTCAGCACTGATTATTAATAAAAAACTCAGCAGCCATTTTTTAATTTTGCTGCTCGTTTCCGTGCTGATTCAGTTATGGCCAGTATTTGTAACACAACCCGCGCGATTCGCAGTGCGCATTGCGATTTGTAATGCGCTCTTACTGGTATGCGCCGCAGCGATCTATCGCACGCTTCCCGGTAAGATCGTCGCATTTGTTTTAACCGCCCTGCTTACGTTAAATTTTGCGGTTGCTTACAGCACATGGAGTGTCTACCAGAGCGAATTTAACACCGTATTTGCGATGAGTATTCTCGGCACTCACGTAGCCGAAGCGAAAAGCATGTCAGGTTTATACCTGCACTGTTTACCAGCCGCGGTTGCTTACTTTGTTGTCACCTGGTACGCAATCAAATCGACGAGCGAGCATGTTTCTTCCCGTGTGAGAACTGTCGGCTTCGTTCTGCTTGCCGTTTATTTGGGCTGGTATTCAACGGCGAACTGGCTAAAAAAACGCCACGATCTTGAAGTTTATTATCCGCTCAGCTCGCGGATTTTAACCAATACGCCTTTTTACACCGGTGCAGAGTTCATTATTGCCCATCGCGATAACGCGCTGGCCGAGAAAATTAGCCAGCACAGCGTCAATTATCCTGCATTGCAATATCATGATACGGGCATCGAAAACTATGTTGTTATCGTGGGTGAATCCGCACGTCGCAGCAATATGAAGCTCTACGGTTTTCACCAGGATACCACGCCTGTGGAATCCAGGCTGGCGAAGGACGCCCTCATCTTTAGCAATGCTATTGCCCCCGCGTCAGCCACCGTGCTTTCCGTGCCGATGATTTTAAGCAAAGCTGATCCAGACCACTTCACCACCGATAAGCTTGCTGACAATATCGTTAGCGTCGCTAAAAAAACGGGCTATCACACCGAGTGGATTAGCGCCCAGGGTAACACAGGCAAGAGCAATAACTACATTGTGGCCATTGCCTCTATCAGCCATAAAGCCCAGTGGATTGATACTCGTTATGACACCGAGCTTTTACCTGCCCTGGATGAGGCGCTTAAAGCCCCCGGCAAGAAGCTAATTTTCCTGCATATCAACGGCAGCCATGAGATGGCCTGCGATCGGTATCCGGCATCAGCGAATATTCTGCATACCGGCAACAAATATGAAGATTGCTACAATAACGCGATTCTGTTTACCGACTACTTCATTGGCGAAGTGGCTAAACGTCTGCAGGGCAGCGCATCCTCTCTGCTCTATTTTTCAGACCATGGGCTGGAAAAAAACCCGCAACTGAATTCCATCTATATGCATGGCTCACGCAACCCAAGCAAAGAGGCTTACCAGGTCCCCCAGTTTATCTGGTATAGCCAGCAAGCCCTGAATGCCCAAAAAAGAGCGGTGGGGTGGGTACATGAAGCGTGGCCCACAGCAAGCAATTATGAGTTGATGTTAACGTGGCTTGGAATCACAACGGGTGTTGATCAATGCGGCTCGGTGCTTGCACCGTGCTATCAAGCTCCTACACTTATCCCGGTAATTGATGGCGGCCGCCACATCTATGACTACGATCAGCTTCGCGAAACCTTCAGTTCACCAGACAGACATACCCCCTGGCGCAAAGCTAAAGCAAGCTCGCTCTAAAATCCGGGCAGACCCTGCTTGCCTAGCCAGGAAGCCAGGCCGGCAACGCCAGGGTCATGGATGAATGCAACAATTTGTCGCGCCTTCTTCTCTCCCGTTCCCGGCAGGCTCTGCCAGTCCTTTGCGTTACGTCCGCTCAATGTTTGCCACGTTACGTCCCCCATCGCCTTCAGCGAAGCCTGCGTCAGCGGAACACCCAGTGCCATGAGCCAGCGGATAAAAGGCTTCTCGCGTACCAGATTAAATCGATGCCAGAGCGCCAGCCCGCGCGCGGAGGAAAATCCAGGCGTAGCCTGCATTTGCGCCTGCGTTAATAACAGCCACGAAAAGAGATGTTCAAAATGATGCGCCTGCCAGAGGGTCCGCCAGCCTGACTCACCTAATCCTTCAATATCAAATACTTGCTTTGAGCTGAGCCACGCCAGTCGGGCAAAGAACTGCTCCATACACTCCGGCGAAGCATAGAAACAGCTCAGCGCATGATAACGCGAGGCGGGAGGCTCAGGTTTATGTCTGTCCGTCCCGCGCCAGACCACCTTATCAAACCGGGGAATACCCTGCCCGGCCAGGCTGACTTGGATCTGATCCCCCGGGGCAATATCCAGCCGCTGCCAGCGCTCAACTGAGCCCAGACTCACCCGCTGCACCTGTTTATCATCCAGTTGCACGGGTTCCAGCGCGGCTACAACGGACATTTTGCCCGTTCGCCCCACGGAAAAATGAATATCACTCACCTCGGCTACCTGGGCTGCTGGCATATATTTCCACGCAACCACCCAGTTGCCTTCGCCCGGCAACCAGCCTTCCCCCGCGGGCGCATCCTCCGACCGCACCACAATGCCATCCGTGGCAAAGGGTAATGCAGCTACGTGCCAGGCCGCGCGTTGTTTCTCGACGGCGTCAACAGATTCGGCGGGTAGCGTATACCGTGCCGACAGCGTAAAACCGGCCTGAGAGAGTTCAGTTAAAGATGTCTGCATATTTTTCGGCCCATCCGGCCAGGCCCAGATGAATACGCCAAGCTTATTCAATAGCGCGTTATCCTTTTGGCGCATCATCGCACCCGCCACCTTTGCGCGAGCGTTCATCCCACCCATCTGCCGCTGAATGTGACTGTCGCTTAGCCAGAAAAGCTCGCCCTGTAAGACGCTGTTCGCCAGCTTGCCGGTGAGCTTTTGCGGAACAGACGGGATTAAACGTACCTTCCCGGTCCAGTCCTCCCCTTTCAGGCCATCACCGCGACTGATGGCCTGGATTAACTTTCCGTCACGGTAGACCAGCGTTACCGCCACACCGTCAACTTTGGGCTGCATCCACAGATGTTGCCGCGCACGCATCCATTGTTTCAGCTCCTCTTTGCTGGCCACCTTATGTACGCCCGTATGGGCAACAGGATGTTTGACGCTCCCGGTCAGCGGAGGAAGTTTCTCTCCTGAGAGTTCAGTGCCAAAACAGCGCTGCCACTGCGTTAACCGCCCGTTAAGCTGATCGTAAACCTCGTCGTTAACTTCGCTCACGCCTTGCTTCCAGTAAGCGTCATCCCAGCGTTTGATTTGCGCGCTTAATGACGCCATCTCTTTCTCTGCTTTTGCCTGCGACCAGACCGGGCATACCGCCGCGCCATAGCCACACCACAACAGCATTAACCCGCTTATCCATCGCCACATCGCTACCCCTCCTTTGCGTTGCAGGAGGTATACCCCGATGTCTGAAACAACGCTAACGGCAACGGTTCACATTGCGAGACGCTATCCAGTATTTCCTGGGGTTGCTGAAAACCACGGATAAAACCTGAAAACGGCACGCAAAATTCAATAATCCAGGGGAAAAAGTGTGACAAAGGCTACGTCACACGGCAGTGACGTGTATAATAAGCCCGTATGTAGGACTTCTTCGTTAACACATACAAAAGACTCTCATGGCTCAAGGCACGCTTTATATTGTTTCTGCCCCTAGTGGCGCGGGTAAATCCAGCCTTATTCAGGCACTGTTAAAAACCCAACCGTTGTACGACACACAGGTTTCTGTTTCTCACACCACGCGAGCGCCGCGTCCGGGTGAAGTGCACGGTGAACACTATTTCTTTGTGGATCACGACGAGTTCAGAGCGATGATCGGCAGAGATGCGTTTCTTGAACACGCTGAAGTATTCGGTAATTACTACGGTACCTCGCGTGAAACCATTGAGCAGGTTCTGGCCACGGGCGTGAATGTGTTCCTGGATATCGACTGGCAGGGTGCACAGCAAATTCGCAAGAAAATGCCTGACTCGCGCAGTATCTTTATTTTACCGCCATCGAAAGATGAGCTGGATCGCCGCCTGCGTGGCCGCGGTCAGGACAGCGAAGAAGTCATCGCAAAGCGTATGGAACAGGCTGTTGCAGAAATGAGCCATTACGCGGAATATGATTACCTTATTGTGAATGATGATTTTGATGCCGCGCTGAGCGATCTCAAAACCATTCTTCGTGCAGAACGTCTGCGTATGAGCCGCCAGAAGCAGCGACATGACGCATTAATCACCAAACTGTTGGCAGACTGAACCCACTTTCAGTATCATGCCCAGTCATTTCTTCACCTGTGGAGCATTTTAAGTATGGCACGCGTAACTGTTCAGGACGCTGTAGAGAAAATTGGTAACCGTTTTGACCTGGTGCTGGTCGCCGCGCGTCGCGCTCGTCAGATGCAGGTAGGCGGTAAAGATCCGCTGGTACCGGAAGAAAACGATAAAACCACCGTTATTGCACTTCGCGAAATCGAAGAAGGTCTGATCAACAACCAGATCCTCGACGTGCGTGAGCGCCAGGAGCAGCAAGAGCAGGAAGCCGCAGAACTGCAGGCCGTAACCGCTATTGCTGAAGGTCGTCGTTAATTAAACCTGCGGGTCGCCCTTGTATCTGTTTGAAAGCCTGAATCAACTGATTCAAACCTACCTGCCTGAAGACCAGATTAAGCGTCTTCAGCAGGCGTATCTCGTTGCACGTGACGCTCACGAGGGCCAGACACGTTCAAGCGGTGAACCCTACATCACGCACCCGGTAGCGGTGGCCTGTATTCTGGCCGAGATGAAACTCGACTACGAAACGCTGATGGCCGCGCTGCTGCACGACGTGATTGAAGATACCCCTGCCACTTACCAGGACATGGAACAGCTGTTTGGCAAAAGCGTTGCCGAACTGGTGGAAGGGGTCTCTAAGCTTGATAAGCTGAATTTCCGCGACAAGAAAGAGGCGCAAGCCGAAAACTTCCGCAAGATGATTATGGCGATGGTGCAGGATATCCGCGTCATTCTCATCAAACTTGCTGACCGCACCCACAACATGCGCACGCTGGGCTCACTTCGCCCGGATAAACGTCGCCGCATTGCCCGTGAAACTCTCGAAATCTACAGTCCGCTGGCGCACCGTTTAGGTATTCACCACATTAAAACCGAGCTGGAAGAGCTGGGTTTTGAAGCGTTGTACCCGAACCGCTATCGCGTGATTAAAGAGGTGGTGAAAGCCGCTCGCGGCAACCGTAAAGAGATGATTCAAAAGATCCTCTCTGAAATCGAAGGGCGTTTGCAGGAAGCGGGGATCCCGTGCCGCGTCAGCGGTCGCGAAAAACACCTGTACTCCATCTACTGCAAAATGGTGCTCAAAGAGCAACGTTTTCACTCGATCATGGATATCTACGCCTTCCGCGTGATTGTCCACGATTCAGATACCTGTTATCGCGTGCTGGGGCAGATGCACAGCCTCTATAAACCGCGTCCAGGGCGGATGAAAGATTACATCGCCATTCCAAAAGCGAACGGCTATCAATCTTTGCACACCTCGATGATCGGGCCGCACGGCGTGCCTGTTGAGGTGCAAATTCGTACCGAAGACATGGACCAGATGGCAGAGATGGGTGTGGCCGCGCACTGGGCCTATAAAGAGCACGGTGGCGAAAGCAGCACGACCGCACAAATCCGCGCCCAGCGCTGGATGCAGAGCCTGCTGGAACTTCAGCAGAGTGCGGGTAGCTCGTTCGAATTTATCGAGAGCGTGAAATCCGATCTCTTCCCGGATGAGATTTACGTTTTCACCCCAGAAGGCCGCATTGTCGAACTGCCTGCGGGCGCAACACCGGTCGACTTCGCTTACGCCGTGCATACCGATATCGGCCATGCCTGCGTGGGCGCGCGCGTCGACAGACAGCCTTACCCGCTGTCTCAGCCGCTCTCCAGCGGCCAGACGGTGGAAATCATTACCGCGCCGGGCGCACGTCCAAACGCGGCCTGGCTGAACTTTGTCGTGAGTTCTAAAGCACGCGCCAAAATTCGCCAGCTGCTGAAAAACCTCAAGCGTGATGATTCCGTCAGCCTTGGGCGTCGTCTTCTCAACCACGCGTTGGGCGGCAGTCGCAAGCTGGCTGAAATCCCGCAGGAGAACGTCCAGCGTGAGCTGGAGCGCATGAAGCTCGCGTCGCTTGACGACCTGCTGGCAGAGATCGGCCTCGGCAACGCCATGAGCGTGGTGGTGGCGAAGAACCTGCAGCAAGGCGACACGACAGCCGTGCCTGCAGCTACGCCAGGCCACGGACATCTGCCGATTAAAGGCGCGGACGGGGTGCTGATCACCTTCGCAAAATGTTGCCGTCCAATTCCTGGCGACCCGATTATTGCGCACGTCAGCCCGGGTAAAGGGCTGGTTATCCACCATGAATCCTGTCGTAACATCCGCGGCTACCAGAAAGAGGCCGAGAAGTTTATGGCGGTCGAATGGGATAAAGAGACCGCGCAGGAATTTATCACCGAAATTAAGGTGGATATGTTCAACCATCAGGGTGCCCTGGCGAACCTGACGGCAGCGATCAACACGGCGTCTTCCAATATTCAAAGCCTGAATACGGAAGAAAAAGATGGCCGCGTGTACAGCGCCTTTATTCGTCTGACCGCCCGCGACCGCGTGCATCTGGCGAATATTATGCGCAAGATCCGCGTCATGCCGGACGTGATTAAAGTCACCCGTAACCGAAACTAGCGGCATGAATTCACAACGTTACGCGCGGATATGCGAAATGCTCGCCAGGCGTCAGCCTGACCTGACGGTCTGCATGGAGCAGGTCCATAAACCGCATAACGTCTCTGCTATCGTTCGTACCGCCGATGCCGTCGGTGTGCATGAAGTGCACGCCGTCTGGCCGGGTCACCGGATGCGAACCATGGTTTCTGCGGCGGCAGGCAGTAACAGCTGGGTTTCCGTCAAATCTCACCAGACAATTGGCGAAGCCGTATCACACCTGAAAGGGCGCGGGATGCAGATCCTTGCCACCAACCTGTCCGCTAAGGCCGTGGATTTCCGCGAGATCGACTACACCCGCCCGACCTGCATTTTGATGGGTCAGGAGAAAACCGGGATCACCCAGGAAGCGCTGGATCTGGCGGATCGGGACATCATCATTCCGATGATTGGCATGGTCCAGTCACTCAACGTCTCCGTGGCCTCCGCGCTCATTCTGTATGAAGCGCAGCGCCAGCGTCAGAACGCCGGCATGTACGAGCGCAGCAACAGCATGCTGCCGGAAGAGGAACAGCAGCGCCTGCTGTTTGAAGGTGGCTATCCGGTGCTGGCTCGCGTTGCGAAGCAGAAAAAATTGCCTTACCCCCACGTCAACGCGCAGGGCGAAATTGAAGCCGATGCCGAGTGGTGGGCCACCATGCAGTACGCCGGGTAACCGATGAAAGGCCGCCTGCTGGATGCCATCCCGCTCAACAGCCTGACGGGCGTGGGCGCGGCGCAAAGCAATAAGCTGGCTAAAATTGGCCTGCACACGGTGCAGGATCTCCTGCTTCACCTCCCCCTGCGTTACGAAGACCGCACCCAGCTTTACAAGATTGGCGATCTCCTTCCTGCCATTTACGCCACCGTTGAAGGCGAAGTTCTGAACTGCAACATCACCTTCGGCGGACGCCGGATGATGACCTGTCAGATCAGCGACGGCACCGGCATTCTCACCATGCGATTTTTCAACTTCAGCGCGGCGATGAAAAACAGCCTGGCAACGGGCCGCAGGGTGCTGGCCTATGGCGAATCCAAACGCGGAAAATATGGCGCAGAGATGATCCACCCGGAGTACCGCGTGCAGGGCGATCTCAGCACGCCGGAACTGCAGGAGACGCTCACCCCGGTTTACCCGACGACCGAAGGCATCAAGCAGGCGACGCTACGTAAGCTCACCGATCAGGCGCTGGAGCTGCTGGATACCTGCGCCATTACCGAGCTGCTGCCGCCCGAGCTGGCACAGGGCATGATGAGCCTGCCCGAGGCGCTGCGTACCCTGCACCGCCCGCCGCCAACGCTGCAGCTCAGCGACTTAGAAAGCGGCAAACACCCCGCTCAACAGCGTCTTATCCTTGAGGAATTACTGGCCCATAACCTGAGCATGCTGGCGCTGCGCGCCGGCGCGCAGCGTTTCCATGCCCAGCCATTAAGCCCGCGTGATGAGCTCAAAGATAAGCTGCTGGCCTCCCTGCCGTTTAAACCCACCAGCGCACAGGCGCGCGTCACCGCCGAGATTGAACGCGATATGGCGCTCGACGTGCCGATGATGCGCCTGGTGCAGGGCGACGTAGGGTCCGGTAAAACGCTGGTTGCCGCGCTGGCCGCCCTGCGCGCGATTGCCCATGGCAAACAGGTCGCGCTGATGGCACCGACCGAACTGCTGGCGGAACAACACGCCAACAATTTCCGCGCCTGGTTTGCGCCGCTCGGGATTGAAGTCGGCTGGCTTGCCGGAAAGCAAAAAGGCAAAGCGCGTCTTGCGCAACAGGAGGCCATCGCCAGCGGGCAGGTGCAGATGATTGTCGGCACGCACGCTATCTTCCAGGAGCAGGTGCAGTTCAACGGCCTTGCGCTGGTGATTATCGATGAACAGCACCGCTTCGGCGTGCATCAACGTCTGGCGCTGTGGGAAAAGGGACTGCAGCAGGGCTTCCACCCGCATCAGCTGATCATGACCGCCACGCCGATCCCGCGCACCCTGGCGATGACGGCTTACGCCGATCTGGATACCTCCACCATCGACGAACTCCCTCCCGGCCGAACGCCGGTGACGACGGTTGCCATTCCAGACACGCGTCGCAGCGACATCATCGACCGCGTGCACAACGCCTGCACCCACGAAGGGCGTCAGGCCTACTGGGTTTGTACGCTGATTGAAGAGTCGGAACTGCTGGAAGCGCAGGCTGCCGAAGCCACGTGGGAAGAGCTTAAGCTGGCGCTGCCGGAGCTGAACGTGGGCCTGGTTCACGGACGCATGAAGCCTGCCGAAAAGCAGGCGGTGATGCAGTCGTTTAAGCAGGGCGAGCTGCATTTGCTGGTCGCCACGACGGTCATTGAAGTGGGTGTGGACGTCCCGAACTCCAGCCTGATGATTATCGAAAACCCGGAGCGCCTGGGCCTGGCCCAGCTCCACCAGCTGCGCGGACGCGTTGGCCGTGGCGCGGTAGCATCCCACTGCGTCCTGCTCTACAAAGCCCCGCTCTCGAAAACCGCCCAGATGCGTTTGCAGGTGCTGCGTGACAGTAACGACGGTTTTGTGATTGCGCAAAAAGACCTTGAGATTCGCGGCCCCGGTGAACTGCTGGGCACGCGTCAGACGGGGAACGCGGAATTCAAAGTCGCGGATTTGCTGCGCGATCAGGCCATGATCCCCGAGGTTCAGCGCCTCGCCCGCCACATTCATGAACGCTACCCCGAACAGGCGGCAGCGTTAATTGAGCGCTGGATGCCGGAAACCGAACGCTATTCCAACGCCTGATTCAGGCAAACATCGGCAGCATCAGGTACAGCTTAATCACCAGCGCGTTGACGATATCAATAAAGAACGCCCCGACCATCGGGACCACCAGAAACGCCATGTGCGAAGGCCCGAAGCGTTCGGTGATCGCCTGCATGTTGGCGATAGCCGTTGGGGTGGCCCCCAGACCAAACCCGCAGTGACCCGCCGCCAGCACCGCCGCATCATAGTTTTTGCCCATCATCCGCCAGGTGACAAACATGGCGTACAGCGCCATAAACAGGGTCTGCACCGCCAGAATCGCCACCATTGGCAGCGCCAGCGAGGCCAGCTCCCACAGCTTGAGGCTCATCAGCGCCATCGCCAGGAACAGCGACAGGCAGACGTTGCCGAGCACCGACACCGCCCGTTCAAATACGCGGTAGAAGCCCATTAGCGCCAGACCGTTGCTCAGGATCACCCCGATAAACAGCACGCAGACAAACGTTGGCAACTCAAACGCTGAGCCCGCCAGCCATTGCGCAACCACTTTGCCCACGGTCAGGCAGATGGCGATCATCGCGATGGTTTCAATCAGCACCAGCGAGGTAATGCTGCGCCCGACGTCCGGCTTTTCGAATGCTGTCGGCACCAGCTCATCGTCCGGCCTGCCGTCCGGCGTGGTGGAGTGCTTCACCAGATAGCGAGCCACCGGGCCGCCAATCAGGCCACCCAGCACCAGACCAAAGGTCGCGCAGGCCATCGCCACTTCCGTCGCGTTTTCAAACCCGTAGCGCTCGATAAACAACTTGCTCCACGCGGCCCCGGTACCGTGACCGCCTGACAGGGTGATCGACCCTGCCAGCAGCCCCATCAGCGGATCCAGTCCCAGCAGCGACGCCATCCCGATACCAATGGCGTTTTGCATCAGCAGCAGCCCCACCACCACAATCAAAAATACACCGAGCACCTTACCGCCCGCCCGCAGGCTCGCCAGGTTGGCGTTCAGGCCGATGGTGGCAAAGAAGGCCAGCATCAGCGGGTCTTTCAGGGACATATCAAAATCGATTTCCCAACCCATGCTTTTTTTCAGCACCAGCAGGGCCAGCGCCACCAGCAGACCACCGGCGACAGGTTCAGGAATGGTGTATTTCTTCAGAAGGGAAACGCTATGTACCAGCTTACGACCAAGCAGTAAGACCAGCGTTGCGGCAACAAGGGTCGACAACGTATCGAGATGAATCATAGAAGGCTCCTTTTTTGCGCGTGTTCCCTACACACGCGGCGTTATCCTGGGCCGGTTTGCGCTCTTCATGAGCCCCCGGCGCAAAAAGTGTAATTTTTTTTCCCGATGCGTTGTAGAAAACCTGCTCACAGCGGCAGATTTTCTTGCCTTTTTTTGCTGGCAATCGTTTGCTTTTACCAGGTGGTCAGATAAAATGCCCGCTTTTCCACCGTGGGATTGCCGCCGATGTCCGTTAACACCATAGAGTCGCCTGATGCGCAACCGATTGCGCAGAAGCAAAATAGCGAACTGATTTACCGCCTTGAAGATCGCCCGCCGCTGCCGCAGACGCTTTTCGCCGCCTGCCAGCATCTTCTGGCGATGTTTGTTGCGGTGATCACCCCGGCGCTGCTGATTTGCCAGGCGCTCGGTTTACCGGCGCAGGACACGCAGCACATTATCAGCATGTCTCTTTTCGCCTCCGGCGTGGCCTCGATTATTCAAATTAAAGCGTGGGGTCCGGTGGGGTCGGGATTATTGTCGATTCAGGGCACCAGCTTTAACTTCGTGGCGCCCCTGATCATGGGCGGTACGGCTCTGAAAACCGGCGGCGCGGATGTCCCGACCATGATGGCGGCCCTGTTCGGCACGCTGATGCTGGCCAGCTGTACGGAGATGGTGATCTCCCGCGTTCTGCATCTGGCTCGCCGCGTTATCACCCCGCTGGTTTCCGGCGTCGTCGTGATGATTATCGGCCTGTCGCTGATTCAGGTGGGCCTTACCTCCATCGGTGGCGGCTATGCCGCGATGAGCGACCACACCTTCGGCGCGCCGAAAAACCTGCTACTGGCAGGCGTCGTGCTGGCCATCATTATTCTGCTTAACCGTCAGCGTAACCCTTACCTGCGCGTCGCCTCGCTGGTGATCGCCATGGCGGCGGGTTACCTGCTGGCCTGGGCGCTGGGTATGCTGCCGGAAAACACCGCGCCGACCAACAGCGCGCTGATCACCGTCCCCACGCCGCTGTACTACGGTCTGGGCATTGACTGGGGCCTGCTCCTGCCGCTGATGCTGGTCTTTATGATCACCTCTCTGGAGACCATCGGCGACATCACCGCCACCTCCGACGTCTCCGAGCAGCCCGTTTCCGGCCCGCTTTACATGAAGCGCCTGAAAGGCGGCGTGCTGGCAAACGGTCTGAACTCGTTTGTCTCTGCGGTCTTCAACACATTCCCGAACTCCTGCTTCGGTCAGAACAACGGCGTGATCCAGCTGACCGGCGTGGCCAGCCGCTACGTTGGCTTCGTGGTGGCGCTGATGCTGATCGTCCTCGGCCTGTTCCCGGCGGTGAGCGGCTTTGTACAGCACATTCCGGAGCCGGTGCTGGGCGGCGCAACGCTGGTGATGTTCGGGACGATCGCGGCCTCCGGCGTGCGTATCGTCTCCCGCGAGCCGCTGAACCGCCGCGCGATCATGATTATCGCGCTATCGCTGGCCGTCGGTCTGGGCGTTTCTCAGCAGCCGCTGATCCTGCAGTTTGCCCCGGACTGGGTGAAAAACCTGCTCTCTTCCGGCATTGCCGCAGGCGGTATCACCGCTATCGTGCTGAACCTCGTTTTCCCGCCTGAGAAAAACTGATTTCTCTCACGGCAGGCAGTCAATGCCTGCCGTGACATCTAATTACACCATTCCCGCCTTGAGGATTGCGCATAAATCGTGCATAACTCCCTTATGTGCGTTTTGCGGGATGGAAGACCATGAAATTTATTGGAAAGCTACTCGTCTATCTTCTGGTAGCCCTGCTCATTGTGATGCTGGCGCTCTATATTCTGCTCCAGACCCGCTGGGGTGCGGCTCAGGTCAGCAGCTGGGTTACGGTGAATACCGACTACGAACTCAGTTTCGACAAGATGAATCACCGCTTTTCGTCGCCTTCCCACCTCATTCTGGAAAACGTCACCTTCGGTCGGGACGGAAAACCCGCCACCCTGGTAGCCAAAAAAGTGGATATCGGCCTGAGTAGCCGCCAGATAACCGATCCGCTGCACGTGGACACCATCACCCTGTTCGACGGCACGCTGAACCTCTCCCCGCAGACCGCGCCGCTGCCTTTCCAGGCCGATCGTCTGCAGTTGAACAACATGGCGTTCAACAGCCCGAATACCGAATGGGATCTGAGCGCGCAGAAGGTGACGGGCGGCATCAGCCCATGGCAGCCGGAAGCGGGCAACGTGCTGGGTAATCACGCGCAGATCCAGATGAGCGCAGGCTCGCTGACCCTGAACGGCGTATCGGCCACCAACGTACTGATCGAGGGCCAGCTTAACGGCAAGGAGGTGGTGCTGAACACGATTGGTGCCGATATGGCCCGCGGCTCACTCACCGGCTCCGCCCTGCGCAACGCCGACGGGAGCTGGATTATCGACACCATGCGCCTGAACGAAATCCGCCTGCAGAGCGATAAAACGCTGGCCGCTTTCTTCGCGCCGCTGGCCACTATCCCCTCTCTGCAGATTGGTCGTCTGGACGTGACCGACGCCCGGCTTCAGGGCCCGGACTGGGCGGTGACCGACCTCGATTTAAGCCTGCGCAACCTGACGCTAAGCAAAGGCGACTGGCAGAGCCAGGAGGGCCGTCTGTCGATGAACGCCAGCGAGTTTATCTACGGCTCCTTGCATCTGTTTGACCCGATCCTGAATGCGGAGTTTTCCCCGCAGGGCATGGCGCTGCGTCAGTTCACCTCCCGCTGGGAAGGCGGCATGGTGCGCACCTCCGGCAACTGGCTGCGCGACGGCAAAGCGCTGGTGCTGGACGATGTCGCCATCGCCGGGCTGGAGTACACCCTGCCGCAGAACTGGAAAACGCTGTGGATGGCGCCTCTACCGGAATGGCTGAACAGCGTCACGCTGCAAAAATTCGGCCTGAGCCGCAACCTGGTGATCGACATCGATCCTGCCTTCCCGTGGCAGATCACTTCTCTGGATGGCTATGGCGCAAACCTGCAGCTGGTGAAAGATCGCCAGTGGGGCGTCTGGGGCGGCAGCGCGACCCTGAACGGCGCGGCGGCAACCTTTAACCGCGTCGACGTACGTCGTCCGTCGCTGGCGCTGAATGCCAACGCCGCCACGGTGAACATTACCGACCTCAGCGCGTTTACCGAAAAAGGCATTCTGGAAGCGACGGCGACCGTTTCACAACTCCCGCAGCGGCAGACCGCAGTGAGCCTGAACGGGCGCGGCGTCCCGCTCAATGTGCTGCAGCAGTGGGGCTGGCCTGTGCTGCCGATTGCAGGCGACGGCAATATTCAGCTCACCGCCAGCGGCAGCGTGCAGGCCAGTGCGCCGCTGAAGCCAACGGTGAATGGGAAGCTGAGCGCGGTGAATATGGATAAGCAGCAGGTAGAGCAGACGATGACGGGCGGCGTGGTGTCGGCGATGGTGCCGGCACAGTAAAAAGCCGGGTGGCGGCTTCGCCTTACCCGGCCTACGAGGTTTTGGTTCCCTCTCCCTGTGGGAGAGGGTCAGGGTGAGGGCATCAGACCGCATAATTATCGTAGGCCCGGTAAGCGAAGCGCCACCGGGCATTTTCCACCTCAGAGCTGAACCACCACCTCATCCCCTTCGGCTTTCACCACCACGCCCCACTCACTGCCTGCCTGCGAACCGCCCTTCACGCCGCTCACCGTCTGCACGTTGCGCAAACACACCGACCAGTTTTGCGCGTCTCCCGTGCCGGTAAAGGTCACGATGTCGCCCTGACGCGATGCCTTCAGCGTAAACGCCACCGCGCCGTCCGCCGAAGGCACTTCGCTCACTGCCGTTGCGCCATCATCCAGGTTAAACAGCTGGAAGGCCGTTCCCTCGTGCCACGCGTAGTCGGGCTTCTGGTTATTATTGCCCAGCGCCAGCAGCGTGTTGTCGCGCACGTAGACCGGCAGGCTCATGAAATCGTGCTGCTGCTTATGCCAGCGGCTGCCCTGGATTTCGTCGTTGTGCCACAGGTGCGTCCAGCGGCCTTCCGGCAGGTAGAACTGCACGTCGCCCGCCTCGGAGAACACCGGCGCCACCATTAACGAATCCCCCAGCATGTACTGACGGTCGAGGTAATCGCACGCCGGATCGTCCGGGAACTCCAGCATCATCGCCCGCAGCATCGGCGTGCCGAACTCGCGCGCCAGCGTCGCCTGACGGTACAGATACGGCATCAGCTGGCACTTCAGCTGCGTGAAGTGGCGTACCACGTCGCAGGACTCGTCATCGTACGCCCACGGCACGCGGTAGGATTTGCTGCCGTGCAGGCGGCTGTGGCTGGAGAACAGCCCGAACGCGCACCAGCGCTTGTAGACGTGCGCCGGGGCGGTGTTTTCGAACCCGCCGATATCGTGGCTCCAGAAACCGAAGCCGGACAGGCCAATCGACAGCCCGCCGCGCAGGCTTTCCGCCATTGATTCATAGTTGGCGTAGCAGTCACCACCCCAGTGCACCGGGAACTGCTGTGCCCCCACGGACGCGGAGCGGGCAAACAGCACCGCCTCTTTCTCACCCACCGTCTCTTTCAGCACGTTCCACACCAGCTCGTTATAGATGTAGGCGTAATGGTTGTGCATCTTCTGCGGATCGGACCCGTCGAACCACTGCACGTCCGTCGGAATACGCTCGCCGAAGTCGGTCTTGAAGCAGTCGACGCCAATGTCCACAAGGCCTTTCAGCTTGTCGGCATACCACCGGCACGCGTCCGGGTTGGTGAAGTCGTAAATCGCCAGCCCCGGCTGCCATTTGTCCCACTGCCACAGGGAGCCGTCAGGGCGCTTGAGCAGGTAGCCCTTCGCTTTCAGCTCCTGGAAGATCGGCGACTTCTGGCCAATGTACGGGTTAATCCACACGCAGACCTTCAGCCCTTTATCCTTCAGGCGGCGGATCATTCCTTCAGGGTCCGGGAAGGTCACCGGATCCCACTCGAAGTCACACCACTGAAAGGCCTTCATCCAGAAGCAGTCGAAGTGGAAGACGTGCAGCGGCAGGTCGCGTTCGGCCATACCGTCGATAAAGCTGTTCACCGTCGCTTCGTCGTAATTGGTGGTGAACGAGGTGGTGAGCCACAGGCCGAACGACCAGGCAGGCGGCAGCGCCGGACGCCCAGTGAACTGCGTATAGCGATTCAGCACCTCTTTTGGCGTCGGGCCGTCGATCACGAAGTACTCAAGATATTCGCCTTCAACGCTGAACTGCACCTTAGAGACCTTCTCGGAGCCGACCTCAAACGAGACGTTTTCCGGGTGATTCACCAGCACGCCGTAGCCGCGGTTGGTCAGGTAGAACGGGATATTTTTATAGGACTGCTCGGTGCTGGTGCCGCCGTCGCGGTTCCAGGTCTCGACCGTCTGGCCGTTGCGCACCAGCGCGGTGAAGCGCTCGCCCAGACCATAGACCGTTTCCCCCACGCCCAGATCCAGACGCTCAAAAACGTAATTGCGGTGGGTATTGCTGTCCTGCACGTAGCCGTTATTTTTCAGCTGGCTGCCGGTAATACGCTGGCCGTTGCGCAGGAAGTCCAGCGCCCAGAATTCGCCTTTGGTGACGCGCACGCTGACGCTGCCGCTTTTCAGCTCGGCAAATTCGGCGTTGTTTTCGATCTCTACCCTCACGTCTTTCAGGACGTTCAGCGGATAATGTGGACCGTTATTCAACGCGCCCTGAAAATGCTCGATGCGCACCCCGACAATCCCTTCCTGCGGGGCAAACAGGCGCACCGTGAACATCAACGTGTCGAGTTGCCAGGTGCGTTCGCGCACGTCACGCGGCGCCACATACACCACCAGGTCATTACCCTGCTGCTCCACGTCGAACACCTGAACCGGATAGGTCACATTCAGGCCCGGTTGAATAAGCCAGTTTCCATCACTGATTTTCATGCTTTCATCCTCTTAGTTCTGCAATTCTTTGCTGACCGGCAGGGTTTCAAATTCCTGCTGATTGCGGCGCGCGCCCTGTGCCAGCTCGCCCAGGATTTTGGTCAGGAAGGGGGTTTTCAGCGTGTAGTAGCGTTTGGCGATGATGGCGCTCAGCACATAGCAGACCGCCGGGGCCAGGGTAAACAGGCCGATAATGATACTGATGGTCGCGCTGTTCTGGGTTTTGGCCGCCGCGTCGTAGCCGCCGCCTGCCAGCATCCAGCCGATCATCGCCCCACCCAGCGCCAGACCCAGCTTCAGCACGAACAGCGTGCCTGCAAAGCTGATGCCGGTCAGGCGCTTGCCGTTGGTCCATTCACCGTAGTCGACGGTATCGGACATCATGACCCACTGGATCGGCGTCACCAGCTGGTGCAGCACACCAATGACGAAGATAAAGGCGAATATCACCACGGTGGCATGCATCGGGACGAAGAACATCGCCACGCTGACCACCGCCAGCGCGGCGTTGGTCCACCAGAAGATGCTGACCTTGCACTTCCAGTCGGTGAGCGGTTTCGCCAGCGCGGAGCCAATCAGGTTGCCGACGCAGTAGGTGGTGAGGAACGCGACGAACACTTCCGGCGAGCCCATAATCCAGGTGCAGTAGTACATCATCGCGCCGCCGCGCACACAGACGGCAAGGATGTTGAGGATGGTCAGCACGCCCACGATGCGCCACTGGTCGTTTTGCCAGATATCGCGCAGGTCTTCGCGCATGGAGGTGGTACTCGGGGGCACCTGGATACGCTCTTTGGTGGTGAAGAAGCAGAACGCCAGCATCAGGAATGCGACCACCGACAGCACGGCGATGCCGCCCTGGAAGCCGAACGCCTTATCGTCGCCGCCAATCAGCTTCACCAGCGGCATCATCAGCACCGTGGAGAGCATGCCGCCCGCCGTCGCCAGCACGAAGCGCCAGGACTGAAGGGAGATACGCTGCGTCGGGTCACTGGTGATCACGCCGCCCAGCGCGCAGTAAGGAATATTGACCACGGTATAGAGCAGGGTCAGCAGCGTGTAGGTCACGGCGGCATAAACCATTTTGCCGTTGAGGCTGAGGTCCGGCGTGGTGTAGGCCAGCACGCAGATGATGCCGAACGGGATCGCGCCGAACAAAATCCACGGTCGGAACTTGCCCCAGCGGCTGCGGGTACGGTCGGCAATCAGCCCCATGCACGGGTCGGAGATCGCATCCAGCGCGCGCGCCAGCAGGAACATGGTGCCGACGAACCCGGCGGGAATGCCGAAAATATCGGTATAGAAAAACATCATGTACAACATGACGTTATCAAAAATGATGTGGCTGGCGGCGTCTCCCATGCCGTAGCCAATCTTCTCTTTTACTGACAATACTTCGCTCATCTTTTTTTATCCTTCACGCTATAGGGGGCGCTGAGACCGGTTACAGTGTTTTTAAACCATTGTTTCTTGAGCGGGTATTGCGTTTTCTGGTTAGCAGATTACGTTTCTTGTTTTTTGTGATCGCGGTAAATATTGGAGAGCACGAAGGGCTAACATGAGGATTTTCTTAGGAATTAACTGAAACAGGGGGGTACAGGTCAAAAGAGAGGTGAAAAAAGTGGTGTGGGGTATGTGGTAAATGCCTGAAAGTAGCTATAATGCGCCCCGCCTCCATGTAGCAATGCAGGCGCGGAAGATCGTCATCTCCGGTGAGGTGGCTGGACTTCAAATCCAGTTGGGGACGCCAGCGTTCCCGGGCAGGTTCGACTCCTGTGATCTTCCGCCAAAGTACACCCTTCTCACGCAAATAAACATCGTCTATTATTCTCTTAAATTAATCTTTGACTGAAGAGAATAAAAAATGAATTTAGCTCTAGCTATCGCTACTGTCTTTGCTACCCTTTTTAGCCCATTAATAGCTGTTAGAGTACAAAAATATTTAGAGAAGAAATCAGAAAAACAAACAATAAAGGTTAAAATATTCTCGCAACTTATGGCTACTCGAGCTATTTCATCTCGTTTACTCCCTGAACATGTTCAAGCATTAAATATGATCGACTTAGCCTTTTATGGAGATATAAGACGTGGAAAAATAAAGCGTTCCGATTCAGAAAAAAAAGTCATATTAGCTTGGAAAGAATATTTCGCTCACCTTTGTTCAACCGTACCCCTAACGGAATCTGGGGCAGAATTGTGGAATCAAAAAAGCAATCAACTTTTTTTGAGCTTGCTTTATGAGATGGCCAACGATATTGGATATGACTTTGACAAGGTCCATTTGCAGAACGCCATATATTCTCCCACTGCACATGGTGATATGAATCTTGATCAAATTAAAATAAGAAAAGGTTTAGCCTCTCTCCTAACAGGAGATAATCCCATTAAGGTCGAATTAACTGGCAAACAAGATAAAAATAAAAACTAAATATCATCGCCTGAAAATGGCTTATGACCTAAACGAATTAGTTCTTGACGTCCTAGAGTTTTAAGCCAATTTCCTAAGCTCATTCCCTCAGCCTTCGCAGCAGCCTCAAACTGTGCCTTCAACTCCGGCGTAATGCGAATCTGAAAAGTTGGTGCCTTTCCGGATCTAGATTTGTTAGGGTCGCGTTTAGCTGTTGACATGTACGTACCTACGAGAGCTAACCTCACCAACTATCAAGGAGTTGATTATGGCTGATTCGCATTCAGCCCCAGACCCCGACCAATCCGGAACCGAGCGTTCGTTAATTGTGGGATACCGCCCGAATGTTTTCGACAAATCCACGCCGAATATCATCCTTTCCGGCAAGTGGCTGCGCGCGGCGGGCTTTGATACCGGGCTGTAGGTCACGGTAAAGGTCATGAAAGTGATGCATCGTTCTTGTGGCGTATAACGAGCAGGAGCAAAGGATTCTGGACGATTACAAACGCACTAAAGCAAAGTTATGCCAGTTAGAGAGCACGCTGGCGAGCCTGCAATTATCATAACCGTTCCTGCTGTTATGCAGTTAGCTGCTGAGTATGCAGCCAACATAAAAAGATTTATGTAATGCCAGAGTTCTTCCATAACATCCAAAAAACAATTGTACCCAACATGTAATGCTGGCTTACAAGTTCAATACTTGATGACATTCATCATTTCAATACCTGATGCTATTTTAAGTTAGCATTTATCTTACGATGGCAACGAAATCATAATTCAACGTTATAATCTTTAAAAACCCATCTGAGAAACTTATACATTGCAAAGAGCAATTTTAAGTCCCACTTCCATATTTTATTTTCAATTTTGAAATGAAAATCACAATTTAAATCCATAATGAAGAGTAGTTTCCCTCAGTCTATAAAAGGAGATTGAGATGGCTATACCTGTTTACTTATGGCTCGAGGATGATTCAGGCCGGAGGATTAATGGATCTGTCGATATAAAAGATCGCGAAGGTTCAATAGAAGTGGTTGAATTTATGCACTCTATAGAACAACCTGTAGATAAATTCTCCGGAAAAATCACAGCGAAACGCATTTGTAGTACCTATGCATTCATGAAAGAGATTGATTCATCATCCTCTTATCTATACAAAGCCTTGTGCACTGGGCAAACACTAAAAAAAGCAGAATTCATATTTTACAGGATAAACTATAACGGGCTTGAAGAGGCTTACTTCAAGACAACTTTAGAAAACGCAAGAGTTGTTCAAATCGAACCTGTCATGTTTGATATTAAACATCCGCAAAACGAACACAATACACACCATGAATATGTAGATCTGACATATGAAAAAATCACATGGCACTATATTGATGGAAACATCATTCACTCTGATACCTGGAAAGAACGCGCTTAAGGAGAAAGTATGTCCTGGGAATATGATGTAAAAGAGCATAAATTTTATCTGGATGGTATTTACCAATTTGATGCAGATTATGCAGGTGCAAGTGGTTACAAAAACGATCCGTCACAAGAATGTGTAAAAAACAGCGGACCTTTGCCGAGGGGTACCTACACTATTGGGTCCCCCCATAATTCTGTTCATACTGGAAAATACACTCTTAGCCTCACGCCCTACTCTACAAATGATATGTGCGGTAGAGACTCATTTAAAATTCATGGTAAAAGCAGTTTGCACCCTGACGACTCTTCAGAGGGCTGCATCATTGCACCTCTGAGTGCCAGAAGGAGTATATGGAAAAGCAACGATACGGTATTGATTGTCAAATGAAGTATTTATTTTGTTTCTTGCCATTACTCATAGCAGCCAGTGCGCACGTCTCAGCAACCGAAATGAGCGGCTTCGCGTCTCAGTATTACCATGAAGACGACTCGCTGACGGAAATTTCAACAACAATGCCCCTTACCCCAACCATCACTATCGGTAAGAAAACCGTGCAAATGGAGGTTACTCATCTGGCAGACATCTCCAGCACACCAGTCAACAAAGACAGTTCCGCTCGTTGGTTCTGCCTTCATGACGACGATGACACGAATTACTGGTTCATCTCGGATAACGAAATGGGTGCAGGATTGTTAACGGCACTAGCCATAGCCAGGGATGGGATTCATAAAGAGTGTGCAAAAACAACGGAACCTGTCAAAGTCTCAGTCGCTAATGTTCCGTTGTTGAATGCTACTCACGGGAATTTAGTTAAACTGTTCGGTAATAAGGAGATCGCCAAAAAGAAAGCGATGCTCTTTTATCATGAGACACCAGTGCAGGATGGATTCATCCAGAGTAATACGGTCTCTTATTCCTTCGATGGCGAAAAAATGCTTGGCGTAATCATCGGGCAAATTACCGGCAACTAGTTCGCAGACTCCCTCTTCCACAGGAACGGGGAGTTAAGCCTGCCCACCCAACCGCATATGCAGCAACGGAAACGGATTCCCCTGCCCGTCCTGTTCCGAGCGTCCGACCTGCTCAAACCCCATATGGCGATAAAACGCGACGCCCTGCGGGTTCTGCTCATTCACATCCACTTCGTTCGCGCCGAACGCTGCGATGGCGTGTTGCAGCAGCAATTTCCCAACGCCTTTCCCCCGGCTCGCATCGTCAACAAACAACATTTCAATGCGGTTTTCATCCACGCCTAAAAAGCCGTGAATAACGCCTGCGTCATCCTGGGCCATCACGACGGTGAGGTTAGGCAGGTATGCGTTGAGCAATAACGGGCGCAGCGCCGCGATATCGCTTTCCTGTAAAAAGTGATGGGTGGCGCGGACGGAGGATTCCCAGATCGCAACCAGAAGTTCGAAGTGTGAGGGGAGTGCGGTTTCAATTTTCATGGGGGGATCATTATAGAGCGTGGCGATTAAATCAAGTATCCAGAACCATGGAGGTAATAAACTGAAGACCTTAAATGCAGTTATAAACTCTCGTACACCTGAAAGCCGAGAGCGTATCAGTGAAATGGCCCGGAAGTTGGTTCAGGAAACTGGGCAGAAGATAGATCATGACAAGCAAGAATCATCATCAGGGAATGAGAACAAGGAAAAGAGTCAATCTTTCATGGCAGTTGTTCGGTTTAACCGAACAACTGAGGAACAGTGAATATTGTAGTAGACTGCTCCCCCTCACCCTAACCCTCTCCCTCAGGGAGAGGGAACCGATTGTGCGGTTTGTACCCCCACACAGCTCGCGCTAAACCCTAATCTCCATCACCGCGTACACCCCGTCCTTCGGCACCACCACGGTGACGTTTTCCACCGGTACGCCCGCCGCGAGGTGGATATCCTGCAGCTGCTGCAGCGTCCTCGGGTGAATATCCTCCCAGCCGATACCGCGCAGCACAAAGTCAATGTGCGGACTGCTGGTCAGCATGTTCGACACAATCACCGCCCCGCCGGGTTTGACCAGCCGCAGCGCGCGCTGGAGGAGAATCACCGCATCGGTATCGTTGAAGTATTCGAAAATCCCCAGCGCGTCGACCAGTTCGGCCTGATGCTCGCCCAGCTCCAGCAGCAGGTCCTCGTTACGCACCAGCGTATGGAGCAGGTTGCGCCTGAGCAGCGTCAGCTGTTCGCCCACCACAATACCTTCCTGCGCCGCCATGGTTTCCGCCCAGCTCAGCGCTACGGGGTCTTTGTCCACCAGCGTGAGATAGACCTGCTGGCCATCAAGCTTTGCTTCACGTAGCGCCTCCAGCACCGGAATGGCGGCGCCGCTCGCGAGGCTGACCCAGTTGTTCTCGCTCTCATTGTGAATGTACTTATCCACCAGCGCGGCCAGCACCCGGGCGCGGGAACGCACGCCGATGGCATCATTTGCGTGGATAAACCACTGGCGGCTGTCGCTGTCCATTTTTGTTCCATCGGGCAGGCGGTCTTCCAGCGGGTTTTGCACCACAAACAGCGCCAGCGCGGAGGGGACCAGCCGGGTGCGCCACGCGGTGAGGGCCGGGCGGTTACGGAAGGCCTGTTCGGAATAGCGGTTCTGGGGGACAAGCACGGCCTGCCCGCCCTCGCCGTATTCCACCCGCGGCGGACGGAGCGCTGGCTCGGCTTTCAGGGCGCGGTCAAGGGAGGCGATCTCCCGGGCAGCATCGTCTTTCATCGGCCACTGGTCGCTGACGTCGGGAAATGACGCGCTGAAAATCGTCATATTTTCCGGCGCATCGCCGCGAAAAGGCTGCCAGTTCATGTCGTCTTCCCCCCGTTAGGCTTTTAACGGAAGTCTATCCAGGCGAGCCAGTAATGCCCCAGGAAGAAAGCACGATTTTTATTGCTTCACCCACACCAGTTGGTCAACCCGGAAGCCCAGACTGCGCGCGGTATTCAGGTAATCCTGCTTCACCGCATCCGGGATGGTCGGCGTGCGCGACAGGATCCACAGGTAATCGCGGTTCGGGCCGCTGACCAGCGCGTACTGGTACTTGTCATCCAGTCTGATCACGTTATAGCCGCCGTAGAACGGGCCGAAGAAGGAGACCTTCAGCGCAGCGGTGGTCGGTTCGCCGGTGAAGTACGCTTTCCCCTCGCTCTCGTTCCACTTGTTCTTCACCGGATCGTAGCCCCGGTTGAGCACGCTAATACCGCCGTCGCTGCGCTTGCCGTAGGTCGCCGTCACCTGCTCCAGCCCGCGTTCGAAGCGGTTTTCCAGACGGGCGACTTCGTACCATTTGCCGAGATAGCGGCTGGCTTCGAAGTTGGTAATAGGCTGCACGCCTTTCGGCGGCGTGGGGGATTTACAGGCGACCAGCGTCAAAGCAATCGCAACACCGGTCACAACAGGCCATAGCTTCATGAGAATTCCTTTCATTTGCACGGTTGGATGTTAAGTGTAGTGCACCGTTTCGGCGCTTCATCCCGTTCGGGAAAATTCGTAGTATATTGAGAGTATTCCTCCACTCTGGACACGGACATGGCTTACTCCATCGGCGAATTCGCCAGACTCAGCGGCATCACCGCCACCACCCTGCGGGCGTGGCAGCGTCGCTATGGTTTACTCAAGCCACAGCGCACGGAAGGCGGCCATCGCCAGTACAGCGATGAGGATGTCCAGCAGGCGCTCAAAATCCTCGACTGGGTAAAAAAAGGCGTCCCGATCGGCCAGGTCAAGCCGCTGCTGGAACGCCCGACGCCGGGCCGGACTAACAACTGGCAAACCCTGCAGCAGAACATGCTGCAACGCCTGCAGGACGGCAAAGTCGAGTCCCTGCGCCAGATGATTTACGACGCCGGACGCGAGTACCCAAGACCCGAGCTGGTCGCGAACGTGCTGCGCCCGCTGCGCAGTCAGGTTTCGGCCAACGTGGCCGCCGCTATGACCCTGCGCGCAATCCTCGACGGCATCATCATCGCCTACACCTCGTTTTGTCTCGAGGGTGATAAAAAAGCGCCGGGCGATAATATTCTGCTCAGCGGCTGGCACCTGAACGACGCCTGCGAGATCTGGCTCGAAGCCTTAACGCGCACAGGACAGGGACACCGAATCGACATTCTGCCCTCGCCTCCGGCCGCGCTGGCCCCGGAAATTTTCCCGGAGCGCAAATGGCTTCTGGTCACCAGCGGCAAGCTCACCGCCGCGCGGAAAAAGCAGGTGGAGCAGTGGCAGCAGCAGGTATCGCTTGAAGTGATTATCCTCTGATCATTTTTTCCTGCGGGAATCTTCACGAAAAGTTGAATATTTTCCCGCACCGCAGATGCTAACGTTTTCCTTGTGACGAATAACTCCACAGGAAAACACCATGAAAAAAACGACCCCTCTGCTGATGCTGGCCGCGATGGCCTTTACCCCTGCCGCCTTTAGCGCCGCTCCTGCTGGCACCCTGAGCGTACACATCCTCGACCAGCAAACCGGCACGCCTCCACCGGGCGTCACCGTCACGCTGGAAAAGCAGCAGCAGGACAAATGGACCCCGATCGCCAGCGGTAAAACAGACCAGGACGGACGCATCAAATCGCTCTATCCGCAGGACCAGGACATGCAGCCCGGCGTGTATAAAGTGACCTTCAAAACCGCAGAGTACTTCCACGGCAAAAAGCTCGACTCCTTCTTCCCGGAGATCCCGGTGCTGTTTACCGTGACGCGCACCAACGAGAAACTGCACATCCCGCTTCTGCTGAGCCAGTACGGTTACTCGACTTACAAGGGCAGCTAAGACGCATTGATTCTAAAGGAATAAAAAAAATAGTTCCGCTAATACTTGGACAAATTAGTCATGTTGTGTAAGTTTTAATTATATGAACGGGAGGACGACACCATGACGACGAAACCAGTGCTGGGTATTAGCGGATGTTTGACCGGATCCGCCGTTCGCTTTGACGGCGGACACAAGCGTATGGGCTTCGTCATGGATGAACTGGCCCAGTGGGTGAATTTCAGGCCCGTCTGTCCGGAAATGGCCATCGGCCTGCCAACCCCTCGCCCGGCGCTGCGTCTGATCGTGACGGAACACGGTGAAACGCAGATGCGTTTTAGCCATGCGCCTCACGAAGACGTTACGCAGAAAATGGCGGATTTTACGGCAGATTTTTTGCCGAAAATCGGCGATCTCGCCGGTTTTATCGTCTGCGCTAAATCCCCAAGCTGCGGCATGGAACGCGTGCGTCTGTATGATGAAAACGGCAACCGGGGCCGCAAGGAGGGGGTCGGGCTGTTCACCGCCGCCCTCCTTGAAACCTGGCCGTGGCTGCCCGTGGAAGAGGATGGACGCCTGCACGATCCGGTGCTGCGGGAAAACTTTGTCGAACGTGTTTTTGCCCTGCACGAACTGAACACGCTGCGTAAAAATGGCCTCACGCGCCGCGCGCTGCTGGACTTCCACAGCCGTTACAAACTCCAGCTGCTGGCGCACCATCAGGCGGGTTACCGTGAAATCGGCCCGTTCGTTGCCTCGCTGCACGAGTGGGAAGACCTGGACGCTTTCTTCGTGGCGTACCGGGAAAAGCTGATGACCATCCTGAAAAAACCCGCTTCGCGTAAGAATCACACCAACGTGCTGATGCATATTCAGGGCTATTTTCGTAACCAGCTGAACACCCGCCAGCGCGGCGAGCTGCGCGACGTGATCCTGCATTATCGCAACGGACAGTTGCCTATCCTCGCCCCGATCACGCTGCTGAAGCACTACCTGGCCGAATACCCCGACCGGTATCTGATGACGCAAAACTACTTTGATCCCTATCCTGATGATTTGGGTCTGCGTCTGGCAGTCAAGTGATCATAAAAATGCGAAGGCCCCATTGACCCGTAGAGGCCCAAAGCAGTACCCCGTTTAGACGACATCCTCACTGTCGTCTCTTTTTTGCATTTCATCTCAAAGACTGTGATTATATACAGGTTTATTCTGCGAAAGGGGCCTGCCTGTGATCCACACCCTGCACATTCAAAATTACCGCTCCATCCGCGAGATGTCGCTGGAGCTGGAGCAGCTCAATATCGTCTTCGGGCCGAACGGGACCGGAAAATCGAATATCTACAAGGCGATACACCTGATGCACAGCGCCGCGCAGGGGCAGTTTTCCCAGGCGCTGGCGAACGAGGGCGGCATTCTGAAGGTGTTCTGGGCAGGTAAAACCCGTAGCGACCAGCTGCGGCGGATGAACCTCGCGGTAGAAACAGAGGCCTACGAATACGAGCTGCAGGTCGGGTTTGTGGAGAAGCTGCCCTATCCCTCGCAGTTTCAGCTCGACCCGGTGATCAAAGAGGAGTCCATCTGGCTGAGCGGCCAGCACCGTCGACCTTCGTCACAGCTGATGAAGCGTAAGAACCAGGTGGTGTTTCTGAACAACGTGCATCACGAGAAGGTGACCCACAGCGGCACGCTGTACGAGAACGAATCGGTATTCGGACAGCTCGGCGAACCACACCTTTACCCGGAAGTGTCGCAGATGCGCGAATCCCTGCGTAACTGGCGCTTTTATCATGAGTTTTCTGTATCAATCGGCTCGGCGATGCGGGCGCCGCAGGTCGGTTTCCGCTCCCCGGTGCTGGCCAGCGACGGCGCTAACCTGGCGGCCGCGTTTCAGACCATCGTCGAGATTGGCGACGAGCTGTTGCTGATGCGCATCCTTGACCAGGCCTTCCCCGGCTGCGTGTTTTACAGCGACAACACCGGCGGACGTTTTCGCATGATGATGCAGCGCGAGGGGCTGAGCAGACCGCTGGAACCGGCGGAGTTCTCCGACGGCACACTGCGCTTTCTGTGCCTGGCGGTAGCGCTGTTAAGCCCCCGCCCACCGGCATTTATCGCGTTGAACGAACCGGAAAATAGCCTGCACCCGCAGATGCTGCCCGCCCTGGCGAGCTTAATCGCCGAGGCTAGCCGCTACTCGCAGATCTGGCTCACCAGCCACTCGCCGGAGCTGGCGTCGTTGATTGAGAAGCAGCGATCATTTTCGCTGTATCAGCTGTCGATGGTGGAGGGAGAGACACGGGTGGAGAGGCTGGGGTAAGCCGCTTTCTCTTCCTTAGAAGCCCAACAAAAAGAAACACAGTCCCAAACTCGCCATTACTCCGGGGGCTTCTTTCGTATCTTGCGCTCATCGAGTAAGGCATATAACCACGATCTGACGCCTGCCGCGGTTGCTGCAATAGCGCTTACAACGACAACCTGCTTAATATCTGACCGGTCAAAAACAACGTCATGGCTGATGATGAATTTAACAACAATCAGGGCCAGAGAGAAAAACGCCAGGCAGCAAACAAACAGGTAGGCAATGCTGAACAGTAACCTGGCGATAGTAGGTTTATTTTTTGTCATTTTGTTCACATCATCTTTATCGGCATTATCGAAAACGCCCTTCTCAGAGAACCAAAAATATCATCAATATATACCTTTCCCGAGTCTGGTACAGGGCTAAACAGTGGTTGATATGAAAGGCCTGCAAATGTACGAACAGGGTTATAATTTTTATCTTTCCGATAGCAATGTGTGGTTAGTGAATTTAAGTTCTCTGCCCTGATTTATACACAGCAGATTCATTTTCTGCAGCTGCAAACCACGCGTTAAAGTTAGCTGCTGTACCATGGTCCTCCCACCCCGGTGATGCAAAAGCATGAACATAGTAAACTTTAGGATCGCCTGATGTAGAGTGGCCGTCAAAACAAGCAACATCGTCAGAGTCACTCTTTTTTGCAAACGGTATCAAATTTCGTTCCGGGTATAGCTTTTTAATTTCATCAAACCACTGCTGAGAATATCCCTCGAACTCGCACAGGAACCACCAAGGTTCCAGATCAATAAGATCGTCTTCATCTATAACATTCAGAAAGCTCTGTGGATACTGAAACCCATTCTCAAAAGTCGTTACTGGGCACAAAAAACGTTTCATCTCTCAACCTTTTGGTTTGCCTGTTACTCTAAGGGGGCATTTCCCCCATACGGATTTCAATGCTGAAACCCCATGACAACCTCTTAATTCGACCAGTGGTCGCCTCACCCATGTTGTTGGTGCTAACCTCTTTTTAGGTCGTAGAAATAGAATATTTCAACCACTTTTAGTTTATCAATTGAATATCACGTTGAACGAACCGGAAAACAGCCTGCCCCCGCAGATGCTGCCCGCCCTCGCGAGCTTAATCGCCGAGACCCGCCTCTACTCGCAGATCTGCCTTACCAACTTCGATGGCGGAGGGGGAGACGTGGGTGAAGAGGCTGGGGTAGTCTCCCGGGGCACGGAGGCTGTTTTTTCGCATCTCGCTTCAGTGAAGCATGCCAATAAAGAACCCCAGATACCCGGCCCTGCTTAACCATATAAAGGGGCTGGTAAGGCCGGATCGCCGGATATTAATCAACTCTCTCATGGGGGCCAGACCATCATTTTTGATAACGACATTTTTTGCACAATAGCGGCAATGCATAATCAGAAATAAAATTCCGGCGATCGCAAAACCAAAATAACTTTCGCGACTTCCCCAAAAATGGGTGCTTAATTTTAAATAAGTTAATCCCCAGATACTGACTAGAAAGACGATAAATGAAGATGCTGCGATGTTCATGTCTCGCTTACTACCCAGACCAAAAAAGAGCGCATCAAAGAAAAACATCGTGGTAAGAGGTGACTGAACGCTTCTTCCCGTCACTTTACTAAAACGGACAAACACGACAGTTCCGATGAAAAATGCGAAAAGCGCAATTCCTAACAGCAGATAAATCATTTGATTAGTCCTTCATTGCTCTCTGACATGCAGCCCCACTCGGATTGTCGGAAAAAGACGCCATATCAACACCATGCTGGCGTATCCTCGCGGCCTGAACATCTTCGCTACCGCCGAGTAAATCATCATCAGCAATAATAAATTTTTTTAAACGAAAGATACAAACAACCTATACCAACAATAAGTCCACCAAATGAAGCACCCTTAATAATCCTCACTAACTCAAAAAATATTTATCTCAAAAGGAATATTACGAATGAAATAGAGACAGATTTTGAAAAAATAAGCAAAAAAAGCAATAATTTCCATTGTTAAAATCAGCGCCAGCAAAATAAAAGATATTAACCACCTTTTTCGTTCATTTTACCGCTCAATTCTTGTTGTTAGCAGCGGCAATTTGCCGAGGCCCACGGGCTGTTTTTTCGCATCTCGCTCATGCTATCTATCCTCGGCGACTCTTTTTCCAGCGATACTCATGCACTTTGTTTTTTAACCACACCCCTACACCTAATATTAATCCTGTAACACCCCCTTTTATTAATGCGATATGTAATGCCTTTTTCCATGAAAAAAAGAATTCACCATCGTTAAAATAGAAAATTATTGACACTCCGAACTGGCATGCAAAAAGAACAATAGCGACTAAAACAGTACAGTACATAACCAAGAAAAGAAGCCAAAAGATACCAACCTTACTGAAGATGCTCATTACTTCTTCTCCCGTTTGTCTCACTCATCTTTTACCACTTTTCCTGGAAATTCAAAAGCAGTAGAACCTGTTACTACACCAATAACATTCTTTGTCACTTGATCAGCTACTGGAGACAATGAACCAAAAACTTTTCCTCCTAAACTACCAGCCGCACTTCCAAATCCACGACTTATCAGAGTGTTATTCGGGTCTTTCCTTTTAATCGCACTACCAAGCGCAGCCCCAATATTGATTGCCGCTGATACTTTCCAGCCTTTCCCCGTAGTTGCGGCAGATGCCACGCCCGGCATAATGGCATCAACGTAGCTGAATGGTCCATTTCCACTAAGTTGAAAACCAGTATTCGTTGCTGTTCCTAATGCAGCATTAACAGCATATCTTCTCTTATTGAAATTCCCGGCACACTACCACCAAACATAAGAGATGTAATGGTCAACTAAAACTAGCCACCGTTGTAGAGTTTTTCCAGTATCGGTTTTCCGATTCGTTTGGTGATAGCCGACCCTTATACTCGTGTAGCCTGAGCACGCTGTAATACCTAACGATAAAGTCCGTTATTGCGTGAGCTGCATCGACGAGGCTTATGTAACCGTTAACTAGCACCCACTCATTCTATAGGCTCCGGAAGAAGCGTTCTATTGGGTTATTTTCCCAGCAGTTCCCACGCCGGCTCATACTTTTTTTGACCCGGTATCACTACAGTAACTGCTGGTACTGCCGGCTCGTAAAACCGAGTTTGTTAAGATGCTCACCGCTAAACAGCCGCCTGACGGGAAGTAGATTAAAAGTTTAGGTGATACGCTTCAACATGTTCAGGACCGCGCGCAGCCATTAATATCAAGTTAATAACAGCTAACGTTAGCTGTTCAATAGGAAGCTGATAAACGTCTTCATATTGATAGGATGCATAACTTCTTCCATCTGCACCTTCTGGCCACTGAGAATTCCCACTGGAAATATCATCCAATTTCACGCGACAACCTTCATAACAACACTCTAAGAAATCTCTTTTAATTTCATAATAATCAATACGTTCATCACTCATTACTTCTTCCTCGGTGTTAGAAGCACACCGGACACTGTCCTGAATGCCGGGATATTTTTACTGGAACTGATCAGCCACACCTAAGCAACTCCCACATGCCGGATATTCAGTAAAGTTAGTGGCAGTTCCTATTGCTGATGTGTGCTCCAGTAAGCAAGTCAATTCCCTCATTTCGAATTTTGGCTGTTAATTCATCGTTTTTGTCCCGAATTTTTGGTTTCCATAGTTTCAGCTTTTTCACAACAGCTTTACACTCATCTACACTTGAGCAGGTATTTATATGCCCCTGAACCTTACCAAACTCTTTTGCATATTTCTCGCGACTCCTGCTTTGCATCTACTGTTACTGTAATTGCCGCAGGTCACAAGTTCTTCACTGCTGTTTTTCTGCTGTTCATCGCTAATGATGATTATTCTCAACAACAAAATCCGGAAACGAAATCGGGATCGAAAGCTAAAGATATTTTTCAGGTATATGACATAACTGTTCTACAACAGACCAGTTTTCAGGCTCCGATTTTTTACTGTGCCACTTAGCTCCATCTTCTAACCATTTTGTCCGATATTTCTTAATTCCTTGCAATGTTGAATCTTCGTAACCGAATTCAATCCCACAGCAATCACATATTTCGTATGTTGGTGATTCTCCATCATCACCCCAAGGAGCCTCAAGCTGCTCAGCACCACATACCCGGCAAATATATAAATCATTATTTTTGTGCATTGAAGTAGTCCAAATTTGTTGGATAGCCATGATCTGCGGGATCAGGCATGAACATTGTTTTTAGGCACACCATCACTATTTTTGACTGCAAATGTATTGGACGATGGGTTGTAGTAAATCGTATCACCGTTTTTACGTATTGTGGTGAGCGTTCCTTTTGGCGGATTTGTTACAAAATCATGTGTGGCATCTACATATTGTTTTGAGTTTTGATATTCGGGAAACCTTTTCTATGCTTCGTCTAGTGTCCATACGCATTGTTAACAGGCTCCGCTTTTTTAGTTTCAGTCCAAATATGAGTATCTTAAGATTTTCCACCAATCGGAACTGCTCCAATGCCAAGTCCAGCAGTTCCAGGAATCGGCTTGCCATCTTCGTCAAACAACACACCGGGCCTGCAATATTATAGACTTTTGGGAGGCGGTCGCCGTGCTCTTTCGCAAGTTCTTCCTCATCATGGCCAGGACTGAACGAGTTATTCTTAACAACATCGCTTTCCTGTGCATTCTAGCAGGAACAACACCATTTTCTCTTTTTAATCAGCAAGCTAGCGTTATTTTCAGCTATGTCATATCTGCAACTGTAACATTTCCATTGATAATCGTTTCTAACGCGCAAAATGTTAATCCATTTTCTTTAACACAACCAAACTTTCGACCAACGATCGTTCAGAGGCGAGGAACACGACTTCCAATTCATGCTCCTCATCATTTACCCAATCGAGAACAGAATCCCTCAAAATTTCAAGGTAGATCTGCAAATCAATTTTTGGTATTTGGGGTAGAGAATCATGTAGAAGCATGATTTTTCTGCATGGTAGCCAACTAAGATCACGCAAGCAGTCATACAACGCATCCCAATTAAAACCAAAGTATCCAGGAAACCATAATAAATAATACAAAGACTTCAAAAGCTCTTCCGTAAATTCAATAGTCGAGTCTATTCGCACGACGAATACCTCTGCAGTATCGTACAAAGGAAATTTCTCTACAAACATGAATGGCAACATTTTAAACCCTCATTTTAATTTGGATAAAGGTCTTATAGTAATCTGGTGTATAAAACATTTCACCACCCTTTCCTACAACAATTCGCTGAGGCCCCGGTCCCGCAATGCCATTGCTTAATGCTGCCTTTTAATTGTAAATATTATTCACTTATAGGGGCTCTTTCCCATACATCATCTTTTGAGTTCCGCCATGCGCACCACCCCAAAGGGAGGTCTGCTAATATAGTAATAGTATGATCAATATTAACTATTTCTTGAAGGCTAACTAAAACAGCATCATTTTCATTAACTGAATCAGAACCACTTATATGAAATTGCCAGGCACCATCGTCACTATCATGGGAAACATAAGCTATCCACGCCCCTGAAGTGATAATTTTTCTATTAGCAATAACTGCCATATTTGGTGGCTCTATAAACTTCCATACTGTTTTATTCATTATTCATTACCTTAATAATTCGATTTTAGCCTATTTTTCTTTCAAGACTAAACTTGAGCATATCCATAACTATTTGTACCTTTTCCAATAGATAAAGAGATGGTAATTCAGATTGGAATGCGTCACGGGACACCTTTTGTACTAAAATTAATACCCTATATCTCTATCATTAGGGCGTTAAATTCTATCAAATAGATAATGGTATTTGGTTAACTAAATTAATTTCTCCAGCACAAATCATTCACGAGGAATAGAAAATTCAGAACTCAAAATCACATTTTCAGCAAATATTTCTAAAGAAATATTTTCAGAAAGGAAAATAATCTTATAGTGTTTTATGTGCCTTATTCCACCAAAATGCCTACTCCATGCAATTGCAACTTCAGAGTCAGGATATTCGATCAGGGTTCCAGTTAATGGAGTCCTGGCATCGCTGGAGTAATCTATATCGAGTCTGGACAATCCAGGGAAAGAGGTGTGATGAAAATCACACACCTTATCAAATCGTAACTCCCTATAGTTAGGACCCTGATTCTCATTTGCAGCATCATATTCAATCTTAACGATAAATTCTAAGTCTCTGGACTCAATAGACACTGAATTTTCACCATATGATGGTAACCAGTCATAAGGATCTAAGATTGAGACTGCAATTCCTGATTTCATCATTTCCTCCCACGATGTATATCTGTACTTCCTGTTTCCGGAAGTTTGTTCCTAGTTAATTGACCGGTGAATCAATCTTCGTATTTAAATTCAATATTAATCTTTAAAGCCTCTACATCTACTGTCACTTCACAGCCATGCCAGAATGGCTTTTCCTGAGATTTAAAGTTATCTAGAAAATAATTTCTTAATTCCACAAGAAAATCAAATAAATCACCGTTTGCTTGTGCCCCTGCCGAAAACCAATCAGTATTGCCAGTATCTGCATTTATATAGTCAAATTCACATTTACAATGATCATTTTCAGGAGACAGTTCTGCTCTCATGATGACTTTGGATGCATTTTCAGGCGCAATGGATAGCAGTACTGAACCTATATCATTATAAATCTCTTGATCAGTCCTCACTACTTACCTCCGGGTACATTTTTAAACGTTTCAGATACCGGCCTTCCGCCATTTATAGAGTACTCAACATAGAATTTATCCGGCCTTACGCTGTTACCTGTATAAGATGGCTGGATATTAACTTTAACATCTTTACCTTCACTTAATGCCTTAGCCCAAGTGTTTTCCATACTTTTACAGGCACCTTTATTAAGGTTTCCATCCATTGGTAGCAGGTTTAATTTTTCACCTGGACCATTAAATATACTGGCTATTAAATGCCCACCTTCATCTCCAAGATTACCACATCTACCCGCCTTACATTGCTGATAACCATTCCGGTCTTTCACATTTGCGCTAAGAGTTGCTTCAACCTGAGTGGGTCTGGCCAGGTTATCAGTGTGATAAGTCTTATCGCCGTCCACTTTATAAATAGTGTTCGGCTCCGGCTTGTTCATCGCCTTGTTCCAGGCACCTTTCTTGCCCGAGTCAACCACAACGATATTTTTCCCTGTGGTTCCAGCCGCAGGCTTCCCGCCTTTACCCAACCCACCGGTCACGGCTGCCATTGCCGCTCCCGCTAAAATTTCGGCTCTCTGACTGTCAAGACCATACTGTTTTTCCAGCCGTTGGGCAAAGTCAGTACTGCTCACTATCCCTGACTCATCCATCTGCTGCATCAACAGAACGGATAAGTCATTCTTCATTGCCCACGGAATATCTTCACCCAATGCCCTGTCTATGGCTTCGTGAACCAACAAACTGTTAGCAGGGATGTCACCGTACTTCTCTTTGCAGGCTGTCGGGCTCGAAGCACATGTTGCGATCAGTTCATTACGCTGCTTGAGACTCAGATCTTCCATTTCTTTCACGATCTGACCACAGTCACCACGGGCCTCACAACCTTTCGCCCTCGCCGCAAAGTTATCGATCTGATCAGCACTCAGCGAGTTATTCTCAACAACAACTCTTTCCGACGCAGGTTGCTACGATGAACCCATTTTTTCCCTGTATCATCAGCATGTTATAACTACTTTTTCCCGGTGCATTTTACGGAACCGTATGCAACATCCCGATACGCGGTTTTGCTCCCCGTTTTCTCTTTCCCCATCGCTGTTAAAGAGCCTGTAAACGCGATTCTACGCCAAAGATCTTTTTCCAAAGCACAGCGGCGGATGAAGATCGGCTATGTCAGTATCCGGCATCTTTACCACCACAACTACACTGCCACCTGGTTTTCCCACAGCCCCCGCCTGCGCCTGAATGGTAACTGGATGGCAGAAGCGGGATTCAGCACCGACACGCCGGTCATTGTCAGCGTGGCACAGGGATGACTGGTAATCGAGCCGGTTAAGGGCTGACGGTTAAGAAGAAGATCCCGGCCTGAGGCCGGGATTAGTCATAGCTATCAGGATGTTATTTTTCTGGATTGATATATGTATATCTACTATCTATTTCTAGTCCAAGATCATTAGCTATTTTAAGCACTTGTGTGTATTCATCTTTGCTAATCACAACATCATAATCAGCGATGTGATCACATAGCGTTTCGAATGCTAATACGTTCTCTGAGAACCCAATATAATCTAGGGCAAAGTCAACTAGCGAAGGATCCAATCGGTCCTTTAACCCTTCACCTAAAGATCTAATTTTGTCATTAATATCCATTGCGCCCACACTATTTCTTAATTGGCTTTAAAGCTGGAGGTGTCGGATTATTATCCGGGAACGCTGTTACTATTTTCCCACTAGCTGGCTCGTATACCACACGAACTCTAACACCTTCTCGCTCTTCCCAGGCAACCCATCTTGCTGGTCTTCCTGCATTTGTATACGTCCCGCCCGTTCCGGTCTGGGCAAACCATTTGGTATCGGGTGAAGTGGCTATATCACCCACAGTATGAACAACCTTGTCTGCTGACCAACTTTGAGGGAAAACTGTTTTTCCTGGATTTCCGGGATACAGATGTCCACCTTGTGTGGGGCTATCCCCATATAAAATATGCTGTTTCGCTTCCGGCGAAAGGATATCCACATATTTCTGGTTTGCAGGTGATAATCCAAGATCGGAGCTTTTCGCAACAGATAAAAACGCTTTAGCTGCTACATACTGAATCAGTTTTGCTTCACTCGTCGGCACACCACTCGCCAGGATTTCCGCAGCTTGTTGCGGTGTCATTTCTCCATTTGCGGTCAACGCACTGACCGGAACCCCAAAGAATTCGCCCCAGGCAGTCAACAGACCTTTAACGGCATCCTGCCCTTCAGGTATCTGACCCTGTGAGTTTTTAATCAGTGCTTCTGTTAACTCATCTGCTGTAGCGCCATTCTGGATCATACTGGCTGCAAGCGACTGCTGGGATAACCCCATATCAGCCATGCCTTTTCCGAAGCTGTTCGGACCCAGCGCATTATTCTCAACCGTCGTCTTGCCCGCCTGAGCCGCCGCTACCGCGTTCGCGCAGCTGTCTCCGACAAGCCCACCAGCCAGACCAGAGGCCAGTGTCGCCAGCGCAGATACCGTCTGTTTATCTTCCTCACTCAGTTCGCTGACCTGTTTGCCAAAACCGTCAACCGCAATCTTACCAGCCAGCTCACCCACCGCTGCACCGGCTGCGGCGGACGCCGCATCTCTGCCGGAAGCGG